>Ga0105090_10000380_pt1 | contig 21445 bp, 19 predicted proteins | sample PPLLak3March2015_FD_79110 | JGI IMG/M metagenome (GOLD analysis project Ga0105090, IMG submission 79110) | Freshwater sediment microbial communities from Prairie Pothole Lake near Jamestown, North Dakota, USA - PPLs Lake P7 Core (1) Depth... | ecosystem: Environmental > Aquatic > Freshwater >... | reverse complement strand
CGGACCGCGCAGCACCTCGACGCGCTCGATGTCGTACAGGTTGAACAAGGCGCCCTGGATCCGGGAGATGAAGACGTCGTCGAGGTAGATGCCGACCGCCGGATCGAACGTCTGCAGCGCGTCTGGCTGGCCGATGCCGCGGATGTACACGTTGGCACTGGTCGCCGAGCCGCGCCCCTGCACCAGGTTGAGGTTAGGCACGCTGCCCTGCAGGCCGCCGAGGTCCTGCGCCTGCAGCAGCCGCAACTCCTCGGACGAGAACGCCGACACGGCGATCGGCACGTCCTGCAGCGCCTCCTCGCGGCGGCGCGCAGTGACCGTGATTTCCTCGAGACCGCCGGCAGTCGCGGAGCGCGCGGCGGGCGCCTCCTGGGCGAGGACGGCGGGAACGGCGCAAAGAGTGGCGGCCGCGGCCGCGCACGCACGCACCGAGCGGATGAAGTGCCTGTTCATGTTGTCCCCCTGGACTTCGCCGTGACGGCGTGTTGTTTCAACGAGCGCTGAAATCTAGTTGAACGTTCGTTGAATTTCAACGGTCGTTGCACGATTCATCGCAGTTGGCCAGAATCCCAAGGCGCGGCGGCCGCGGAAGGCGCTGCTTTTTTCGCACTGCAAGAAGAAGCGGAACCGTGACACCAGGGGGCCAGCGACGACGGAAGACCTCTGCGCCGGCAAGGCGCAGCGGCCCGCGTTCGCTGCCGACTCGCGAGCGCATCCTGGACGCAGCCGAGCGGCTGTTCGCACGGCGCGGCTTCCACGGCGTGTCGATCCGCGACATCACCGGCGAGGCCGGCGTGGACGTCGCGCTCGCCAACTATCACTTCGGCAGCAAGCAGGGCGTGCTCGAGGCGGTGTTCATGCGCCGCGCCGAGGACCTCAACGCCGAACGCCTCGCGCGGCTCGACGCGCTGATCGCGACGAACCGCCGCAAGGCTCCGACGCTCGAGGAGATCATCGACGCGTTCACGCACCCGCTGCTCGACCGCTCGGCGCGCGGCGGTCCCGGCTGGAAGAGCTACTTCGCGCTGATCGCCGAGGTGAACAACTCGCCAGAGTTCGGCGGCGTGCTGATGACCAAGACCTTCGACCAGGTCGTGCAACGCTTCATCGAGGCGATTCGCCGCGCGCTGCCCGGTTGCGACGATCGCGACCTTTACTGGGCCTACCACTTCCTGTCGGGCGCGCTCACGCTCACGTTCGCCGAGACGGGTCGCATCGACAAGTTGTCGGGCGGCGTGTGCCGGTCGAGCGACCTCGACAGCGTGCACGAGCGACTGGTGCCGTTCTGCGCTGCCGGGTTCCGTGCGCTGTGCGCCAGCAGCCGTCGCCCACGCAAATCGCCCGCTCGCAAGAAGGTTCGACGATGACCCGCGGCAAGATGCGCGCGCTCGTCACCGGCGCCGGCAGCGGCATCGGCCTCGGCATCGCCGAGCACCTGGCTGCGCGTGGGCACGCCGTATGGCTGACGGATCGCGATGCCGCCGCGGTCGAGCGGGCGGCGGCACAACTGCGCGATCGCGGGTTCACCGCCACCGGCGTTGCGCTCGACGTCACCTCGGCGACCGACATCGACGCAGTCGTCGCGTCGCTCGAGCCGGAGGGCGTCGACCTGCTGGTGAACAACGCCGGCCTGCAGCACGTCGCTCTGCTCGAGGAATTCCCGCGCGAACGCTGGGAATTGCTCATCGCCGTGATGCTCACCGGTTCCGCGATGCTGACCCGCGCTGTCCTGCCGGGCATGCGGCAGCGCGGCTTCGGGCGCATCGTCAACGTCGGCTCGATCCATTCGCTGGTGGCATCGCCGTACAAGAGCGCCTACGTCGCGGCCAAGCACGGCCTGATCGGGTTCGCGAAGACGATCGCCCTCGAGACGGCCGATACCGACATCACCATCAACACGGTCTGCCCGAGCTACGTGCGCACGCCGCTCGTCGACGCGCAGATCGCCGCGCAGGCACAGGCGCACGGCCTTCCCGAGCAGCAGGTGATCGAGGAGATCATGTTGAAGCCGATGCCGAAGCGGGCGTTCGTCACGGTCGAGGAGCTCGGCGGCATCGTCGAGTTCCTGGCGAGCGACGTCGCACGCAACGTCACCGGGCAGTGGATCGCCGTGGACGGCGGCTGGACCAGCCAATGAGGGGATGGCGGATAGGGGACAGGGGACAGTGAATCAGCAAATTTCAAACTCGCCGGCGATCCGTCGGCAATCGAGCAGATTGGCGGCGGCGCTAGCGCTGCTCGCGATGTCGGGGTGCAGTCGTGGAGCGGACGACGCTGCGAGCGCGGCACGCCTGGCGAAGCTGCCGATCGACCCGGGCACGGTGACCGTGTCGGGCATCTCGTCCGGTGGCGCGATGGCCACGCAGTTCCACGTCGCGCACTCGAGCCTCGTGCAGGGTGCCGGCATCCTCGCGTCGGGACCGTACCGCTGCGCCGAAGGGTCGGTACGTGAAGCTCTCGGCCGCTGCATGCAGGGCGATCCGGAGATCCCGACGACGACGCTCGTGGAGCAGACACGGCAGCTCGCGCAGGACGGCAGGATCGACTCCGTCGCCGGCCTCGACGGCGACCGCGTCTGGATGTTTCGCGGTGCCGCGGATCCCTACGTGCGCGAGAAAGTGGCCGATGCGCTCGAGACGTACTACCGGGCATTCGTGGCTCCGGCGAACCTCGCGCGCGTCGAGCTGGCAGGCGCGAGCCACACCTTCCCGACGTCGGATGCGAGTGCTGCGCCGTGCGACATCCCGGAGGCGCCGTTCCTCGGCAACTGCGGTTTCGACGGTGCGCGAGCGCTGCTCGGACACGTGTACGGCGAACTGGCGCCGGGTCGGGCCGCGCGTGACGCCGGGCTCGTGACGTTCGACCAGCGACCGTACGCCGCACAGGCCGGCAGCGCCGGTCTCGCGGCAACCGGCTGGATGTACGTGCCGGAAGCCTGCGGCGCCGGGGCAACGAACGCCTGTCGCCTGCACGTGGTCTTCCACGGCTGCAAGCAGGGCGGATCGTTCGTCGGTGACAGCTTCGTGCGCCGCGCCGGCTACGTCGAGGTGGCCGAGGCCAACCGCATCGTGCTTCTCTTCCCGCAGATCGAGAAGAGCCTGCAGCCCCTCAACGCCTTCGGCTGCTGGGACTGGTGGGGTTACGAGGGCGAGGACTACGCGACGCGCGATGGGCGGCAGATTCGTGCCGTCCGCGCGATGGTTGCAGACCTGCTCGGCGAGCAGCCCGCCGCGCAGTAATCAGGCGTCAGCGCGCGAGCGCTGCTCGCCGTAGGCCACGCTCAGTCGGCGCACGCCCTTCACGCGGCGTGACGAACGGCGGATCTCCTTCATCATGCGCAACAGCAGGTTGAGGCTCTCGCGCTCGCCGCCGGCACAGTATTCCTCGCTGAGCCCGATGTGCAGCACGGTGACGTGCTCGAGGTCGGCGCGCATGTAGACCGCCACGCCGATCGGTCGGCCCGTCGTGGTCTCGACCGCGAACAGCGACTGCACGCCGCTCGACAACTCCGAGACCTGCACGCGCAGCCATTCGCCGTCCATCTGGATCTCGGGAGGGCCGAACCGGTCGATCACGTCGACGATGCCCTCGGCGACGCGGTGCTGGCAGCCATTGAAAAACAGGAGGCGCTCGAGCGCCTGGCGATGCTCGATGGCGACCTTGGAGGTGAACGTGACCGGTTCCCTCATGTTCCGCCTTCCCCGGGGCCGGTACTCCGGCCTTCTGTGGATCGGGAGGCGATCATGCTCGTGGCGCCTGCTTATGTCGAGTCGGTGGCCGCCACCGGATCGCGGCACCGCAGCTTCAGACTGCGTCCAACCCGGGTCGCCTGACCCATGGAAGTTTGAATTGCCTCGGGTTTTTGCAGTTCGAGGATGGACCCGGCGGTCGCGGTGGTGCGCAATCCGCAGGTGCCAGCACGAGCCCTGCAACGCCCCTCCGACAGCCCCGTGTCCGACGCCAACCCGGCGCCGGCTCCTGCGCTCATGGTGGACGTGGTCGTCCTGTCGGGCGACGTCGCGCTCTACGAAGCCATCCGCAACGCAGTGGGCGAGCGGAACCCGGTGTGGCGCGCGCGGTCGGCCGAGGAGTCGGTCGACCTGCTGCTCACGGGCCGCTGCGGCGTGCTGCTCATCGACATGGCCGCCGTGACCACGCGCCCGGCGACGCTCGTCGAGCAGATCGTGGATCAGTTCCCCGACGTCGTGGTCGTGGTGGCCGGGCGTCGCGAAGACGAGTCCGTGCTGGCCGGGCTGGTCAGCGACGGCCTCGTCTACCGGTTCATGCACAAGCCGCTGTCGCCGAAACGCGCCGGCATGTTCCTGAATGCCGCGATCCGCAGCCACGTGGAGCGCCGCGAAGGCCGCGCCGGCGAGCAACTCCTGCCGCTGGTCCGCGAATTGCGCTCGCGCGTGGATCCACGCAAATGGATGTTCGTCGGCGGCGGCCTGATCGTGTTCCTCGCCGTGCTCGCCGCCGTGCTGGTTGCGCGCTACGGCAAGCCGCAGGAACCCGACCCTGCGACGGCCGCAGCAACCACGACGCTGTCGGCCACGCCCCTCGCAGATCCGGTGCTGTCGCGAGCGCGGGCCGCGCTCGCCGCCGGCCGCTACGACACCCCATCGGGCCGCAACGCCCTCGACCTGTATTCCGCGGTGCTGCTCACGCGGCCCGATGATGCCGAAGCGCGCGAAGGCCTCGAGACTACGATCGCGCGGGTGATCGACAAGGCCGAGCAGGCCGCCGCCGCCGGCGACGCTGCCGAGGCGCGGCGCATTGCGCAGAGGGTACTGCAGGTGGATGCCGACAACGGCCGCGCGCGTGGGGTGATCGCCGGCCTGACGTTCAAGCCGCGTCCGGCGCCCGCCGCGGACGACGCAAAGCGGCTGGCCTCGGTACCGGTAACCCGACTGACGCCAGTGCCCGCCGCCGCACCGCCTCCGCCCCCCGTGCCGGCGCCAGTCGCGCGAATCGAGGCCGATCCGCTGACTCCACGAGTGGTCGGTCCGGGCGCACTGCCGACGACGCCGACCCGGCGCCAGCCACCGGCCGCGCTACGCCACTACGCCGGACCGGTCGTTGCAGCCCTGCCGATTGCCGGTTACGAGAAGCGCTCACCCGATGCCACTGGCGGCGGGGCCGCCGCACCGCCGGTGGCCTCCGAAGCCGGCGTGCAGCAACGCGACCTTGAGCCCGTGGCGACGCCCGACCCGGTCTACCCGCCAACCGCGTACCGGCAGGGCATCGAAGGCTGGGTGGAAGTGGAATACACGGTGGGCGAGCGCGGCACGACTGGCGACGTCGCCGTGGTCGGCGCCGAACCGCGGGGAGTGTTCGATGACACGGCGATCGCGGCCGTGGCGAACTGGAAGTATCGTCCGCGCGTCGTCAACGGCCAGCCGGTCGCCCAGCGGACATCCGTGACGCTGCGCTTCAACGTCGAGAATTGAGCTCGACGTGGCGCGTGCCGAGCCGCCACGCGACCACGGCCCACAGCGCTGCGAGCACCGCTCCGCACCACGCGATGCCGCTCAAGCCCAGTCCGAACGCGGCTTTCACCAGCGCATGCGCCGAAGCCGACGTCGCATCGCCGCCGCGATAGACGAACGTGTCGATCAGGCTCTTGGCCTTGTAGCGCTCTTCGCGGGTCACCGAGGTGTACAGCGTGTCGCGTGACGGGCGCGTGAGCGAATACTCGCCGACGCGGCGCACGAACATGACGGCCACCAGCACCGCGAAAGTCGGGAACAGCGCCAGCGTGGCGAAGCCGAGCGCCATCAGCACCGGCACCGATACGATCAGCGCCCGGAAGCCGAACCAGCGGTAGAGGCGGCCGAACACGAACAGCTGCATCGCGAGCGAGCCCGCCTGCACCCAGAAGTCGAGCCGGCTGAAGAACTGCGTCCGAGCGTCGCGATCGGCGAACACCTCGGCCACCAGTGCCTGCTGCTCGAGGTACAGGAACGTGGACACCCACGTGAGCAGGAACACGAACAGCGCGATCAGCGCGAGGTAGGGCGAACTCACCACCTGGCGGAACGCCGCGAACGCCGAGCCGCCGAGGCGCTCGTCCCGATCCTCGCCCGGCGCCGTGTTCTCGCCGTGACGGCGGTGCCAGCGCAGCACCAGCATGAGGCAGCCGAGCGACACGGCGAGCAGCCCCGCGGACACCAGCAGCAGGTTGATCGTGCCGATCGGCCCTGCGAGGCGCGCTGCGAGGAACGGACCGAACAGCCCGCCGGTGCTCAGGCCGGCGGCCACGAAGCCGAACAGCCGCCCTGCCTGCTCGCGGCTGAACACGTCGGCCATCAGGCTCCAGAACACTGCGACCACGAACAGCACGAAGACGCTGACCCAGATGAAGTACGCGCGGGCGATCCACGTGTGGTCGGCCTGCGCGTTGAACCAGGCGTGGAAGCCGAGGATGTTCAGGACGAAAAACAGGTACACCCACGGCAGGAACACCGAGCGGCGGAAGCGCGAGGTGAGCCAGCCGTAGACGGGTTGCACCAGCAGCATGCCGATGAACGTGCCCCAGAACAGCGCGGGCAGGGTCTGCACGCCGGAGGTGATGCCCATCGTCTCGCGGATCGGCCGCAGGATGGCGTAGGCCGAGAACATCGCGAACGCCGTGGCGAAGGCCGCCAGGGCGCCGCCGAGTTCATGGGGTCGAGCGTTGATTGCGCTCGCGAGGGCGCGCTTCACGCCGCGGCCCCGAGGTCGAGCTTGGTGCCGGGCGCGGCGACCTCGGCGCGCGAGCCCTGCCCGCGCAGGACGTCACGCAATCCTTCGGCGGCGGACGCTTCGCCGTGCACCAGCCACACCGGCGGCCGGCCCGGGATCGCACCGTACCAGCGCAGCAGGTCGTGCTGGTCGCCGTGGGCCGAGAAGCCGCCGAGCGTATGCACGCGCGCGGCGACCTTCACCGGCGAGCCGTGGATGCGCACGTAGTCCCGGCCATCCACGATGGCCCGGCCGAGCGTGCCCTGCGCCTGGAAGCCGCTGAACACGACGTCGCACTCGGGCCGCGCAAGGTTGTGCTTCAGGTGGTGGATGATGCGCCCGCCGGTGCACATGCCGCTCCCGGCGATCACGATCGCCCCGTGCGGCATGCGATTGATGGCCATCGATTCGTCGGCGGAGCGGCACAGCGTCAGGTTCGGCAGGGACGGCAGCGTGCGCTCACGCGCTCGCCAATCCTGGGCCTCCGCGTCGAACAGTTCCGCGTGCTTCCAGTAGACGCCGGTGGCCTCGATCGCCATCGGGCTGTCGAGGAACACCTGCCAGTCGCCGAGTTCCCACTCGTCGAAATGCGTGGCGAGTTCGTAGAGGATCTCCTGGGTGCGGCCGACGGCGAACGCCGGGATCAGCACGTTGCCGCCGTCGCGCTTCGCGTCGCGCAGGATCGAGCCGAATTCCTCGAGCGTCGCCGCCCGGTCGCGGTGCAGCCGCGCGCCGTAGGTGCTCTCCATCAGCACGAGGTCGGCCGCGGGACCGGACTCGGGATCGCGCAGGATCGGCGAATCGTACTGGCCGATGTCGCCGCTGAACGTGACGCGGCGCTCCAGTGCGCCCTCGCGCAGCGTCAGCCAGACGCTCGCCGAGCCGAGGATGTGGCCGGCATCGCGGAACGTGACCTCGACGCCTGGCAGCACCTCGACCGGCTGCCCGTAGCGCACGGTGCGCACCTGCTGCAGCACGTCGAGCGCGTCCTCGAGCGTGTAGAGCGGCTCGGCCACGCCCTTGCCGCCCGCCTTCCGGCGCTTGCGGTTCTCGCGCTCGGCATCGCGTTCCTGCATGGTTGCCGAGTCGGCGAGCAGGATGCGCACGAGGTCGCGACAGGCGGGGTTCGTATGGATCGGGCCGCGGAAACCGCGTTTGCGCAGCAGCGGCAGGCGGCCGCTGTGGTCGATGTGCGCGTGGCTGAGGATGACGGCATCGACCTGGGCCGCATCGAAGGGAAACGCTGCGCGATTGCGCTCGTCGGACACCGCGCCGCCCTGGATCATGCCGCAGTCGAGCAGCACCCGGCGTCCGCCAACGGTCAGGATGTGGCAGGAGCCGGTCACTTCACCGGCCCCGCCGTAGAACTCGAGCTGCATGCGGTCGCCTCAGGCGATCCGCTGGCCGACGGTCGCCTCGCTCTCGGGTCGTGTCTCGCGTTCGCGCAACAGCTTGACGCAGGCCTTCACGACCCGGGCATCGTACCGGCGGCCCGCCTGGGATTGAAGCTCCTCGATGCAGGCCGCGAGCGACAGGGCGGCGCGCTGCGGGCGTGGCGCGAGCATCGCCTCGGCAGCGTCGGCGACGGCCACGATGCGCGCCTCGAGCAGGATTTCCTCGCCCTGCAGGCCGCGCGGGTAACCCGAGCCGTCGAGCCGCTCGTGATGCTCGCGCACCACCTCGGCGACCGGCCAGGGGAATTCGACGCGGCGCAGGCTCTCGTAACCGCGCTCGGCGTGCGTCTTGACCAGTTCGTACTCCGACGGCGACAGCTGGCCGGGTCGCCACAGGATCTCGCGCGGGATCTGCAGCATGCCCACGTCGATCAGCTGCCCCATGACGCGCAGACCGCGCACCGTGTGTCCCGGCAGGCCGAGGGCCGTACCGATACCGGCGGCGAGTTCGCCCACGCGACGCGAGCGCCCCGATTTGCAGGCATCCTGCGACTCGGCAAGCAGCGCGAGCGACTCGACCACGCCGAGCATCACGCGCTCCATGTGATCCATGGCGCTCACGACCTCGGCGTCGGAGCGCCGCCGGCGCAGCACCTTCCACAGCGCGTCAGCCACCTGCGTGGCGTGGCTCAGGTCGGCGTCGTCGTACGGCTCGGCTTTCCCGGCGAGCAGCAGTACGCCGGCGAGCCGCGCGCCATCCAGCATCGGCACGCAGGCCTGCCGGTTCAACGATCCGGGCAGCCCGGCCTGCCGCAGCGCGCCCGTACCCTCGAGCGCATCGCGCATCACGGGCTGGAGCAGGGTGACGCACTCGTGCAGCGCCGTTTCGGACGGCGGTGCGCCGCGCCAGCGCGTCAGCACCGACAGGTCCGTGCCGTGCGCATCGCCGCCCTGGCAGGCCGCAAGTTCCACGTGCCCGGCTTCCGGCAGCGCCAGGAACAGGTAAGAACTGGCGCTTGCGGTGAGCTGGCCGGCCAGCTCGAGGGCCTGCGCGAGGATTTCGCTCTCGGTGAGCGAGTGCGAACGCTGCGTGAGGTCGAGCAGGGCAGCCGCGCGTCGCTGCTCGCTTCCGGCGCGCCGCTCGGCGCCGCGCCGCGAACTCACGTCGCGCACCATGACCACGCGCATGCCGGACAGGCCGTCGGCGGCCGCCGCAGCCACCTCGACGTCCAGCGCTATGCCGTTGGCACGGCGCCAGCGGCCTTCGTACACCAGCCGCCCGCTGCTGCCGGTCGCGAGGCCGCGGACCGTGGCCTCGGCTGCCTCGTCCAGGGTGAACTGCTTCAGCGTCGCGCCAGCAACCGCCTCCGGCGCGAGGCCGACCAGCGCAAGGAACGCTGCATTGGCGGACTGCAAGCGGCCCTCCGGATCGACGAGGCAGGCAGCGAGCGGCGCATTTGCGAAGGCGGCAGCGTGCCGTCGTGCCTCTTCGTTGATCGCTTGCCGGGCGCGTTCGTCCGTGACGTCGCGCGCCGCAGTGAGCCAGCACGCACGGCCTGCGTACGACACCGACTGCCGGCGCAACTCGAGCACCCGGCGCGCGCCGTCGGCGCGCTGGCAGGTCGCCTCGGTGGGCTCGGTTGCCTCGGCGTCGGGCGCGTAACCCTCGAGCAGGTCGAGGATGGAGCGGCCGCGCAGTGATTCGGGCGCGAAGCCGAACATCACCGCCGCGGAATCGCTGACCACGCGCAGCTCGTGAGTTTCCATGTCCGACAGCCAGGTCGGCACCGGTTGAGCCGCGAAGGCGCGCTCGGCATCGACTGCCGCAGCCTGCGCCCGCGCCCGGGCCGACTGCAGCTCGGCCAGGCGCGTTTCGAGTACCCCGACGCGTGCGAGCTCGGCCTGGTTCTGTTGGGCCGCGCCGCGCGCCGCGCTTTCGGCCTGTGTCAGCTGGCGTTCACGGGCCTCGAGCTCCTGCAGCTTCGCCTGCAATTCGCGAATACGGGCCGCGTCGGCTGCGGCATGCTCGGCCTTCTCGCGCGTGGTTCGTTCCGCGGTCTCGCGGGCAATGCGCTCGGAGACTGTCAGTCGCTGCTGGACGCTTTCGAGATCCTTGATCTGCCGTTCGAGTTCGCCGAAGCGACGGCGATCCTGCTCGCGCTTCTCGATGAGCTCGGGCACCAGCGCCGGCATGCGCATCGTGCCCGACCCGGGGGACAACTGATCGATGGCGGCCGCAAGGTCCTCGAGGGTCGAGCCGCGCGGGAAGAACCGCTCGGCGCCCACCTCGGCGGCGAACGCCTCGTACTTGGGGCCCTCGACACGGAACGACAGGATCAGCACCGGCACGTGCGCGAGCAGCGGGTCTTCCTTGACGCGACGGCACATGGCGAAGCCGTCGAGCTTCGGCAGCAACACGTCGCTCACGATGACGTGCGGCGCATCGCGGCGCGCGATCTCGAGCGCCTCGACACCCGAGCGCGACTTGAGCACCCGGTGGTTGCGCGACTGCAGCAACGTCTCGAGGGCCGCGAGATCCTGGTCGCGGTCGTAGGCCAGCAGGACGGTCTTCATCGTCACGGGTCACGTTGCCTGGCAGGCGCCAAGTATGCGCCCCGGACCAGCATGCACCAACGCGCCCGCGGCCTGCGCGAGATCCGTCACATTTCCCGGCGCGCCGGCTGGCGGCGCCCGGTTACGCGGGACGCAGTTCCGCCGCCGACGCCGGCAGGTGGCTCTGCAGCGACTCGACCGGGCTGTGGACGAGGTCCTTGTGGATCTCGTGGACCACGCGCTCGCGGGTCGGCCGCGACATCTCCGCGCGCATCAGGCCGAGGAACGACGGACCGGCGACCACGATCAGCTCGTCGTACTCGCCCTTGCGGCGCGCCTCGTCGAGACGGCGCGAGATGCGCTTCGCAAAGCGGATGGCCTCGCGGGACCGCGGGTCGTTCTCGCGCGCGATCGCGTGGCGCTGGCTGCCGAAGCTTTCGTAGCTGCGGCCGGGCCGATCGCTGGAGAAGTCGCGGTTGTGCTGGTGCGCCAGCCCGTCGGAGATGTGCGCGACCTCCTTTGGCCGCGTTTGCAGCGACGGGGTGTCGTAGAAGATCGCTTCCGCCTGGTCGGCGACGACTATCCGGATCCGGCTCATGGTGACCTCCCCTTGGGTGGGGCCTGAGTACAGCCTGCGCCGGGGCCCCGGGCTGGCGCAATGCGTGCTTGTGGCAGCCCGCTGCTGACCGACCGATCGGTCAGTGCTAGAGTGCCGCGATGAACCGCCCTGCCAGGCTCCGCGCACCCGCACCGGGTGCGCGGCGCATCGAAAGCGCCGCCCGTCGCCTGTTTGCGGCCCGCGGCTATGCCGGTACCTCTATGGCCGAGATCGCGGCCGCCGCCGGGGTCAGCAAAGCCACCGTCTTCCACCACTACCGTAGCAAGCGCGAACTGTACGAGGCCCTGCTGGGCGATGCGTTCGCCGGGTTCCGCGAGCAGCTCATTCCCCTGCTCGACAGCAGCCAGGACCTGCAGGGCAGCCTGCGCGAGTTCGCCGCGGCCCATATCGACCGCCTGACCCGGATGCAGGGCACGATGCGGCTGATCGCGCGCGAGATGCTGAGCGGCACCGCTGCGTCGAGCGACCTGTTCGCCGGCGGCGAGATGTCCCGCAACTTCTCCCTGCTCGTGGAGGAGCTGCGTCGCGGCCAGGAGCTCGGCACCGTGCGTGCCGACGTCGACCCCGGCCTGGCGGTGTTCCTGGTGCTGTCCGCCAACTGGTTCCTGTTCCAGAGCTCATCCCTGCTCCGGCGCAACCCGGATCTCGCCGTCACGGCCTCCACCGGGGACTACGCCGCCGAGCTCGCCCGCCTGCTCTATCTCGGGCTCGCCCCACCGGCCGAGCCCGCTGCCGAGGATTCCCCATGAACCGACGACTGCTCCGACTGCCCCTCACCTGCGTCGCCTCCGCGGCGCTCGCCGCCGGCTGCGGCGGCAAGGACCTGGACGATGCAGGCGCCCTGGCGCGCAAGACACCCATCACCGTCGCCCAGGCGGCGCAGCATAGGGTGGACGCTATCGAGACCACCGTCGGCCGGCTGGAAGCCACCGAGGCACCGGCGCTAGCGGCCGAGACGTCCGGGCGCGTGGTGCGGCTGTTCGTGGACGGCGGCAGCGTGGTGAAGCAGGGCCAGGTGCTGGCCGAGCTCGACGGGGAACCGCAACGGCTCGCCGTCGCTTCGGCACGCGCCAGCGTCGAACGCCTCGAGGCGCTGCTCGCCAACCAGCAGCGCACCGTGAAGCGCTACCAGGAACTGCGCTCCAAGGCAGTCTCGGAAAGCATGCTCGAAGAGGCCATCGCGCAGCAGAGCGCCCGCGAGGCGGAGCTCAACGATGCGCGGGCGCGCCTCGCGGAGGCCGCATACCGCCTCGATCGCACACGGATCAAGAGCCCGGTGGACGCGATCGTCGAGCGGCGCCTGATCTCGGTCGGCGACTTCGTGTCGCCTGGCACGCCCGTCGTCACCATCGTCGGCCGGGACCGCATGCGCGTCGTGCTGCCGTTCCCGGAACGCCTGGCCGGCCAGCTGAAGCCGGGCCTCGCGGTCACGCTCGAGCAGCCGGCGCGCCCGGGCGAGCTGGTCGCCGGCACGATCACCGAAGTGCGGCCGATGGTCGGCACCAACAACCGCGCGGTCGAGACGCTGGTGGACCTGCCCGCGGGCACCGACTGGGCGGCCGGCAGCAGCGTCACTGCCCGCGTGGTGCTCGCCTCGCGTGAAAGCATCGTCGTCCCGGCCGGCAGCGTGGTGCGGCGGCCCGCCGGCGACGTCGTGTACGTCGTGGAGGGTGACAAGGCCGTCGAGCACAAGGTCACGATCGGCATCCGCACCGCCGAGCGCGCCGAGGTACTGGCAGGCGTCGAGGCCGGTGCAACGGTCGTGCTGTCGGGCGCGGGCTTCCTCACCGACGGCGCGCTGGTGGCCGTGCGCGAGCCGGACAAGGCGGATGCCAAGCCATGAAACTCGCTGAACTTTCCGTCCGGCGGCACGTGCTCGCCTTCATGGCGAGCGCGGTGTTCGTGCTGTTCGGCCTGGTAGCGTACGACCGCATCGGCGTCGACCGGTTCCCGCGCGTCGAGTTCCCGGTGATCACGGTCACCACCGTGCTGCCGGGCGCCAATCCCGACATCGTCGACTCGAGCGTCACCAATATCATCGAGACCGCGGTCAACAGCGTCCCGGGCATCGACTACATCCAGTCCCGCTCCAGCCCGAGCGTCTCCAACGTCGTGCTGTCGTTCGAGTTGTCGAAGGACATCGACGTGGCGTTCTCCGAGGTGCAGGCCAAGGTCAACCAGGTGCTGCGCCAGCTGCCGGACGACGCCGACCCGCCGGTCGTGCTGAAGGTCGAAGTCGGCTCCGCGGCCGTGATCTGGCTCGCCCTGCAGGGCGACCGCACCACGCAGCAGCTCAACCAGTACGCGCGGCAGGTGATCAAGAAGCGCCTCGAGACCATCGAGGGCGTGGGCCAGGTGATCATCGGCGGCGAGCGGCGGCGCAACATCCGCGTCAACCTCGACCTCGACCGCATGGCCGCGCTCGGCGTCACCGCGCAGGACGTGCGCACCGCGTTCCGCAGCGAGCACGTGCAGCTCCCGGGCGGCTTCCTGGTGAGCGGTGCCGGCGAGAGCCTGGTCAAGCTCGACCTCGAATACCACAGCCCCGAGGCGCTCGGCGGGATGATCGTGCGGTACGCCGACGGTGCGCCGGTGCGCCTGCGCGACCTCGGCACCGTCGAGGACGGCCTCGCGGACGACCGCCAGGTCATTCGCTTCAACGGTGAGCCCGCGGTCGGCATCGGCATCGTCAAGGTCAGCAACTACAACACCGTCCAGCTGGTGGACGACGTCCGCCGGCGCCTCGACGAGCAGGTCATCCCGCAGCTGCCGGCCGGGCTCACGCTCAAGGTGTCCTCGGACGACTCGGCACCGATCCGCAAGATCGTGGCCGCGCTGGAGGACCACCTGATCGAAGGCACGGTGCTCGCCGGCCTCGTGGTGTGGTTCTTCCTGCGCAGCTTCCGCTCCACCTTGATCATCGCCACCGCGATCCCGGTCTCGCTGCTCGGCGCCATCGCGGCGATGTACTTCCTCGGCTACACGTTCAACCAGATGTCGCTGCTCGGGCTGCTGCTGCTGATCGGCGTCGTGGTGGACGACGCGATCGTCGTGCTCGAGAACGTGTACCGGCGGCGCGAGGAAAACCCCGCGCTCGACCGGCGCACGGCCGCGATCGAAGGCACCGAGCAGGTCGGCTTCGCGGTGATCGCGGCCAGCCTCACCCTGGTGTCGATCTTCGGCTCGGTGCTGTTCCTCGAGGGCATCGTCGCGCGCTTCTTCCAGTCGTTCGCCGTGGTGGTGACGGTCGGCGTGCTGGTCTCGCTGTTCGTGTCGCTCACGCTCACGCCGATGCTCTGCTCGCGCTTCCTCGACGTCTCCGAGAAGCACGGCCCGGTGTACCGGTTCTTCGACCGGCTGCTCGACGGGCTCGACGCCTTCTATCGCCGGGTGCTCGGCTGGACGCTGGCGCACCGCGGCACGGTGCTGGTCGCAACGCTCGCGGTCGTGCTGTCGAGCGGCTTCTTCTTCGCGCAGGTCGGCAAGGACTTCATCCCGGAGGAGGACGACGGCCGCTTCACCGTCAGCTTCCGTGCGCCGCTCGGCACGAGCCGGCAAGCCATGGACGCGGTGCTCGACGAGATCGACGGGACCATCCGCCGTCACCCTGAGGTCAGGGCTTCGTTCATCGGCGTCGGCTTCGGCGGCACCGCGCAGGTCAACAGCGGGGCGGCGTTCGTGACCATGGTGCCGCGCGAGGAGCGCGACATCACGCAGGCCGATTTCCTGCGCCGGCTGCAGGCCGAACTGGCGCAGATCCCGGGCGTGCTTGCGTTCGCGTCCGTGCCTTCGCCGATCGGCGGCATGCGCGGCGAGCAGCTGCAGTTCGCCATCGTCGGCCCCGACCTCGACAATGTCGCCTCGCTGTCGCGTGAACTCGCGAAGCGCCTCGGGCAGGATCCCGCCCTGGGCCGCATCGACCTCGACCTGCAACTCGACCTGCCGCAGATCCGCCTCGAGGTGGACCGCGTGCGCGCTGCCGACCTCGGCCTGACGAGCAGCGACGTCGCTTACGCGGTGAACGTGCTCGCCGGCGGCGTGGATATCGCCAAGTACAACGACGAACCGGGCGACGGCGACCGCTACGACATCCGCGTCAAGGCCGCTGACGGCGAGATCACCTCGGCTGACGACCTGCAGCGCATCTTCCTGCGCACGCCGAAGGGCCAGATGATACGGCTCGACAGCGTGGCGCAGGCGCACGACATCGTCGGCCCGGCGGTGATTACGCGCTACGGCCTGCAGTATTCGGCGAACTTCTACAGCAACCCGACGATGCCGCTCGGCGCTGCGGTGGACCGGGTGCGCGCAGAGGCGGCCGAACTGCTGCCGCCGGGCTATTCGATGGAGCTGCAGGCGCGCGCGCGCGAGTTCGCCAAGACCTCGGGTTACGTCCGCGTCGCGTTGCTGCTGGCGCTCGCGCTGGTGTACATCGTGCTCGCGAGCCAGTTCAACTCGTTCCTGCAGCCGCTGATCGTCATGACGGCGCAGCCGCTCGCCGTGGTGGGCGGGTTGTTCGCGCTGTGGATCACCAGCACCACGCTCAACATGATCTCGATGATCGGCCTCATCCTGCTGATGGGCCTCGTCGCGAAGAACTCGATCCTGCTGGTGGACCTCACCAACCAGCTGCGGGAGCAGGGCCGCGCCGTGGAGGACGCGCTGCGCGAGGCCTGCCCGGTGCGTCTGCGTCCCGTCCTCATGACCTCGCTCACCGTGATCCTCGCCCTGCTGCCGGCAGCGCTCGGTCTCGGCGCGGGCGCCGATACCAACGGCCCAATGGCCATCGCGGTGATCGGCGGCATGGTGAGCTCGACGCTGCTCACCCTCGTCGTGGTACCGGCCGTATACTCGCTCGTTGAGCAAGGACTGCGCCGACTGCGCCGGAGATTCTCATGATCCACAGACCAGTGCCCGCCCTCGTCGCGCTTCTGCTGGTGGCCGCCTGCGGCGCGAGTCCGTGGGTCATCGACAGCTACGAAGCACCCGAGGCGGACGTCGCCGGCAAACGCACTTTCGTCTGGAGGACGGGGGACATCGGCGCGCCGCTCATCAAGCAGCCGCAGGTCGCCACTGACGCGGAGACCCGCATGCGCGTCGCGATCACCGAGGAACTGGTGCGCAAGGGCTACGTCGAGACGACCGACGCCGCCGGCGCCGACATGACGGTCAGCTTCCAGGTGTCGGGCGCACGCCGCTTCGTGCCCTCGGACGGGCAGCGCGTCGGCGCGCCGTCGCCGAACGAGTTGCTGACTCCCGGCGGCATGCCGCCACGGCCGGCTTCCGAGCTGCCGCGCGAGAAATCGGTGCGCGAGGGTACGGTCGTGGTGTTCGCCGAAGACCCGGCGTCGGGCCGGCTGATGTGGCGCGGACTTGTCAACGCAGAGATCCGCGTGTCGTCGATCGACAGGACGGTGAACCAGGTGATCGACATGGGCCGGCACATCACGCAGGGGTTCCCCGCGCGTCGCACCGCCCCCTGACCTGACGACCGCAAGCGCGCGTCAGTTGCCGGCCGAGTAGTCCGGCTCGTTGCCCTTCCGCCACTTGATGTTGCAGCCGAGGCTCGGCAACTGCTCCGCGAGCGGCGTCCGTCCCGCGAGCGTTGCGTCGATCGCGGCACGGAGGTCTGCGCCGGTGACAGGCCGGCCATTGCCGGGGCGGCTGTCGTCGAACTGGCCCCGATATACGAGCCGGCGCTGCGCGTCGAACAGGAAGAAGTCCGGCGTGCACGCCGCGCAGTACGCCTTGGCGACGGCTTGCGTTGCATCCAGCAGGTACGGAAACACGTAGCCCAGCTCCGCGGCTTCCGCCCGCATGGCGTCGGGGCCGTCCTGCGGATATGCCTCGACATCGTTCGAGTTGATCGCGACCACCGTGAGGCCCCGCGGCCGGTACTCGCGCGCCACGGCCGCGAACTCGTGGCGCACGTGTTTCACGAACGGACAATGATTGCAGATGAACGCGACGAGCAGCGCCGGGGCACCGTCGAAGTCGGCCAGCGCGTGCACCTGGCCGTCGTAATCCGGCAGCGAAAACTCCGGTGCCTGTGTGCCCAGCGCCAGCATCGTGGATGGAGTTCTTGCCATGGCCGTCCCTCTGTTTGCGTCAGCGGCGCATGATCAGCAGCACGCCCGCTACGAGCAGCGCCGCGCCGATGAGGCGCGCCGGGGTGACCGGCGACTGCGGAAAGCCGATGACGCCATAGTGATCGACGATCAGCGCGGCCACCATCTGGCCGCCGAGCGTCAGTGCGAGCAGCGTGGCCGCACCGAGCCGCGGCCCGAGCACGGTGGTCGATGCGACGTATGCGGCACCGAGCAGCCCGCCAAACCACGCCCACGCCGGCACCGCCGCCGTCGAACCGGGCGCCCAGCGTGCGCCGCTCGCCACGGCCACCAGCAGCAGCGCTCCCAGGCCCACGACGAAGTTGACGATCGCGGCCAGCACGGGCGAGCCGATGGCGAAACGCACGGTCGCGTTCATGCCCACCTGTATGGTGAGCCCGGCGCCGATCAGCGCGGCCATGACGTGCGGCCAGTAACTCATGCAGCCGCCGCCCTCCGGCCGTTGAAGGCGCGCCACGTGAGCGCGCCGATGCCTGCGAGCAGTGCGATGAAGCCGATCAGGCCGCCCAAGAGTGGGACCTGCCTGAGCAGCCACAACGCGAGCAGGCCGAGCAGCAGCGCGAACAGTTGCCACCCGCGGGTCACGGCCTTGCCCGGGCGCAGCGCCTCCAGACCGCGCTGCGCAACGAACAGCGCCGCCGTGACCCAGCCGAGGAACAGCACCAGCAGGTAGAGCGACATCAGCAGCAGCGCGAGCGGAATGCCGATGATGGTGATGAGCAGCACCACGGCAACGAACGGCACGCAGACCAGGATCGCAAGGCCGAGGCCGAGCGACGGCAATGGCTTGCGGCCGATGGCCGCGGCCGCCTCGGAAGTGAAGCCCGGCAGCAGCACGACGAACAGCGCGCCGGCGACGAACACGCCGAGGAACCACAGGAAGGTGCCGACGCCCGTCGCGGCGTCGCGCACCTCCGGCTGCACATCCTCGAAGTAGCGGCTGGCGTCTTCCTCGTGAAACTCGAGGCCACCGGTGATCACGGCGCCTTCAGGCACGGTCGGCTCGATCGGCCCGCGATAGACGAGGCGCCCGCCGATGCGCGCCGTCGGGCCGATCACCAGTTCCTTCGCGCGCACCTCGGCGTCGCCGACCACCTCGCCGTCGATGCGCACGGTGCCGCCCGACGCCTGCAGGTACTTGTGGGCAACACCCTCGAACTCGATCTGCCCACCGGTGAGCGAAACGCCGCCCGCCACGATCGTGGCGGGCCCCACCGAAACGTCGCCACCCGCCACGCGTGCATTGCCGTTGACGATGGCATCGAACTGCACGCTGCCGCCGGCGGCATAGAGGTCGTCGCCGACTGCACCACCGATGGAGACTTCACCGCCCACCGCCACGAGGTCGCCCTTCACTTCGCTCGCGGTGGTGACGTGCCCGCCCGCCAGGATGGCGTCGCCCGCGACCGCGTCCGTGAGGTTCAGCATGCCGCCGACTCCGAAATAGTCGGAGCCGAACTCGTGGGTGACGGCATCGTCACCGTCGTAGTGGACGGCGCAGCCGGTGATGGTCGCCAGCACGAGCGCGACCAGCGCCGCGCCCGAAACTCGCCGTTTCATCGCAGTCTCCTTGGTGCCCGGCCCAGCCCTGCGGCCGACAGGGGCTGTTGGCAGGCCATCGCGAAGCAGTGTAAGGCACGCTGCCCGGGACGGGCGAGCGGCGGCGCGACGAACCGGTGCTGAGGTACGCCAAGCCGATTGCGGCGGGAGTACGCCGGCTGTCGTTGCTTGCGGCTGACTGCAAAGAGAAAGGCCGCGATCAGCTGAACTGCCCGCGGCCTTTCCGTGTATGGCCTTCCCTGACCTTCCCGCCACCCCCGTCCAGGCATCCCCCAGTTCGGAATCCTCTCCCCGCGTGCGGCAGGTCACGCCAGGGCCTGTCCGCTTGTACGCGACTCGCCTGGGTGAGTCATTACGCAGCGCAACAAGGATCAGCGAATGGTCTTGCTCGCCAGCAGATCCTCGCGCAGCAGGTCGACGAGCATCGTGCGATAGAAATCGCCCGCCACCTGGTGCCGCGCCGCGTCGAGGAACGCGAGCAACTCGGCCCGATCCTGCTTGACCGCACAGCCGGCGAACGTACCTTGCATCGCGTAACGCGGGAAGCCGAGGAGCCCGGCGAGGCGACCCTCGATGGCCGATTCGCGCATCAGCTCGCCCGCCTTGCAGACATCCTTCGGGTTTTCGTTCTGACCGGTGAGGTACAGGAATCCGTTCACGAACAGCGCCTGCGGATAACGACCGGCGATCGCCTGCCCACGATGTGGCATGGCGAGCTTGCCCTGCCCGCTGTACCCGAGCACGCGTGCCAGCTGGTAGCGCAGCCGCGGGTTCCCAGGATCACGGGCGACCGCAGCCTCGCACGCAGCGATGGCCCCGGCATAGTCCTTCGCGATCTCGGTCCTCTCCCGGCCGGGCGCCACGCGGTTTGGATCGTCGGGATGCGCGGCAAGTACGTCGCAAGCGGTCGGCTCTTGCGAGAACTTCGTCGCGTCGAAGCTCGGCTTCGGCACCTCGGCCGCGCCAGCCGCAGCAAACAACGACGTGGCCACGAAAACCACGAGTAACCCCTGCACTGTCTTCTTCACCATCCCCTATCCCCTATCCCCTTTCCTCGCCATGCCTTCCGTCAGGTAGCCCACGAACCGCGGCGCGCGCTTCAGGTAATAGTCTTGCGCCGGACCGATTTGCAGGCCGGCGCCTTCGATCAACTCACGCGTCGGGCGATTGAGGTGACAGCCTCCCGCGAGCGGCATCCAGGTGCCGTTGAGGCGGTCCTGCCAGCGGGCCACCCGCGCATCGGGCGATCGCCCGTGCTCCAGGAACAGGAACCGGCCGCCCGGCTTGAGCACGCGCCGCACCTCGCCGAGTGCGTGCACCACGTCCGGGATCGAGCAGAGCGTGAACGTGCTCACCACGGTGTCGAACCGCTCGCTCTCGAACGGCAGGTGCTCGGCGTTGAGATGGTGGAAGTCCACGCCGATCGCGGCGTGTGCGATGCGGGGCAGCGACAGCTGGTCGAGGTCGGGATCCGGATCGATGGCTTCGATGCACTTCACCGTGGGCGGATAGTGCGGGAGGTTGCGGCCCGTGCCGAAACCGATCTCGAGGATGCGGCCGCGCGCGTTCGCCAGCGTGCGCTGGCGCGGCTGGTGCAGCATGCGGCTCGACATCGCGAGGTCGAGCACGCGCGGAAAGATGTAGTGGTGGTAGAAGCCCACGCAGGGGTCAGGGGGCAGGGGGCAGGGGTGGCGCGGCCCAGACCACGCTGAACGCGCCGCGCAGCTGTCCCTGCTCGAAGCCGGTCGCCTGGTCGCCGGGGTAGCTGGCCGCGATCGCGGCTGCGAGCTCGGGCGCAAGATTCTTGCCGTGGCAGGTGAGACACAGCGCGTCGGTCGGGATGGCGCGCATGTAGCGGCGCTCCACCGCGTCGCCGCGGCGAATCTCGAACACGGCCTCGAGCGGACGATCGATCGGTCCCGAGCCGAGGTCGGCGCTGAACTGCTCGAGCACGGCGCGCTCGAGATCATCGGGTGCATTGGAACGATTGCGTACGCGCAGAGCCGTGCGGCCCACCCGCGCGCCTGAAGACTGCGACAGCTGCGCGGCGATTTCCGGTGCCCGCAGGTAGCAGACGTTGATGGCCTTGAGAGGGCCGCCCTCGGCGATGGCCTTGCTCAGCTCGCCTTTCAGTTGGCCGCCGAGCTGCATCACGAGCTGGCGACTCTGATCGACCCACGCGGTGTCCGCGACGGGCTCGGCAGCCGTCAACATGACCGGGCTGAGGACCAGGACCAGGGCTGCAGCAATGCGCTTCATACGGAGTACCCCACGACTTCTCTTTCCATATAACCCAAATTCACAATCACGGCTCCAGCAATCATGCCGCTAGGGGGATTATTCTACCCCGGCATATAATGTGCGGATTCATGCCGTTGGCCTCGAACGCGCGCTCGGGTAGATTGCGCGCCCCGCTTCACAGGTCCGCCCACGATGGGACGCATTTTCGAAGTCCGCAAGCATGCGAT
>Ga0105090_10000379_pt1 | contig 21450 bp, 20 predicted proteins | sample PPLLak3March2015_FD_79110 | JGI IMG/M metagenome (GOLD analysis project Ga0105090, IMG submission 79110) | Freshwater sediment microbial communities from Prairie Pothole Lake near Jamestown, North Dakota, USA - PPLs Lake P7 Core (1) Depth... | ecosystem: Environmental > Aquatic > Freshwater >... | reverse complement strand
CCTGGGCGCTGCGCCTAACGTCAACCTGACTTATTCGAGTGCAAGCAACACTTCGATCGCGCGATCCGTGACGGTGACTTGCGTCAAAACGTCGGGCGGTGGGCCGAGGACGATAAACTATACCGTGACGCCCAACAACGGATTGAACGCCAGCGGTGCGCAGAACCGCGCCGCGCTGGGGGGGCAATTTATCAATTACGATATCTATACGGCCGCTGCCTGCGCTGTGCCATGGACCGGTTCGGGCAGCATCGCCATGCCCGGTGGTGGTGCTGGTGCTATACGCAGTCAAACGCTGACTTACTTCGGTTGTGTTCCGGCGAGCCAGCCTGGATTGCCTGCTGCGGGAACCTACAATGACACCGTAAGCTTGCAGCTCGCTGTTTCGACCGCAGGTGTAACCATTACCGGCACGAATCCGCGAACTTTTCAGACCAATATAACGGTCAATGCCACCTGCGTTATGGCAACGCCGCAAGGAGTGGCACAGTTGCCTGGAACCATCGCTTTTGGCACTTACACCGCATTTCAGGCCACTGCGAAAACGGCCAATACGACATTCGTCACGACTTGCACCAATCTGACGCCGTACACGCTGTCGCTTGATGCCGCCAGTGGTGTGGTGAGCGGCCTGAATTATTCGCTGTTATTGAACACCAGTGCCAGCGGTGGCATGCATCCGTTCGGGCCCGTCCCGGGTACGGGTTCCGCACAAACCTACTACATCAACGGCACCATGCCCGCGAATCAGGCGGGCAGCTGTGCTGGTGCCAGCTGCGCGGGAAGCAACGTGCATACCTTGACGGTCACTTACTGATCGGTCTAAGGGAATCACCACGGGAATCACCGCCCGCTCACCGGGCCGTCCCCCGGTTTTGGGCAGGACGCACAGGTGTTTGCCGCCATCCAGCAGCTACGTTGATGAATATCGTTCATCTGCCTTGCGGTTGCTGCTGCTGCCGGCGACAGTGCGCGCGATGACCCAACCGGTGACCGTTGCTGCGCCGGCGCGTTTCAGATTGCGCGCCAGTTCGCTGAGCGTCGCCCCGGTGGTCAGCACATCGTCGACCACGGCGACGTGGCAGCCTGCTACTCCGCCTTCGACGACAAAAGCGCCGCGGATGTTTTTGCGGCGTTCTTTCCACGGCAAACGGGTTTGCGGCGCAGTGTCGCGCGTCTTGCTGCAAAGCTGGGCATTGACCTGCACCTTCATTTGCCGTCCCAGCACGCGCGCCAGTTCCAGCGCCTGGTTGAATCCGCGTTCACGCATGCGCTGTGCTGTCAGCGGAACCGGCACGATCAGGTCTGGACGCTGCAGTACGCGATCGGCCAGCAACGAGGCCAGCGCGGATCCCGCGACCAGCCGTCCGCTGTATTTGTAGGCCTGGATCAGGCTGTCCAGCGGAAAGGCGTAACGACAGGTTGCGACCACGTGGTCGTAATGCGGCGGTTCGGCGATGCAGCGTCCGCACAGCCCGGGGGCAGGCAGGGGATGCGCACAGCTGCTGCACTGGTTGGCGTCCAGCCAGGGCAGGTCTGCCCGGCAACCGGCACAAATATTGGATATTGACGCGGATGCACCGCAGAACAGGCATGGCGACGTCAGTTGCTGACGCCACCAAACCCTGCGGTTGTTAAGTGCGGCGGTTACTGAATTTGACAAAAGTCCAGGCATCTGCGACCATTATATTTGTAAGTATTTGTTTTTATTGATATTTTTTAATCAGATTAAAAATTAAGGCCAAACCTGTGGATACCCTAGCTGCCATTCACCTCAACGAACAAGGCAAGACTCCTGCCGACACCCGGCGCTGGACGGTGGCTGCCATCGAAGCGCTGTTTGCGCTGCCGTTCAATGACCTGCTGTTTCGCGCGCAACAAGTGCATCGCGCGCATTTCGACCCGAACGCCGTGCAGCTGTCGACGCTGCTGTCGATCAAGACCGGTGGCTGTGCCGAAGATTGCGGGTATTGCCCGCAGGCGGCGCGTTACCACACCGGCGTTGAAAACCAGGACATCCTGTCTGTGGATGAAGTGGTCGCAGCGGCGCGCGCGGCACAGGAACATGGCGCGACGCGTTTTTGCATGGGCGCTGCATGGCGCGGACCAAAACAGCGCGATCTCGACAAGGTGGTGGCGATGGTCAAGGCTGTGCGCGGCCTCGGCATGGAAACCTGCGCGACGCTGGGCATGCTGAAACCCGGTCAGGCCGACCAGTTGCGCGATGCCGGTCTGGATTACTACAACCACAACATTGATACCGCCGCCGACAATTACAAAAACGTGATCACCACACGTGATTACGATGATCGCATCGACACCCTGGAACAGGTGCGTGATGCCGGACTGCATGTCTGCTGCGGCGGCATCGTCGGCATGGGCGAAACCCGCAAGGCACGGGCGACGCTGATCGCGCAACTGGCCAACATGGAGCCGTACCCGGAATCGGTGCCGATCAACAACCTGGTGCAGGTGCCGGGCACGCCTTTGCATGGCACGGAGGCGCTGGATCCGCTGGAATTCGTGCGCACCATCGCCTGCGCGCGCATCACCATGCCCAAGGCCATGGTGCGGCTGTCGGCCGGCCGCCAGGAAATGGGCGATGCGATCCAGGCACTGTGTTTCCTCGCCGGCGCGAATTCGATTTTTTATGGTGAAAAACTTTTGACCACCGGCAATCCCGACGTCAAAAACGATCAGGAACTGTTTGCACGACTGGGTTTGCAGGCGATGAATCCTGCCACAGCGCAATAAACGTTCTGGTTTTGAGCATTTCCCCTTGTCACTGCATGATGAAGTGGCCAATAAGGCGGCCAACAAGTTGGCCAATGAGCTGGCTGCAGAGTTGGAGGCGCGCGATTCGCAGGGCCTGCGTCGCAGGCGCCGCCTGCTGACGACGCCGCAGCGCGCGCGCGTCAACGTCGACGGCCGTGAGTACACCGCCTTCTGTTCCAACGATTATCTGGGACTCGCCGCCGATCCGCGGCTGGCGGCGGCAGCGAAGTCAGGCATAGACCGTTACGGTGTCGGCGCCGGCGCCTCGCACCTGATTCTCGGCCACAGCAGCGCGCACCATGAGCTGGAGGCGGCATTGGCTGCGTTTGTCCGCCTGCCACGGGCCTTGCTGTTTTCAACGGGTTATATGGCCAACATGGGTGTGGTCAGTGCGCTGGCCGGGCGTGGCGATGCGGTCTTCGCCGACCGCCTGAACCATGCTTCGCTAAACGATGCTGCACTCGTGTCGCGCGCTGCGTTCAAACGGTACGCACACAACGACCTGGCCGCCTTGGAACGCCTGCTGCAGAACACGCCGGCGCGCCGGCGGCTGGTGATCGTCGACGCGGTGTTCAGCATGGATGGCGATATTGCGCCAGTACCGGCGCTTCTGGAACTCTGTATACGCTATGACGCTTACCTGCTGATTGATGATGCCCACGGCTTCGGCGTGCTTGGTGCGCAGGGTCGTGGCACGCTCGCGCATTTTGGTATTACATCGGAACGGGTGATTTACATGGCAACGCTGGGCAAGGCCGCCGGGGTTTCCGGTGCTTTTGTCGCCGGCAGCGAAGCGTTGATCGAAAGCCTGGTGCAGAACGCCCGCACTTATATTTACACCACGGCCACACCGCCGCTGCTGGCGCAGGCACTGCTCGCCAGCCTGCAGGTCATCGAACAGGAGGACTGGCGGCGCGATCGTTTGCGTGAACTGGTTGCCCAATTGCAGCGTGAACTGACGGGTGGTCTCTGGCGCTTGTTGCCGTCGGATACGCCGATCCAGCCGCTGCTGGTTGGCGGCAATGCCGAAGCGCTGGACTTGTCGGCGCGACTCGCTGAGCAAGGCCTGCTGGTGCCTGCGATCCGGCCGCCAACAGTGCCGCAGGGCACGGCGCGACTGCGTATTTCGCTGTCTGCAGACCACAGTGCCGCTGACGTGAAGCGCCTGATTGCGGCATTGCTGCAAGCGGCATGAGTGTCTTGCCGCTGGTGTTGCTGCATGGCTGGGGGACTCATGCCGGGGTGTGGGCCGACGTGATCGCTCGGCTGGATCTGGGCCTTGCGGTATTCGCTCCGGACTATCCCGGGGGTGAAGTGGCTGGTTCCGCAGCAGCTTGCACGATTGAGGCGGCTGTTGATGAACTTGCGGCGATTGCGCCGGAGCGTTGCGTGGTTGCCGGCTGGTCGCTGGGCGGTCAGCTTGCGCTGGTGTGGGCGCGCCGCCATCCGCAACAGGTCGTGCGGGTGGCCCTGATCGCCAGCACTCCGTGCTTTGTCAGCGCGCCGGACTGGGCGCATGGCATGGCCACCGCTACGCTCGCGGGTTTCGCCGCAGAACTTGCCGCCGATCCGGCGGCGACCTTGCGGCGCTTCCTGTTGCTCGAAACACGGGATGATGCGCAGGCGCGTGCCGTCGCGCGCCGGCTTGATGCGGCGCTGTCTGCGCGGCCCCCGGCTGACCGTGATGTGCTGGCACGGACGCTGGACTGGCTGCGCGATATCGACTTGCGTGCGGTGTTGCCGGACATACGGCAAAAAGTGCTGGTGCTGCATGGCGACCGGGATCGTATTACTCCGCCGGCCGCCGGTGAATATCTTGCGGCACATCTGCCGCAGGCGCGGCTGGTGACGCTGTCAGGGGCTGCGCATGCACCATTTATTTCCTATCCCGATGCGGTATGCAAATTGATGACCGATTTCTGCAATGAGCGATAATCCCTTACTCGACAAACGCGTAGTGCGCCGATCTTTCGATCGCGCTGCGGCCACCTATGATGCAGCGGCGGTGTTGCAGCACGAGGTGTGCCGGCGCAGCCTGGGGCGGCTGGATTTCATCCACCATGCCCCGCTCCGCATCCTTGATGCCGGTTGCGGCACTGGCAATGCCTGGCGCGGCCTGGCGGCACGTTATCCGGGCGCACGTCTGGTCGCACTGGACCTGGCGCCGGGCATGCTGCGCCAGGCGGGTGCCGCTGTGGCCTGGCATCAACGCCTGCTGGGTCGGGCACCGGCCGCGATATGCGGCGACCTGGAACAACTGCCGCTGGCGGCAGACTGTATCGACCTGGCCTGGAGCAACCTCGCCTTGCAGTGGGTGAATGCGCTGCCTCAGGCTTTTGCTGAAATGCGTCGCGTGCTGGCGCCGGGCGGGCTGTTCATGTTCACCACCTTTGGTCCGGATACGCTGAAAGAATTACGCGCGGCACAGGCCGGAACCGACAACCATACACATGTCAGCGGTTTTATTGACATGCATGACATCGGCGATCTGCTGGTACAGGCTGGTTTTGCCGACCCGGTGATCGACATGGAAATATTTACGCTGACATATCCGAATCTGAAGTCGGTGATGCGCGATTTGAAGGCCATCGGTGCACGCAACGCGGCTGCAGACCGGCCTCCGGCCTTGTCGGGCAAGGCCTGGCTGGAAGAAGTGACGCGAAATTACGAGCCCTTGCGTCGTGATGGCAAATTGCCTGCGACCTTCGAAGTCGTTTACGGCCACGCCTGGTGCCCTGCTCAGAGGCTGGGTCCCGGTGGCCGCCCGGTGATTGACATCAAACCCGTGGGCGGCGCCTGACATGGCGGCGCGATTGGATCCTGCGCGCGGTGTCGCTGTAAAAGGCGCCGCTGCAAAAGGCTTCGTTTCAAAAGGCGTTGCTTCAAAAGGCATATTCATTGCCGGCACCGACACCGGTGTCGGCAAAACGCTGATTGCCTGTGCGTTGTTGCACGGATTTGCCGCCCGCGGCTTGAGGGTCGTTGCAATGAAGCCGGTGGCCGCCGGAGCAGTGCGCCGCCGCGGGGTCTGGCTTAACGATGACGTCGCACAACTGCGCGCCGCGGCCAATGTCGATTTGCCGCAGGCCGTGGTCAACCCGTATTGTTTTGCTCCTGCGATTGCGCCGCATATTGCCGCGCAGGAGGCAGGGTTGAAAATCCGCATGGCGGTCATTGCAAAAAATTACGCTCGTCTTGGCCGAAATGCCGACTTGGTCGTGGTCGAAGGCGCCGGCGGTCTGCTGGTACCGCTCGGCGGCAAACTCAGCGTTGCTGATATCCCGGCACGGCTGGGTTTGCCGGTGGTGCTGGTGGTGGGGTTGAGGCTCGGTTGCCTCAACCATGCGCTGCTGACCGTAGAAGCATTGCAGGCGCGAGGGCTTTACCTTGCCGGCTGGATTGCCAATCACATCGACCCTGCGATGGCGTATGCCACGGAAAATCTGCAGGCGCTGCGTGCGCGAATCAAAGCACCCCTGCTGGGAACGGTGCGGCATGCGCAAAATCCGCAGCCCGCGAGGGTTGCCCTGATGCTGGATATCAGGGCATTAAATGCGCGATTGGATGCGCAGTTGCGGTCGCGACCGGAGGCCTGCGGTTAAGAGGGAAAACCGACTGTTTTCATGGGGCATTTTGTTGCGACCGTCCCCTCCGGTATGTTACAGTCCGCCCGTTTGAAAAGGATGGCTGGTGCCGGTGACCAAAGAGCCCATTTTCGAGTCGATCGTGGAGCATGACGGCGCCGGATTTACGTATTTCAGACGCCATGCCAGTTCGCTTGATTTACGCCTGCTGGTGTTCGTTTTTGGTTCCTTGGCGGCGTTTTCGGCGGTCATTGCGGCGGGTTTTGCGATGGCTGGAGCGTGGCTCATCATTCCGTTTGCCGGTTTGGAAATAGCCGCGTTGGGAGTGGCGGCGTGCATGATTTTACGGCGCGCCGGGGATTTCGAGCGTTTGGTATTCAGCGGTGACCACATCCTGGTTGAAGTCCGGGAGCGGGGATTGGCGCAACACTTTGAATTTCATCGTGGCTGGGCGCGGCTGGTGACCGGGGAAACCGGTTCGGTTGCACTGCGCTCACACGGCAGGACAGTGGAAATCGGACGTTATTGCTGTGCAGATGATCGCCGCGTGTTGGAGAAGGAGTTGCGCGGCCGGCTGGGCGGCATCCGGATTTAGAGCGGATCAATCGGGTTGGTTATATGAATGAGCGGGGGAAGAATGAGTAACAAGGGGTTCAAGAAGTTGGCCGCTGCTGGCGCGCTGTTTTTCTGGTCGGTTGCGGCATGGGCGGAATTTAAGCTCAATCTGCAGACACCGAATACAGTGCTTGGCGAGAAAATCTATGACCTGCACACCATCATCACGGTTATCTGCTTCGTCATTTTCGTCGGCGTGTTTGGTTTCATGTTCTACGCCGTGTTCAAGCATCGCAAATCGGTCGGACACAAAGCAGCCCAGTTCCATGAGAACACTGCGGTCGAGGTGGCCTGGACGCTGATTCCCGCAGTGATACTGGTTGCGCTGGCTGTGCCAGCGACAGGCACATTGATTACCATGCGTGATAGTTCCGAAGCCGATCTGACGATCAAGGCCACCGGCTACCAGTGGAAATGGGGCTACGATTACCTGAAAGGCGAAGGCGAGGGCATCAGCTTCTACAGCACGCTGTCCACTCCGCGCGCGCAGATTGACGGCACTGATGTCGCAGGCCGTAACGCCAATCCTAACTACCTGCTGGAGACTGATACCCACGTGGTGGTTCCGGTCGGCAAGAAAATCCGCATCCTGACCACTGCTGCAGACGTGATTCATGCCTGGTATGTGCCGGCACTGGCGGTGAAGCAGGACGCCGTACCCGGGTTCATCCGCGACACCTGGTTCAAGGCTGAAAAAGTCGGTATTTACCGCGGCCAGTGCGCGGAACTCTGTGGCAAGGAACACGGCTTCATGCCGATCGTCGTTGAAGTCATGGAACCCGCGGCTTACACCGCTTGGGTCGGTGCGCAGCAGAAAAAAGCAGTGGCCGCCAAAGTTGATCCCGAAAAAACCTGGACTCTGGAAGATCTGAAGGCGCATGGCGAAAAGATCTACGCGCAGAATTGTGTCGCCTGCCACCAGACCACGGGCATGGGCGTTCCGGGCGCGTTTCCGGCGTTGTCGGGCTCCAAGGTTGTCAACGGTCCGAAAGACGACCAGATCAAACTGATTCTTAACGGCAAGCAGGGCACTGCGATGAACGCATTCAAACACCTGTCCGATGTTGATCTGGCGGCGGCGATCACCTACACCCGCAACAGCTGGAACAACAAGACCGGCGATGCAACCGCACCGGCCGAGGTCAAGGCCTTGCGCTGAACGGCGACGAGGAAAACGCCCGGAACGACGCTCTGAACGAACGCACGGAACGAAATAAGGCTTCAGGAGAACACCATGTCAGCAGCACACGCACCTACCCACGATCACGGCCACGACGATCACCACGCGCATAAACCCTCGGGGATCATGCGCTGGGTCGCATCGACCAACCACAAGGACATCGGCACGATGTACCTGTGGTTCAGCTTTACGATGTTCCTGGTCGGCGGCGTCATGGCGCTGATCATCCGCTCCGAGTTGTTCCAGCCGGGCCTGCAGATCGTAAAGCCGGAGTTCTTCAACTCGATGACGACTTACCACGGCCTGATCATGGTGTTCGGCGCGATCATGCCGGCATTCGTCGGATTTGCGAACTGGCTGATCCCGATGCAGATAGGCGCACCGGACATGGCGTTCCCGCGCATGAACAACCTGTCGTTCTGGCTGCTTCCTCCCGCCGCTCTGTTGTTGATCGCCGCGCAATTCATGCCGGGTGGCGGCGCGGGCGTGGGCTGGACCCTGTATGCACCGCTGTCTACCCAGGCCGGGCCGGCGATGGATCTGACTATTTTCGCGATCCACATCCTCGGCATGTCCTCGATCATGGGGTCGATCAACATCATTACCACCATCCTCAACATGCGCGCGCCGGGCATGACGATGATGAAAATGCCGATGTTCTGCTGGACCTGGCTGATCACCGCTTACCTGCTGGTGGCAGTGATGCCGGTACTGGCCGGTGCGGTCACGATGACGCTGACCGACCGCCATTTCGGCACCCACTTCTTCAATGCCGCCGGCGGCGGTGATCCCGTGCTGTACCAGCACATTTTCTGGTTCTTCGGCCACCCCGAGGTTTACATCATTGCGATTCCCGCCTTCGGCGTGATTTCACAGGTTATTCCGGCGTTCTCCCGGAAGCCGCTGTTTGGGTATGCATCGATGGTCTATGCCACTGCGTCGATTGCAATCCTGTCATTCATGGTCTGGGCGCACCATATGTACACCGCCGGCATGCCGGTCGAAGCGCAGCTCTACTTCATGTACGCAACGGTGCTGATCGCCGTGCCCACGGGCGTCAAGGTCTTCAACTGGGTGGCGACGATGTGGAAGGGTGCGCTGACATTTGAAACCCCGATGCTGTTTGCCATCGGTTTCCTGTTCCTGTTCACGCTCGGCGGTTTTACCGGGCTGGTGCTGTCCATCGTACCGGTCGACGTCCAGCTGCATGATACTTATTATGTGGTGGCGCATTTCCATTACGTGATGGTTGCCGGAGCACTGTTCTCGGCCTTTGCCGGCATCTATTTCTGGCTGCCGAAGTGGACTGGCCGGATGTATAACGAAACTCTGGGCAAATGGCATTTCTGGCTGTCGCTGGTGTTCTTCAACGTCACCTTCTTCGTTCAGCACTTCCTTGGCCTGGCCGGCATGCCGCGCCGCATCCCCGACTACGCGCTGCAGTTCGCCGAGTTCAACATGATCTCCACGATCGGAGCCTTTGGTTTCGGCTTGTCGCAACTGCTGTTCCTCTACATCGTGATCAATTGCATCCGCAGCGGCGAGAAGGCCGCGGAACGGCAATGGGAAGGTGCGGACAGCCTCGAATGGACCCATCTGCCTTCACCGGCGCCGTGGCACAGCTTTGAAACGCCGCCGGTGGTGAAATAGGGTTTGGCGGGACAGGTCATGACGCAGCTTGACGTCAAGCGCAGCAACCGGCGCACCGCAGCACTGCTGTGGTTGATCGTTGCTGCGTTTTTCTTCGGTGTAATGGTCAAGTATTACCTGCTGGCACGATGAGATGAAATGCGTGAAATGAAAAGCGAGAAAAAAGAACGCGCCAACCGCCGGATGATGACCAAGCTGTCAATATTTGCCATTGCGATGTTCGGTTTCGGTTTTGCGCTGGTGCCGTTTTACGAAAAGATCTGCGAAGTCACCGGCATCAACAACCTGATCAAGCCGGCCGCGGCGGTCGAGAACACCCAAATCGACAAGTCGCGCTGGGTCACGTTGGAGTTTGACTCCAATGCGCACGGATTGCAGTGGGATTTCAAGCCGGTGCAGCGCAGTGTGCGGGTGCATCCTGGCGAGATGGTCCAGATCGAATACGACGTGCGTAACAATGGCGACCATGCCATCGTCGGGCAGGCGATCCCGAGTTATGGCCCGAAACATTCGGCGCCCTTTGTGAAAAAGCTGGAGTGCTTTTGCTTCAAGCAGCAACCACTGCAGGCGGGGGAGTCCAAGCGCATGCCGGTGCAGTTCGTGATCGATTCGACGCTGCCGGCGGATATAAGCACAATCACGCTTTCGTACACATTTTTTGAAGTCAAGGGCGCCTCGACCGCCCCGGTCAAAAGCGGCGGGCAGGGCTGATGGAAAATGTGATGGCAGGCAACCCGCGTAAAGCCACGCTGTTCCAGGTGGTGCGCATGCTTTTGTGGGCTTTTGCCGGGATTCGTAAACGCGAAGAGCATGACAAGATTGAAGTGAGGCCGGTGCAGGTGATCATTGTCGGCATCATTGCCGGGGCGGTTTTTGTGGGAACCATCGTGTCCGTTGTGTTGTTCATCACCCGCAGACGATTGCTGATCGGCAGATTCAGTAACAAGCGCAGCAACAAGTGCAGAAATTAGTGCAGGAATAATCGCAGGGATTCAGGAGAAACCAGCATGTCTACGCAAACCACGGGCAACTACTATCTGCCGCAACCTTCACATTGGCCGATTGTCGCGTCAATTGCCATCGGTTTTCTCGGCTTCGGCGCATCGTTTGCCGTAAACAGCATGCCGATGGGTTTTGTGCTGCTGGGCTTCGGTTTCCTCATCCTGTTTTTCATGTTTGCCGGCTGGTTCACCACCGTGGCCCATGAATCCGAAGCGGGCAAATACAACAAGCAGGTCGACGTTTCCTTCCGCTGGGGCATGGGCTGGTTCATTTTTTCCGAAGTCATGTTCTTCGCTGCCTTTTTCGGTGTGCTGTTTTATATGCGGGTGATTTCGGTACCGGATCTCGGTTCGCTGATCCATCAGGAACTGCTGTGGCCCGGATTCAAGGCCGACTGGCCGGCAACCGGCCCCGGCATCAAGGAAACCTTTTCGCCGATGGGTGCCTGGGGCATTCCCGCGCTGAATACCGCGCTGCTGCTGACATCCGGCGCGACCCTGACCTGGGCACACTGGGGCATGCTGAAAAACAACCGCACCCAGCTGATCTGGGGCCTGGTGATGACCATCGCGCTCGGCATGATCTTCCTCGGATTCCAAGTCTACGAATATGTCCATGCCTACTCCGACCTGAACCTCAAGCTGACCATGGGCGCGTATGGCGCGACTTTTTTCATGCTGACGGGTTTTCACGGTTTCCATGTAACGGTCGGCACTATCATGCTGTGGGTGATACTGTTTCGCAGCGTCGCCGGGCACTTCACGGCGGACAATCATTTCGGTTTCGAGGGTGTGGCCTGGTACTGGCACTTTGTCGACGTGGTCTGGCTGATTCTGTTCGTAGTGGTTTACTGGATCTAGGTATTCAAGGCGGCGAATCGCGCAATCGGGCTGTATAACCGGAAAGCGCGATTTGCACGGGAGGAGGTTCCCCCTGCGAGGGGGTTGAGCGCCGCGTTATTGCGGCGTTTTTTTTGCAGCGCTTTTGACTGCCTTTTAGCAGATTGCTGATGGAACGGGGCGGTCAGCCCGCAGTCAAAGCCGTGTAGTGATCAGGCCGAAGTGAAAGCCCAGCAATAGCAGTACGAACAAGGTGATCGACAGGGCGATGCGGACGGTCAGCGCCTTCGCTGTGCGCTCGGTAGTGCCACGATCCTTGATCATGTAATAGAGGGCAGAACCCAAGCTGGCGAGGATGACGATGATGAACAGTATGACAATGATGCGCATGATGGTTTCAGTTTAACCCAGCAGGGCTGTTGATGTTATCCAAAAACATGCGAAGCCAAGTTTTTGTCATTATTAATGAGGTTTTTTAACGGCAGTGGCAGCAATCAGCATTGGCACATTTGAATTCCGGCCGCGGCGCTGGGCCAGCGTTGCCGCTTTGGCGGGCATTGCGCTGACGCTGGCGCTCGGTCAGTGGCAGGTAGGCAGGGCGGGGTACAAGCAGGGTCTGCAACAACGTTTTGATGCACAGGCGCGTGAACCCGCGCTGCGCATCGGCGCGCAGCCTGTGGAGCGTGACAACATCCTGTTCCGCCGCGTCGAAGTGCGCGGTGAATTTGTGCCGCAGCACACGGTGTTTGTCGATAATCGTATTTACAAGCACCAGCCTGGAATGCATGTTGCGACGCCCCTGCGCATCGCGGGATCGCAGCGATATGTCTTGATTAATCGCGGCTGGGTCGCAGGGAACCGCGACCGCAGCCTGCCTCAGGTGAATACCCCGGCGGGCGAACAACTGGTACAAGGCGTTGCCGTCGCGTACAGTGAGCGTTACCTGGAGCTGTCGACGCAGGTTGCCGAAGGACGCATCCGGCAAAACCTGGTGTTTGACCGTTACCGGGAGGAGACCGGACTCGAATTGCAGCCCTTCGTGATCCAGCAGGACAGTACTACGAACAATTCGGCGAACGACGGCCTGGTACGAGTGTGGAGCCGGCCCGATCTCGGTCACAACACCCATCTGGCTTATGCATTCCAGTGGTATGCAATGAGTCTGGCTATTTTTATTTATTACCTGGTGACCCATGTCAAACGACGTTCCGCCCCAAAGCCGTAAAACCCTGTGGCTGGTGGCCGCGGTCTGTATTGCGCCTTTTGTGGCTTCATTCGCTGCTTATTATTTTTACCAGCCCGAAGGGCGGGTGAATTACGGCGAACTGATGGCGGATAAACAATTGCCGGATGCCACGCTCAAGCTGGTTGATGGCAGCGCATTTTCTCTTGCGCAGTTGCGCGGCAAATGGCTGTTCGTCACGGTGGATGACGCGGCCTGCGACGCCTATTGCGAAAAAAAGTTGTGGCAGATCCGCCAGGTGCGCAAGACGCAGGGCAAATACCCGGAGCGTATCGAGCGTGTATGGCTGATCACCGGAGGAGGTCAGCCGGCAGAGCGTTTACGTTCGGAGTTTGAGGGTACGTGGCTGGTTAATGTCGAAGGCAGTGCGGTGCTCGAAGCCTTGCCGCATGCCGGCGCGCGGACCGATCATATTTATCTGGTCGATCCGCTGGGCAATCTGGTGCTGCGTTATCCACGGGAAGCCGACCCCAGCCGCATGAAAAATGATCTCAATCGTCTGCTCAGGGTGTCGCGCATCGGCTGATACAGCGCAAAATTTATAACTAATTGTTTTAATTGATATTTTTATTATGTTCCGAAAACTGGCTTGGTTTGCGGTGATTTACACCTTCATCGTGGTGGTGGTCGGTGCCTATGTGCGGCTGGCCGATGCCGGTCTAGGCTGTCCCGACTGGCCCGGCTGTTATGGCGAGCTGACGCCGCATCATGCGCAGGACGACATTGCGCGCGCCGTGGCGGAGCAAGGCGGCACCCACGGTCCGGTATCGCTGGGCAAGGCGTGGAAGGAGATGTTTCATCGCTACATCGCAGGCGGACTGGGGCTGGTGATTCTTGCGATCACAGTGATGGCCTGGGTGCGCCGTCGCGAATTGCAGCAGTCTCCGATGCTGGCTACGGGTTTGCTTGTTCTGCTGGTGCTTCAGGCTGCCTTGGGCATGTGGACCGTGACGCTGTTGCTGAAACCGGTGATTGTTACGCTGCATTTGCTCGGAGGGCTGGCGCTGCTGGCGCTGTTGACTCTGCTGGCGTTGCGCCAACAGACCGCGCCTGACATCGCGCCTGCGATCGCATCGCGCTTGCAGCCGTGGGCCTTGCTGGCGATACTTGTGGTCATTGTGCAGATTGCCCTGGGCGGCTGGGTCTCGACCAATTACGCGGCACTGGCCTGTGTCGATTTCCCGACCTGCCACAGCGAGTGGCTGCCACAGATGGATTTTCGCCACGGTTTCCAACTGGTCCGCGAACTGGGCATGACCGCCGCCGGCACGCACCTCAGTTATGACGCCATCACTGCGATCCACTGGACGCATCGTGTCGGTGCGCTGGTGACGCTGCTGTATGTCGGCGGCTTTGCGCTTTGGCTCGTACGCAGCCCGGGGCTGGCCCGCTACGGTGTTGTGCTGCTGTGTGTGCTGCTGGCGCAGGTCAGCCTGGGCATTGCCAATGTGCTGGGCGGATTGCCGCTGCTGGTCGCTGCCGGGCACAACGCCGGCGCGGCGGTTCTATTGGTGACCATGGTGGTGATAAACTCCGCCCTTCATTCGAGACGCGCCTGATGTCATCCACCGCAGTACACACCCCCCTGTATGCCCGCATCCAGCAGTTCTACGCGCTGACTAAACCGCGTGTAGTGTCGCTGATCGTCTTTACCGCGGTGATCGGCATGTTCCTAGCCACGCCGGGGATGGTGCCGGTGACCATTCTGTTTGCGGCGACGCTGGGTATTGCGCTGGTAGCCGGCGCAGCTGCTGCAGTGAACTGCCTGGTGGAGCAGAAGATCGACGCAGTGATGATGCGCACCCAGGCGCGTCCCTTGCCACGAGGGCAGTTGACTTCCCTGGAGACAATGATTTTTTCCGGAATAGTCGGCGGCATCGGTTTGCTGCTGCTGTATCAATGGGTCAATGCGCTGACCATGTGGCTGACGCTGGCGACCTTTGTCGGTTATGCCGTCATTTATACGGTCATCCTCAAGCCGATGACACCGCAGAACATCGTCATCGGCGGTGCATCGGGTGCGATGCCGCCGGTGCTCGGCTGGGCTGCGGTGACCGGTGACGTATCGCCGCAGGCGCTGACGCTGTTCCTGATCATTTTCGCATGGACCCCGCCGCATTTCTGGGCGCTGGCGCTGTACCGCAAACATGAGTACGCAAAAGCGGGAGTGCCGATGCTGCCGGTGACGCATGGCGACAAGTTCACACGGCTGCACGTCTTGCTCTACACCATCATCCTGCTGGCGTGTTCGACGCTGCCTTTTGTCACCCGCCTGAGCGGACTGCCGTACCTTGTTACTGCGCTGGTGCTGGGTGCGGTGTTCATGGTCTATGCGGTAAAAATCTATACCGATTACAGCGATGAGCTGGCACGGCGCACCTTTCGCTTTTCGATTTTGTATCTCACGCTGATATTTGCTGCACTACTGATCGACCATTACCTGCAGCTTTTTTTCTGAACCCCGCCTGATGATACTACTGCAACGTTATGCCGCGGCTTTGTTTGTCATCACCGGCCTGTTATTGACGGCCGGCTGCACGGAAAAACCCGAAGCGCCGCGCTTCAAGTTGACCGATGTCACCGGCGCTTCCTTCGGCAAGGATTTCGCGCTGACCGACCACAACGGGCAGCGCCGCACGCTGGCTGATTTCAAGGGCAAAGTGGTCACGTTGTTTTTCGGTTTCACGCACTGCCCCGATGTCTGCCCGACGACGTTGGGCGAGATGGCGGTGGTGATGAAGGAACTTGGCGCCGACGCCGGCCGCTTGCAGGTGCTGTTCGTGACCGTGGATCCGGAGCGCGATACGGCAGAGGTGCTGAAGCGCTACGTGCCGGCTTTTCACCCGTCGTTCCTCGGCCTGACCGGCAACACTGAAGACATCGCACGCACCGCCAAGGAATTCAAGATTTTTTTCCAGAAACAGAATCTGCCCAATGGTGGCTACACCATGGACCATTCTGCAGGAACCTACATTCTTGACGGTGAAGGCCGGCTGCGACTGTTCGCGCAATACGGCATCGGTGCTCCGGCCCTTTTGCACGACATCCGCCTGTTGTTTAAGTAAGCAATGAATTGAGGCGGCGGCAATAAAAAAGCCCCGGCATGCCGGGGCTTTATTGACAGCGCTTGGTGATCAGGACGTTGCAATCAGGCCTTTCATCTTGCCCAGAGCTTTGGCTTCAATCTGCCGGATGCGTTCGGCCGAGACACCGAATTCAGCGGCCAGATCGTGCAGCGTCAGCGCTTCGTTTTCCGTCAGCCATCGCGCTTCGATGATGCGCCGGCTGCGCGCGTCTAAGCTGGCCAGGGCTTTTTCCAGGCCGCTGCTGCGCAGGCGCGCGGTCTGTTCAATTTCCAGCAGGGCAGCCGGTTCAGCGTTGTCAGCGGCGAGGTAGGCAATCGGCGCGTACTGTTCGTGCTCATCGTCACCGGTCGGTTCCAGCGCCATGTCCTGGCCGCCAAGCCGCGTTTCCATTTCAACTACTTCCTCGGGTTTGACGCCGAGTTTGCGCGCGACTTCCTGCACTTCCCCGGCGCCCAGCGTGCCCAGGCCCTGCTTCATGCTGCGCAGGTTGAAAAATAGTTTGCGCTGCGCCTTGGTGGTGGCGATTTTAACCAGCCGCCAGTTACGCAACACGAATTCGTGGATTTCGGCGCGGATCCAGTGCATCGCGAACGACACAAGACGCACACCGCGTTCCGGATCAAAGCGTTTGACCGCCTTCATCAGGCCGATGTTGCCTTCCTGGATCAGGTCGGCCTGCGGCAGGCCGTAACCGACATAACCGCGTGCAATCGACACCACCAAGCGCAGGTGTGACAGCACCAGGTGCCGGGCGGCGTCAATATCATCGCTGTCGCGCAGACGGCGGGCGTATTCGGTTTCCTGCTCCTGGGTCAGCAACGGAAAACGGTTCACCGCCTGAACATAACTGTCCAAGCTGCCGGTTGCCGACAGTGCGGGTAATGCAATGCTGTTCATCGTGGTATCCCTCATGAAAGAAGTTTAGCACTCTGAATGTAAGAGTGCCAACCGGGGCCGGAGTTCCCCTGAGGGGGTGTGGAGCGACAGTTTAAAGTGTCGAAAACGACAAATTAAACTGAAGTGCCTATATATTATAAATAATTGAAAATAATGCATTTATTTTAGAAAATCAATTACCCATAATTCAATTATGGTTAGCTGTTTTCCCGAAAAGCAATCTCTCCAGGCTGGGTAAGGAACCCCCTACATAGCTTCCTCGCGTTCGCCAAACTGATCCGGACAATAGATGATCCTTGATTCCGCCCAACGGCTCCACAGCTTATTAAGATGGGTGTCATTAAAAAAGGCTGAATCCAATCGTAAGAACTACCGTTTTCTAAGCGGTGGGAGTGGCTTTCAATGATGAGGGCGACATGAAGTTCGAAAATGCACGAGATGGTCTGGCTTCTTTTGTGCAGGTCAAAGGTGCCTACGCTTCACATTGACCCCATCCGCGAACCAACAAATTTTTCGTAAAACCCTATTGCCGCCAAACATTTCGCAGCATCTTCCAATTCATCAAAAACCGGAATGCCAAGCGCAATCGCTTGATCTCTGAACTGTCTTTTGCGCAGGTCAATTTCGGAATTGCCGTCGGACCTTAAAACAAGCAGGAAGTGGCCGCATTCCGGGAACCGCTTTTTTGACCTCAAGGCAGCCATTACCAGATTTTCAAGAACTTCCGCCTTAGTTCTTCCCGAAAATGCCGGCATACTCAGATGCATGACTAAAGCGTGTGGATCTGCAGTAGAAAAGACCGCATCGAGAATCTGCTCCGCCACTTTTCCGTCATCTTGCTGCATCGTTCCCACTGGTGCGTCGATCGGATTTGCGATGCTGGTACCAGGCGATAACGCCATTGCCCCCAACAAGTCAAAAGTGTTTTTCTGAAATCGAGGAACTCTCAATCCCATTCGTGAAAAGGAATCGGTACCCAATACACTTGCACCACCACCGTTTCCAAATAGCACAACTTGCTGAGTGGGTGTTTTTGGCCTGGGAATCAGGTGACTAAATGCAAGCACGACGTTGATAAAGTCATTCAACGTCTCTACAAGAATAGAACCCGTCTGTTTAGCCAGCGCATCCCAAACCCGGTCATCTCCAGCCATTGATCCGGTGTGAGACGACGCGGCAATCGCGCCGTCTACGGTCCTTCCACCTTTGAGGATAATTACCGGCTTGCGCGCACGAGCCAGCCGAAGAACATCAAAAAGCTGCCGACCATGCTTTGATGATTCAATATAAAGTCCGATGACTTTTGTTTGATTATCTTCCAGGTAAAAGCGAAGCAAATCCACTGCATTTATATCCGCGCTGTTGCCAATGGACACCAATCCGGAGAACTTGATTCCACGAACCAGCCCCCGTCTAATGATATCGGTGCCCAAACCTCCGCTTTGCGAGACAACACCCACCACGCCGATTTCTGATGATGCAACTTCCGTATAAGTAATATTTCCTCTCGGCGTGTAAATCCCCATGCAATTGGGCCCCAGAACCCGGACACCACCAGTGCGCGACGCATTAACCAACGCTTGCTCCAACTCTTGCCCATCCTCACTCTCCCCAAACCCACTTGAAATAACTTGCGCATACCGCACATGTCCATTTGCTTGCTCTAATAGTTGGGGTACCTGAGCGGCTGCAACTGCAATGTAGGCATAGTCGATGGCTTCTGGCGTATCACATAAATTTGGATAGGCTGGCAGCCCCTCAATAGTTTCCGCCGTTGGATGGATTGGATATATCGGACCGGAATATCCAAAACTCTGAATACGCCTGATAAAAATATTGGCAAGCGCCGCTCCCTTGGTGGAAGCACCAACCACTGCCACTGTCCTAGGTGCAAATAATGGCCCAAATGTGCCCAGCAGGTCATCCCGATCCAGCTGAACATTAATCATGGTCAAAATAAACTACCTTTAATTCAGATTAGATTTTTTGAAGTCCATGACTGCTGACATCAGCGTTACGGGCGCACCCCATACTTGGCTTTTGGACCCAATTGAGTTGCCATTCTTGGTTTTGAGGCCTCAACAAATTTGCAGAGATAGGGGCGGGTTTCTCGAGGGTCGATCAAGTCTTCCACGGCAAATGCCTCAGCAGTTCGGAATGGTGAGGCCAGTTGACGCAACTCTTCTTCAATTTCCTTCTCTCGCTTTGCTGGATCAGATGCTTTTTCGATTTCACCCCTATACGCAGCCCTAACACCACCCTCAATAGGCAGAGATCCCCACTCTGCAGAAGGCCAAGCGATTTTAAAATTCAGTCCGCGGCGATCAATTGCGCCACCACCTGCCATTCCGTAACATTTACGCACAATGACTGTAAATACCGGAACAGCTACTTGCAGTCCAATGTAACGAGCGCGCACACCATCACGAAGAATTGCATTTTCTTCAGACTCTTTCCCGATCATAAAACCCGGAATATCCGCAAAAAATATTAATGGAATATTGAACATGTCGCAGAGTTCAATAAAGTGCGCCTGCTTGCGGGCAGCCTTGTGATCCATAATGCCGCCAGCCATCGGATTGTTAGCAATAATTCCAACAACATTTCCGTTCATACGCGCCAGAGAAGTAATTACTGCGCGACCGAATGTCGACTGTATTTCAAACATCGAATCATGGTCGACAATCAAACCAACCAGCTTCTTCATGTTGTAGGCTTGACGGTTTGAGCGTGGAACGATGCTCGCCAGCGCGTCCTCGCACCGATCAACCGAATCCCCGTTTTTCGTCACTGGTGGCAGCTCCCACACGTTCAGTGGCATGTATGACAGGAAGCGACGGATCTGATCGAAACAGTCCTGCTCATTCTCTGCAACGTTATCGATCGTGCCCGCCGTATCGACCGCAACCTTTGCCCCGCCCAATTCATTTTTATGCAGCTTGTGCCCGAAGGCACGTTCGACCACGGGCGGCCCTGCTGCAAATATTTGCCCCGTGCCTTTGACCATAATGGACCAGTGGGAGAGGATTGCACGCATGGAAGGAGCGCCAGCTGTTGTTCCCATTACAGCCGACACCACAGGCACAACCCCCATGAGATCAACAGAACGTTCAGCACCATCCTGGCCGTATCCCGGCACAACGGTATAGCCTTTACGTTTTGCCGTATTAACCGTACCACCCGTGCCATCGATCAGGTTAATCATCGGGATCCGATATTCCCAGGCAAGATCTTCAATAAATCCACCTTGCCCACCTTTACGGCGATCAGAACCAAAGCCGGTGCCCGCACGAATCGTGTAGTCCTCTCCGCCAATGGCAACAGGACGGCCCCCGATTTTTCCTATCCCCATCACATAGGGTGCCGGCTCAAAAGTGACAAGCTTCCCTTGTGCGTCGTAGCTGGTGCGGCCAGCAAGTTTTCCGACTTCTTGAAATGAATATTTGTCGAGAAGTGCTGAGATGCGCTCGCGCACTGTCAACTTACCTGCAGCATGATGCTTGTTTACAGCTTCTGTCCCGCCACAATTCTCCGCCAACTTACGGCGCTCGTGAATTTGCTCAATTTCCGCCTTCCAGCTCATCTTTTTCTCATTTTTAATCGGTGTCGGCCTTGTAACTGGGGCCAAGGAATCCCCTAAATCCTTACAACCTAATTAACCTATTCCTTAGGTATACTTTTTGCAATTTTGCTCCACTTGGCAGTTTCCGATTTAATAAAAGTTGCAAATTGCTCAGGAGTGTCGCCAATAATTACTGCATTAATTGCTTCCATGCGTTGCTTAACATCAGTTTGCGCAAGAATGCTTACAATTTCCTTGTTAAGTAAAGTAACTATTGATGCCGGCGTACCTGCCGGCGCCACCATTCCAAACCAGATCCCACTTTCATAGCCGGGCAATCCCGATTCCGCTACTGTCGGAACGGTGGGCATTGCAGGGAATCGCGCCGGACTTCCAACAGCTACTGCGCGTAGCCTCCCAGCATTGACGTGTGGCAACACGATGAGTGGACCTGCAAAGACCATATCTACTTGCCCACTAAGCAATCCAACAAGCGATTGACCCAATCCTTTATAGGGGACATGTACAAGTTTGATACCGGCCATTGAGTTTAAAAGCTCACCAGACAAATGACTTGGACTGCCATTCCCACCCGACCCAAAAGTGAGTTGTGCGGGCCTTGCTTTGGCAAGCGCTAACAATTCTTTGATAGATTTTGCCGGGACCGATGGATGCGCCGCCAACAAGAATGGGATGTTTGCTAAATTTGTTATTGGCGCCAAGTCTTTAATTCCGTCGTAGGGCAAATCCCGGACAAGCCCGGGATTTATTGCCAACGAGGTGCTCGTGACCGCCAATGTATATCCATCAGGTGCAGCCTTAGCAATCAGTGTCATTCCGATTATGGTATTTGCACCACCTCGGTTATCTACAATTACAGGCTGGCCCCATTTCTCCGCAAGCTTCTGGCCAACCATACGCCCAAGCAAATCGGTCTGACCGCCAGGCGTATTCGGAACAATGATGCGTATTGATTTATTCGGATAAGTTTGGGCGCTTGCAAACGTTGTGCTTAAT
>Ga0105090_10000378_pt1 | contig 21489 bp, 18 predicted proteins | sample PPLLak3March2015_FD_79110 | JGI IMG/M metagenome (GOLD analysis project Ga0105090, IMG submission 79110) | Freshwater sediment microbial communities from Prairie Pothole Lake near Jamestown, North Dakota, USA - PPLs Lake P7 Core (1) Depth... | ecosystem: Environmental > Aquatic > Freshwater >... | reverse complement strand
GCACAGGAGCGCTTCGACGCGCAGGTCGACACGCTGTTGCGCCTGGGCCATGACCGGCCCGATGTGGCGATGGCCGAACTTCGCTCACTGGAGCCCCCCGCCGACGACAAGGGCGCGCAGAGGCTGTTGCTGCTGGCGCGGGGCATCGTGCTGGCGCAAAGCGGCCGCGATGCCGAGGCCCAAGGCTGGGCTGGCGCGTTGCGCACGCATGCGCGCAGCCATCGCGACGGCCAGGCCGAAGCCGCGGCCGAGCTGGTGAAGGCACTCAGTGCGCACAATGCCGGCCGGCTGGACGTGGCCGCCGGCCTGGCGCGCGCCGCGCGCGATGCCCTGCAGCCCTATTGCCCGCCGCTCAGCGAGCCGGCGGTCAACGGTATGCGCAGTACCGCGGTCGCCGAACCGGTTGCCCTGCCCGAGACGGCGGCGCGCTGCGATCACCGCATCGCCTGGCAGGCCCTGTTGATCCTGCAGCACCATGCCGTGGACACGGGAGACTGGATCGGCGCCACCCTGCATGCCAGGCTGGCACGGGACCTGGCGGCGGCGGCCGGGGACGACCCGCGCCTGGCCTGGAGCACTGCCGAGCTGGCCTGGCTCAGCGCGCGCAGCGACAGCATCGACGCGGGGCTGCCGCTGCTGCAGCAGGCGCAGCGCCTGGCGCAGCGTTCCGGCGATCCCTACCTGCTGGCGCGGGCCAGGCTGGCCGAGTCCAGGATGGCTGCGCAGCGCAACGACCTGGAGGGCATGCGCCGCCTGGCCGAACAGGCGCTGCCGCTGGCGCAGCGCGCCGCATCGCCGCGGCTGGAGGCCGCTGTGCTGACCTTCCTCAGCGACGCCTATGCCAAGCTCGGCCGGCCTGCAGACGCATTGCATGCGGCCGAACGCGGGCTGCCGATCGTGCGGCGCCACCTTGACCAGCGCATCGAACTGGCCCTGACCAACAACGCCGGCCTGGCGAAGATCGGCCTGAAGCGCAGCGCTGAAGGCCTGCAGGACCTGGCCCGCGTGGAAGAGCTGGCGTCGTCTGCCGGCCTGGGCGCATTGCGCGCGGAAGTGCTGCGCGAGTACGACGAAGCGCTGGCCGCCGCCGGCGACGCACGCGGTGCTCTGGCGCTGTTCCATCGCGAGCGTGCACTCAATGCCGAGGTGCTGCGCCAGAACCGCGACGCCGCGTTGAAGCAGCTGCGCCAGCGCAACGACCATGAACGCCAGCAGCGCGACATCGAGCTGCTGGCCCGCGACAACCAGCTCAAGGCCGCTGCTTTGGCCAACCGCGAGCTGATGCAACGCGTCTGGGCAGCAGCCTCGCTGGCGCTGCTGCTGTCGGCGGTGGTGGTGGCCTGGCTGTACCGGCGCGTACGCAGCACGCAGCGGCTGCTGGTGTCGAGCCAGGCCAAGCTGCGCGTGCAGAGCGAGCGCGACCCGCTGACCAACCTGGCCAACCGGCGCCATTTCCTCTCGGTGATGCAGACCACGCGCGCGCTGGGTCCCGAAGGAAAGGGCTTCGACGGGGCGCTGCTGCTGGTGGACATCGACCACTTCAAGCATGTCAATGACGGCCATGGCCACGCCGCCGGGGACCTGGTGCTTTGCGAAGTGGCCAAGCGGCTCAACGAGGCGGTGCGCGGCGACGATCTGGTGGTGCGCTGGGGCGGCGAGGAATTCCTGGTGCTTGCCCTGCAGGTGCCGGCCGAGCAGGTGGAGATGCTGGCCGAGCGGGTACTGCGCTTCATCGGCGAACGGCCGGTGGTGGTGCAGGGCCAGCCGGTGCGAGTGACGGTGTCGATCGGCTATGCGCGTTTTCCGCTGCCGCCGAACACGTTGCCGGTGGCCTGGGAGCAAGCCATCAACCTGGCCGACATGGCGCTTTACACCGCCAAGAACCAGGGCCGCAACCGCGCGGTCGGCATCGTCGCCGCGCAGGCACGCAATCCGCCGGAGCTGCGCCACATCGAAGGCGACTTCGACCGCGCCTGGCACGAAGGCCGAGTCACGCTGAAAGTAGCGCCCGGGCCGATGGCATTGGCCATCTGACAGGTCCTGCGGCCGACTGCTCCAGAAGCATCGCGCTGGCCGTCAGTTGCTTGCGGTATGCAGCAACGCCGCGGGCAGGTCGCTGGCTGGGACTCGAGCAAACCACGCAAGTGGCTTGCGCCCGCCGAGCAGCGCGGGGAAGCGAATCCGAAACCGGGAGAGAAGTGCGGGCCGCCCACAGCCCATGGACGCGGAGCACCAACGGCAACGTGGGGCCGGGTTCGACCGTAGACGCGACGCTCCCGGCTGGCTCTATGCTGCCGCCGGCCCTGCCCACACCCAACCTTCCAAGGAGACCACAGCGATGCGCAACCCCGGCCGCCCCACCCGCCGCCAGTTCGTCGCCGGATCGACCGGCCTTGCCGCCGCCGTCTTGCTGCCTCTGGCACACGGCCAGAGCGCCAAGTTCCCGTCGAAGCAGATCCGCATCATCGTGCCCTTCGCGCCCGGCGGGCTGACCGATGCCTATGCGCGGCTGTTCGGGGAGCAGCTGACGCAGCAGCTCGGCGCGTCGGTGCTTGTGGAGAACAAGACCGGCGCCGGCGCGGTGATCGGCATCGATGCCGTCGCCAAGGCTGCGCCGGACGGCTACACGCTGCTGGTCACGACCACCGGCACGGTGATGCAGAACCGCGTGCTCTACACCAAGCTGCCCTACAACTTGGACAAGGACCTGACGCCGATCGCGGTGTTCCCCTCGGGGCCACTGGTCGTGGCCGTCGCGCCCAACGTGCCAGCGCGCAACATGAAGGAGTTCATCGCCTGGGCCAAGGGCAAGGACGTGTCGATGGGCTCCTATGCGCCGGGCTCCTACCCGCAGATGATCGCCGACCTACTGGTGCGCCGCGACGGCCTGAAGATGCAGACCATCCACTACCGCGGCGAATCGCCGATGTGGGTGGACGTGGCAAGCGGCCAGTTGCAGATCGCGGTGGGCAGCGTGCAAGCCTTCAACACCGTGTCGACACGCGGAGTTAAGCCGCTCGGCGTGACCGGCAACTACCGCAGCCCGAAGCTGCCCGACGTGCCGACGTTGATCGAGCAGGGCATCAAAGACCCGCTGGTGGCGCTGGAAGGCGGCCTGGCGCTGATGGCGCCGAGCGCCACGCCGGAAGCCATCCTGCAGACGCTGTCGCGCGTCGTGGTCAAGGGCGCCGACGGCGAGCAGGCGGCCAAGCTGCGCGAGAACTTCGGCATCCCGACCAAGCCGAAGGGGCTGGCCGAGACGCGTGCCGAGTGGGACCGCGCGGTGCCGGCGTGGATCAAGGCCGCGGTCGACCTGGGCGTCAAGCTCGACTGAGCTCCTTGCCTACTGCAGCAAGTCGGCCGTGACCTCGTCCTCGGACAGCAGCGCGATCTTCGCCGGCTGCACGCGCCAGATGTCGCGACAGTAGTCGCGGATGCTGCGGTCTGAGGAGAACTTGCCCATGCGTGCCACGTTCAGGATCGACATGCGTGTCCAGCGCTCGCGGTCAGCATAGACCGCGCGGACCTGCGCCTGCGCCTCGACATAGGAGGCGAAGTCGCCCATCAGCCTGTAGTTGTCCCGGCCAAGCAGCGAATCGACGATCGGACGGAACAGCTCGCGGTCGCCGCGCGGGAAGTGGCCTTCGGAGATCCGATCGATCACGGCGCGCAACTGTTCGGTGCCGTGGTACAGGGCCATCGGGTCGTAGTCGCTACCCGGCATCCAGCTGGCATGCACCTGCTCGGCCGTCATGCCGAAGAGGAAGAAGTTCTCCGCGCCCACCTCCTCGCGGATCTCGACGTTGGCGCCGTCCAGCGTGCCGATGGTCAGCGCGCCATTCATCGAGAACTTCATGTTGCCGGTGCCCGAGGCTTCCTTGCCGGCAGTGCTGATCTGCTCGGACAGGTCGGCCGACGGATAGACGCGCTGGCCGTTGGTGACGTTGTAGTTGGGCAGGAACACCACCTTCAGTCGGTCGTTCAGCGAGGCGTCCTTGTTGATGACCTCGGCCACCGCGGTGATCAGCCGGATCATCAGCTTGGCGAAGTGGTAGCCCGGCGCGGCCTTGCCTCCGAAGACGAAGGTGCGCGGGTGGAAGTCGGCATTCGGGTCGAACTTCAGCTGCAGGTACAGCGCGATGATGTGCAGCACGTTCAGGTGCTGGCGCTTGTATTCGTGGATGCGCTTGACCTGCACGTCGAACAGCGACTGCGGGTCGATGCGCACACCGGTGCTGCGCCGCACGTAGGTGGAGAAGTCCTCCTTGACGCTGCGCTTGATGTAGCGCCATTCGCGGCGGAAGCCGGCGTCCTCGACGAAGGCCTCCAGGCCCTTCAGCTGCGACAGGTCGGAGATCCAGCCTTCGCCAATGGCGCCATTGAGGAACTTGGTCAGCCGCGGGTTGGACAGCACCATCCAGCGCCGCGGCGTCACGCCGTTGGTGACGTTGATCAGCTTGTCGGGCCACAGCGCATGGAAGTCGGCGAGCACGTCCTTCTTTAGCAGCTCGCTGTGCAGTTCGGCCACGCCATTGATGGCGTGGCTGCCGGCTGCGGCCAGGTGGGCCATGCGCACGTAGCGCTCACCCGATTCGTCGATCAGCGACAGCCGCGCCAGCCGCTCGGTATCGCCCGGGAAGGCCATGCGCACATCTTCCAGGAAGCGGCCGTTGATCTCGGAGACGATCTGCATGTGCCGCGGCAGCACGCGCGCGAACAGGCCGAGCTGCCAGCGCTCCAGCGCCTCGGGCAGCAGCGTGTGGTTGGTGTAGGCGAAGGTCTTGCGCGTCACCTCCCAGGCCGGATCCCCGTCCATGCCCTCTTCGTCGACCAGCAGGCGCATCAGCTCGGCGATGGCCACCGCTGGGTGGGTGTCGTTGAGCTGCACGGTGAACTTCTCGTGGAACCGGTCCAGCGGCAGCTTCTGCACGCGCATGATGCGCAGCATGTCTTGCAGCGAGCAGCTGACGAAGAAGTACTGCTGCTCCAGGCGCAGCTCCTTGCCCTGCACCTGTTCGTCGTTCGGGTACAGGATCTTGCTGATGTTCTCGGACACCACCTTCTGCTGCACCGCGCCGTAGTAGTCGCCACGGTTGAAGGTGCCCAGGTCGAAGGACTCCGGCGCCTCGGCGCGCCACAGCCGCAGCGTGTTGGCAGTGTGGTTGCGGTAGCCGAGGATCGGGGTGTCGTAGGGGATGCCCAGCACCGTGCGGCCCGCGACCCAGCGCACCTGCGTGCGGCCGCGGATGTCGACATAGGTTTCGGTGTGGCCGCCAAGCTTGACCTGCACCGCCCACTCGGGGCGCGGCAGTTCCCAGGGGTTGCCGCGCAGCAGCCACTTGTCGGTCTGCTCGACCTGCCAGCCGCCGACCAGGCGCTGCGCGAAGATGCCGAACTCGTAGCGGATGCCGTAGCCTATGGACGGTATCTCCAGCGTCGCCATCGAATCCAGGTAGCACGCGGCCAGCCGGCCCAGGCCGCCGTTGCCCAGGCCCGGCTCCTCCTCCTGCGCGATCAGCTCCTCGTAGCTCAGGCCCAGCTGGCGAATGGCCTGCTTGACCGGCTCCTCGATGCCGAGGTTGATCAAGTTGTTGGCCAGGTGCGGGCCGAGCAGGAACTCGGCCGAGAAGTAGGCCACCGTGCGCACCCCCTGCCGCGTGTAGGCCGCGGCGGTGCTGATCCAGCGCTGCAGCATGCGGTCGCGCACCGTATAGGCCAGCGCCATGTAGTAGTCGTGCTTGGTGGCCAGCGCCGGGAACTTGCCCTGCACGCAGTGCAGGTTGTCCAGGAAGGCGCGGCGCAGCGCGTCACGGCTCAAGCCGGTGCGGTCGGTTTCGGCCGCGGCGGCGGCAGGGTGGGCGATGTTCTGGTCGTTCATGGCTATTGCCTGCGAGGCCCAGGGCTGTGGAGGACGATGGCTCACAGCAATATCGATGCCGCCGCGGCGCCGGTACCGGTCAGCGGCCTGGCCCCAAATCGGGCCATGCCCGGCACGCGACGGCGCAGATGCACCCGGCCGGTGTGTCGCTGCTGCCGGCGATTTGCGGCGCGATTGGGTCACTACTGTCACGATCGGGTCACGGACCCCAGGCTAGACTGACATCCGTCAAAGCGCAGAACCGGCCGCATGATTGGGCGGAAGGGGCCAAGGCTCCAGGGAACTCGTCACCCAGCGCAGAGAAACCGTCGCCGCACCCGAGCATCAGGTCGGTGCCCGGAAGGGAGCCCGCCGCCACCCTTGGCCGCGGGCTCTTCTTATGCCTGCAGCGCGGCCCTCACGGCAGCAATTGGTTGGCACCGAAGGCCGAGGCTCCATCCCGCCGACACTCCCAATGTCCGATTTCAGCGCCACCGTGTGTTGGCACAGGGGCGACCAATTCTTCACCGACAAGTGCTACAGCCGCCGCCACGAATGGCACTTCGACAGCGGCGGCGTCGTGCCTGGACCCTCGTCGCCTCACGCGGTGCGTGTGCCGTTGACGGACCCGGCCGCGGTGGACCCGGAAGAGGCGTTCCTCGCATCGATGTCGAGTTGCCACGTGCTTGGGTTTCTGGACGTCGCCGCGCGCCCCGGCTGGGTGGTCGACAACTACTGCGATGAGGCGCTTGACGTGATGGCCCACAACGCCGAGGGCAAGCTTGCAATGAAACTCGTCACCTTGCGGCCGGCGGTGAAGTTTGGCGGCGCGCAGCAGCCCGACGCCGACCAGCTGACCGCACTGCACCTTCAGGCGCACGCCGAATGTTTCATGGCCAACTCGGTGAAAAGCGAGGTGCGCTGCGAACCGGTGGTGGGAGCAGCGCCGAGGGTCGTCAAGCCACCGTGTCTGCAACTCGCTGATCTCCGGCGCGGCCTGCAGCAGTCCTTGGTCATGGCCAGACCGCATCTCAATTGCGCTGAAGGCTAGCAGCTGTCGTGCTCATCGAGCCAGATCGCCCGCCTGCGGCGGCAGTTGCAACACGGTCGCCTCGAGAAAGCCCTGCAGGCGCCGGCGTCTCAGCAGCGTTTGAAACAAGTTGTGGGGCGATTCGAGCCGTCGGTCGCGGATGGGCCGCAGTACGGCCGGCACACACTCGGCGAAGGCCTGGGCCGCGATCACATCCTTCTGCGCGTCGACGCCGAAAGCCAGCACGACGCGGGGCGGGTTCGACGAGGCCGCAGCATACCGGCGCGCGAGCTCACCCACGTCCTCACCGAGCGCTGCGAACCAGCGTGGGTCCGTCGGGCTGCCGCCACCTGCCGATAGCACGCCCGGCAGTCCGAGGCGCAGCGCAGTGAGCAAGGCCGGCGTGCCACCACCGCTCGTGCCCAGCGCCACACAGCGCCGATAGGCGTCGATGCCGGCCAGCTTCCTGAGCTTGTCGATCGTTTCTTCCAGAGTGCTGCCGAGCTCGGGCAGTCCGTGGCGGTGCCCATTGCCGCGCGGGTAGCCCACCATCAGCACGTCGCTGAGGGCAGCATCCAGATGTTGAAGAAAGACCGGCACCGGCAGGAACGGTCGCTGCGACGAGCCCACGAAGCAGATCAGCAGTGTCTTGTCTTGCCGCGCGCCGCCCGCGCTGTACAGCCTCAGGTGGCGTGACAGCCGGCGGCGCCGGTACGGCTCTGGCCGCGGCTTGGCCGCCTGCGCGTACAAGCCGAGCAGCTTTCTCAGCCACCGATCGCGCAGCTCGGCGGGCGGCGGCTGGGCGCCCCACAGCCGCGAGACCGGCGACAGTAGGCGCAGTACCTGCTGCAGCAGCGTGCGCGCCACAAACCACGGCCCTTGCGCTTGGCGAAGCGCCACCAGTTCCAACGGTGTGATGCGGTTGGCGAGCCCGATGTGCAGCGCATTGAATTGGTTGACCGAGCTGCAGCGGCGCGCGGCGCGGCGGTAGTACTCGATCATTGACGGCTCTGGATCAGCGCCACCAGCCGGCCGAGCGTGCCGATCTTGCGCAGGCGCTCGGGCACGATACTGACGCCGGCATTGACTTCGATGGCGATGCACAGCTCCATCTCGGCGAGGCTGTCCATGTCGAGCGCATCGATAGCCACCTCGCTGGTGCCCGAGAGGAAAGCCTCGGTCAGGTTCTTGTCGCGCAGCGCGATGACGCTCGCGTACTCGAGCGCCTCCACCAGCATCGCGCGGATCTGCGGCTCGGTCATGACATGGCGGCCTTGGGTTGGAACGCGTTCGCGAGGTCTCGCTTCATGGTCTTGCCCTGGCTGTTCTTCGGCAATTGATCCAGGACGAGCACACGGCGCGGGGTGCGCAGGCCCAGATGCTGATGGCAGAACCGGCGCAACTCGGCGGCCGTCACGCTTTCGCCTGCACGCAACACCACCGCAGCGACCGGGATCTGCCCGTGCACCGTCGACGGCAGGGGTAGCGCCGCCGCCTCGGCGACCGATGGATGACGCTCGAGCACGCGTTCGATCTCGGCCGGAAAGATGTTGAGCCCGTTGAGCACGATCATGTCGTCGCGCCGGCCCTGCACGATGAGTTGGCCGTCGCCGCGCAGCGCGCCCACATCGCCGGGGTAGAACCAGCCGTCGCGAAACCGCTGTGCGGTCTGCGACGGGTTGTCCACGTACCCGGTGGCCATGCCGCTCGCGCGCAGGCGGATCTCGCCGGTCTCGCCGGGCAGCAGAACGTGGCCATCCGCGCCAACCACCTGCAGTTCGACGCCGGGCAGCGGCCGCCCAACGCTCTCGTACGCATCGTGGTCGCCCGGCATGGCCATGGCGATGGCGCCGCACTCGGTGGCCGCATAACGCACATACAACTGCCGCGTGGTGCGCTCGAGGATGGCCTGGCGCACGCTGGTCGGCACGGCCGAACCGCCGGTGCGCAGCTTGACAGTACCGAGCCGATGCGCCTCGGACGACGCCGCCAGATCAGCTGCGTGCATGCGGGAGACATCGAGGCATGTCACCCTGTGGTCGAGTGCAAAGTCGACCACCTCGGCGTTGGGCGGGCGGAATACGTTGGTGCCTCCAGCCCACGCGCAGTAGAGCCGGTGGCGCTTGGAGTTGTTGTGCTCGATCGATGCCAGGCGTAGCAGGCGTTCGTCGCGGTAGTCGGCGTGCCGTGCGGCCTGGGCGGCGATTTGCGCCTCGTCGAAGGCGACGAGATTCATGCTGCCGGTCGTGCCCGAAGTCTTCAGCATCAGCGTGCCCGCGGCAAGCGCGGTCGGCGGCGCGCTACGCCCGGTCTCGGGCACAGCGTCGGCACATGGCCAATTCACCCGTGCGATGCCCGGCAGCGCCGCGGCGCCCTGGCGCACCAGCACGTGCGTGATGCCCACGCGCGCCGCCAGTTGCTGGTGCACCAGCGCGGAGTCGTGGGTCGCCAGCACGATCTGGCGCGCACCGGCAGCCAACAGCGCCAGCGTAGCCACCAGGTGCTCGGTTTCGTCGTCCAACGCGACACCGACCACGGTCTCGGGGCCGATGCCCCGCCGTCGCAACCGGCGGCACCCGTCCTCTACACGGCTCAGCAGAGCGGCGTAGCTGAATTCACCGCGCGCGTCGCAGATGGCCGGGTGTGCGGGGCGCTGGCGGACCAGTTCTTGCAGGCGGTCCAGGAAGCCCATCGTTTGAAGGTTGTCTAGGCGGAATAGCGACACGAAGCTTGCGAAGACCTCGCTGCAGCTTCAGTGCAGCCCATCCCACAGCAACTTGGCCCCCGTTGCGAACATGCCCGAATAGGCCAGCGCAAAAAACCAACGCGAGTGTATGCGCCGCGTCAGCCACACGCCCAGCCAAACGCCCAGCGGCGCCAGCGGCAGCAGCAGCAGCGCCGTGGCCATGTTGGAGCGATCGATGAGGCCCAGCCAGGCATAGGGCAGCCACTTGGCCAGGTTGACAGCGGCGAAGAACACCGAGCTGGTCGCCGCGAAAGTGACCGGCGTCAGGCGCAACGGCAGCAGGTACACGTTCAATGGCGGGCTGCCGGCATGGACGACGAAGCTGGTGAAGCCCGAGGTCGTGGCCAGCCCGAACGCGGCCCAGCGCGGCAAAGGCGCTGCACTGGGCGACGGCGGGAACAGCAGCCGCTGCGCCAGGAACAGCAGCGTCAATGCGCCCACCAGGCCGGACACGGCCCGCGTCGACAGCATGCCGAAGAGCAGCGTACCGACGGCCACGCCCAGCAGCCCGGCAGGCAGCAGTTGGCGCAGCAGCACGCGGTCGCGCTCGCGCCACAGTTGCTGCAGCCCGGCGGCATCCATCACCAGCAGCAGCGGCAACATGATCGCCGCCGCCTGCGGCACCGGCACCACCAGCGACAGCATTGGCGTGGCCAGCGAGCCGAAGCCGCTAAGGAAGCCGCTCTTGCCCAGGCCCATCAGCAGGACCGCGGGCACGGCCAGCAGGTAAAAGCAGCGGTCGCTGATGAACGGCCAGGCCGTCGCCCAGTCAGGCAAGCTGGCAGGCCTCTTCGAAGGACAGGCGCGGGTTGCGCTGGAAGACCTTGGCCGGGTCGCCACGGCCCAGCGCGCAGATGAAGTTGGTCTTCACGCTGCTGCCCGCCCAGAAGGCGGCGTCGATCTTGGTGTGGTCGAAACCGCTCATCGGCCCGCAGTCCAGGCCCAGCGCACGCGCCGCCAGGATCAGGTAGCCACCCTGCAGGCTGGAGTTGCGCATTGCCGATTCCGCGCGCTTGGCCGCGTCATTGGCGAACCAGGCGCGCGCATCAACATGCGGGAACAGCTTCGGCAACTGCTCGTGGAAGTCCAGGTCCATGCCGACGATCACCGTCACCGGCGCCTCGCGCACCTTGTTGACGTTGCCTGGACTGACGCAGCCGAGCAATTTGTCCTTGGCCGCCGGCGAGCGCACGAAGATCAAACGGGCGGGGCCGCTGTTGGCTGCGGTCGGCCCCCATTTCATCAGCTCGTAAATCTGGCGCAGCGTGTCGTCGGAAACGGCCCCGGGCTGGTAGCCGTTCTGCGTGCGTGCTTCGGTAAAGAGCTGTTCGGTGCTGGTGATCATGGGTGGGCCGATGCGGCTTCGGTGGAAGGCCCACAATTGTCGGATGTTCCAGCCCTCGCAGCACGACGTGCGCACATTCTTCTGCAGCACCTGGCGCAAGCAGCGCGATGGACTGCCGCTGGCGCCGCTGGAAGCCCAGGCCGCGCGCTGGATCGACGAGCACCCCGAATACCATGCCGCACTGTCGGACGAGGCGGCGGCGCTGCAGGCCGTCTACCGCGTCGAGGACGGGCGCGAGAACCCCTTCCTGCACCTGTCGATGCACCTGTCGATCCTGGAGCAGACCGGCATCGACCAGCCGATCGGCATCCGCCAGGCGGTGGAGCTGCTGGCGGCGCGGCGGCAATCGCTGCACCAGGCCCACCACGAGGTGATGGAGTGCCTGGGCGAGATGATCTGGAGCTCGCAGCGCAGTGGCCTGCCGCCGGACGGCCATGCCTACATCGACTGCGTGCGTCGCCGGGCCACCACCTGATTCAGAACTTCCACTCGTAGTTGACGATGACGCGGTAGTCATGGATGTCGCCGTCGCTGCGCATATCCACGTACGCGGCGCGGCCGCGGATCCAGAACGGCCGGGCCCATTCGGGCCACTGCTTCGACGTGAAGCGGTAGTCCAGCGTCAGGTCGTACTCGGTCCAGTTCGGCTGCGCAACGCCGGTGGATGCATTGATGGCGTCATAACCCCAGGCGATGGCCGCGTTCAGCGCCAGCCCCGGAATGTTCTGCGCAGCGAAGTCGTAGTTGCCACCCAGAAGCCAAGCCTTCATGCCGGCCTGGTTGAAGCTCTTGACGATCATGTAGGTGTAGCCGGCCCAGCCCGAATAGGGCGTCTGGTAATTCGAGCCGGTGCCGGTCTGCTGGTAGGCCAGCGTGGCCGTTGCACCGCTGGCCGTCAGGTCGGCCTTCAACCCACCCGACCAGGTGGAAAAGGAGTTTCCGGTGAGCAGTTGCTCGCCAACGCCGCTCTGGTACATCGCCTGCGCGCCCAGGCGAAGTCTGTACGCCTCGTCGAGCGGCATCGACCAGGCAAGGTCGGCATAGTTCGACTGCAGCACATTGGGCACGTAGTAGCTGGAGAACTGCCAGCGCAGATCCTTCTGCGGCTCTCCCGACAGGCCAAGAAGGTACAGCGGCTCGCTGAGCGGGCTGTTGATGTTGGCCGCGGCGACAAAATTGATGAAGTCTTCGCTGTTCCTGGGTTTGGTCGCATCCAGGTAGGCCGCGTAGTAGTTGATCCCCGCTAGCGTGCCCGTCAGGTTGCCGCCCGAGTAGGTGTTCGGTGTCATGCGGTTGTCGGTCGGGTTGATCTCGGGCTGGTTGACCTGGAAGCGCCCGCCGGTCAGCACCTGATCCCACAGCTTCAGCGATCCATAGACCTCGCCGATCACCGAATAGCCATCCTGCTGCGCCGTGAGCAGCAAGGAGCCGGGCTTGTCCTGCGGCGCCCACAGCGGCTGCGAGGTATAGCCGACGACGCCGAAACGCAACACATCGGCGATCCAGCCCGTGCGGTAGCCGACCCAACCGCCCACGGCCCAGGCCGCGTTGTCCGGCGGGCTGGGGTTCAGTCGGTCGAAGTAGTAGGTACGGAAGTGCAGCGTCACCTCGCTGTCGCGGCCCAGCGCGTCAGTCAGGTCTTTAGACGCCCGTGCCGTGCCGGCTGCGCCCAGCGCCAGGATCAAGATCAGCAAGACCACGCTCAAGGTCCAGCGTCTGCGAGCACCGCTCACCGATTGATCGATCGTGTGATTCATGTTTCCACGCTCTTCAGCCGACCGTCCGCGCCGCGCGGCATATATGTCGCGCGGCGGCATGGTAGCCGGTCCCCCGCGGCAGGTCGCTCCCGTACACTGGCCGACGACCACTGACATGACGAGGAGGCCGATTGCGAGGGGTGCTGCGACGTCCGCGACTGGCGCTGCGGGCCTGGATGGTGGCTGGCTTGGCGTCGACGTCCGTCGCTTCGCACGCCGGCGACTCGACCTCCTACGAGTTCTGGCCCGAGATCAATGCCTATGTCGGCCTGGGCGAGCGCAGCCGCCTGATGTTCAGCGCCGCAGCCACACGTTCGATGGAAGGTGCGGTGGACGACCGCATCCTGTCGGTGCAGGACGCGCAGTTCACGTTGAACCTCGATTACACGCTGGCACCGATCCTGCGCCGCGACGTGCCTCGAGCGGAATGGTCTAAGAACCGCCTGCTATGGGCGCGCCTCGGCTACGAATACGGCACCTCCGCGAGCTCGGGCGCAGATTCGTTCCGCTCCAATACCGGCATCGTCGAACTCAGTGCGCGCTATCCCATGGAGGGCACCTTGTGGCTGACCAGCCGCATGCGCGTGGATTTCCGTGACATCAATGGCGAGTCCTCGCAGCGTTATCGGCTGCGCGCCGGCGCAGAGTGGGATACCTTGGCATTCGAGCACCCGATCGCGCCCTATGCCAGCGTCGAGGTGCTGTACGACACGCGTTACGACAAGTGGAGCCGCGTCACGCTGAAGGCCGGCCTGGAAACGCCGATCGGCGGCGACTGGCGCGTCGAGCCTTATCTGGCGCTGCAGCTGAATCGGCCTGACGACGACCTCAGCCGCGTGCTCGGGCTCGGTTTGACCTTCAAGGTCTATTTCGACTGAGCGCTGCCTCAGGCGGCGGCATAGCCCTCTTCGGCCAGCACGCGCCGGAACTCGTCCGCCGGCCGCGTCGATTCGATGCGCACCAGGTGCGTGGGCAGGTCGATCTGCAGCTTGGCCGCCGCATCGACCTGCTGCACGGCTGCGGTGACGGCCTTGACGCAATGACCGCAGGTCATGGTGGGCAGGGTGAGTTCGATCATGTTGTGCTCCTTCGGCTTCGATTCTCCCGCATCCCGCCGGCGAACCGGGTCCGGATCTTCGCGAGCACTGCGGCGTCGACCACACGGTTGATGCGCGGCAACCCACCCCACGGCGGATTGGAACGTCGCATCGCGCGTCTGGCCAGCAGCCCCGCGCTGGCGTGACGGAATTGGCGTCGCGCAAGACTCGCGGCGGACGCGGGCCAGTGCGCGGCGGGTGCATGACCGCAGCCTGGTCGGACGGACAGGCCAGGCAACGGGGGACGATGGCCCTGTCCCGATGCCGGGACCGAGCGCCTTCGGCATACGACGCCAGGCCGGTGCCGAGGTGGCCGCGACGAGCGCCGCTGGAGCGCCCCCAAAGCAGGGCGACCCGGGCTGCGTGGCCGAAGCCTGATCGGTATCACTGGGCGTCGGCGTCAAGCCGCGACCCAGCCGGTTCCGCACCTTTCCTGCCAAGTGACAGCTATCCCGTTGGCGGGCTCGGTGTGCCGCACCTGCAACGGATCGACGACGCGATGACGCTCTCGACTCACGGTGTGTTCGGCCGTTTCCATTGCCAGGACGGATCGACCGCGTCTGCAGCGTGCTGCTCAAGTCCACCCCGGCCGGGCCGAAAAAGAACCACGGTCCTTATGCCCGAACCCCGGGCGCCTGCGGCCTTCATCCATCTTTCCAGCAGGAGCGCCATGCAATTCTCGCAACTCGCCTCGGTCAAGCATCGCGTCGCGGTCGGCAAGCCGTTGCCGTTCAATGTCCGTAACGCGGATCACACTCTCTTACTCGCGCGCGGCCACGTGGTGGACACCTTCGACCAGATGGAGGCGCTGTTCACACGAGGTGCGCTGGTGGACATCGCCGAGCTGCGTTCGCCGGAGGACAGCATCAAGGAAGCGCCGCCCGAACAACTTCCCAAGCTATGGGGCCAGTGCATGGATCGCGTCGGCCAGACGTTGCAGTCGTGCACGCAGGAAGGCTTCAGCCAGGCGCTGGAGGACGTCACCGGTCCGGTGCAGGCACTGATCGAACGCGACTCCGACCTGGCCATCTTCCAGGTGCTGCGCCAGGACGGCAATGCGCATACCCAGTACGGCGTGACGCACTCGATCCACACCGCCATCACCGCCTTCCTGGTGGCGCAGCGGCTGGGCTGGGACGAGGCCAGCGTGCAGAAGGTCTTTAAGGTCGCGCTGACGATGAACCTGTCGATGCTGGAGCTGCAGGGCCAGTTGGCCGTGCAGACCACACCGGTCACGCCGGAGCAGCGCGCCTCCATCCTGTCGCACCCGCAGCGCAGTGTGGAGATGCTGGAGCTCTCAGGCGTGAGCGACCGTGACTGGCTGGACGGCGTGGCCGATCACCATGTCGCGCCCGACGGCAGCGGCTACCCGGCGGTGGACCATGAACCGAACGACTTTGCCGCGCTGGTGCGCCGCGCTGACATCTACACAGCCAAGCTGAGCCCGCGCACCACTCGCAACGCGATGGCCGCCGACCGCGCCGGCCGCGCGATGTTCATGTACGACCCGGGCAACTCGATGACCGCGGCGCTGGTCAAGGAATTCGGCGTCTACCCGCCGGGCTGCTTCGTCAAGTTGGTGTCGGGCGAGACCGCGGTGGTGGTCAAGCGCGGGCCGAGTGTGGTGACCCCGCTGGTGGCAGCACTGACCACGCCCACGGGCGCCGCGCTCGTTGACCCGCTGCCGCGCGACACCAGCAAGCGCGAGCATGCGATTGCCGGCGTTGTCGGCGAAGGTGCAGTGCCGGTGCGCATCGCGCCCGAAAAGCTGATGAAGCTGGCGCTGGCCTGAGCGCTGCACCACCCAGTGTCCCGCGCATGACGCGCGGGCCCAGCATGCGCCGCCTATAGTGCGGCGCATGTCAGACCGCTACACACCGAAGCGCCCCGGGCGCAGCCAGTTCGTCAGCCTGCGCGGGCTGAAGCACCACCTCAATGTCTGGGGCGATGCCTCGATGGCCACGCCCGGGCGCCCTCCGCTGCTGCTGATGCACGGCTGGATGGACGTGGGTGCGTCCTTCCAGTTTACCGTCGACGCGATGGCGGCGCAGCGCTGGGTCATCGCTGCCGACTGGCGCGGCTTCGGCCTGAGCGACCCGACGCCGTCGGACTGCTACTGGTTCGCCGACTACCTGGGCGACCTGGACGCGATGATCGATCAACTCAGCCCCAATGCGCCCATCGACCTGGCCGGCCACAGCATGGGCGGCAACATCGTGATGGGCTATGCGGGCGTGCGGCCGCAACGCGTGCGCCGGCTGGTCAACATGGAAGGCTATGGCGTGCCCAATGCCGAGCCACACCAGGCACCGCAGCGCCTCGAACAATGGCTGGACGAGTTGAAGAAGCCGCAGCGGCTGCGCAGCTTCGAAGACCTCGAGGGCGTCGCCAGTCAGCTGAGGAAGACGAATCCACGGCTGTCCGAGGACAAGGCCGCATGGCTGGCCGCGCACTGGTCGCGGCGAGGTGAGGACGGGCGCTGGACCATCCTCGGCGATGCGGCGCACAAGATCGTCAACCCGGTGCTGACGCGCGCCGACGACGTCATTGCCACCTGGAGCCGCATCAACGCGCCGCTGCTTTGGGTGGAAGGCGATGGCAAGGACTTCGAAAGCTGGTACCACGGCCGCTACACGCGCGCGCAGTTCGAGCAGCGCCTGGCCGCGGTGCCGCGCGTCGAGCAGCTGAAGCTGACTCCGGCCGGCCACATGCTGCATCACGACCAGCCCGAGGCACTGGCCCGCGCACTGGACACCTTCCTCGACGCCGCCTGAACCAGCTGTCTCGGCCGGCGGCCGGTGATGCACTGTCAAAGCCGAAGGTTCCGACACGGGGACCCTCGGGTCCCCGTGTCAAAATCGCGCCCTCACCGCACACCCGGCATACCCCCACGCCATGGACATCGAACGCATCAACCAAATTGGCAGCCTGCTCGCCGACCTGACAGCGCGCACCGACGCGCTAAGGGGGTATCTTTGACTACGAGCGCAAGGCCCTTCGGCTGAACGAAGTCAATGCGGCGCTGGAGAACCCGGACGTCTGGAACGACCCCAAGCGCGCGCAAGAACTGGGCCGCGAGAAGAAGGCGCTGGATACCGTGGTCGGCACCATCGACCACCTGAGCAGTGAGCTGACCGACAACACCGAGCTGTACGAGATGTCGAAGTCCGACGGCGACTTCGACGCGCTGGAACACATCGAGCAGTTTGCCGACGGCCTGCGCGATACGGTGGCGCAACTCGAGTTCCGCCGCATGTTCAGTCACGAGGCCGATCCGCTGAACTGCTTCGTCGACATCCAGGCCGGCGCCGGCGGCACCGAGGCCTGCGACTGGGCGCAGATGCTTCTGCGCCAGTACCTGAAGTACTGCGAGCGCAAGGGCTTCAAGGCCGAGGTGCTGGAAGAGACCGAAGGCGACGTCGCCGGCATCCGCAGCGCCACGATCAAGATCGAGGGCGACTATGCCTTCGGACACCTGCGCACCGAGACCGGCGTGCACCGGCTGGTGCGCAAGAGTCCCTTCGATTCCTCGGGCGGGCGGCACACCAGCTTCGCGTCGCTGTTCGTCTACCCGGAGATCGACGACTCGATCGAGATCGACATCAACCCGGCCGACGTGCGCGTGGACACCTTCCGCGCCAGCGGCGCGGGCGGCCAGCACATCAACAAGACCGATTCGGCGGTGCGGCTGACGCACATCCCGACCAACATCGTCGTGCAGTGCCAGAACGACCGCAGCCAGCACCGCAACCGCGACGAAGCCTGGCAGATGCTGCGCAGCCGCCTGTACGAGCACGAGATGCAGAAGCAGCGCGCCGCGCAGCAGAAGCTGGAGGACAGCAAGACCGACGTCGGCTGGGGCCACCAGATCCGCTCTTACGTGCTGGACAACAGCCGCATCAAGGACCTGCGCACCAACGTCGAGGTCAACAACACGCAGAAGGTGCTGGACGGCGACCTCGATGTGTTCATCGAAGCAAGCCTGAAGCAGGGGCTGTGACGCACACGCTATACTGGCGTGACACGCTACAAGAATTAGTGTCACCATGAAGACGATCAACGTTCGCGAGCTGCGCAGCGTCATGCCGCAGCTGAAGGAGACGCTGGCACAGGAGCATGAATTGCTCCTGGTGTCCAACGGCGAGCCGGTGGCGCGCATCCTGCCCGTGCTGCGCAAGCGCCAGGTCCCGTCGCTCGCCGCACATCGCGCGAAGATGGCCATGGTGAGCGTCCCCACCGAGGTGCTGCTGCGCGAAGAGCGCGACAAGCGCTGACGCGGGTGGGCACCTACGTCGACACCAGCGCGCTGGTCAAGCGCTACGTTCACGAGCCCAGCTCGCAGGCCTTCGACGATTTTGTCGGAGCCTCCGACGATGAGTTCGTGCTCAGCCCGCTGACCCTGGTCGAACTGCAGTCGGTGCTGATGCGTCGCCTGCGACAGAACGATTTCGACCGCGCCTACCTGAAGCGGCTGCGCGGGCTGTTCGACAGCGATCTGCGCGCCGCGCTCTGGGTCGTGCAACCCTTCCCGGTCGAAGCCTTTGCCGCGGCGACGCGGCTGGTGGAGGAACTCGATGTCGCGCTGGCCACGCTGGACGCCTTGCATGTCGCGTCTGCGAAGGCCTTGGGCTGCACGCGTTTCGCCACCGCAGACCGCCAGCAGGCCCGCGCAGCGCAACGCTGCGGCCTGACCATCCAAGATTTTTCGAGCTGAGACAACCATGCGAGAAGGCACTGCCACCGTCGTCAAACGCGCCGACTACGCCGCCCCGGCCTACTGGATCCGTAGCGTCGAGCTGAACTTCGACTTGGACCCGGCGAAGACCATCGTCGGCAGCCGCATGCGCATCGAGCGCAACCCTTCGGGGCCGGGTGGGCCACTGCAGCTGCACGGCGAAAGCCTGAACCTGCTGCGTGTGCTGGCCGACGGCGAGAGCGTGTCCTTCCGCGAGGAGGGTGGTGTGCTGCACATCGACAACCCGCCGCCGGCCGACTGCTTCACGCTGGAGATCCGCAACACCATCGCGCCGGAGAAGAACACCGAGCTCAGCGGCCTGTACACCAGCGGCGGCGGCTTCTACACGCAGTGCGAGGCCGAGGGCTTCCGCCGCATCACCTACTTCCTTGACCGGCCGGACGTGATGGCGGTCTACACCGTCACACTGCGTGCCGACAAGTCCAGGTACCCGGTGCTGCTGAGCAACGGCAACCTGGTCGAACAGGGTGAGCTGGATAACGGCCGTCACTACGCCAAGTGGCACGACCCCTTCCCCAAGCCGAGCTACCTGTTCGCGCTGGTCGCCGCCGACCTGGTGGCGCGCGAGCAAAAGATCCGCACCCGCTCGGGACGCGACCATCTGCTGCAGGTGTATGTCAAGCGCGCCGACCTGGGCAAGACCGAGCATGCGATGAACTCGCTGATCGCCTCGGTGGTGTGGGACGAGGCCCGCTTCGGACTGCCACTGGACCTGGAGCGATTCATGATCGTCGCGGTCGAGGACTTCAACTTCGGTGCGATGGAAAACAAGGGCCTGAACCTGTTCAACACCAAGTTCGTGCTGGCCAGCGCCGACACCGCCACCGACGACGACTTCTTTGCCATCGAAAGCATCGTCGCCCATGAGTACTTCCACAACTGGACCGGCAACCGCATCACCTGCCGCGACTGGTTCCAGCTGTCGCTGAAGGAGGGCCTGACGGTCTTCCGCGACCAGGAATTCAGCATGGACATGGCCGGCAGCGCGTCGGCCCGTGCCGTCAAGCGCATCGAGGACGTGCTCAAGCTGCGCACCGTGCAGTTCCCCGAGGACGCCGGCAGCATGGCCCACCCCGTGCGGCCTGACCAGTACGTGGCGATCAACAACTTCTACACGCCCACGGTCTACGAGAAGGGTGCCGAGGTGGTGCGCATGATGCACACGCTGGTCGGCCGCGAGGGTTTTGCGCAGGGCTTGAAGCTGTACTTCCAGCGCCACGACGGCCAGGCCGTCACCTGCGACGACTTCGCCCAGGCCATCGCCGATGCCAACCCCGGCTCCGTGCTGGCGCAGCAGCTCGACGCCTTCAAGCAGTGGTACGCGCGCGCCGGCACGCCGCGGCTCACGGCCCGCGGCCACTACGACGCCGACGCCCAGCGCTACACGTTGCAGCTGGCACAACAGCTGCCCGGCAGCCCGGACGCGACGCTGCTGATCCCGGTGAGCGTGGCGCTGTTCGCCGGAGACGGCCAGCCGCTGCCGCTGCAGCTGGCCGACGATGCAGGCACAGTCGCTGACGAGAAACTGCTGGTGCTGGACCAGGCCGAGCGCAACTGGAGCTTCGTCAACGTGGCCAGTGAGCCAGTGCCGTCGCTGTTGCGCGGCTTCTCGGCGCCGGTGGCGCTGGACGACGGCCTGGGCGACGCTGCGCTGCTGACGCTGCTGGCCCACGAAACCGACCCCTTCAACCGCTGGGAAGCCGGCCAGCGTTTGAGCCTGCGCCGCCTGTTGACAGCGCTGCAGTCCGACAGCCTGCCGGTGCTGGACGAGGCCTATTTGCAGGCGCTGCGCAGCGTGCTGCGCCATCCGGTACTTGACCCGGCGTTCAAGGCCATGGTGCTGGCGCTGCCCGGCGAGGGCTATGTGGCTGAGCAGTTGGCTGTGGTGGATCCACAGCGCATCCACGCAGCGCGCGAGCACCTGCTGGACCACCTGGCCGAGCAACTGCATGTCGACTGGGCCTGGGCCTACGAGCAGCATCAGGTGCGCGTCGGCTATGCGCCGCAGCGCCAGCAGGCCGGGCAGCGTGCGCTGGCCGGCCGCGCTCTCGCCATGCTGTGTCGGCACGCGGCGCGCAGCGGCAATCCGGTGTGGCCGGGCCGCGCCTACCAGCAGGTCAAGGGCGCCGGCAACATGAGCGAGCGGCTGGCCGCGCTGAATGCCCTGGTGCATGCGCGCTGCGAACTGGCCGACGCGGCGCTGCAGCGCTTCCATGCGCTGGCGCAGGGCAATGCGCTGGTCATTGACAAGTGGTTCGAGGTGCAGGCCCGCGCCAGTGAAGATCCGCTGGGTGGCGGCGCCGCGCTGGCGCGCGTCAAGTCGCTGCTGCTGCACAAGGACTTCTCGCTGCGCAACCCGAACCGCGTGCGCGCGCTGTTGGTTTCGCTGTGCCGCGACAACCCGGCCGCCTTCCACCGCGCCGATGCCTCGGGCTACGTGTTCTGGGCCGAGCGGCTGATCGAATTGGATGCCATCAACCCCAGTATGGCTGGCCGGATTGCACGGGTGATGGACCGCTGGGCCCACCTGGCCGAACCGTACCGCAGTGCCGCGCGCGAGGCCATTGCCCGCGTCGGCGCGCACAACGAACTCAGCGCCGAGGTGCGCGAGATCGTCCACCGTGCCCTGGAGAGCGCATGAAGAGAGTCAGCCTGACGCAGTACCTGGTCGAGCAGCAGCGCGAGCACGGCCGCATCCCCGGCCAGTTGCGGCTGCTGATCGAGGTGGTGGCACGCGCCTGCAAGCGCATCGCGATTTCGGTGAACAAGGGGCCGCTGGGTGATGTCATCGGCACCGCGCACACCGAGAACGTGCAGGGCGAGGTGCAGAAGAAGCTGGACATCATCAGCAACGACGTGCTGATCGAGGCCAACGAATGGGGCGGCCACCTGGCGGCGCTG
>Ga0105090_10000377_pt1 | contig 21529 bp, 14 predicted proteins | sample PPLLak3March2015_FD_79110 | JGI IMG/M metagenome (GOLD analysis project Ga0105090, IMG submission 79110) | Freshwater sediment microbial communities from Prairie Pothole Lake near Jamestown, North Dakota, USA - PPLs Lake P7 Core (1) Depth... | ecosystem: Environmental > Aquatic > Freshwater >... | reverse complement strand
CTGCGCGTGCTGGCATCGAAACCAAGCAACTGCGCCCCGTGTTGAGCCCGGGCGGCGAGGTCGCCACCGGAGCAGCTGCTTCTCGAGCAGCACGATGCGCTCGCGCGACAGCTCGATGTAGCCGCCGCGCGCCAGGTCCTGCAGCAACCGGTTGACCATGGCCCGCGACGCGCCCAGGCGCTGGGCAATGCGCGCCTGGCTCAACGGGCCCGGCACCACGCGCTGGCCCTGGTCGTCGACCGCCAGCGCGTCGAACAGGCCGGCAAGCCGCCCGTAGACGTCCACCGACGCCAGGCGGCCCACGTTGTTCGTGAGCGTGCGCTCGCGCTGCACCAGGCGCTGGATCCTGTGCAGGGCCAGGTGGGGCCTCGACGCCCAGCAGCTGCTCGACGTCGACGCGCAGCACCTTCGCCAGCCGGGCACGAGCGGTCACCTCCACCGTGGCAGCGCTCAACTCGCCGCTGAGCATCAGTTCGCCAAAGGACTCGCCCGGGCCCAGCGTGTTGAATGCCACCGGTCGCCCCCGTCGCCGGCCACCACGGCGTGCAGCTCGCCCGAGTGCGCGATGTACATGCAGTCCGCCACGTCGCCCTGGGCGACGACCACCGTGCCCGACTCCCAGGTGCCTGTCTGGCCCAGCCTGGCCAGCTGGGTCAGGAAGTCGTCGCCTTGTTCGAATGTCGATGGGTCCTTTCGTGGCTGCATTCGGTGGCTGCTCTGCAGCCGTGAACGTATCCAGCGCCTGGACGCTTGTTCACCATTGAACCAGGCAACCCCGGCCGGGCTGGGCGCGCGAACATGGTGGCATCGGTCGGCCATCGGCCGAACAACCCAGGAAAGCACACCATGGTTTGCGTCACGCTGCTGGGCCCGGCCACCGTGGCGCTGGCCGTGCCCATCCACAAGTCACGGCATGTGCTGGCGGCCAACGCCTTGCCCGCGCTGGCCGGCATCGCGGCCGGTGCGGCCTCGACCGTGCTCGTGGCGCTGGCGCTGGGCATGAGCTTCATGCTGGAACCCTCGGTGCTGCTGTCGATGAGCGTGAAGTCGATCACCGCGCCCGTGGCGCTGGAACTGGCGGCCATCGTCCAAGGCAAGCTGACCCTGGCAGCGGCCTTCGTCATCGCCACTGGCATGATCGGGACCATGATGGGCCTCCGACTCATGGACCGCGCCGGCATCCATCACCCGCTGGCGCGCGGCATCGCCCTGGGCACCATCTCGCACGGCCAGGGCACGGCGCAGCCGCTGTCCGAAGGCGAGCAGCAGGGTGCCATCGCCGGCATTGCGATGGGCGTGGCCGCGGTCGTCACCAGCGTTGCGCTGCCCGTCCTTCTGCGGCAGATCGTTTAGCCCCCAGGCACGCCCGCCGAGCTGTCAAGCCCGGCCAGGCGGAGTCGATGTCTGCGAACCAGCCTCGAGGGAGCACTCGGCACGCGGCGACGACGGTTCCTTGCTGGTCGACCGCTGTCGAATGGCGCCCGGTCCGGGCGGGCGCGTCGGAAATGTTCACTGGCTCTGGTTGCCCACGACCCGTCGGGCCCGCGTCGTTATCATGTTCGGTTGCCCTTGGCTGACCGATGACCCGCGAAAACCAACCCCCGTCGCTGCTGGAACTGCGCACCCTGCGAGTGCGCGGCGCGCGCACGCACAACCTGAAGAACATCGATCTCGACATCCCCAAGCACGCCTTGGTCGTCATCACCGGCCTGTCGGGTTCCGGCAAGTCCAGCCTGGCCTTCGACACGCTGTATGCCGAAGGCCAGCGACGTTACGTCGAGAGCCTGAGTGCCTACGCGCGGCAGTTCCTGCAGCTGATGGACAAGCCCGACGTCGACGTGATCGAAGGCCTGAGCCCCGCCATCAGCATCGAGCAGAAGGCCACCAGCCACAACCCGCGCAGCACGGTGGGCACCATCACCGAGATCCACGACTACCTGCGCCTGCTGTACGCCCGCGCCGGCACGCCGTACTGCCCCGACCACAACCTGCCGCTGCAGGCGCAGAGCGTGAGCCAGATGGTCGACGCCGTGCTGGCGCTGCCCGAGGACACGCGCCTCATGCTGCTGGCCCCCGTGGTGCGGGACCGCAAGGGCGAATTCGCCGACCTGCTGCAGGACATGCAGGCGCGCGGCTACGTGCGCTTCCGCATCGGGAGCGACGGCAAGCCGGGCGGCATCTTCGAGGCGGATTCGCTGCCGGCGCTGAAGAAGACCGAGAAGCACGACATCGACGTCGTCGTCGACCGCCTGCGCAGCAAGCCCGACGTGAAGCAGCGCCTGGCCGAGAGCTTCGAGGCTTCGCTGCGCATTGCCGATGGCCGCGCCATCGTGCTGGAACTCGACTCTGGCCGTGAACATCTGTTCAGCAGCAAATTTGGCTGCCCCGTGTGCAGCTATTCGCTTTCGGAGCTGGAGCCGCGGCTGTTCTCTTTCAACTCGCCGGTGGGCGCCTGCCCGGCCTGCGACGGCCTGGGCCAGGTGACGGTGATGGACGCCGAGCGCGTGGTGGCCTTCCCCAGCCTGAGCCTGGCCGCCGGCGCGGTGAAGGGCTGGGACCGGCGCAATGCATACACCCATTCGTTGCTGGAAAGCGTGGCACGGCATTACGGCTTCGACATCGAGACGCCCTTCGAACAGTTGCCGCCGCAGGCGCAGCAGGTGCTGTTGCACGGCTCGGGCGATGAAGCCATCGAATTCGTCTACGAAGCCGAAGGCGTGGGCAAGGGCAAGGCGCGCACGCGCCAGGTGAAGCGCGCGCACCCCTTCGAAGGCATCCTGCCCAATTTCCAGCGCCGCTGGCGCGAAACCGATTCCGCCGCCGTGCGCGAGGAACTGGCGCGCTACCAGGCCGCCAAGCCCTGCGCCGAATGCGGCGGCGCACGGCTGCGGCGCGAGGCGCGCCATGTCTTCCTGCAGCACCACAGTGGCGAAAAAGGCCGGCCGATCTACGAGGTGGAGCACGCCACGCTGGCCGAGAGCCTGGCCTACTTCCAGGACCTGAAGCTGATCGGCGCCAAGGCCGAGATCGCCGACAAGATCATGCGCGAGATCCGCTCGCGGCTGCGCTTCCTGAACGACGTCGGCCTGACCTACCTGAGCCTGGACCGCGGTGCCGACACGCTCTCGGGCGGCGAGGCGCAGCGCATCCGCCTGGCCAGCCAGATCGGCAGCGGCCTGTCCGGCGTGATGTACGTGCTGGACGAGCCCAGCATCGGCCTGCACCAGCGCGACAACGAACGCCTCATCGGCACGCTCAAGCACCTGCGCGACCTGGGCAACAGCGTGCTGGTGGTGGAGCACGACGAGGACATGATCCGCGCCGCCGACCACGTGGTGGACATGGGCCCCGGCGCCGGCGTGCACGGCGGCCGCGTCATGGCACAGGGCACGCCCGACGAGGTGGCGGCCAACGAGGCGTCGCTCACCGGCCGCTACCTCGCGCACACGCTGCGCATTCCTGTGCCGGCGCGGCGGCGCGCGGCCACCGGTTTCGGCGCCGCGCCGTTCCGGCTGGGCATCGTGGGCGCGCGCGGCAACAACCTGAAGGACGTCAGCGTCGAAGTCCCGGTGGGCCTGTTCACCTGCGTCACCGGCGTCAGCGGTTCGGGCAAGAGCACGCTCATCAACGACACGCTGTACACCGCGGTGGCGCGCAAGCTCTACGGCAGCCACGCCGAGCCGGCACCGCACGACCGCATCGAAGGCCTGGAGGCGCTGGACAAGGTCATCAACGTCGACCAGAGCCCCATCGGCCGCACGCCGCGCAGCAACCCGGCCACCTACACGGGCCTGTTCACGCCCATCCGCGAACTGTTTGCCGAAGTGCCCACGGCGCGCGAGCGCGGCTACGGCGCCGGGCGCTTCAGCTTCAACGTCAGCTCATCCAGCGGCGGTGGCCGTTGCGAAGCCTGCGAAGGCGACGGGGTGATCAAGGTCGAGATGCACTTCCTGCCCGACATGTACGTGCCCTGCGACCTGTGCCACGGCGCGCGCTACAACCGCGAGACGCTGGAGATCCTCTACAAGGGCAAGAACATCACGCAGGTGCTGGAGCTGACCGTGGAAGACGCGCACGCCTTCTTCAGCGCCGTGCCGAACATCGCGCGCAAGCTGCAGACGCTGCTGGACGTGGGGCTGGGGTACGTGCGCCTGGGCCAGAGCGCCACCACGCTCTCCGGCGGCGAGGCGCAGCGCGTGAAGCTGGCGCTGGAGCTGAGCAAGCGGGATACGGGACGCACGCTGTACATCCTGGACGAGCCCACCACCGGGCTGCACTTCCATGACATCGGGCTGCTGCTCAAGGTGCTGCACCAGCTGCGCGACGCCGGCAACACCATCGTCGTCATCGAGCACAACCTGGACGTCATCAAGACGGCCGACTGGGTCATCGACATGGGGCCTGAGGGCGGGGCCGGTGGCGGGCGGGTGCTGATCGCGGGCACGCCAGAAAACGTGGCCGCGCACGAGGGCAGCCACACGGGGCGGTTTCTTCGCGGGGTTCTGTAGTCGACATTCAAGCGCGCGCCGTGGCCGCCCGCACCGAGCGAGGTTGAGTGAAGTTGGCGAAGCTTTGGCCCAAGGCCAAACTCGCTCATCGCGGTCAAATTGCCAGCTGTCGAGATCGGCGCGTCGCGACAGGCGGTGCCCGGCAGGGGCTCATGGTGGGTCGGTCGGCGCTGAAGCAGAAGTCCGACTCCAGCGCCCAGGGTGGCAGCTCGTCTTCGGCCAGCCCGGGGAAGTGGTCGATGGCCTGGCCATGCGCGCGGGCGATGTCCTTGCCGCGGCTCTTCTGATCTACTTGCAACGTGCATTTCCACAGCAGGTCGACGTAACCGGCGTGGCCGTCGAGCTTCTTCACCCGCTTCTCGAAGCTGGCCATCTTGCGACGCTGGACACCGAGAACCTGGAAGAAGGCGTCGAGGAAGCTCTTCGCATCGGTGTCCTCGCGTTCGGTTTGCCGCCACTCGGCAGCAAAGCCGACGGCGCGGTCGCGTCTCTCGTTCCAGCTCGACGGCATGCGGGGCTCCCTGCACTGAATTGAGCACAGGGCTTGCCGCCGGCACTAGACTGCCGCGACGCTGAACGCCAGAAAGTCCACCCCATGCCCGTCACCATCGATTACTACCTCGCTCCCGTCTCGCCCTGGACCTACCTCGGCCACGAGCGCTTCGCGCGCATCGCCGCGGCCGCGGGCGCCACGGTGCGTGTGCTGCCCATGGACCTGGGCAAGGTCTTCCCGGTGTCGGGCGGCCTGCCGCTCGCACAGCGCGCGCCACAGCGCCAGGCCTACCGGCTGGTGGAGCTGGCGCGCTTTCGTGACGCGCTGGGCTTGCCGCTGAATGTGAAGCCGAAATTCTTTCCGGTGCCGGGCGACCCCGCGGCCCGGCTCATCGTGGCCGTCGACCGGGCCGACGGCGCCGGTGCCGCCATGCAGCTTGCCGGTCACGTGCTGGCCGCCGTGTGGGCGCAGGAGCGCGACGTCTCCAGCGCCACGACGCTGGCCGAACTGCTGGCGGAATGCGGCCTGCCGGCCGAGCGGCTGGCCGCCTCGGCCACGCCCGAAGTGCAGGCGCGCTACGAGCAGAACACGCAGCAGGCCATCGACGCCGGCGTCTTCGGCTCGCCCAGCTACGTCATCGAAGGCGAGATCTTCTGGGGCCAGGACCGGCTGGACTTCGTCGAGCGGCGACTGGCGCAACGCGGCTGAAACGAGAGCGGGGCCCGGTCATCCGGGCCCCGCGAAGGCATCGGCGTTCAGCAGCTCACTTCAGATGCTTGCTGATTTCCTTGGTCATGCCGAACATGCTGATCGGGCTCACCCCGACCACGGCCTTGAGCTTGGCATCGGCATTGATCATGGTGCGCTTGACCTTGTCCTGCAGGTCGTTCTTCTTGATGTACTCCCACACCTTCTTCGTGACCTCGGTGCGCGGCAGCGGCTTGTCGCCGATGATGGCGGCCAGCGCGGCGCTTGGGGTCAGGGCCTTCATGAAGGCGGCGCTGGGGGCGCGCTTCTTGGCCGGTGCCGCGGCCTTCTTGGCTGCAGGTGCCTTCTTGGCCGCAGGTGCCTTCTTGGCGGGCGCCGCCTTCTTCGCTGGCGCCTTCTTGGCCGGGGCCTTCTTCGCGGGAGCTTTCTTCGCAGTTGCCATGTGTAGGTTCTCCGTCAATGGTTGAGAGAGTGCCGACCGCGGCGCAAACCTTTTATTCGAGGCTTGTCTTTACGATCAATCGGCTACCCGCGATGGTAATGCCTGGCTATGGTGCTGAGAAGCGGTTTTCCCAGGTAAAAGACGCGTCCGCGCCACGTTATGCTGTGCTTATGAAGATGATCGTGCGTTGGTTGCTGCTCGCCGGGGCCTTGCTGCTGGTGGCCGACCTGTATCCGGGGGTGTCGGTGGATGGCTTCGGTTCGGCGCTGTTCGCGGCCTTTCTGATTGGTCTTTTCAACACGCTGGTGCGTCCGCTGCTGGTCTTGCTCACCCTGCCGGTGACGCTGCTGACGCTGGGCCTGTTCCTCTTCGTCATCAACGCGCTCATGTTCTGGGCCGCCGCCTCGCTGCTGAGCAGCTTTCACGTCACGAGCTTCACCGCAGCGCTGATCGGCTCGCTGCTGTACAGCCTGTGCGGCATGGTCATCGACGTGGCGGTGGAACGGTTGTTCAACCCGCACGCCGTCTGACGACGGCTCAGCCGCCCGGTGCGCGCCGTGCCGGTGGTGGCGCCGTCCGCACCTCGAAGGCCACGCGGTCCACCACCTCGGTGGCACCGGCCCCGGTGCGGCGTTCCAGCACATGGCGGCCCGGCCGCGGCAACCAGTGCAAGACGCTGCCGCTGCCGACCACGTGCCCGTTCACGCGCCACTGGCCCGGCGCGCCCACGAAGGCCAGGCGCTGGGCCTGCAGCGGAATGTCGGGGTCGAGCAGCACCACGCTGCCGTCGCGCGGGGTCTGGATGCCGAAGGCCTGCGCGTCGCCGGCCGCAGTCGCGCTGCCGGCCAGGGCCTGCGTGCCGGGCAGGAACCACTCGCCTTGCTGCGCCACCAGGCCGGGCGGCGGCGCGGGCGGAGCCGACGGCACGCGCGCATGCAGGTGGGCCACGACCTCGCGCCACACCGGCGCCGCGCCGCTGACGCCGCTCACGCCGTGCATCGGTGCGCCGCCGGCATTGCCCACCCACACGCCCACGGTATAGCGGCTGGTGAAGCCGACACACCAGTTGTCGCGCAGGTCCTTGCTGGTACCGGTCTTCACCGCCGCCCAGCCGCGCGTGACCAACGGGCTGTCCAGGCCGAAGCCGACGGCGCGCGCCGCCGGGTCGGCCAGGATGTCGGCCACGATCCAGGCCGTGGCGGCGTCGAAGACGCGGCGCGGCGGCTCCGCTGCCGCGCCGGCCTGCCAGCGCGCCGGGCTCCACCGGCCACCCTGCGCGAATACGCGGTAGCCGTTGGTCAGGTCCAGCAGCGAGGCCTCGGCGCTGCCCAGTGCCAGCGCATGGCCGTGGTAGCCGCCGCTTTCGCTGGGCCGCAGGCCCGCCTGCACCAGCGCGGCAAACACCGCGTCGGGCCCGAGCATCGCGCCCACGCGCACGGCCGGCACGTTCAGGCTGCTGGCCAGCGCCGTGCGCACGCTGACCGCGCCCTTGAAGCCGCCGTCGTAATTTTGCGGCTGGTATAGCGCGGCGCCGGCGGCCAATTGCAGCGGTGCGTCGTCCAGCCGGCTGGCGGCCGTGATCAGCCGCTGCTGCAGCGCCAGCGCATAGACGAAGGGCTTGACGGTGGAACCGGGCTGGCGGCGGGCGAGCACGGCATCGACGGCGGGCGCACTCGAAGCCGACCCCGAAGAGCCCACCCAGGCCAGCACCTCGCCGCTGTCGTTGTCGAGCACGAGCACGGCACCGTCTTCCACCTCGCGGCCGCGCAGTTCGGCGATCTGGCGGCGAAGCGCACGCAAGGCCACGCGCTGCACGCCGGCGTCGAGCGTGCTGCGCAACGCCTTGCCCGCGCCGCGGTGCGGCGTGTCCGTTGGACGCGATGGCTGCGGCTGCGCCGGCTGCACCGGCGCGGTGCGCACCATCAGCCGTGCCACGTGGGGCGCCAGCGCCTCGCCCTGCACAGGCCGCAGCGGCCCCGGCCGCCGCGCCAGCGCCTGCGCCAGCGTGATGCCCAGCCCCGCGCAACCCAGCTGCTGCTGGCGCAACACCTCGCAGGCGCGGCGCTCCAGCAGCGGCGCGCTGGCATTGGGGCCGCGCACCATGCTGGCCAGCAGGGCGGCCTCCACCGCATCCAGGCCGCTGGCGTGCTTGCCGAAGAGCACGTTGCTGGCGGCGGCCACGCCCACCAGTTCGCCGCGCAATGGCACGCGGTTGAGGTAGGCCTCCAGGATCTGCGTTTTGCTCCAGCCGCTTTCGAGCTGCCGGGCGCGGTGCATCTGCGTCAGCTTCTGGCCCACGCTGCGGCCGCCGGCGGGGCGCGCGAGATCGTCGTCCAGCAGGCCGGCGAGTTGCATGGTCAGCGTGGACGCTCCGCGCGTGCGCGAGTCCCAGGCCGTGGCCCAGGCGCCAGCCGCCAGCGCGCGCCAGTCCACGCCGCCGTGGGCCCAGAAGCGGCGGTCCTCGCTCAGCACGATGGCGTCGCGCAGAGTCGGCGAGATGTCGGCCAGCGTGACCCAGGGCCCGCGGCGCACGGTGTCGTCCACGCGCACGGTCTGCAGCACGGCGCCGTGGCGGTCCAGCAGCGGCCGGTCGGAAGGTGCGTGGGCGGCGCGCACGGCTTCGAAGTCCGGCACGGCCAGGGCGGGCGCCGCCGCCAGCAGCAGCAATGCGGACGCGCCGGCGGCCACGCGCCTCACGGCATCACCTCCAGCGCGGCGTTGGGCTGCTCGCCAAAGTTCTCGGGCGCATACATCGCCTCCACGCGCGTGGGTGGCAGACCGAAGCGGCCGCTGGTGTTCAGCCGCAGCGTGTACTCCACCACGTGCCGTCCGCGCGGCAGCCACTCGAAGTAGCTGCGCCAGGCTTCCGGTGCGCGCTCCTCGAAGGCCAGCCAGGCGCTGCCCTCTCGTTCTTCGCCGCGCGTGGCCAGTGCCGAATCGCGTCCCAGGCCGCTGCCCAGCAGCGTGGCACCGGCCGGTACGGGGTCGCTGACGACCACCCAGGCCATGTCGCCCGCGGCCTCGATCTCCAGCCGCACGCGCAGGATGTCGCCGCGGCTCCAGGCCTCGGGTCGCTGGCGCTGCACGGCGCTCACGCTGCGCGTGATGCGGTAGCCGGCCGCCAGCGGTGCTCGCAAGGGCACGGCGGCCAGGACCTGCAGCGTCAGCCAGGGGCGGCCCGCGCCTTCGTGGCGGGCGAAGAGCATGGCCGTCGCCGACCCGGGTGCACCCAGCGGCAAGGCCATCGCGCCGCCTTCGGGCGCTGCCTGCCAGTCCAGCATGCTGGTGGTGGCGCCCAACTGCAGCACGCTGCGTCCGGTCACCGGCACGCTTTCCATGACGGCGGCAAAGCGCTCCAGCGCCAGCACACCCCACAGGTTGGCCGTGGTGGTGGACCAGGCGCCGCGCTGCTGCCGTGCCAGCGCGCCGTTCACGAGCTGCGGCAAATCGCCTTGCCAGCCCGGCGCGGCCGTGGCGGCCAGCACCAGGCGCGCGGCATTGGCGTCGGGGCCGTCCATCAGCCACCACCAGTCGTCGCTGGCCTCGGTGCTGAACTTGAGCGTCGTGCCCCCGGCCACCAGGCGCGAGCGCAGCAGGCGCTGCACTTCGGCGAGCCTGGCTTCACCTTGCGGAATGCCTTGCACGCGTGTCAGCACGCCCCACAAGTCGAGCAGCGCCGAAGTGGGCCAGGCCGCGGGCGTGTATCCCACGGAACCCAGCATGCGCGGCGTCGCGCGGCCGTGGCGCGCCAGTGCTTCCAGCGCCGCCAGCTTGCGCACCGCGAGGTCGGGGCGCGGCGCAGCGAAGCGGCGCTCGATGCGCCCTTCCACGAAGGCCGCCAGCCCGCCCAGCATGGCCTCGCGCGTGGCGTCGGGCCAGTCCCAGCCGGCTTCGTGCGCGGCACTCAGCAGGTGGGCGGTGAGGCGGTCGCTGCCGCGCGGCGGCGCGCCGGGCTCGGGCGCAAAGAAGCCGGCCAGGCCGTCGGCGTCCAGGTAGCCGGCGACTTCGTCGCGCAGCGTGGACCAGGCCGCGGTGTCGCGCAGGGCGATGGCGCGGGAGACCTGCTGCTCCAGGCAGGTGTAGGGGTAGGTCTCGAAAAAGCGGCGCAGCCCGGGCAGCGCGCCGCTCAGCCGCGGCTGCAAGGTCGCGACGACGCTGCCCGAGCCTGCGAGCGCCCCCACTGGTGCCGCCAACGGCAGCCTCAGCGTGCCCTGCAGCGGCTGCAGCGAGGCCTGCCACACGCGCACTGGCACAGCGGGTTGCACCGCCTGCATGACCTGCACGCGGTCGCGGGCGGGGGTGGTTTCGGTGGCGCCCCGGCCGGTTTCCTCGGCCGCGGCCTGCCAGGTGATGCGCGTGGCGCCGGCCGGCACGGCCACGCGCCACTGCAGTTCCTGCGTCGCGCCGGCGGCCAGGTCCACGGTCTGCGGCTCGAAGCTCAGGGCCTCGCCATCGGCGCCGCCGCCCGCGCCCGCGCTCGCGGCGCCTTCGCTGCGCCCGGCCAGCGTGGCCCGCACCGTCATCGCCCGCGCCGTGGTGTTGCGCAGCGTGAAGCCGGCATCGAAGCGGTCGCCCTGGCGCGCCAGCGGCGGCAGGCCGGGCAGCATCTGCAGGTCCTGCGTCACGCGCACGCTGGCACTGCCGCTGCCGAAGCGGTCGGTGCCGGCGGCGGCCACGGCCACGAGCCGGAAGCGGGTGAGCGAATCGTTCAGCGGCACGTCGATGCGCGCCTCGCCATTGGCGTCGAGCACCACGCTGCCGCGCCACAGCAGCAAGGTGTCGAACAGCTCGCGCGTGGGGTTGCGCCCGCCGCCGCCGCCGGGCGGCAGCGCCTTGCGGCCGTAGTGTCGGCGGCCGATGATCTGGCCTTGCGCGGTGGCCGTCTCCACGCCCCAGGGTCGCGGCGCCATCATCGCGCCCAGCAGGTCCCAGGAGCGGTTGTCCTGCAGCGCGAGCAGCCCTTCGTCGACGGCGGCGAAGGCGATCTCGGCGCCCGCCGCCGGCCGGCCCGCATGGCTCACGCGCACGGTGGTCTTCACGGTCTCGCGCACACCGTATTGCGCCTTGTCGGGCGTCACCTGCACGTCCAACCGATGTTCGGCCAGGCCCACCGTGAGCTGCGCCACGCCGATCCTGAACGCCGGTTTGGCCAGGTCGGCCAGCGCCGTGGGCGCGCGCCAGTCGCGGCCCTCGTAGCGGAAGGCGCGCCACCATTCGGCCGGGTCGCGCCAGCCCCAGGTGAAGACCGACCACCAGGGCGCGTCGCGCAAGCGCCCGCGCAGCACCAGCACGCTGACCGTGACGTTGGGCGCCCAGGAGCGGTCGGCCGCTTTCGGCACCGGCAGTTCGATCACCGGTTCGCTGCCGCTGAGCGTGAGCACGCGCGCGTCGATCACGCCTTCGCGTTCCACCGTCACCAGCGCCGTGGCCTGGCGGAAGGGCATGCGCACCTGCAGCCGAGCGGTCTGGCCCGGCTCCACTTCGCGCTGTTCGGGCAGCAGGTCGATACGGTCGTCGTTGTCCTGCGCGAACCACCATTCGCCGCCGGCGCTCACCCACACCGTGCTGGCGGCCTCGCTCAGGCGGCCGGCGTCGTCGCGCGCGCGCGCCAGCAGTTGGACCTCGCCGCTGGTTTCGACCTTGGCGTCGCACGACAAGCGACCGCGGGCGTCGGTGGTGCCGCTGCACAGCACCCCGAGCTCGCGGCTGTCGCGCCGGTTGTCGTAGGCGTAGAAACCGCCGACGATGCGCTTGCGCGTGGTGATCGTCTGTTGCAGCCGGCCAGCCACTTCCACCGCTCGGCCGGGCAGCGGCGTGCCGGAGGTGTCCAGCACCACGGCGGTGAACCGGGCCTGGCCACGTGCCGCGGTCCAGCGTGGCACGCTCAGGCCGGCCACCACCGCGGCCGGCCACAGCCGCACACGCTGTGCCACCGTCTGCACTTCGCCGTTCGGGTCGGCAAAGCTCAGTTCAGCCAGCAGGTCCGAGGGGCCGATGAGTGCGGGCAGGTCCTTCACCACCACGGCTGCTGCGCCTTGCGCGTCGGTCGATGCCGGCAACTTGTCGGCTACCAGCCGGCTGCCGTCGCCAGTGTCTTCTTCGCCCTCGCGGCGGTCGCGCGCGGCCGGCGCAAAGCTGAAGTCCTCATGGCCGGCAAAGGCCGGCACGGCCGGCCGCAGCAGCGCCGACAGCTGCAGCGGCACCGCCGACATGGGTCCGCCGGCCAGGGCGTTGAGCTGCGCCTGGAAACCGATCTCGCCCGGCGCCACCGGCACCTGCGCTGGTGCCGACAGGCGCGCGTCGACCAGCGGCACGCGAAAGGCCTCCACGCGCAGGCTGCCACTGGGCAGCCGCTCGTCGCCGCGCTTCAACGCCACGTCGTACAGGCCCAAGGCGGCGGTCTTGGGAATCGGCCAGCGGCTCTCGGCGGTGCCTGCGCCGTTCGACCCCGGCGGCCAGGCAAGCGGCAGCACGACTTCGTTGCCGCTGCCCACGTGGGTGAGCACCACTTCGTCGGGCAGCGTCTCGGCGGCGGGCTGGGCCAGCCCGCGTTCGGTGTCTTCGCGCACGACATGCTTCATCGACACCGTCTCGCCCGCGCGCAGCAGCGTGCGATCGAAGACCGTGTGGGCGCGGCGGTCGGGCGTGGTGCCGCTGGCCACCGGCAGGTTGAAGCGCCAGGGCTCAAAGCCGCGGTTCCAGCGGCCGAAGACGAAGGACAGGTCGTCGCCCAGCCGTGCGGTGACGAAGTGGCCATCGCGGCTGAGGCAGCGTTCGCCGAACTCCTCGTCGAAGCCGCGCTCGATGCGCGCCATGCCTTGCGCGTCGGTGCGGCCGCTCCACAGCGGCTGGCCCCGGCAGTCGTTGATGGCCACTGTCGCACCGGCCACGGGCCTGCCGCGGTCCAGGCTGGTCACCCACACCAGGCTGGAGGAACGCCCGCGCTTGAAATGCACGCCCAGGTTGGTGACCAGGGCGCCGGTGCGCACGTACATCGGTGCCTGCCGGGCCAGCAGTGCGTGGCCCAGGATGCGAGACTGCACCTCCACCACGTGGAAACCGCGCTGCGGCAGCGGGATGCCCAGCACCTCGGTGGCGCGGGCCTCGCTGCCCGTCAATTGCGGCAGCCCGGCGCGGCGCACCTCTGGCTCGTCTGCCAGCAGCGAGCTTTGACGGGTCTTGAACTGCTCGCCGTGGTCCTGCTGCAGCCGGGTGATCCAGCGCAGCAGCATTTCGTCGGCCGTCGCCGCGTCCAGCCGCTTGATGGCCACGTGGCCGCCGGTGGACGCGCCCTCCAGGTCGGCCTGCACGTGGCGCAGCGTCAGCGGCAGCATGGCGTCTGGACCGGCCTCGACGATGCCGAAGCCGCCGCCCGGAAATTTGGCCAGCGGCGGCAGGCCGCCGGTGGCCACCTGCAATGGAAACGCCGCCGCATTGGCCAGCGCGCGGCCGGCGTCGTCGCGCAGGTCGGCCGGCAGCGTGAGCGTGAAGGGCGTGTCCTGCGGCAGCGGCGCGGCAAAGCGCAGCTCCTGGATCCATTCGTTGCTGCCCTGGGCGGCTGGCCACAGTGCCTCGCCCTGCGCCGGATGCAGCCGCACGGCCAGCGCCGCCGCGCGCGGCACCGGCGCATTGAACTGCAGCACCAGCGGACGCAGCGGCAGGCAGGGCGATTGCGCGTTTTCGCGTTCGCAGCGGAATTCGGCCAGGAAGCGCGGACGCACCTTCCATTCGAAGCGCTGCTCGCGGCGCGAAACCAGCCGGGGCTGGCCTGCCGCCGCCACGCCCGCACCCCAAACCAGCCGCACGCCGGCTTCGGCCGGGAAGGGCCGCTGGCAGGCCAGCAGCAGCACATGGCGAGGGTCGGCGTCGCGCCAGCGCTGGCGCAGCAGCGCCTCGCGCGCCGCGCCCTGCACCAGCACCACGGGCAGCCGTTCGCCCAGGCCTTCCACCTCGCACCACACGGCGCGCTGCACGCTGGCAGCGCTGGCCTCGCCGTTCAGGCGCAGCAGGAAATGCTGGTCCTCGTCGATGCGCGAGCCCGGATACGGCTGCACCGCCACCACCACCGGCGCGCCGGTGGAGAAGCCGAAGGTGGTGGCGCCCTGCAGCGCGCCACCCAGCGGCTGGAACGCAAGGTTTGGCTGCAGCGTGCAGCGGCTGCCGGCGGCCAGCACCTCCTGCAAGTCGTAGACCCAGCTGCGATCGCTGGTCCAGCGGCCGTCGCCCGGCGGCGCGGTCCCGTTGCACCGCAGCGTGAAGGGCGCCGGCAGCCTCGGGTCACCCGCCGGCACCACGGCTTCGTTGAAGCGCACCACGACCTGGCGCACCGTGGCCACTTCGCCCGAGGGCGAGACGCTGGCCACGCGTGCTGCCAGCGCCGGCCCCACGCCGGCCAGCAAGGCCACCAGCGCCCCGGCCGCCGCTGCCCGTGTCCACCGCCGAATGCGCCGCATGCCCGCTTCCTCCTGGGCCTGCATTCTGGCCGGAGGGACGGAACGCGTCCGGGCGCCTAGTTCCCGTTGCGCGCTTCCAGCGCCACCTGCCGTCGCTGCGCCACGAGCTGGCGCAGCCGGGTGTCGATGACCGAGGCTTCGATGAAGTCCTGCCCGCCCTCCTTGCGCGAAACCGCCTGTGCGGCACGCAGGCGGTCGATGGCGCCGCTGAGGTCACCCACCGCCGCTCGCGCCTCGGCGCCGGCGCGCATGGAGCGCAAGCCCAGGCCGAGCGCCTGGCTGGTGCCGGCCAGCGCCTCCCAGGCGGCGGCGTCCTGCGGGTGGTCGGCCAGCCAGATCTGCAGCGACTCGGTGACGCGGCGCAGGCCTTCCGCCGCCGTGCCCGTGTCGCCGGCCGCGCGGTGCAGGTCCACCGCCGCCCGCGCGCGCAGCAGCAGGGCCGGGCGCGTGGCGGTGCCGGCGGACACGGCGTCCAGCGAGGTCAGTGCGCCCACGGCGTCACCGCGCGCCAGTCGCCCCTGGGCCTGCAGCAGGTGCAGAGCGGCTTCGGCCGCGGGTTCGCGCGGCGTGGCGGTGGCTGCCAGCCGCAAGGCTTCGCTGGCCTGCGCCTCGGCGCGCGGGTGGTCGTTCAGCAGGGTGGCGGCCATGGCGCCGCCGTACAGCGCCGCCACGCGGTCCAGCAGCAGCGGCGACGAGGTCTCGCCGCCCAGCCGCTGCAAGGCCAGCACGCTGTCGTCCATGAGCACGCGCGCGCGCATCTGCATCAGCGCATGGTGCAGCGGCGGGCCGGGGGGCGCGCCGCTGTCCAGCATCGAGCGGCTGCGCGCCTCGCTGATGCGGTCCAGCGTGAGCGGGTGGCTGCGCAGGTAGGGAAAGCTGCCGTTATCGCTGAGCCGGGTGGCGAAGTCCATCTTCTCGAACATGGCGCCCATGCCGGCTGTGGAGAAGCCCGCTGCGCCCAGGATCCCGTAGCCCACGCGGTCGGCCTCGCGTTCCATGTCGCGCGAGAAATTGAGCTGGCCCTGCGCGGCCGCGCCCTGGCCGCTGGCCAGCGCGGCGTTGGCCATGTCGGCATTGCCGGTCTGGCTGGCGGCGATGAGGCCCAGGATCATGGCCGCCAGCGCCACCATCGAGGCCGTCTGCTGCGGCGCGATGCTGCGCGCAATGTGCCGTTGCGTGACGTGCGAAAGTTCGTGCGCCAGCACCGAGGCCAGCTGGTCGCGCGCCGTGGTCAGCGCGATCAGCCCCAGGTGCACGCCCACGTAGCCGCCGGGCAGCGCGAAAGCGTTCACGCTGCGCTCGCGCATGAGGAAGATTTCCCAGGCGAAGGCGTCGTCGGTATCACCGGTGATGTCGCCACGCTGGCGCGCCGCGGCCACCAGCGGGTTCCACAACGACTGTAGATAGTCCAGCAACACCGGGTCGTCGAAATAGCTGGGGTCGCGCCGGCCCATGAGCATGATCTGGTCGCCCAGGCGTTTCTCGGCGCCCACCGTGAGGTCGGACGACGCCGATTCACCCAGCGCCGGCAGGCGCACCTGGGCCTGCGCCGCGCCCGGCAACACCATCAGCGCGGCCAGCGTGGCGACGGTGAGGCGTTGCCACAGCGGTTTCTTGCGTCGATTCAAGCGCGTTCCAGAGATTGGGCCATCGAGTTTGGAGCCGGGCCAGGCCCGCGCGTTCCATCTCACTATCATGACACCGCCATGTTGCCGAATGTTGCCCAGCCATGACTGCCCCTGCCGCCCCCCCGCCCGGTTCACCGCTGACGCACTTCGACGCCCAGGGCCAGGCGCACATGGTCGACGTGGCGGCCAAGGCCGAGACGCACCGCGTGGCGCGCGCCAGCGGCGTCATCCGCATGCTGCCGTCCACCTTCGAGCTCATCGCGCAAGGGCGGGCCAAGAAGGGCGACGTCATCGGCGTGGCGCGCATCGCCGCCATCCAGGGCGCCAAGCGCACGGCCGAACTGATTCCGCTGTGCCACCCGCTGCCCATCACGCGCGTGGCGGTGGAGTTCGAACTCGACCGCGTACGCAGCGAGCTGCGCTGCACCGCGCAGGTCGAAACGCTGGGCCGCACCGGCGTGGAGATGGAGGCGCTCACCGCCGTGCAGGTGGGGCTGCTCACCGTCTACGACATGTGCAAGGCCGTCGACCGCGGCATGGTCATGGGCGAGATCCGGGTGCTGGAGAAGCGGGGCGGGAAATCGGGGGCGTGGACTTCTCCTGACTAGCCGCCCGTTCGGCGCCGGAAGCCGCAGCTTGCGCTGCGGCCGGTAGTTGCCCCGCAACGGCGTCACGACCAGGGCGCGGGCGTGGCTTGCTCGGTCAGGGTCGGCGGGGCTCGATGGCCTTGGCCCGGCGCACTCCGAAGTCGCGCGCAACCACTGCGGCACAGATGGACCCGGTTGGCAAGCCCCTAGCAACTTGGTTGCCCGGGGCGCCATGCCGCGTTTCAATCTGCAACCGGTTACATCGTGATGCAGCGGGTGTCAAAGGGCTGAACCAGCCGACGGTGCTGCATGGGTTGTCTCCGCCAACGTTCGTGCACAGGCGCAACTAGGAGGTCCCATGAAACGCAAGCTGCTCAGTACTGGCATGGCCGTGGTCTTTGTGTCGCTGGGCAGCATGCCCAGCCAGGCCAAGCTGTACACCGACTCGTTCACCTTCGAGACGCTCGATCAGAGCCTGTGGGCCAGCGGCGCCCAGGCCAGCTGGAGCTACGACAGCGGCTTCATTGGCGGCATGTGGGGCGGCGGCTTCGCCGCGTCGTCGCCGGTCGAGTTCGGGCTGAACGGCATCGCCGGCGATGCCAACGCGCTGTTGTTCCCGGCCATTCCGTCGGTGCAGCTGACGCCCTACATCCCGGCCTTCACCACCCCGGCCGTTCCACCCCAGCTGCTCACACCCTATATCCCGCCGCAGCTGCTCACACCCTACGTTCCGCCGCAACAGATCACGCCATACATCGCGCCGATATTGATCACGCCAGCCATCCCGGCCATCTACAGCCCGGCCATCCCTGCCGTGTACGCGCGGCTGTGCAATCCTTTCAGTCCCAGCGATTGCTGGAACGGGCCGAAGATCATCGACGCCATACCGCCCAAGCTGATCACGCCGGCCGTGCCAGCGGTCTACAGCCCGGCCATTCCAGCCACCTACACACCGGCGATCCCCGCGATCTATTCACCGGCGATCCCACCGACCTACACACCCCTGATTCCGGCCATCACCACCCCGGCGGTTCCGGCCACCTTCAGCCCGGCGACCCCAGCGGTGTATGGCGACACTCGCACCGGCGGCAGTGTTGACGTGAAGAGCTCCGGGGCGCTGGGCTTCAACGTCAAGGCAGCGGCCGACGGTGGCGGGCTGGACGTCTCGCTTCCCTACCTGGCCACGCTGAACATGCCCGATCAGCTCGCGGCCGGGCAGGTGCACAAGGTCGGCGCCAGCGGCACGCTCCTGAACGGCGCGAGCATCGCCGTCGATGCGCCGTCGTTCAACGGCAGCGTGACCGGCATCATCAACACGACCAACAAGCTCGGTGCCACGGGCTGCTTCGTCGGCGCTGGCTGCAGCGAAGGCATCACCAACGCCAACATCGACGAGACCATCGAGATCCTGTCGGTCGACACCACGAGGCCCAAGCCAGCCACGGCACTGAACGGCCTGCTGACGCTGCCGGTGGTGCTGGGGCAGGACATCCCCATCACGGTGGGCGCGCAGACCGTGGGCCATGTGGCGATCAGTGCACCCACCGACAAGTTCGGCGGCACGGTTGAAGGCCGGACGCTCAAGCTCGACACGAACGAAACGCTGTTGCGCACCACCGCCGACATCGGAGGCATCGCACAGCTGGCGCTGGGCGTGCCGGTGGACGTGCTGCAGCCGTCGATCGACATCCTCGGCGTCGCTTCCGTCGGCGCCACCTTGTTGAACATGCAGGGCGGGATCAATTTCGGTCTGAGCCAGGCCTTGTTCTTCGAGGCCAACGTGGACGTGACGCTGACCTTCGACCAGGACATCTACGACGCGCTCGGCACGCTGCTTGGCAAGTCGATCCGCTTCGACATCGACACCGAGGTCGAGATCATGTTCATGGCTCAGCCAAGTCAGTTCTCCTATACCTACAGCGTCGGGACGGACAGCCTGATGACGAACGACACCTCGATCAGCGTCGACCCGCTGTTTGCCATCAAGGCCGGCTGCTTCAACCTGTCGGTCGCCGGTGGCGTGCTGGCCGACGTCGAGGAGTGCGCCTTCGAGCAGGATTTCAGCACCACGAACCTGGTGCAGGCCTCGGTCTACAAGAACAGCTTTGCGCTGCAGGGTTTCAACGATGCCAGCTTCACCGTCGCGGTGCCGGAGCCGCAGACCTATGCGCTGTGGCTCGCCGGGCTGGGCATCACGGCCTTCGCTGTGCGGCGGCGTCGCCGCGGCTGACAGCCCGGCCCGACGACGCCGCGCCGCAGATGCAGGCGCCCGCGGCACGGTGTTGATGTCGGTCACACCCAGGGAAACCGGGTCTGCTACTGTAGGGGGTATCAAAACCACCGTCGGGAACCGCCATGCACGAAGCCACCTACCCCGCGCTCACGCTGTCCATCACGCAGCATCTGACGCCGTTGCGAAAGTCGCAGCAGGCCACCATGGCCGGCTTCGGCGCCATGGCCAAGGCCGCCATGGCCGACGGGGCGCTGTCGGAAAAGCAGAAGGAACTGATCGCGCTGGGCATCAGCGTCAGCCAGCGCTGCGCCGGCTGCATCGGCTTTCACGTCAAGACACTGCGCCGCTTGGGCACGACGCAGGCCGAATTCGAGGAGACGCTGGGCGTGGCCGTCTACATGGGCGGCGGGCCGGCGGCCATGTACGCGGCCGAGGCCATGCAGGCCTGGGAGCAGTTCGCGGCCACCTGAAGGGACGGCGGTACCGCCGGTCGGGTGGTCTGTCCGTCCGTCCGGCGTTCAGAAGCTCACGGCCAGGCCCACCGACCAGCCGGCGATGTCGGGCCCGAACTTGTAGCGCAGCAGGCTGCGCCAGCGTGTGGCCCAGACGTCGTAGGCGCTGGAGTCGAATTCGATGCCGATCCCCACCGAAGCCATGCGGTCGACGCCAACCTCTTCCTGGCTGCCCAGGAAACGCGTGAAAGCGCCTTCCAGCACATAGCGCACCGGCCGTTCCCAGACCACCCAGCCGGTGGGCACGCGCCGTCGCGCCCAGATACTGGCGCTTTCGGCCGAGGCACTTCCGTCGATCGTGTCGGCGTACGGCCCGCTGTTGCGCAGCTTCACGTTGGTGTAGCGCAGTTCCAGGTCGACGTCGGCGTCGGGCGCGAATTTCTCATAGTCGATCATCAGCGAACCACCCAGGCCGCGGGCATTGAGCTTGCCGTGATCCAGGAAATCAAGATCGGCGTCGGTATTGCTCCCGAGCCACCACCTCACGATATTGAGGTCGCTGGTGACGTGGCCCCAGGTGAAGTTGAGCATCGGCCGCAGCGTCCAGTTCGCGGCCAGCGGGAAGTCCCAGCCCACGCCGCCGGTGACCGAGAACGCATTCCACTTCACCGGCACCGGGCGCTGTTCGGTGCCGTCGCTGACAAGGAAGACCGGGTCGTAGCGCGAATAGGCCGCATTGCCCTCCAGGTACAGCGGGGTGGATTGGCTCCAGGTGAAGCCGCCGCCCAGTTGCGTCATCGTCAGGCCGGGGTTGGCGGTGGCTGCGTTGTCGATCGCCAGCGAACTGGTGGTGACGTCGGGGGCCACGGTGTAGCTCATGATGCCCAGGATGCCGTCGGCCAGGCGTTCCAGGTTGACCTTGTCGATGGCCCGGCCGGTGGACTGCGCGGGCGCCGGCAGACAGCACAGCAGCAACATCGGGCCGGCCAGGCCGCGGAGAGTGGCTCGGCAGCGCGCCGGCAGGGCGCCGGACTTCAGGACTCGCACCTGGCGCCCGGCCAGCGGATATGAAGGCTCAAACATGGAAGGACCGGGCCCGCATCACCGCCCAGGCCGGCGGCGGCAGCGATGATGCCATGCACGCCAGTGCGCCAGGTCGCGCCCGGCCGCCGTGTCACAGCGGTGCCAGCGTTTCTTCCGACAGATAAGCCAGCCTGAAGGTCTCGAAGTCCACCGTGTCGGTGGCCTCGATGGCCCGCTGCTTTTCCACCGACACGCGCGCCATGGCCTCGAAGGCGGCCTGGTGCGGCGCGCTCCAGGGCAGGGCCAGCGTGTGGTTGCGCGTCTGCTCCGACTGGGCGCGGATGAAGGCGGTGTAGCTGCCGTCGAAGTCGCGCTGCATCGCGGTGATCGCGCGTGCCGATCGCAGGGTTGCGGGTTCGGCCAGCTGGGCCTTTGCCGAGGCCACCGCGTAGGCATAGGCGCTGCCGCCGTGCACGGCGTCGAGCGCGGCGGCGATGGGCGCGCATTGGTCCAGCAGCTCGGCGGCCCACTCGGTGAGCCGCACCGGCTCGCCGCGGCGCTCCAGCCGAAGCCCCGGCTCGCGGCCGTGGGTGGCGGTGTGGTGCTGGTTGCGTCCCAGGGCGGCGATCTCCTCGGGCGTGTCGGGCGGGCTGTCGCTGAGCAGGCAGTGCAGCAGGAAGACATCGAGCAGGCGCATCGTCTGCTCGTGGATGCCCAGCGGCTCGAAGGGGTCGAGGTCCATGCAGCGCACCTCGACGTACTCGACGCCGCGCTCGCGCAGCGCGTGCAGCGGGCGCTCGCCGGGGCGGATCGTGCGCTTCGGGCGGATCGTGCCGTAGAACTCGTTCTCGATCTGGATCAGGCTGGTCGCGAGCTGGTTGTACTCGCCGCCGGGGTTGCGCACGCCGATGGTCTCGTAGGGCGGGTGCGGCGTGGTCAGCGCGCCGTGCAGCGAGGCGGCATAACCTTCCAGGCAGTTGTAGCTGACGTTGAGCGCCGCCT
>Ga0105090_10000375_pt1 | contig 21606 bp, 19 predicted proteins | sample PPLLak3March2015_FD_79110 | JGI IMG/M metagenome (GOLD analysis project Ga0105090, IMG submission 79110) | Freshwater sediment microbial communities from Prairie Pothole Lake near Jamestown, North Dakota, USA - PPLs Lake P7 Core (1) Depth... | ecosystem: Environmental > Aquatic > Freshwater >... | reverse complement strand
TCGAAGTGGCGCTGGCACTGCGCTACGACACGGAGTCGCGCGAGGTCAGCAACAACGTGCCCGTGTGCGATTCCGAGAACCCGACGGGCTGCCGCGCGCAGACTTTCGGATTCAACTTCTACTCGAACCCGTACATCAATCCGGCGTACACCGCGAACCCGGCCAGCGCCACGAGCGGCATCCGGGACCGCCGCGAGACTTTCGACCAGCTCCAGCCCAAGCTTTCGGTCAACTGGAAGCTGACGGACAACTTCTCGGCATTCGCATCGTACGGCTACGGTTTCCGCAGCGGCGGCTTCAACTCGTCGGGCAGCGCTGAGACGATCGCGCAGGCCTACCGCGGCGAGAACGGCGGCACCACGCCGCTGTGCCTGGGCGAGAATACCCCAGGCCCGAACGGACCCGTCTACCCTCCGGCCTGCGGCCCGAACTCGGTGTACAACATCTCCGAGGTGTCGGACACGTTCGACAAGGAAGTGTCGAAAGCCGCCGAGCTCGGCTTCAAGTCGTTCTTCCTCGACCGTACGCTGAGCGTCAACGCGGCGGTGTTCCACACCGACCTCGAGGACATGCAGTTCTTCAACTTCTTCGCCGGTCCCTTCGGCCTGCTGCGGGTCGTGACCAACATCGACGAGGTGACGTTGCAGGGCGCCGAGTTCGACTTCCGCTGGCTCGCCAGCGACATGTTCTCGTTCTTCGGCGGCTTCGCGTGGACCGACGGCGAGATCGACAAGTACGAAGGGCGGCCGTACACGGAGGGCAACAAGGTCCCGTACGCGCCGGAGTACACCGGCAACCTCGGCGGCGAGATGACGCTGCCGGTGGGCTCGAACTTCCAGCTCATCACGCGCATCGACGCCTCGTTCGTGGGCGAGACCTGGTTCCACCCGGTGCAGGAGAACCGCCTGCCGAACCTGTTCGGCCAATTTGGCTTCGGCCAGGGAGAGTTCTCGAAGATGAAGCGCGACCCGTACGCCACGTTGAACGCACGCATGACGCTGCAGGCCGAGAAGTGGGGCGTCACTGCGTGGGGCCGCAACGTGCTCGACGAGGAGTACCTGGCCGAGATCATCCCGGCGCCGGAGTTCGGCGGCTCGTTCATCCACGACGCTCCCGGACTGTCGTACGGCCTCGACGTGAACTTCAGGTTCTGATCGGGCGGGACTGACGTCTCTCCAGGCAGGAGGCCCGGGCTGCGCAAGCGGCCCGGGCCTTTTTTACGTTCGCCTTTGACCGAGACGGACCTGCCGATATTCCGCATTGCCAGAAGCGCTCTCCAGGTCGAATCTGGGCGGTGAAGCGGACAACCGCGCGACCGGACACCTGGAGAGAGCCATGGCCACCGGGACATCGATCCGCCGGACCACTGCAGCCTTCCTCGCGATTCTGCTCGGACTCACGAGCACGGTGTCGGCCGGAGACGGAGGCACGATCTACAAGTGGACCGACAAGGAAGGCAACGTCCACTACACGGACTGCCCTCCGCCCCCAGGCTGCAAGGCCGCCACCGTGACGGTCCAGCCCGAACCCAGCGAACAGCAGGTACGGCAGGCGCAGGAGAGGCTGGACGAGTTGCTTGCAGAGCAGGAAGACAGCGCCGCCGCGCGGGAACAGCAGCGGCTGGAACGCGAGTCGCAGGACGTTGCCGCCATGCAGATCGCAGTCGCGCGCAAGCGCGACTGCATTGCGGCCCGGCAGAACCTGCACGCCCTGCTGATGAACCGCCCCGTGTACTACATCAACGAGAAAGGAGAACGCGTGTTCCTCGATGATGCCGCCCACAAGGCGGAGATCGAGCACCAGCAGCAGCTGATCCGGGAAAACTGCAACAACGAGTAGCCGGCGCCAGCACGCCGGGTTGCCGTGGGCGCGGCCCGCGGGTCGGTCGCTAGGCCTCCAGCCCGAACACCCGGATCGCGTTGTCGCGCAGCAGCAGCTTGCGCACCTCGGGCTTGAGGTTGAGTTCCGCGATCTCGTCCACGGTGCGCTGGAAGTCGAGCACCGGGAAGTCGGTGCCGAACATCACCTTGGTGCGCCCGTAACTGTTGATGTACTTCACGAAACTGTCGGGCCAGTACTTGGGGCTGTGCGCATCCGCGACGATGTGGACGTTCTCATGCTTCCACGCCATGGCGATCATCTCGTCGTGCCACGGGATGCCGACGTGGATGCCGCAGAGCTTCAGCTCCGGAAAATCGCAAGCCACCGCGTCGAGCGTGATCGGGCGGCCGACGCTCCGCAGGCGCTGATCGGGCGAATAGATCAGCGACTGGCCCACCTGGGTCAGGAACGGGACGCCGAGCTCGCAGCATTTTGCGTAGTACGGGTACCAGCGCGCGTGGTCAGGCGCGGTCTCGAACCAGTGCGGGTAGGCGTGTGCGCCGATGAACCCCATATTTCTAACGGCGTCCTCGAACGCGCGCAGGCCGTTCATGCCTTGCGTCGGGTCCACGCCGGCGAGGCCGTAGAAGCGGCCCGGGAATTGCTCGCAGGCACGCGCCACCACCTCGTAGGGCATGTGATACGAGCCCGGCAGCCCGAGGCGCCCAGTGCGGGCGGCGACGAGAAAGCCGCGCTCGATGCCCGCCTCGGCCATGCGCTCGAGCATCCGCTCGAGGCTGATCGCCGACATCGGGCTCCTGGCCTTGACCTTGCCCTGGAAGAAGCCGTCCTTCCAGTCCGGCCGGTGCGACAGCGCCTCCGGCGTCCAGATGTTGACGACCGCGTCGATCGCCTTCACGTCCACGTTGTCGAGTCCCATCGTCGTGACCTCGTGCTTCAGCCGGCCGACGCGAGCGCTGCGCCCGAGGCCAGCATGGAATCGATGCGCTCGCTCGCGTAACCGAGTTCCTCGAGCACCTCGCGGGTGTTCTCGCCGAGCCGCGGCGCGTGCCGGCGCGTGACGTCGGCCGGCGTGCCGGAGAAGTTCACCGGAAACGCCGTGGTGCGCAGCTGCCCTTCGGTCGGGTGCTCGACCGTCTTCCAGAAACCGGTCTCGACGAGATGCGGATCGGTCGCGAGGTCGGTGAGCGTATTGACGCGGTTGATCGGCACGCTGGTCGGCGCGAACAGGTCGAGCCACTCCTGCGTGGTGCGCGTCGCCATGATCTGCGCCGTCACATCGTAGGTATCGTCGATGTTTCGCGTGCGGTCGCCCATCGTCCGGAAGCGCGGGTCTTCCTTGAGCTCGGGGTGTCCGGTGACGTCGCAGAACGTGTCCCAGTGCGCGTTCATGTACGGCAGGATCGCCACGTAACCGTCCTTCGTCCGGTATGGCCGGCGGTGGATGCTCATCAGTCGCACGTAGCCGGGCGGACCCAGTGGCGGCTCGAAAGTCATTCCCCACAGGTGCTCGGCCATCACGTACGAGACCATGGTCTCGAACATCGGCACCTCGAGTTCCTGGCCGTGTCCGTTGCGCTCGCGGGCGAACAACGCAGCCAGCACGCCGTACACGACCGTGATCGCGGTGGTCTTGTCGGCGATGATTGTCGGCAGGTAGCGCGGCTCGCCGAGCACCATCTCGTTCAGCATCGCGATGCCGGCGATCGACTGGATGGAGTCGTCGAGCGCGCCCTTGGTGCCGTACGGGCCCTTGCGGGCGTAGCCGTACGACCCGCAGTAGATCAGCATCGGGTTGACGGCCTTGAGCGCCTCGTAGTCGAGGCCGAGCTTGGTCATCACCTGCGGGCGGTTGTTGTGGATGAAGACGTCCGCCGTACGCACCAGGTCGAGCACGGCCTCACGCGCGGCCGGCTGCTTCACGTCGAGCACGACGCTGCGCTTGTTGCGGTTGCAGGTGAGATAGAGCGCCGCCATGCCCTGGTGGCGCGACATGCCGAGCTGGCGGTTGCTGTCGCCGTTCGGCGGCTCGATCTTGATCACGTCCGCGCCCATGTCGGCGAGGATCTGGCAGGCCCAGGGGCCGAGCACCACGCTCGTCAATTCAACGACACGGACCCCCGTCAGCGGTCCCGGCATACGACTCTCCTCAGGCCGGCGCCCAGCCCTTGTTTTCGGTGTCCCACGCGCGCTTCAGCGTCTGCGCGAAGGTGTAGCGGTCGCCCGGGTGCTCGGACACCGACAAGCAAAGCAACTCGCCCTGCTCGTCCCGGTAGCGGCGCACCACGGTCATGCTCGGGCTGCCGGGCTCGATCCCGAGCACGGCAGCCGCGTCGGCCGGCATCGGCCGGGCCATCACCTCCACGCCCACCTCGATCACGTGCACACCGAAGCGACGCTCGATCAGCTGGTAGGCCAGGTCGCGGGTACGGCCGACCTGGGGGGCGACGGCCGCGAATTTCGGCCGCAGATACAGGTCGACCTGGCAGATCGGGGGGCGCCGCCCCGGCATGCGTCGCACCGCACGGATGCGCATCCAGCGCGAGCCAGCCTTGCAGCCGGTCAGCGTGGCCAGCGCGCCGTTCAGCACCACGAAGCCGGTGCCGGACACCTGCATGCGGCTCTCACGCGGGTATTTCATGAGCTCGGACGGCGAACCGACCCGGTGCACGTACGCGCGGCTCGGGCGACGCGCCAGCACGCTCGTGCCGACGCCCCGGCGGCGTTCGACCAGCCCGAGTTCCTCGAGTTGGCGCAGCGCATCACGGATGGTGTGACGGCTCGCCCCATAGCTGTCCATCAGCTGCAGTTCGCCAGGCAGCACCCCACCCACCGGCACTTGACCGCTGCGGATCTGCCCGATCAGATCGTCGGCGATCTTCTTGTAGCGCGTCACCTGCTGACTCCCATCCCGCCCCGCCGTCCCCGTAATTGTCCGGACAAAGTCCGAATGATATACAGGAATCCGGCCCGGCGCTCACGCCGTCCCACCCGGGAGGAAACCATGGTCCAGACGTCCAAGCAACTGGGCGGTCAGCGTTACCGCGAATCTTTCGGCCGCAGCTACGAGGACTTCGCGGTGGGCGACGTCTATGAGCACCGACCAGGCCGGACGATCACCCAGGCCGACAACACCTGGTTCACCCTGCTGACCATGAACACCCACCCGCTGCACTTCGACGAGGAGTACGCCAAGGCCACCGAATTCGGGCGTTGCCTGGTCGCGAGCCCGCTGACCGTGGCGATCCTGGTGGGCATGAGCGTCACCGACGTGAGCCAGAAGGCCATTGCCAATCTCGGCTGGCGCGAGATCCGCCTCCCCGCCCCGGTGTTTGCCGGCGACACCCTGTACGCGGAGTCGGAAGTCCTCGAGAAGCGCGAATCGAAGAGCCGCCCGGACGCCGGCCTCGTCACGGTGCGCACCACGGGCCGCAAGCAGGACGGCACGGTGGTCTGCACGTTCGAGCGCACCATCCTGATGGCGAAGCAAGGCCACAGCGTCGAAGACCGCATCGGCTACTGACCCGGGGGCACACAGATGAGCACGACACCGCCGGCCCGCCGCACCGGAGCTTCCGCCGACGAGGAAATGCAGGTTCTCGATACCATCGAGCGCTGGGTCGAGAAGGAGGTGCGCCCGATCGCGCGCAAGTTCGACCAGGCGGACGAATACCCCATCGACCTCGTCGAGCAGATGAAGGAGCTTGGCCTGTTCGGCGCCACCATCGGCCAGGAATGGGGTGGGCTCGGCCTCTCCGCCTCGACATACGCCAAGGTGGTGGCGCGCATCTCGCAGGCCTGGATGGCACCCACCGGAATTTTCAATTCCCACCTGATCATGGCGGCCTGCGTCGAGCGCAACGGCACGGACGAACAGAAGCGCCGTTACCTGCCCCGCTTCGCCACGGGCGAACTGCGCGGCGGCATCGGCCTCACCGAACCCAATGCCGGCACAGACCTGCAAGGCATCCGCACCATCGCGCGTCGCGACGGCGACGGCTACGTGATCGACGGCACCAAGACCTGGATCACCAACGGCGTCTACGGCACCTGCTTCGCCATACTCACCAAGACCGACCCCGACGCGCAACCACGCCACAAGGGCATGAGCATGTTCATCGCGGAGAAAGGGCCGGGATTCACCGTCGGCCGCAAGATCCGCAAGCTCGGCTACCGCGCGATCGACAGTGCCGAACTGGTGTTCGAGAACTTCCGAGCCGGCGTCGGTCAACTCGTCGGGGGCATCGAGGGCCGCGGCTTCCATCACGCGGTCGGCGGGCTCGAACTCGGCCGCATCAACGTCGCCGCACGCGGCGTCGGCCTGGCCACCGGGGCCTTCAAGGACGCCCTCGCGTACGCGCAGCAGCGCCAGACTTTCGGCAAACCGATAGTTCAGCACCAGGCCATCCAGCTCAAGCTCGCCGACATGGCGACGCGCGTCGAGGCGGCGCGGCTGCTGGTCGAGCAGGCGGCACGCAAGTACGACACCGGCGAGCGGTGCGACCTCGAGGCGGGCATGGCCAAGCTGTTCGCCTCGGAGAGCGCGGTCGAGAACAGCCTCGAGGCAATGCGCATCTTCGGCGGCTACAGCTACTCGGTGGATTTCGACGTCGAACGCTATTACCGCGACTCGCCGCTCATGTGCATCGGCGAAGGCACCAACGAAATGCAGCGCATCATCATCGCCCGCCAGCTCGTCGAGAGGAATCCGGTGTGAGCCCGCCCCTCCCGCTCGTGGGGCTCCGCGTCCTGACGTTCGAGAACTTCGGCGCGGGCCCGTTTGGTTCGATGTACCTCGCCGACCTCGGCGCCGAGGTCGTCAAGATCGAGAGTCCCGACCAGGGCGGCGATGCCACGCGCAGCATGGGCCCGTTCTTCCTGGGCGAGCACGACAGCCACTTCTTCCAGACGTTCAACCTGAACAAGAAGAGCGCCGTGCTGAACCTGAAGCATGCGCAGGGTCGCGATGCATTTCGGCGGCTGGTGCGCACCGCCGACGTGGTCATGAACAACCTGCGCGGCGACCAGCCGGAGAAGCTCGGCCTGGACTACGCAGCGCTGGGCCCGGTGAACCCGCGCATCCTGTGCGCGCATCTCTCGGCCTACGGCCGTGACAACGAGCGCAAGGGCTGGCCCGGATACGACTACCTGATGCAGGCCGAGGCGGGTTACCTGCACCTCACCGGCGAGCCGGGCACGCCGCCCGCGCGCATGGGCCTGTCGATCATCGACTACATGACCGGCATCACCACCGCCGTCGCCGTGCTGGCCTCGCTGGTCGGAGTGATGAAGTCAGGCCGCGGCCGCGACATCGACGTTTCGCTGTTCGACGTCGCCCTGCACCAGCTCACCTACCCCGGCAACTGGTACCTCAACGAAGGCCACCCGACGGAGCGCCTGCCGCGCAGCTCGCATCCCTCGGCCGTGCCGGTGCAGCTGTTCAAGACGCGCGACGGCTGGATCTTCGTGATGTGCATGACGGAGAAGTTCTGGCAGGCACTGCTCGGCGTACTGGGGCGCGAAGACCTCGCGTCCGACCCGATGTATGCCGACGCCAAGGCACGCCGCGTCCATCGCGACGCGCTGACCGTGGTGCTCGACAGCGAGTTCGAGCGCGAGACCACGCAGCACTGGCTCGGACGCCTGCAAGGCCTGCTGCCCGTCGCGCCCGTCCATGACCTGCCACAGGCGCTCGACAACCCGTTCGCGGCGGCCATCGGCATGGTCCGCCCGTTGCCGCATCCGGCGCGGCCGGAGTTCCGCGTGCTGGCGAACCCGATCAAGCTCGATGGCGCGCGCTTGCCGTCGCACCGTGCACCCCGGCTGGGCGAACACACCGACGAAATCCTCGGCGACGCGGGACTCACCGCCGCCGAGATCGAATCGCTCAAGTCGAGTGGAGCCGCAGGATGAAGCTCGAAGGCGTCCGCGTCCTCGACCTGGCGCTCTTCCTGCCAGGCCCGCACCTGTCGCAACTGATGGCCGACCACGGCGCGGAAGTCATCAAGCTCGAGCCGCCCGGCGAGGGCGATCCCGGCCGCCACATCGGCCTCGGCGAGCACGGCCACAGCGTGTTCTTCCGCAACCTGAATCGCGGCAAGCAGAGCGTCAGCCTCAACCTCAAGTCCGCCGCCGGTCGCGAGGCGCTCCTGCGCATTGCCGAGCAGGTGGACGTATTCATCGAGGCGTTCCGTCCCGGCGTCGCGGCGAAACTCGGCTTCGACTACGGGACCGTGCGCCAGCGCAACCCGCGGGTGATCTACGTCTCGCTCACCGCGTTCGGCCAGACGGGCCCGTACCGCGACGTGCCGGCACACAACCTTGCGTGCGAGGCGCTGGCGGGGACGGTGAGCGTGAACCTCGGCCAGGACGGCCAGCCGGCGATGCCGCACGTCCCGGTGTCGGATTTCGCCGCGGCGTCGATGGGTCTCGCCGGCGTGCTGATGGCGCTCTATCGGCGCGAGAAGACCGGTGCCGGCGATCGCCTCGACATCAGCATGCACGACGCTGCGCTCGCCTGGCTGCCCAACGTGCTTGGGCCGGTGTTCGTCGAGAAGCGCGCGCCGGTACCGCAGCACGAGCGCACCTGGGGCGGCGGCGCGTTCTATCGCATCTATCGCACGAGCGACGGCCGGCACGTGGTGCTCGGCGGCCAGGAGCTCAAGTTCGTGCGCAACCTGCTCGACGCGTGGGGCCGCCCGGACCTGATCGCGCTGTGCGAGCGCGGCCCCGGCCCGCATCAACAGCCGGTCGTTGATTTCCTGCAGGGCGTGTTCGCGACGAAGACGCAGGCCGAATGGATGGAGTGGTTCCGCGGCCGCGACATCTGCTTCGCGCCGGTGAAGAACCTGCGCGAGGCTTTCGACGACCCGCAGGTACAGGCGCGCGGGATGCGTCTCGTGGACGAGCACGGGCAGGAACACCTCGGCTTGCCCATCAAGTTCGCGGCGGAGCCGGGTCGCGCGGATTTCCGGCTGCCCAGGCTCGGCGAGCACACGGAGCAGGTTCTGCGCGCGGTGGGCTATTCCGACACGGAACTCGCCGCGCTACGCGAGGGCGGCGCCTACTAGCCCCGTGCGTCAGCCGGCGGCCGCCTCAGGGCACCGGCAACGGCGTGCGCAAGTCGATGGCCACCTGCCAGCGGCGCCGCTCGCGACTCCACACGCGCACGTACAACGCGCGACGCGAGCCGTCGGCCGACCGCAGGATGCCGTGCGTCACCGCGAGATCGTCACCGGGCTCGGCGACCGTGCCAACCGCCTGCGCGATCGTGCCTGGACCGAACTGCGCGTCACCGTCGGCTTGCGCCGCCGCCATCCCGCCGGGTGGCAGGTCGTCGCGGTACACGATCGCACCTTCGGCGGCGCTACGTCGCAGAGCAGGCGACAACCCCTGACGACCGACCTCCTCGTTCAGTTCCACGTCGGCCTTGGCGAGATCGCCTGCGTCGCCGCGGCCCTTGCATTTGCCGGGCTCTCGGGCTGACCACAACTGCGAGAGTGCCGCCTGGAGCGGCTGGCTGGGTGTCACGTTCGCAGGGTGATCGACGCCGTGATCGAGGACCACCTGCCATTGCGACTGTGCGTCGAGCCGCCAGACGCTAAGGTAGTGCCCGGCAACGGGCTCGCCGCCGTCCGCATTCGAGTAGCGCCACGGTCCGGTCGTGACCGCCAGGCGCCCGGTGCAGCCGGCCGCCACCGCGGACGGCGACCACTCGAGGCGGCCGCCGGCGGGCTCGTGCGTCGCAAGCCACTCCTGCCCTCGCACCGCTTCCGGACGGAACAGCACGGCGTCTTCGGCGAGGTATTCGATGAAGGCGGCGTGATGACCGATCTCGCCGGCGCGAGTCGCAAAGGCCGCGTCGGCCGCAAGCGCGTCATCCACCGCCGTGGAACCGGAAGCCACCGGCAACAGTCCAAGCGAAGTCGCCAGCAGAAACGGCCACAGGTTTTTCATGTCGTTGGCATGCCGCAGTTCGGGTCCGTCTGAGCATAACGCGCCGCTGCGGGCCTCGCCCAGCCGCATTCTGTTAACATCGATCGGCCGTCAACCCCGGGAAATATCCAAGATGCAGAGAGTCTTCGCCGTCGTCCTCGCCACCCTCGCGCTCGTCGTCGGCAGCTTCGAAGCGCAGGCGTCGTCCACCACCGACAAGCGCCTCGACGACTCACGCCGGGTGTTCGAGTCCTTCTCGTACCTGACCGAGCAGTCGATTCCGACGTGGTTGCTCGAGCGTGCCTACGGCGTGGTGGTCGTGCCGCGCGTGATCAAGGGCGCGCTGATCATCGGTGGCCGCGGCGGCAAGGGCGTCATGGCTGTGCGCAACCCGGACGGCACCTGGAGCAGTCCCGTCTTCGTGACGCTCGCCGGCGCCAACATCGGGTTCCAGTGGGGCGTGCAGTCCACCGATCTCGTGCTGGTACTGATGTCACGCAAGAGCGTCGAGGGCATCGCCGGCGGCAAGGTCACGCTCGGCGCCGACGCAAGCGTCGCCGCCGGTCCCATCGGCCGTTCGGCTGCCGCAGCCACAGACGCAACGCTGAAGGCCCAGGTTCTCGCCTACGCGCGCAATGAAGGCATCTTCGCTGGCGTCTCGATCGACGGCACCGTGATCGCGATTGACGACAAGTCGAACGCCTCGGCCTACGGGGTGTCCGACATCCTCGCGTCGCAGATCCTCGAGGGCAAGGTCGCCAGTCCGCCGCCCGCCGCGCGTGCGTTCACCGACTCCTTGACGCGCGCCACGAGCGGCGCAACGACCACGCCTGCCAAGACCCCGGCGGCGACGCCTGCACAGCCGTCCACGCCGGAGGCAGCGCCGGCATCGGAAGGTGCGAAGACGTTCCCGATGGAAGACCCGTCACCGGGCGCCCCGCCGCCGCAGTGACCTGCGGCAGTCGGACACCCGCCGCCATTTAAGGCCGGGCCTGGCGCACGGCCTCCGCCAACCCGGCCCAGATACTCGGGTCGGCGGTGAGCACCGTCAGCCCGTTGATGATGAACTGCACGCCGATGCAGATCATCAGGAAGCCCATGAGTCGCGTCATCGCCACCATGCCCGTGGCGCCGAGCAGGCGGTTGAACCGCTCCGCGCCGCGCAACGTGAACCACGAGACGAGCGCCACCAGGAAGATGCCGCTGGCAACGCCGAGGAAATCCACGACCTGGTCCCAGCCCTCCCTGGTGCCCGCCTGCGACGAGAGGCTCATCACCACGGCGAACGTGCCCGGTCCACTGAGGCCGGGCATTGCCAGCGGCGTGAAGGCGATGTCGTACTTCACCTCGCCACGGGCGGCGACTTCGCTTGCCACCGTCGGGCTCGGGAACAGCATGCGGAAGCCGAGGAACGCGACGATCATGCCGCCGGCGATGCGCATGCCTGGCATCGAGATGCCGAAGAAGTTCATGATCAGGCTGCCCGCCACCAGGAACCCGGCCATGAGCGCGAAGGTGTAGATGCACGCGCGGCGGATCTGGCGTTGCCGTTCTGCTTCGGGCAGGTGCGCGGCCACGGTCATGACCAGCGGCACGGCGCCGAGCGGATTGACGATGGGCAGGATGGCCAGCACGGCGCCCGCCGTGTAGCCCAGGTAATCGGTCAGCCAATTCATGTGCGTAGTCTAAGCGGCGGCTAGAATCGACGCATGACGGTCTCTCGAAGCACGCCGCGCCTGCGCCTGACCGCCCTGCTGCTCGCGGGCCTGCTCCTGCTGGTGGCCACGTCGGAACGCATGGCTGCCACGGGCCTCGCCGGCGAGCTGCTGCAGCTCGGCGGGCTGGCCTGCATGGCGTGCGCCGCACTCGGGCGCATCTGGTCGTCGGTATTCATCGCGGGCTTCAAGGACACGCAGCTCGTGCGCGGCGGCCCGTACGCCATGCTGCGTCATCCGCTGTATGCCCTCTCCCTCCTCGCCATGCTGGGCGCCGGCCTGACGACCCGCAGCCTGGCGATCACTGCGACGCTGCTCGCGGCGTTTGCGGTGATTTACACCCGGGCTGCCCGCCGCGAGGACCGGTTCCTGCGTGGCGCACATGGCGACGCCTATGATCGGTATGCACGCGAAGTGCGCGCCTTCCTGCCTCGATGGTCCACATACACGGTGCCCGCCGCCCTCGAGGTCCGCCCGCGCGTGCTTTGGAAGGCCTTTCTCGATGCGGGCACGCTGCTCGCCTTGTGGTGCCTGCTGATGGTCGCGGACGCAATTCAGCGCGCCGGCATCACGCCCACGTGGCTCACCTTGCCGTGATCGAGACCGACGCGACTCCGCTCAAGCGCGACCTGTTCGGCGAGGTCCGCCGCCTGCGCGTGCGCCGCGAGGACGGCGACCTCGACTGCGTGCAGCGCGACACGACCGTGGCTGCCCGCGGCGTACGGTGGTTCGCCCGGCGTCTCGCTGCGCGCGAGGCACGTGCCTTGCGGGTGCTGCGGCGGGTGCCCGAGGTGCCGCGACTCGTTTCCTGGGACGGCCACAAGCTGGTCCGGTCCTGGCTGCCGGGCGTGCCGATGCAGAAGTCAGGCGGAGTCGATCGCGCGTACTTCCGTGAGGCGCTCAGGCTGCTGCGGCACCTGCATGCCGCCGGCCTGGTCCACAACGACCTCGCCAAGGAACCGAACTGGCTGGTGACCCCGGACGGACGGCCCGCGCTGGTCGATTTCCAGCTCGCGATGCGCCCGCGCTATCGAGGCCGGCTGTTCCGCATGCTGGCGCACGACGACCTGCGCCACCTGCTCAAGCACAAGCGCACGTACTGCCCCGAGCACCTCACGACGCGCGAACGCGCGATCCTCGCGCGACGCTCGCCGCTGGCGGCAGCGTGGGCCATGACAGGTAAGCCGGTGTATCGGTTCGTGACGCGCCGCCTGCTCGGCTGGGCTGACCGCGAGGGCGCCGGCGATCGCGGCGCGGTTCAGGGATCGACCGACTCGAAGTCCAGCGCTGGCGCGTCACCCGGCCGGAAGTAGACGTAGCGTCCGCTCATCTCCGCGAGGCGGGCATCGCGCTCGCTGCGGGTCTCGAACCAGTGTTCCTTCGTCCAGTCGTCGCCGAGCAGCTTGCGGAACGGGTCGCCACGGCGCAGCCGCACCCGGATGCCGAAGGGACGTTGCTCGGGCAGCGGTTGATGCAGGTTGTGGTCGTGGCAAATGGCCATGGCGCGCTCGTCGGTGGGCAACGGCGTATTTTACCGCGAATGCGCCTCAGAACGTCCGGCCGAGCAGCAGGTAGAAGGCGCGCGTGCCGCTCTCGCCGAAGCCCGCGGCGAGATAGATCGGCCCGAATGGGCTTTCGGCACCGAGGAACACGCTGCCGCCCGTCTCGAGGCGGCTCCAGTCCACGTCGTCGCGCGTGGCCCAGGTGTTGCCGGCCTCGAATGACACGCCCAGATAGGCTGGAAATTCGAGGAACCCCGTGCCGCCGCGGCTGACGCGCCGGTAAAGGATCGCCCTGGCCAGCCCGTACTGCGTGCCGGCGAGCGCGTCGACCGGCAGGCCCGAGAGTTCGAGGAAGCCGCCGAGCGTGAAGAGCTGCTGCGGCGACACGACTTCGTCGTCCAGCGCCGAGCCGCCCTCGAGGCCGAGCACCAGGCTGTAGCGATCGTGCGAGCGCGCCATCAGCCACTGCGCCTGCACGATGTCGGTGTCCCCGCTCGAGCCCAGCCCTTCGCGCTCGCCGCGCCAGGCGACGCGCAGGGCCTGCCCATGCTTCGGAAAATAGGCGCTGTCGAGGCGATCGTAGGCGAACTCGAGGAACGCGCCGCCAAGATCGAAGTCGGTCTGCGGCAGCCCCGGGTCGCCGATCAAGACGTCGGCACTGCCGTCGCCCCGTGTCAGGCCGAAGCGGACCTCGCCCCAGTTCGACAGCTCGGCGCCGAGCGCGAGCGCCGCTTCGGATTCGCGGGTGCGGTATCGCGCCACCCGCCGGCCATCGTCCACCACCTGCAGGGTCCGGTACTCGTAGCGGAGGCTCGGCGCAAAGAACACGTCGCTCGTCAGCGACAGGGGCTGGAAGAACTCGGTAAAGAACCTCGGGTCTTCGCCGAGTTGCACGTCGGTGAGCCACTCGGCGTCATAGCGATTGAGGCTGGTCATCAGCACGCGCAGGCCGGCGTTGGCCGTGGCACCGCCGTCGAAGTCCTGTTCGACCTCGACGCCGACGCGCAGGAAATTCGGCCCCCACGACTTGCGGCGCATGTCGATCTCGAGACCCAGGTCGCCCGTGTCCCGCACCAACCGGTAGTCCACCGACTCGTAGCGGTCCAGGCCGTACTGGCGGCCGATCTTGCGCTGCAGGCTCTCGAGGTCGAGCGGTTCACCGGCAAGCCCGCCGAAGACGGCCTCGATTCGCTTGGCATCCTCCTGCGATTTCGGGCCGGCGCGCACGAATGCGAGCGGCTCGTCCAGGTCGACAGTGCGTCCGCGCGCCGCAAGATAGGCAGCGTACTGCTCAGGAGACTGCGATAGTGCCGCGAGCTGCTGACGGACCGCGCCGGCCGCAGCCGCACCCGCCGCCATGACCTGCGGCACTTTCGTGAACTCGACGGCGGTCATCGGACCGAGTTCCGGCTCGATCAGCACGTCGCGGCTGCCGAGCCCGGCGCGCGATGCCCGCGTGCCGCGCCGGACCATGATGCCGATCATCTGGTTGGTCACGTCGATGGCGGACTCGAGGCCGCCGCGGTCGGCCAGCGGAAAGCTCACGTCCACGGCGATCAGCACGTCCACGCCCATTTCACGCGCGAGGCTGACCGGCAGGTTGTCCACCAGGCCGCCGTCCACCAGCATGCGACCGTCGATCTCGACGGGAGCGAGCAAGCCGGGCGCGGACATGCTCGCACGCAACACGGTGGCGAGGTCGCCGGAGCGCAGCACGACGGGCTCACCCGTCTCCAGGTCGGTGGCCAGCGCTCGGAACGGGATCGGCAGGCGATCGAAGTCCTGCACGTCGGCAACACGCAGCGTCGCGGCTCGCAATGCCTGGGTGATCTTCTGGCCCTGCACCAGGCCCAGCGGCAGCACCACGCCCTCACCCTGCCGGAAGCCGAGCGACCCTTTGGCGAGGATGCCGCGGTCGTCCTGCTTGCGCCGGAACACGAGGTCGCGGCGCGGGGCCCGGTCGCGCAGCAGTTCCTGCCAGTCGAGTTCACGCAAGGCGGCTTCGATCTCGTTGCCCGTCAGGCCCGCGGCAAACATGCCACCGACGACGGCACCCATGCTCGTGCCCGCCACGGCGTCGATCGGCACGCGCATTTCCTCCAGCGCACGGATCACGCCGACGTGGGCCGCGCCGCGCGCACCGCCGCCGCTCAGCACCAGGCCGATGCGCGGGCGCTCGTTCGTGACCGCGGGGGTGATTTCGTCCGCTTGCGGCGCCGCCCATGGCCAGGCCAGCACGGTGGCGCAGAAGGCCAGCAACAGGTATCGGCTCGGCATGTGCACGGGCTCCGGATCGAGTGGCGCGATACTAGCAAACAGAGGCTGCGCGACGCGGCGAGCGCCGATGTCGGATAATCCTGCACCCTCCAACGCTCGCCTGGTCTCGATGCACCGTCGCTCGCCGTTCCGCATCCGCCGCCCCGGTGGCACGCACGTGCTGCTGTCGTCGCTCGTCGCCGGCGGCATGGCTGCCGCTGCGCCGATTCCGGCGGACGCCGCAGCTCCCGACCTCGAGGAGATCGTGGTGACGGCGACGCGACAGCCGTCACCCGCGCTGAGGACGCCGCTGAGCCTGGGCTCCGTGCACGGCGACGCGTTGCGACTGCTCGGCTCCACCCACCACTCCGAGGCGCTGAATCGCCTGCCAGGCGTGATGATCCAGCGCGGCAGCGGACAGGAGAGCCTCACGGCGATCCGCTCGCCGGTGCTCACCGGCGCCGGTTCGTGCGGCGCGTTCCTGTTCCTGGAGAACAACGTACCCATCCGTCCGACGGGCTTCTGCAACGTCAACGAGCTGTTCGAGATCAATACCGAGCAGGCGCGGTCGCTGGAAGTGCTGCGCGGGCCCGGCACGGCGCTGTACGGTTCGAGCGCCATGCACGGCATCGTCAACGTGCTCCAGCCGACGCCCGAGCAGTTGCCGGCGCAGTCGCTCGGGCTCGATGTCGGGCCGTCCGACTACGTGCGCGCCAAGGTGTCGGCATCGCACGCTGGCACCGCCTGGCAGTACGGTGCTGCCGCGCTCTACACGCACGACGGTGGCTGGCGCATCGACTCCGGCTACGACGAGGCCAAGTTCAACGCGACGGCGGCCGGCCAGTGGCGTGACGTCCCGACGAGTCTGATGCTCGCGGCCACCTCGCTCGACCAGCAGACGGCGGGCTTCATCACCGGCCAGGGCGCCTATCGCAGCGACGCAGCCAGCCGCCAGAACCTGAACCCCGAGGCCTATCGCGAAGCCACCGCGGTGCGGCTGACCGGCCTGCTGCAGCCCGACATCGAAGGCGCGGCACGGCTGGAGCTGCGCCCGTACCTCCGCACCTCCCGCATGGAGTTCCTGCAGCATTTCCTGCTCGGCAAGCCGCTCGAGCGTAACGGCCAGGAAAGCGCCGGACTCATGACGTCGCTGACCTGGGACGACAACCCGGCGTGGACGCTGGTCGGCGGCCTCGACCTCGAACTCGCGGATTCGTTCCTCGTCGAGGACCAGGACGGCCCGACCACGGACGGCACGCCGGCGGCGAACGCGATCCGGCCCGCAGGCAAGCATTACGACTACCAGGTGCGCTCGTACGTCGCGGCACTGTACGCGCACGGCGAGCGGCGCTTCGCCGACCGCTGGCGCGCCACCGCCGGCGTGCGCGCGGAGTCCGTCAACTACGACTACGACAACCGCATGCTCGCCGGCAATACCGACGAGAACGGCGTGCCGTGCGGGGCCACCGGGTGCCTGTTCAGCCGGCCGGCCGACCGCACCGACGCATTCTTCAACGTCGCGCCCAAGCTCGGGCTGGCCTTCGACGTGAGCGAGGCGCTGATGGCGTACGTGAACGCGAGCGTCGGCTTCCGGCCGCCGGAAATGACCGAGCTGTACCGCCTGCAGCGGACGCAGCGCGTGGCCGATCTGGATTCCGAGCGGCTCGACTCGATCGAAGTCGGCGTGAAGGGTTCGTGGCCGGTCGCGGATGTCTCCGTCGCGGCATTCGACATGGACAAGCGCAATGTGATCCTGCGCGAGACCAACGGCTTCAACGTCAGCAACGGACGCACGTCGCACCGCGGCCTCGAGTACGAGCTTCACTTTCGCCCGGTGGACGGCATCGAACTCACCGGCGCCGGGACGTTCGCCCGGCATCGCTACGAATTCTCACGCGCGGTGGAAGGCGGCGAACGCATAGTGGATGGCAACGACGTCGACACGGCACCGCGCGACGTGCACCGCGCGGCGATCGCGTGGCGCCCCGCTACAGCGTGGTCGCTCGAGGGTGAATGGCTGATGGTCGGCGAGTACTGGCTCGATGCGGCGAACGCGCATCGCTACCCCGGCCACGAACTGCTGAACCTCCGCGGCCGCTGGCAACCCGCCCGCGACTGGGCCATCACGCTGCGGCTCAACAACGCCCTCGACCGCGACTATGCCGACCGGGCCGACTTCGCGTTCGGCACGTATCGGTATTTCCCGGGCCGGGGCCGCGCGCTGTTCGCCGAGATCGCCTGGCAGCGCGAGTAACGGCGCTCAGGGCAGTTCGATGTCGCCGGGTGTCGACGAGGCGAGCCGCGGACCGATGACGTCGCCGAGCCGGGCGCGCAGTGACGGCGGCTGGTCTGCATCGATGATCGCCGCGTAATACACCGCGTTCGACAGGACCTTCTTCACGTAGTCGCGGGTTTCGCTGAACGGGATGGTTTCGGCCCACATCGCCGATTCGAGCAGCGGGCCGTCGCGCCAGCGGCGCGGCCGGCTGGGACCGGCGTTGTAGCCCGCCGCCGCCAGCGCCTGCGAGCCCTCGAAGTCGTCGAGCAGCAGCTTCAGGTATCCCATGCCGAGGCGCAGGTTCGTGTCGCGGTCGTTGATCTGCGCCGGCGTGTACGGCACGCCGAGCCGCTTTGCCGTCCAGCGGGCCGTTGCCGGCATCAACTGCATCAGCCCCGAGGCGCCGACATGCGAAGTCGCGTCGATGATGAAGCGTGACTCCTGGCGGATCAGGCCGTAGACGTAGGCCGGATCCACGCCGGTGCGGGCTGCCTGTGCCAGCACCGCGTCACGGAACGGCATAGGGAAGCGCTGCGCCACGTCGACCTCGCTGCGCGTGCGGTCGCTGGTGTTGATGCAGCGGTCCCAGACCGTACGGTCACAGGCGAGCTGCGCCGCGGCGAGCAGCTGCCGGTCGCTCATGCCGCGCAGGGAGAAGTTCCACTCGCGGTTGCCTTCGCTGCGCAGGCCCAGCGCGATCAGCCGCAGTGCGCGCGCAAGCCCGGCATGATCCTGCGCCGCCGCGCGTTCGCCCGCCGTGAGCGGTACCGGGCGCGCCGGCAAGCTCAGTTCGTGCCCGAGTTCCTCGGCCGCGAGCTTGCCGTAGAAGCTCAACTGCCCCGCGAGCGTCGCAAGCTGGCGTCGTGCCTTGGCGCGCTCGGCTTCGCCGATTTCGTCGTCGGCGGCGAGTGCCAGCTGCGCCCGGGCGCCCCAGTAGCTCCACGCCGCGTCGGCGCGCCCGGCCTCGCTCATGGCATCGACCGCGAGCCTCACCATGCGCCAGTCCGTGGGTGAGGCGCGCAGCGCGGCACGCGCCTGCCACGCCAGGGTGTCATCCGTGAAGTAGACAGCACCCTTGGCCCGCAACGCTGCAGCCTCGGCGCGCCGGAATTCAGCGGCCGCACCGGGCAGCAATCGCTGGGCCGACTGGCGGCCGACCTGCGCCCAGGCCCAGGCAGCCCACTCCGGTGACAGGCTGTCCGCCAGTCCGCCTTCGAGCCGACTTTGCGCACGGGCGGGATCGGCCGCGGCCAACCGGGCGATGGCCAGCGCGTCGAGCGCATCTGCGGGTCGCCCGGCCGGCGGCCGTGCCAGCGTGCGCTCCGGCTGCTCCCACCAGGGAGTGCTCGCGCCTGGCACGGTGCCGAGCAATGCCAGTGCGGCCCGCGCAGCGCGCGGCCGGTTCTGCTCGGTCGACGATTGCACCTTGCGCCAGACCTCACGCTCGCCGAGCACCCCCGCCCGGTAGAGCACGCCGGCCATGTAGTGGCATCCGGCGTCGGTATCGCGCTGGCCGAGCCACGCCTCGAGCGCACGGTCGCGCACCGGCCGGCCGTCGAGGTGCTCCGTGACGATGGCGTAGCAGGTCACTTCGCGATCGTCGTTCATCCGGAATCGCGGGTAGTCGCGGCGGAACGCCTGCCAGTCGCGTCGCTTGCCGACCTCGAGCAGCCAGTCGTTGCGCAGGCGATCCTCGACGTAGGAACCGGTCCAGCGCGCGTAGAACGCCTCGACATCGGACGTCGCGGCACGCGGCAGACGCAGGTTGAGCTCCCAGTAATCGGCCCACTGGGCGAGCGGGTGCCCCTGCTCGACTAGCTGGTTACGTGCGCCCGCCAACTGGACGGCGTCGCGCTTGCCATACGCATCGCGCGCTGCGAGCAGCACCTGATCGGCACCGGCGGCGAGGCCCGTCTGGACCGGCGCGGCCAGCGCGAATGCCAGCGCGACAGGCACACAACGACGGAGAACGGTGACGAACGAGGCAAGGGGGTTGCGATCCATCTCTACCTGCCCTGGGTTGCCGTCCGATCAGGACCAAGCTGGAACGCACGTATACCGGAGATTTCTCGGCCTGAAAAGCCCAATCGCTACAGAATGTTACGTCATGTTCCTAACATTGTTCTCATACGAGCCCCGCGGTCGCTCAGGCCGGGAAGAACTCGATCGGCTTGGTGGTGGTCATGGGCGCCACGTCGCGCGCCTCGAAGCGGAACATCTTCACGCGCGCCACCAGCTTGCGCTCGAGTTCCGCGTCGCCGAGATCGCTCGACACGACCCGGCAATCGGTCACCTCGCCCGACGGCGCGATGGTCACCTCCAGCACGACCTTGCCCTGCAGGGCCGGGTTGTCGCGCAGGGCGCGGGCATAGAGCGCGTAGATCGCCGACTTGTTGCGGTCGAAGACCAGTTCGACTTCCTCACGCGTGCGCGATCCCTTGCTGCTCTTGCCGGAACGCTGCACGTCACCGGGCGGCGCTGCATCCATGCTCGACGCGACCTTGGCGGTGGCGTGGCCGGCCAGGCCGGTCGAGCCTCCGCCGAAACCACTGCTGGCCTTCGAGACCGCGATACCGCCGCTGCCCTCGCCCGTGCGCGCAGTCAGCAATGCGCGATCCACGCGGGTTTTCTCCCCGGCACCGGCATTCAGCGCCCGTGCCGGCGCAGCGCGATCCACCTCGAGGTCGCGCAGCTCGGCCAGCTGGTCCGAGAGTGCAAGCAGGCCGCTCGCTGCCGCTTTCTTGCGCGCGTCCGGCTGCGGCGGCGTATCGGCAACCGGCGCCGGCGCCGGGCGCGGCCGCTCGATCACCGGCATCACCTCCGGCTTGGGCTGTGGCAGCTCCACCTTGGGCTCGGGCTTCGGCAGGGGCTTGGGACGCTCGAGCAGGAACTCGACGACCCGCTCCGGCACGGGTGGCGGCGCAACGTTCTCGCGCGCGCGCTCCGGCAGCAGCGGCACGATGATGCCCAGCCCAATGAAGATGCCAATGGCGGCCCCAAGCACGCGACGCACGCGACGCTCATCGGCAAGCGACGGCGTCCATGGCAGGTCGTAGACGCGGAACGCGGGCGACGTGGCAGTGGCAGTCACGGCACGATCCTCATGCACCGGCCTGCGCGAGCAGCGCCTGCTCGCGCTCGACCACCGCCAGCGACACCTTCGAGTAATCCGCCGCCGAACAGCTCGCCACGATCTTGCGCAGCACTGCGTACGGCAGCGTCTTCTCGGCCATCACGGTCACTTCGCGCGGCTCGGCTGCGTCACGGAGCAGCGGCGCCGCCTGGCGATCGAGCGCCGCCCGCAGCGGCTCCACGACGGGCTCGCTCGATCGCCCGACGTCCGCCACCGACACCACCGCCTCGCCATTCACGTACAGCATGTCGCGCGTCACCGTCACCACCGTGGCAGGACGGGGCTTCTGCTCGGAGACCGAATGCGGAATCGCGATGTTCTTCGCATTCGGCAGGATCTCCGTGTCCGCCGAGTGCACCAGCAGGTACACCACGAGGATCATCAGCATGTCGATCATCGGCACCAGGGCCAGCGGCCCGTGGCCGCCGCCCCGCTTGCCTTGGCGCGCATGGCGCTCCCGTCCCGTGCGAATCATGTCGGCGCGTCCCCGAGTGCGATCTGCGGGAACAACTCGCGGCGCACGACGCGGCCGCCCTCGTTGCTCTGCCGCACGCGCACTGCGTCCATCACCTGGACGATCGTGTCGTAATCCACGTCCTCCGCGACCAGCAGCGTGGCGCTGGTCTTGCCGGGGAAGCGGTCCTTGATGCCGTCGAGGTACTCGGACAGGCGCACGACGTCCTGGCCGGTGGCCGTCGCCGGCACGGTCTCGAGCACGCCCACGTTGCGGTCTGCGACCTCGAGCCCGCCACGGCGCACGATGACCTCGAGTTCGAGCGTGGGAGCCTGGGGTGCCGCCTGCGCGCCCGGACCGGGCAGGTTCACCTCCAGGATGCTCGTCTTCGAGAACACGGCCGTGAAGATCAGGAAGAACGCGAGGATCACCATCACGTCCAGCATCGGCACGATGTTCAGGTCGTTGCGGCCGCGGTAGCGCGCGTGGTT
>Ga0105090_10000374_pt1 | contig 21610 bp, 16 predicted proteins | sample PPLLak3March2015_FD_79110 | JGI IMG/M metagenome (GOLD analysis project Ga0105090, IMG submission 79110) | Freshwater sediment microbial communities from Prairie Pothole Lake near Jamestown, North Dakota, USA - PPLs Lake P7 Core (1) Depth... | ecosystem: Environmental > Aquatic > Freshwater >... | reverse complement strand
TCCTCGTCGGTGAGGAACTCGAGCTTCGTGATACCGATCCCGTGCTCGCCGGACACGACCCCGCCGAGGGACCGCGCCAGCGCCATGACGCGGCGCACCGCCTCGTTCGCCTGCTGCAGCATGCGGTAGTCGTCGGAGTTGACCGGGATGTTCGTGTGCACGTTGCCGTCGCCGGCGTGCATGTGCAGCGCGACGAACAGGCGGCCGCGCAGCACTTCGGCGTGGATCTCGCGCAGCCGCTTCGCCACCGGCGCGAACGCGCGGCCGTCGAAGATGTCGTCCAGCGGGTCGCGCAGCTCGCTCTTCCACGATGCGCGCACGCTGTGGTCCTGCAGCGCGGGGAACGTGTGGTCGAGCCGGTCGGCGAGGTCCTGCCAGCGCGCACGCACCCCGGCGACGAGCGCTAGCGCCTCGTCCACCTTGGCATCGAGGAGGTCCTGCGGCGGGCGCGCCTCCGACTCCGGGCCCCAGCAGTGCGTCAGCGCGCTCGAGGCGAGAAACGCCCCGATGCGCGAAGCCAACTCCAGCTTGTTCGCCAGCGAATGCTCGACGTTGATCCGCTCGACCCCGTCGGTGTAGGCGCCGAGCTGCGGCAGCGGGATGACGACGTCCTCGTTCAGCTTGAACGCGTTGGTGTGCCGGGCGATCGCGGCGGTGCGCGCGCGCTCCAGCCAGAACTTCTTCCGCGCCTGGGGCGACGCAGCGACGAAGCCTTCGGCGCCGCGCGCGTTAGCGATGCGCACCACCTCGGAGGCCGCGCGCGCCACGCCGTCCTCGTCATGGCCGACGACGTCGGCGATCAGCACCATGCGCGGCCGGCCGTGCCGCTTCGCCTTCGTCGCGTAGCCGACCGCCTTGACGTAGCGCTCGTCGAGGTGCTCGAGGCCCGCTAGCAGCGCGCCGTGCGGCTTGCCGTCCAGGTAGGACTTCACTTCGACGATCGCCGGCGTCGACTCGTGCGCGACACCGAAGAACTCGAGGCAGACGGTGCGTGCCGCGGGGGGCATGCGGTGCAGGACGAAGCGCGCGCTGGTGACGATGCCGTCGCAGCCTTCCTTCTGCACGCCCGGCAGGCCGCCGAGGTACTTGTCGGTGACGTCCTTGCCCAGTCCCGCCTTGCGGAACGTGGCGCCGGGGATGCGCAGCGTCTCGCGACGCAGCGGCGTCCTGCCGTCGGGGGCGAACCAGACGAGCTCGAACGTGGCGAGCGCCGCATCGTGGATCTTGCCGAGGTTGTGGTCGAGCCGCGTCACCTCGAGCCACTCGGCCCGCGGCGTCACCATGCGCCACGAGACCAGGTTGTCGACCGCGGTGCCCCACAGCACCGCCTTCTTTCCGCCCGCATTCACCGCGACGTTGCCGCCGATGCAGCAGGCGTCCGCCGACGTCGGGTCGACGGCGAACACGTAGCCCGCCTCCTCGGCGGCGTTCATCACGCGGCGCGTCACGACCCCCGCGCCCGCCTCGATCGTCGCGTAGACCGCGCCGTTGCCCGGCAGCGCGCCGACCTTCACCTCCGACAATCGCTCGAGCTTCTCCGTGTTGATCACCGCCGAGCGCGCGGTCAGCGGGATCGCTCCGCCGGTGTAGCCGGTGCCGCCGCCGCGCGGGATGATCGTGAGCCCCAGCTCGCCGAGGCTCTCCACGAGCCCGCGCACCTCGGCCTCGCTGTCCGGGTAGAGCACGACGAACGGGTACTCGACGCGCCAGTCGGTCGCGTCGGTGACGTGCGACACGCGCGCGAGTCCGTCGAAGGCGATGTTGTCCTTCGCCGTGTGCCGCGACAGCGCGCGCACGATGCGCTTGCGCAAGGCGACCGTCTCCGGGAACCACGTTGCGAAGCGGTCGACGGCGGCCGACGCGGCTGCCACGAGCGCGCCGACCTTCGCGTCGCGCTCCGCATCGCCGGTGCCCTGCGCGCGGCGGCGCTCGATCTCAGCGAGCCGGTGGCGCATGGCCTCGACGAGCATCGCGCAGCGCTTCGGGCTGTCGCAGAGGTCGTCCTGCAGGTACGGGTTGCGCTCGACGACCCAGATGTCGCCCAGCACCTCGAAGAGCATCCGCGCCGAGCGCCCGGTGCGCCGCTCGCCGCGCAGCTCGTCGAGCAGTCGCCACAGGTCGGCGCCGAGCAGCCGGATGACGATCTCGCGGTCCGAGAACGACGTGTAGTTGTACGGAATCTCGCGCAGCCGCGGCGCGCCGGCGGGACGATCGTCCGCGAGGCCGGGGTCTGTGGCGGCGGCGTTCATGGCGACCCGATCATACCGCAGCGCAGCAAAGGCAATCCCTTGAATATCGGGCGAAAACAGCCTCGGCCGCAGGGTCGCGTCCGGTCAGGAGGCGCGCGGCCACCACGCCAGCACGACGCCCGCGACGACGACGTAGCGCGCGACCTTGCCCACGGCGATGGCCAGTGCGGCGGGCAGCCAGCCGTGGCGCAGCCAGCCCGAGGCCACGCACAGCGCATCGCCGATGACCGGCACCCACGACAGCAGCAGTGCGGCCACGCCCCAGCGACGCACGAGCGCTAGCGCGCGGCCGGAGGTCCGGGGCTCCGGCAGGAAGCGCCCCATCGCGAACGACGTGAGACCGCCGAGCGTGTTGGCTGCGCTCGCCACGCCGATCGCCAGCGCCGTACGCTCCGGCCAATGCACGACGAGCGCCGCCAGCACAGCCTCGGATCCGCCCGGCAGGAGCGTCGCCCCGAGGAATGCGGAGCCGGCAAGGCCGGCCAGCGCGGCGGCGAAGTCGCTTCCCATGCGCGGATGGTAGACGACGTCGTTGGCGCGCCCCGCTGCCGTTTCGACGCCGGGGTGCGCCGAATGGCTCTCGCGCGCGGCTCGACGCTTGTCTATACTTTTCCTGTGCGCGATAACGCGCGGAAGGCAGTCTCGCAGCATAGCCGCCCTCACCCCGACCCTCTCCCGCAAGCGGGAGAGGGAGCGCTGCACCCTCTCCCCCGGAATCGGGGGACGGAGCACGACGCCCTCTCCCCCGGAATCGGGGGAGAGGGTTGGGTGAGGGGGTGCGACAATCGCCCGTCCCATGGAACCCGCCCCCCGCCACGCCGCCGTCCTCTTCGCCGACATCGCCGGCAGCACCCGGCTGTACGAGACGGTGGGCGACGCCGCGGCGCTGGCGATGATCGGGCGCTGCCTCGACGTCATGCGCGCGGTGAGCGAGGAGCGGGACGGGCGCGTGGTCAAGACGATCGGCGACGAGATCATGGCCGTGTTCCCCAGCGCGGCGAACGCGGGCTACGCGGCGAACGACATGCAGGCGCGCATCGCGGCGCTCGGCGAGGGCGGCGGCCCGCCGCTGTCGATCCACGCGGGCTTCCACGCCGGCGACGTGCTGGAGAGCGCAGCCGACGTGTTCGGCGACACGGTGAACGTCGCCGCGCGGCTGTGCGCTCTCGCGAAGGGTGGCCAGACGCTGATCGCCGCGGCGACGATGGAGGCGCTGCCCATGGCGCTGCGCACGCGCACGCGCTGCCTCGACGTGTCGTCGGTCAAGGGCAAGGAAGCCGACGTCGAGATCCACGAGCTCCTCTGGCAGGAGACGCAGGAGGACCTCACCACACTCGCGCCGCGCCGGGCCGGGCGCAATGCCCGGCTCACGCTGCGCTACCGCGACCAGGAGATCGACGCGGCCGAGCTCGCCGCGCTCACGTTCGGGCGCGACGGGCAGAACGACGTGGTGATCCTCGACCGCAAGGCCTCGCGGCTGCACGCGCGCATCGAGCGCCGCCGCGACAAGTACGTGCTGATCGACCACAGCACCAACGGCACCTTCCTCGCCGTGCAGGGCGAAAGCGAGGTCGAGCTCAGGCGCGAGGAGTTGCTGCTGCGCGGCCGCGGCCGGATCTATTTCGGGCATCCCTCGGTCGAGGATCCGGGCGGCGAGGCCGTGGAGTTCGACACCGGCGCGCTGGGCACGGCGGACTGACGCCCCCTGACAGGCCCGGGGACGCGGCCGGCCTTCCCGGGATTCGGTAGGGTTGGCATCCTGGCGCGGAAGCGGGCAAACTTCGCTTCCCCCCGGCCGCGCAGCAGCGCGGCCCCGACCCGGGAGTTCCATGACTTTCGTCCGTCCAGGTGCAGCCGCCCGCGCCGCTCTCGTAGTCGCGACGCTCCTTGCCGCGGGCTGCGCGTCGACGCCCGACTCCGGCCCGGCCAAGCCCGCCCCGGCAGCGGCCGCCGAGCCCGCCCCGGCCGCGGCACCCGCGCCGCCCTCCCCGTTGCCGTCGGCGGAGCCCGCCCCTGCCGACATCCCGCCAGCCATCGCCAGGCCACAGGCGCAGAAGCTGGCGCTGGAAGCCGTCGACCAGTTGCAGAACGGCGACGAGGCCCAGGCGCGCGCGACGCTCGATCGCGCGCTCGCGCTCGATTCCGGCAACGATCTCGCGCGCAAGCTCTCCGACCAGATCCGCGCCGATGCGCAGAAGGAGCTCGGGCCCGTGTTCTTCCGCTATACGGTGCAGAAGGACGACACGCTGTCGAAGCTGGCGCAGCAGTTCCTCGGCGACCGCTTCCGCTTCTACATCCTCGCCAAGTACAACGACATCGCGAACCCGTCGCGGCTCGCCGCCGGGCAGGTGATCCGCATCCCGGGCCGGGCTCCTCCGCCCGGCACAGTGCCACCAGCCACCGCCGCGCCGGAGGCCGCCCCCGCGGCGGCGGCTCCCGCCGCGCCGCCCGAGAAGCCCCGCGACGAGGCTGCGGAAGCGCTCGCGAAGGCGAGCCAGCTCGAGAAGAGCGGCAACCTCGAAGGCGCGTACGCCGCGTACGTCGACATTGCGCAGCGTTACCCGGGCAACGCCGAGGCGGCGAAGCGCCGCGATGCGTCGAAGACGAGCCTGGTGCGCGTGCTCGACCGCGAAGCCTCGCAAGCATTCCAGCGGCAGAACCTCGACCTTGCGATCGCCAAGTGGGACCGCGTGCTCGAGATCGACCCCAACAACAAGAAGGCGCGGCTCGAGCGCGAGCGCGCGCTCGACCTCAAGCGGAAGATGGAGAAGAAGTTCGGGGCGCCGGCGGCGAAGTAGCGTAAAGCAGGGTCAGATTCGACTTTCGCCGAAAGTCGAGTCCGACCCTACTTTCCGAGCTTCTCGAGCTTCTGCTGCGCCGCCCGCGCCTCGCGCAGCCTGTCGGCCGCCCGTGGGTGCTGCGGGTCGTAGCGCAGCGCCGTCTCCCAATGCTTGATGGCCGCGACGAGGTCCTTGCTGCGCGCGCGCATGCCTTCGAGGTACGCCTCGTCCGCGAGCGCGCGGCGCAGCGCCGCGGCCCGCTTGCCTGCCTCGCCTTGCGCGGCGCCGCCCATCGTGAACGCCTGGTCGTAGAGCGGAAGCGCCCACTCGCGCTGGCCCTTCGCCTCGAGGTCGCGCGCCCGCTCGGCCAGCGCCGCCGCGAGACGCGCGCGGCCTGCGCGATCGCCCGGATTCGCCTCCGCCCACGCGCGCGCCTCGCGCAGCGCGATCGACGCGTCGCTCGAGCGCACGAGCTCGATGCGCTGCTCGAGGTCCGCGCCGCCATTGTCCGCGCTCGCCCGTGCGCGCGCGCTGGCGACGATGTCGTCCATCGAGCGGGCGCGCGCCGCGCGATCGGCTTGCGTGCGCGCCATCGCCTGCTGCTCCGCCTCGCGCAGGGCGCGCGCGGCCTCGACATTGGACGGATCGAGCGCCAGCGCCCGCAGCCACGCCTCGCGAGCCCTGGCCGCATCGCCGGCCTTGCGGGCCGAGGCGGCGATGCGCAGCTGTTCCTGCACGCCCTCCGCGATGGCTGCCTGCGTCGCGCGCAGCGCCTCGCCGTGCGCGGGATTGCCGGCGTCGATCAGCGAGAGCACTGCGTAATGCTGGGCGGAGAGCGGCAGGTCGCCTGCCTCGCGCGCTGCCGCGGCGAGCTTCGTGTGCCGTGCGATTGCATCGCGTCGCGGTGCGTCGTCCGCGACGGGCGCGTCGGCGCGGGGCGCGCGTGCAGGCTCGCGCGCCGGTTCGCCCGCCGGGGGCAGCTGAGCGCAGCCGGCGAGCGCGGCGGCCAGCGCGGCCGCCAGGACGTCGCGACACAAGTTCACGGCTTGCCGACCGGCAGCGCGGTGACGAGCTTGGCGCGGAACGCGTCGAGGTCGTCGCCGCCGAAGATCATCGTCCGCCGCAGCATGAACGGTGGGGCGAAGAACGCGTTCCCGCCCGGCGTCACCGTCACGCCGAGCGCGACGCCGCGCGCGCGCAATTCGCCAACCACCGCATCGTTGACATCGCCGTAGGGAAACGCGTAGGCGGTGCTGCGCGAGCCCAGCTGCGCGCGGATCGCCTCGATCGGCCCCTCGACCTCGCGGCGCAACCGCTCGCGGTAGCGCGCCTCGCTCTCGTCGGGCTGGCGGATGGCGAGATTCGTGTGCGTCTTGCTGTGCGGCTGGATCTCGAACAGCCCGCTGCCCGTCATCTCGCGCATCTGCGCCCAGGTGAGCGCGTCGGGCGCGCCGACGAAGTCCGTGTACAGGAACACCGTCGCGGGGAAGCCGTGCTTGCGCAGCACCGGCCAGGCGACCTCGTAGGTGGAGCGGTAGCCGTCGTCGATGGTGATCACCACCGCTTTCGGCGGAAGTGCCTCGCGGCCCTCGAGGAACGCGACCAACCGGGCGAGCGGCACGACGCTGTAGCCGTTCCGCGCAAGGTAACCCATCTGCGCCTCGAACGCCTGCTGCGTCACGGTCAGGGCCGCCGGCTTCGCGCCGAAGCGGTGGTAGCTGAGGATCGTCGCCGCCTGCGCGCCGGAGACCGTCACGCCCTTCGGGTCGGCGCCCTTGAGCGGGATCGCCACCGCTTCGCCGGCGCGCGCCTCGTCGATGCGGTTGAATCGTGCGATCGCGTCGCGGGCAGCCGCATCACCCAGCCAGCGCTGCGCGAGCGACGCGAGGGTGTCGCCCGGCTGCGCAATCACGACGGCGTAGCGGCCATCGCGCGCGATCAGCGGGCCCGCGGGAACGGCGCCGCGGGGCGCTGCGGAGGGTTCGGCAGGCAGCGGCGCCTCGCGCTGCGGCGCCTGCGCGCAGCCGGCCAGGATCGCGACCAGCGCGACCGCGGCCGCGCGGGACCGCATCACGTCGTGGCCTTCGTCGCGCCAGCCGGGCGCGCGGCGGCGATGAGCGTGCCTTCGCCGGGCGGCAGCGAAGGCTCCGGCGGCTTGTCGTAGCGCGCCTCGAGCGACGCCGCGGCGCGATCGAAGGCGCCGAACACTTCGCCCAGCTCGTCGCGGCGATTGTCGTTGATCCGGTAGTCGTAGCGGCCGGCGCCGATCTCCGCGAGGCCCAGCCGCAGCGCGCGCAGCGGCACGGCGAGCCGGCGGGCGAGGAAATAGGTCGCGAGCGCGACGGCGGCGATCGTGACCGCGGCCAGCGCGGCGAGCATGACGAGGATGAGCCGCGCGATGCGCGACAGCGGCTCCTCCAGCACGCCGAGGTAGACGTCGCCGATCTTGTTGCCCTGGAACAGGATCGGCGTGCCGAAGTCGAGCACCTTGCGCCCCCCGGCATCGGCGAGCGCCTGCACGGCAATTGTCTTGTCCGGCGTGGGCACCGCCGTTCCCTTCGCCGCCTGGAACTTCGTGCCGATCTGGGCCGGCTCGTTGCTGCCGCGGACGGTCCCTTCGTCGTCGACGATCACCAGGTAGGGGAAGTTCTGCCGCGTCATCGTCTCCTGGATGAACACCTCGATCGCGGCCCAGTCCTCGGCGAGCAGCGGGACGGCCGACTGCGTCGCCATGAACTTGGCCAGCGACTCGCCATAGCCCATCACCTGGTCCATCATCGCCTGGTACTGGCGCTGGTAGAGGACCGTGCCGGTGATGCCCATCGTCAGCGCCACCAGCAGCGCCATCAGCGCGGCCCAGCGCACGCCGAGGGGGATGCGGCGGCCCTGCGTGCGGCGCTCCTCGGCCTCGTTCAACTCGCGGGCGACGCCGATCAGCGCCTGCGCCATCTCCTCGCCGGTCTGGAAGCGCTTGTCCGGCGCCTTCTTGAGCGCGCGCTCGATCACCCGGCGCAGCGACGCCGGGACGTCGTGCGCGAGCTTGTCCACGGACGGCGGCTCGGACTGCGCGATCTTCACCGCGACGGTGATGATCGAGTCGCCCTCGAACGGCAGCGCGCCGGTGACGAGCTTGTAGAGGACGACGCCGGCGGAGAAGAGGTCGGAGCGCGCGTCGACCTTGAGCCCCATCACCTGCTCCGGGGACATGTAGTTCGGCGTGCCCAGCACGTCGCCGAGCGCCGTATGCTGCGTGAGGTCGGTCTGGTCGCCGGCGGTGTCGATGCGGCAGATGCCGAAGTCGGCGACCTTCACCGTCGTCGTGTTCGACAGCAGCATGATGTTGCCGGGCTTGACGTCGCGGTGGACGATGCCCTTGCGGTGCGCGTAGTCGAGCGCGCGGGCGAGCTGGATGCCGATGTCGACGATCTCGCGCGTCGCGAGCTTGCGGCCCGAGCGCATCACATCGGCGAGCGTGGCGCCTTCCACCAGCTCCTCGGCGATGTACGGGTGCTCGCCGTCCACGCCGACGTCGTAGATCGTGACGATGTTCGGGTGCGACAGGATGCCCGCGCCCTTCGCCTCGCGCAGGAAGCGCAGGCGGTACTGGTCGTCGCTGGCAAGCTGCGCCTTGAGGAGCTTGACCGCGAGCGTGCGGTTGATCTCGGGGTCGTAGGCCTTGTAGACGCGCGCCATCGCGCCTTCGCCGACGATCTCGATCAGCTGGTAGCGCCCGAGCTTGTCCATGACGTCCCGACGGTGCCGCGTGGCGGCGGATCAGGCGGAGGATAACCGCGCCGGGCGCGAGCGCAAAGGGCGCGGCGCCGGGCGGGTCTTGCGGCCAGTTCGCCGGTCCCGCCGGCGCTCACGCGCGATCGAAGCGCCGGCAGCCGATTGCCTCCGCGACGTGCTCGCGCGCGACGGCCTCGCTGCCGGCGAGGTCGGCGACCGTCCGCGCGACCTTCGCGATGCGATGACAAGCACGGGCCGAGAGCGAGTTGCGCGCGACGGCCTGCGCGAGCAGCTGCTCGCCGTCAGTGCGCGGCGCGCAATGCACCGCCACTCCGGCCGGCGGCAACCGCGCGTTCGGCACGCCCTGCCGCGCGTGCTGGCGCTCGCGCGCCGCGGCCACGAGATCGCGCACGCGTGCCGATTCGGCCGGCGCGCTCGCTGCAGCCGCAAACGACATCGCGCCAGCCTCCGGCGCGGGCACCTCGATCGCGAGATCGATGCGGTCGAGCAGCGGGCCGGAGATGCGGCCGCGGTAGCGCAGCACCTGGTCGGGCGTGCAGCGGCAGCGGCCGCTCGGGTGGCCGAGGTAGCCGCAGGGACAGGGGTTCATCGCCGCGACGAGCTGGAATGCCGCCGGGAAGCTCGCCTGACGCGCGGCTCGCGCGATGTTGACCACGCCGGCCTCCAGAGGCTCGCGCAGAACTTCGAGCACGCGCCGGTCCCACTCGGGCAGCTCGTCGAGGAACAGCACGCCGTGGTGCGCGAGCGAGATCTCGCCGGGACGCGGCAACGATCCGCCGCCGACCACCGCGACGCCGCTCGCCGTGTGGTGCGGCGCGCGGAACGGCCGCGCGAAGAAGCGCTGAGGATCGAAGCGGCCGGCGAGCGACGCGATCGCGGCGACCTCGAGCGCCTCGGCCTCCGATAGCGCCGGCAGCAGCCCGGGCAATCGCTGGGCGAGCATCGACTTGCCGGTGCCCGGGGGGCCGATGAGCAATAGCGAGTGGCCGCCGGCCGCAGCGATGGTGAGCGCCCGCTTCGCCTGCGCCTGGCCACGGACGTCGGCCAACTCGAGCAGCGTGGCGACCCTCTGCGGCGTGGTCGGATCGGCTGTCGGCAGCGCGCTCGCGCCGGTCAGGTGTGCGCACACCTCGAGCAAAGCGCGCGCCGGGTGCACCACTGCATCGCGCACCAGCGCGGCCTCGCGCGCAGACTCGGCGGGCAGCACGAATGCGCGCCCGTCGCCGCGCGCCGCGAACACCATCGCCAGCGCGCCGCGAATCGGGCGCAGCTCGCCCGACAGCGCCAACTCGCCGGCGAACTCGTGGCGTTCCAATGCCGTCTGCGGCAACTGGCCGCTTGCGGCGAGCACGCCGAGCGCGATCGGCAAATCGAAGCGCCCCGACTCCTTGGGCAGGTCGGCGGGGGCGAGGTTGACGGTGATCTTGCGCGCGGGAAAGTCGAACCCGGAAGTCTTCAGCGCTGCGCGCACGCGCTCGCGGCTCTCGCGCACTTCGGCGTCCGGCAGCCCCACGAGGTTGAACGCGGGCAACCCGTTGCCGATGTGCACCTCGACGGCCACCGGCGGCGCGGTGGCCCCGGACAGGGCGCGGCTGTGCACGATCGCGAGCGACACCCTCCCGATTCTGTCGCGGCCGAAGGCCGCCTGGCTATCGGCCGAACGGGCGATTCAGGCCGGAAGCAGGCGGGCGTCAGTCAGCTTCGCCGCTGACTTGTCGAACGTCCACAGCGGCCGCCGCCATCACCGCCAGGCGTTCGAGTCCTCGATCGGGATGCGCTTGCCTCCCGGTCGCTTGAGCATGCCCGCCAGATCGAGGACCGAACGGGTCTTGGCGCGCACGATGGCGACCCCGTTCGGCATGGCGTGCCAGACGAGCCGGGTTCCCGGCTTGGCGCCGATCAACTCGCGAACCTGGGCCGGGACGGTGGTCTGTCCCTTGGCGGGACGGTGGATTCCGGCATGGCGGCTCCTTACCTATTGGCCAAGAGCAATGCGGCCGGTCCGCCGTCGCAACCGGCGCATCCTCCACAGCGATCCAGCGGTGCCCCGCGCCGCAGGCGTCCGTTCGGCCTACGCCGACGGCGTCTCGCCCGGCGCGGCCGGCTCGGCCGGCTTCGCCCTCACGCCGAGTCTCGCTTCGAGCTCGGCCAGCCGCGCCTCGAGCACCTCGACCTTTTCGCGCGTGCGCGCGAGCACCTGCGCCTGCACGTCGAACTCGGCGCGAGGCACGAGGTCGAGCCGCGCAAGTCCGCTCTGCAGCAGCGCCTTCACGTTGCGCTCGATGTCGCGCGCGGGCGAATTCTGCAACGCCGCACCGATGCGCGCGGCAAGGTCGTCGAGAGTTGCGCTGTTGAACTGCATCGCCGTTCCTCCGGTTCGCCTGCGACGCGGACGTTGGCCGCGCAGGAGTTGAGTCGAGTCTAGCAAACAGCCTCAATGCAGGGCGCGGTGCCGCGCCCTGTTGCGGTGCGCCGGCGTCCAGCGCTCGCACCACGCCGGTGCGCGAGCCGATTCCCTGACACGTCCCGATTCACGCTTGGACATCCAAGCTATTGATTATAAGTATTTTGCTGCAATGGCACACGACGTGCAACGAGACCTCGCCCACCCCCTGTTCGAGAGGACCTCCATGAGCATCAACACCCGCCGCGTGCTTTACGCCGCCCTTCTTGCCGCCGCCGGCAGCGCCGCCCAGGCGCAAACGCCCGCGCCCGCCGCGCCGCCCGCACCCGAGCACACGATCACGGCCAACGTCGGCATCTTCTCCGAGTACATCTTTCGCGGCATCACGCAGACCGCGGGCAAGCCGGCGGTCCAGGGCGGTTTCGATTACGCGCACGTGTCGGGCTTCTACGCCGGCACGTGGGCCTCGAACGTCAGCTGGCTCGAGGACTTCGGCGTCTACACGCGCAGCTCGATGGAGTGGGACTTCTACGCGGGCTTCAAGAACGCGATCGGCGACTCCGACTTCAGCTACGACGTCGGGACGATCTACTACTACTACCCCGGCTCGCGCGTCTCGGGAGCGATCAGCGCCGACACCTGGGAGCTCTACGCCGCGCTCAACTGGAAGTGGCTCGGCGCCAAGGTCTCCTACAACCTCGACGACTACTTCGGCGCGCGCCCGGCCGGGAAGAAGACGGACGGCACGCTCTACTGGGACCTCTACGCCAACTACCCCGTCGCCGACACCGGCTTCACGCTGGTCGCGCACTTCGGGATCCTCGACGTGAGCGACGACGCGAGCGGCGACGCCAAGGCCTCGTACGAGGACTGGAAGCTGGGCGCCAGCTACACGGTGCCCGACGGCGTCCTCAAGGGCCTCGAGGTCGGCGCCTACTACTCCGGCAACAACGCGAAGCGCGGGTTCTACACCGACCTCACCGGCTACGACACGTCGAAGGACCGCGGCGTCGTCTACGTCAAGAAGACGTTCTGAAGGAGGACCCCATGAAGCTGGTCACCGCCATCATCAAGCCATTCAAGCTCGACGAGGTCCGCGAGGCCCTGTCGGGCATCGGCGTGCAGGGCATCACCGTCACCGAGGTGAAGGGCTTCGGCCGCCAGAAGGGCCACACCGAGCTCTACCGCGGCGCCGAGTACGTCGTCGACTTCCTGCCCAAGGTCAAGATCGAGGCCGCGCTGCGCGACGACCTGGTCGAGCGCGCGATCGAGGCGATCGAGAAGGCCGCGAACACCGGCAAGATCGGCGACGGGAAGATTTTCGTCTTCGACCTCGAGCAGGTCGTGCGCATCCGCACCGGCGAAGTCGGCGCGGAAGCGCTGTAAGGGAGCACGCCATGAAGAAGCTATTCGCAGTGCTGGCCGCGCTGGCCGTCCTCGCGACGGGAACCGCCTTCGCGCAGGACAAGCCCGCCGCACCGGCGGCGCCCGCGGCCACCGCGGCAGCACCGTCGGCAGTACCCGCCGCGGCGCCGGCAGCGGCGGCCGAGTCCCCGGCCGCCACCGCGGCAGCGCCGACGCCGAACAAGGGCGACGTCGCGTGGATGCTCACCTCGACGCTGCTCGTCATCATGATGAGCATCCCCGGGCTAGCGCTGTTCTACGGCGGCATGGTGCGCGCGAAGAACATGCTCTCGGTGCTGATGCAGGTGTTCGTCGTGTTTTCGCTGATCGTGGTGCTGTGGTGCATCTACGGCTACAGCCTCGCGTTCACCGAGGGCAACGCCTACATCGGCGGCTTCGACCGGCTGTTCCTCTCCGGCACGTTCGACGCCGCGAAAGGCGAGTTCGCGATGGGCGCGACGTTCAGCAAGAACACGCCGATCCCCGAGCTCCTGTTCGTCGCGTTCCAGGCCACGTTTGCAGCGATCACGGTGTGCCTGATCCTCGGCGCGTTCGCCGAGCGCATCAAGTTCTCGGCCGTGCTGCTGTTCGCCGTGCTCTGGTTCACGTTCGCCTACGCGCCGATCGCGCACATGGTGTGGTTCTGGATGGGCCCGGATGCCTACACGGACCCGAAGCTCGTCGACGCGATCAACGCGAAGGCCGGCCTGCTCTGGCAGTGGGGCGCGCTCGACTTCGCCGGCGGCACCGTCGTGCACATCAACGCCGGCGTGGCGGGCATCGTGGGCGCCTACGTGCTGGGCAAGCGCATCGGCTTCGGCCGCGAGGCGATGGCCCCGCACAACCTGCCGATGACGATGATCGGCGCCTCGCTGCTGTGGGTGGGCTGGTTCGGCTTCAACGCGGGCTCCGCGCTCGAGGCGAACAACTCGGCCGTGCTCGCGTTCGTCAACACGTTCCTCGCCACGGCCTGTGCGGTCATCGCGTGGACCGCGGGCGAGTGGGTGATGAAAGGCAAGCCGTCGATGCTCGGTGCCGCGTCGGGCGCGGTCGCGGGACTGGTCGCGATCACGCCGGCTGCCGGCAACGTCGGCATCCCCGGCGCGTTCGTGATCGGCATCGCCGCAGGGCTGGTGTGCCTGTGGGGCGTCAATGGGCTGAAGCGCATGCTGGGCGTGGACGACTCGCTCGACGTGTTCGGCGTGCACGCGCTCGGCGGCATCCTCGGGGCGCTCCTCACCGGCGTGTTCAACGACCCCTCGCTCGGCGGCCCCGGCTTCGTGTCGAACTGGGTCACCGGCGAGGTGATCAAGGCAGCCGACTACTCGATAGGCGCACAGGTGTGGACGCAGGCGAAGGCCGTGGGCGTCACGGTCGTCTGGTCCGCAGTGGTCGCCTACGTGGCCTACAAGGTCGTCGACCTCGTGGTGGGCCTGCGCGTCGCCGAGGAAGACGAGCGCGAAGGCCTCGACATCGCCTCGCACGGCGAGTCGGCGTACCGCATGTAGCCGCACCCTCCCTTCTCCCCCTGCGGTCCTTCGGGGCGCGTCGCCGACGCGCCCCGTCTTCTTTTCTGCACCGCATCAAGTTGACCCTGCACAAGGTGGGGCGGGAACACGTCCCCGAAGATCTACGATTACGGAGAAGGAGACCGACATGACCCACCGCACGACGCTACTGCTGGCTGCAAGCCTGCTGTTCGCCGCAGGCCAGGCGCAGGCCCAGGACCCGGGCTGGCGCAAGGACATCGAACCGATCGTCAAGGCGAAGTGCGGCGCCTGCCACGGCGCGAGCGCGCCGATCTACGAGGAGTGGAACCTCGACCGCAAGAACTACGAGGCCAAGAACATCGGCCCGCGGATGGACAACTATGTCGACTTCATGCGCCACGTCGTCTGGCCCGCCACCGGATCGATGATGCGCCGGCTCGACGACGGCAAGAACTCCGGCGGCAAGCCGGGCAACATGTACGCCTTCCTCGGCGCGAACGACGACGAGCGCGCGCGCAACCTCGCCACGCTCAAGACGTGGCTGGGCGAAGGCGCGTGGAACCTGAACCGCTGGGAGACCCGGGGCTCGGTGCCGGGGATCACCAAGGAGCAGCTCGACCGCGTCAAGGCGAAGTACTGACGCGGGGCGCGGCGCGCGGCGGACGCCGGCCACGCGCCGCCGCAGGGACCCCCAGGCGCAGCAGTCGGGTCCGCTACAATCCTCGCTCGATCCAGCGAGGATGTCCGCCATGGTTCCGCGCCTCACCACCGCGCTCACCGGTCCGCTGCAGGACCTCGAGCGCCGCATCCTCGACCGGATGCCCGACATCGAGCGGTGGCTGCGCACGAAGTGGCTCGAGCACGCAGTCCCGTTCTACGCGTCGGTCGATCTGCGCAATGCGGGCTTCAAGCTCGCGCCGGTGGACACGAACCTGTTCCCGGGGGGCTTCAACAACCTGAACCCGGCGTTCCTGCCGCTGTGCGTGCAGGCGGCGCAGGCGGCGGTCGAGCGCGTGTGCCCGGACGCGCGCGGCGTGCTGCTCGTCCCCGAGAACCACACGCGCAACACGTTCTACCTCAGCAACGTGGCCACGCTCGCGAATGTCCTGCGCCAGGCAGGCATGCGCGTGCGCGTCGGCTCGCTGCTGCCGGAGATCCGCGAGCCCACGACGATCGAGCTGCCGGCAGGCGAGTCGCTGACGCTCGAGCCGATCGTGCGGCGCGGCAATCGCCTGGCCGTCGGCGACTTCGATCCATGCATGGTGCTGCTCAACAACGACATGTCGGCCGGCCGGCCGCCGCTGCTCGACGGACTCGAGCAGCCCGTCGCGCCGCCGCTGTCGGCCGGCTGGTACAACCGCCGCAAGTCGCACCACTTCGAGATCTACAAGGGCGTGGCGCGCGAGTTCGGTGAGCTCGTCGGCATCGACCCCTGGCTCGTCGACCCCTACTTCGGCGTGTGCGGCGAGATCAACTTCCAGGAGCGCACCGGCGAGGCGTGCCTCGCGGCGAACGTCGACTCGCTGCTGCGCCGCATCCGTGCGAAGTACGCGGAGTACGGCATCGACGAGCGGCCGTTCGTCATCGTCAAGGCGGACGCCGGCACCTACGGCATGGGCATCATGACGGTGCACGACGCCGCCGAGATCACCGGCCTCAACCGCAAGCAGCGCAACAAGATGGCGGTGGTGAAGGAGGGCCTCGAGGTCACCGCGGCGATCATCCAGGAAGGCGTCTACACCTTCGAGTCGATCCACGACGCGATCGCCGAGCCGGTCGTCTACATGATCGACCGCTTCGTCGTCGGCGGCTTCTACCGCGTGCACACCGCGCGCGGCAAGGACGAGAACCTCAACGCGCCGGGCGCGCAGTTCGTGCCGCTCGCCTTCGAGACGCCGTGCATTCCCGATCCGCAGGGGCCCGCGGGCTGCGCGCCGAACCGCTTCTATGCATACGGCGTGGTCGCGAGGCTGGCGCAGCTTGCCGCCGCGCTGGAGATCGAGGCGCTGGAGAACGCGGCGCCGGCCGTCGCCGCGGCTTGAGACGCGCCCCCACCCCCGGCCCCTGTCCGCGCTGGCGCGGGGCGAGGGGTGGGGTCGCGCTGCCCGCCGGTGCGGGGCGCGGGGTGAGAAGCGGAGCGACGCGCAAACTCATCTCCCCTCTCCCGCCGTCAGGTGGGAGAGGGGGGGGTGAGGGCCGCCGCCGTCAGGTGGGAGAGGGGTGGGGGCCCGGCGGCCTCGCCGGCACCGCGCTCGGCTACGCCATGAAGCCCAGGTTCGAGTTCGGAAAGCGGCCGATGTTGGGGAAGACCTGGACCAGGTCAGCGTTCGGCACGCCGAACCACCGCGCGAGCGTCGCCCCGTACTGATCGATCGACACCTGCGGAACCCAGCGGCCGAGGCTGTCGGCGTCGTCGGGCCCGCCGAGCGCGAGGTTCGGGTACTGGCCGTAGAAGCGGCCGCCCTGCACCCCTCCGCCCATCACCAGGTAGTTCCCGCCCCATGCGTGGTCGGTCCCCACGCCGTTCGGACGGAACGTGCGGTTGAAATCCGACAGCATGAACGTCGCCACCTCGTTCGCCACACCCATGTTCACGGTGGACTGGTAGAACGCGGACATCGCCTGCCCGATCTGCTGGTAGAGGCTCGCAAGCCCCTGGATCGCCGGCGTGGGCGGCTGGAACTGGCCCTGGCCTGTGTGCGTGTCGAAGCCGCCGATCGAGACGAAGAAGATCTGCCGCCGCTGGCCGAGCGAGGCGCGGTTGTTGATCAGCCGCGCGACGGCGCGCAGCTGGTTCGCAAGCCCCGTGTTGAGGCCGTTGAACGGCGTCGCGATCGCCGTCGGCAGCGTGCCGTTGAGGATCGGGTTGATCCGCTGGCTCGCATTGAGCGCGCTCGTCATCGACACCTGCGCGGCCGAGATCATCGCGTTCGCGTCGGTCGCCAGGATGAGCTCCGCGCGCGAGTTGGCGCGCGCCACCTGCAACGCGTTGGGCGTGGGCGCGTCGCCGGTGAAGCCGAAGTTGCCTGCCGTCGGCAGCGACAGCCCTCGCACCGCCAATCCGTTGAGGAACGTCTGCGCGCCGGAGAACGACATGCCGATCGGCGTGGCGAGCGGGCCGTTCATCGACAGCGCGAGCTCGTCCCCGATGCGCCCGGCCCAGCCGGTCGGCGCCGTCAGCACCGACGCCTCGGAGATCGAGGTCTGGAACTGCTGCTGCTGGTCGCTGTGCGAGAACAGCTGCTGCGGCCGCTTCCCCGTGCCAGCGCGGTACGTGGCGCGCGTCAGCGGCTCGACCAGCGTACCGGCGTTGCAGACGACCGAGAGACGCCCCGACTGGAACAGCGAGGTCAGCGTCGGGTTGCCGTTCGTCGACGTGAATGCCGGGTGCAGCGCGAACGTCTGGCCGGGCAGGTTGGCCGGCGCGATCGGCGTCAGCAGCGACGCGGCGATGTTGACGCCCGTGGCGAGCGGCCGCACGGCGTCGTACGTCGAGTACGCCGAGTACGGCAGCACCATGCTGTTGGAATCGTTGCCGCCGAACAGGAACAGGCAGACGAGCGCCTTGTAGTCGCCGCCGCTCTGCGCCGCGGCGCTGGACAGGCCGAGCTGGTCGAGGCTGCCGGCGAGCGAGAGCGCGCTAAGCCCGCCAGCCTGGCGCAGGAAGCGGCGTCGGGAGAAGATCATCGGTCCGCTCATGTCAGTACTCCACCTGGTACTTGGGCGAGGATGCGATCACGTAGGCTGCCATCCGCACCCGGTCGAGCAGCTGTGTCTGTGTAGGCGTGGCCGACAGCGCAACCGCGGCCACCGCGTTGATCGCCTGCGTGCGCAGCGTCCTGGGCAGCCGCTCGTGCAGCAGGCGCATCGACATCGCGTCGACGAGCTGCACCGGGTCGACTGCCAGCGGCTTGAACGGCTGCCAGTTGATCTTCGTGCCCACCGCGCCGAACACCGTCGCATCCGGCCCCTGGCCGCAGATCGACGGCGACGTCAACTGGCCGGTGTCGCAGGTGGCGTGGTAGATCAGGTTGTAAGTGAAGTTCGTCCGCGCGAAATACGAGGTCGCGTCGAAGATCTGGAACGGCGGCCCCGCGAGGTTCGTGCCGGGAACGACGTAGTCCTGCTGGTAGTAGTTGAACACCGTCGGCGAGTTGTAGATGTTCTGCCCCATATTCGCCAATGGCGTGCGCAGATACGCGCCGTCGGTCGTGCCGTCGAATGCGCGCAGCAGGTTCATCACGTACAGCGCGGGCTCCTTCAGCTTGCCGAACGTCGACACGACCGGGTTGCGCGGCGCGCGCGCTTCCGGATCGAGCAGGATCGCGCGCACGACGGCACGCAGGTTGCCGCGGTTGCCGGCGCCGTCGTTGTTCCACACGGCGGTGATCCGGCTCACGTACTGCGGCGAGGGATTGCTCGTCACCAGCTGCTGGATCAGCTGCTTGCCGATGTAGACGCCGGTGTTCGGGTGGTTCGCCGCGATCGACAGCGCCGCGCCAACGTCCTGCGCCGCGCGCTGGTTCGCCGGCTGGTTCCAGCCGAGCCAGCTCTTCGCGCCGGTGTCGTGGTAGTTGACGGTGCCGGTGGCGTTCAGCGGTCCCTCGATCGGCGTCATCATGCCGATGTAGTTGACGCCGCGGTTGAACGCCGGCGTCTGGCCGGGCAACGGCGGGTACGACCAGCCGGTCAGCGCGCGCGACAGCTCGACGACGTCGTCCTGTTCATAGGTCGGGATCGGGTTGCCCGCCGCGTCGGCGAGTTGACTGCCGTCGGGCCGCAGCTCCCACAAGCCGATGGTGTAGAGCTGCAGCAGCTCGCGGGCGAAGTTCTCGTTGGGCACCACGCCGCGCGCGCGCGCGGCCGGCGAGCCGTCGTTGCGCACCATGTCGAGGTAGTTGCCCATCCACGGCGACAGCGTGATGGCGGTGAGCAGCGACTCGAAGCTGCCGAACGCGCTGTCCAGCATCAGCTGCTGGTAGTCGCGCATCGGGTACGCGATCGGGTCCTGCAGGCTCGAGGTCACCAGGATCTGCGAGAGCGCCCACGCGACGCGGTGGCGCAGCTGGTCGGGCGCCGCGGCCGCGCGCATGAAGAACTCGTTCTGCAGCCGGTAATTCGAGTACACGTCGCGCTGGCATTGGTCGGCCGTGCCGGCGACGCTGGAGCAGTTGCAGGGCGTGGCCGCGTTGTACGCGGCACCGGAAGCGTAGAACGCATACGTGCATTGCGGCCACACGGTGCCCGTCGGCGGCTGCGGCCGGTTCTGCGGGAACCAGCCCATCGGCGGCAGCGGCGTTAACGGCCGGTTGAGCTGATCGTCGACCCACGCGGTCGCGCCGATCGATTGCACGCGAGCGATTTCCGTTTCCGTCGGCCCGAACGTGGCCTGCTGCAGCAGGCGCGCGGCGTTCGCGCGCGGATTCGGCGCGATGCCGCGCCCGAAGTACAGCGGATGATCGCCAGCGCCGCCGAACGCGAAGGGGGCGGCCGCTGTCTGACCGGTCGTCGACTTGACGTGCCAGGTCCCGGCGACGATGACCGTGAGGTCGTCGCGTCCGTCGCCGTCGTAGTCGAACAGGAACGGCGTTTCGCCGGCGGCGACCGTGTGCGCGTAGGTTTGCTGCACGGACGTGCCGCGGTTCAGCGACACGTACCAGCTGCCGCGGTTATAGATGACGAGGTCGACGCTGCCGTCGCCGTTGACGTCGCCGATCAGCGGCACATCACCGCGCCCACCGCCGAACTGGAACGCGTACTGGACGGTCCCGTCCATCCGCGTGTTGACCTGCCACTGGCCGTTGCCGCGCCAGACGACAAGGTCGTCCTTGCCGTCGCCGTCCACGTCGGCGACCAGCGGAATGTCACCCGCGGCACCGAACACGACCGTGCGGTCGGGGGCGCCGTTGCGGTCGAGGTCGAAGAGCCAAGTGCCGTTGCGGAACACCACCGGCGCGCGCGAACCCGAGCCCACAGGGTCGGCGAGCAGCCCGATGTCGCCGAGCTGCCCGTACTTGTGCAGCATGTCCGGCGTGCGGTCGTAGTTGCCGTCCAGCCAGAACGTCGACGAGCGCGGGCTGTAGACGCCTATGGCCGCAGTCATGTTGAAGCCCTGCGCAATGGCGCCCGACGCGGCGGCGAGCCCGGCGACGAAGAGCGCGATGGCGGAGAGCTTGCGCGGACGGTGCGCGGCGGCGCGGTTGGACGCGCCAGGATGTGCGTGAGACATGGACTCCTCGTCTGTTGGGATCCCCGTTCGCCTGCTGGCCGTCGCGAGCCGCGCTCGCAACCGCCGCCGGCGCGTCCGTCGGGGGCAGACTGCCGCGATTCGCCGCCCGGTGCTGCCTTGCTTTCCCGGACGCCGCGTCGCCTATGACAGCCGCATGCGGAGACTGCATGACGAGGGCATAAAACGCAATGCTCGGTGACTGCCACTCGTCGGCTCATGCCTTGCGCAGTGCGGATGTCCTTGCTGGTGACCGGGGAAAACGACGCTGCAGTGCAGGTGCGGCGAGTCACCTGCGCCCGGCGGCCGTTTGTGTCCCACAGCCGACGAATGGTAGGCCCTCATCGGCGTTGGCGAGGCCTTGAAAAGGGTGACTTATACGCCCGGCATCGTGCCAGGCATTTCGTGAAGTTTCTCAGACGCCAATCGCATTCTATTGATTTTACGCAGAACATTTCTCTGTCCAGGACGCATGGCGGGACCCCGCACAGCCGAGCCGGACGATAACTTGGAGAAATCGGGCAGGGCTGGGCCATCCTGCCAGCGAGGCGTGCCGGGACAGCACTCGTGCCTGCAACCACGACCCGGAAGCGCGCGCCCGGCGCGCCGGTGCCTGAGTCTTCTAGCGCCGCCGCCGCGCGCGGGGGTGCGCCGCGTCGTAGGCCTTGGCGAGCGCCTGGAAGTCGAGGTGCGTGTAAACCTGCGTGCTGGCGATCGACGCGTGCCCGAGCATCTCCTGGACCGCGCGCAGGTCTCCCGACGACTGCAGCAGGTGCGAGGCGAACGAGTGCCGCAGCATGTGCGGATGCACGTGCCGGTCGAGGCCCTGCGACAGCGCGAGCGCGGCCAGCCGCGACTGGATCGCGCGGTGCGACAGACGCGCGCCGCGCTCGCCTACGAAGAGCGCGCGCTCGCCCGCGCGTACGTGCGGCGCCCTGGCCACCAGCCACGCGCGCAGCGCCACGAGCGCGGCCGCGCCAACCGGAACGATGCGCTCCTTCGCGCCCTTGCCGGTCACGCGCACCTCGCCGGCGGCGACGTCCAGCCGGTCGACGTCGAGCCCGGCGATCTCCGCGAGACGCAGGCCCGACGAGTACGCGAGCTCGAACAACGCGCGGTCGCGCTGCGCGAGAAAGCCGTCGCCGTCGATCGCGACGAGCTTCGCGGCCTCCTCCGGAGAGAGTGCGTCGGGAAGCCGGCGCGGCGAGCGCGGCGGCCGCAGTCCCGCGGTCGGGTCGTCGTCGCGCACGCGCAGCGCTCCTATCGCGAAGCGATAGAAGGCGCGCCACGCGGAGAGCATCCGCGCG
>Ga0105090_10000373_pt1 | contig 21612 bp, 19 predicted proteins | sample PPLLak3March2015_FD_79110 | JGI IMG/M metagenome (GOLD analysis project Ga0105090, IMG submission 79110) | Freshwater sediment microbial communities from Prairie Pothole Lake near Jamestown, North Dakota, USA - PPLs Lake P7 Core (1) Depth... | ecosystem: Environmental > Aquatic > Freshwater >... | reverse complement strand
CCGGGATTGATCGCGCCAACCGCTTTTCCCGCTTGCCGGCATACCATTAGGTCGGTATTCAAACGGCATGAGACAGCGCAAAAAGCAGCCGCAACTGACGCGGCGGACGATCTTGGAAGCGGCGGGAGCGGAATTTTCGCGGCACGGCTACGCAGGCACCGGGCTGGGAGCGATCGTTTCGCGGGCGGAACTGACCAAGGGCGCGCTGTTCCACCATTTCAGCGACAAGCGGGCGATGGCCGTGGCTTGGATTGAGGATCTGCTCGCGCCGGCACTCGAAGAACGCTGGATGGTGCCGCTGGAGGAAGTCCGCTCGTTGGACGCGCTGCGGGCATTTTCCCGCGCGCGCTGCATGGAGCTTGCGCCGGACGATGCGACGAGCGCTCTGGTTTCCTTGACGAGCGAAACCGCCGCTTCAGACGCGGTTCTGGGTGAGGCGCTGGAGAAAATTTTCGCACGGTGGCGCGAATCGCTCGCCGCCCTGCTGGAGCGCGGCAAGACGGAAGGCTGGATCCACCGCTCCATCCAACCGGCGGCGGAGGCGGCCTTCGTGGTTTCCGCATTCGCCGGGTTCACCGTGACCACCCGCACTCATCCGGAGGAAGGCATCCGCCGCACCTGTGCCAGCGCGCTGGAAGGATACTTGGAAACCCTGCGCGCGCAGTGAGCCGCAAAAATCGCCGGATGAAGCGCCCACACGGCGGCGCTTAACGGGTTGCGCACCGGGCGCAACGTGCCAGATTCAGCCACCAAACCGACCATGATCGAAAACATAGAACAACGCATCGCCGAATCCAGCGGCTGGATTCAAGCCGTGAAGGATGAAATGGCACAGGTCCTCGTCGGCCAGCAACGGCTCGTGGACCGCCTGCTCATCGGCCTGCTGTGCAACGGGCACATCCTGCTGGAAGGCGTGCCGGGCCTGGCCAAAACGCTCGCAGTGAAGGCGCTCTCCGGTTCGCTGGACGCCTCGTTCGCCCGTTTCCAGTTCACGCCGGACCTGCTGCCCGCGGATCTGGTGGGCACCATGGTCTATCACCCGCAGACGATGAAGTTCGAGCCCAAGCTCGGACCCATTTTCAACAACCTCATCCTCGCCGATGAAATCAACCGCGCGCCGGCCAAAGTGCAGTCCGCCCTGCTGGAGGCGATGCAGGAGCGGCAAGTCACGCTCGGCGATCATTCCTATCCGCTGCCCGAGCCCTTCCTCGTGCTCGCCACCCAGAATCCCATCGACCAGGAAGGCACCTATCAACTGCCCGAGGCGCAGCTCGATCGCTTCCTGCTCAAGGTCAACGTCGGCTACCCGGGCAAGGACGAGGAACTCACCATCCTTGACCGCATGGCCACCTCCACTCCGCCCTACAAAACAAAAACCGTCGCCACTCCGGCGCAGGTCGGCAACTCACGCGAACTCGTCAACTCCATCTACATTGATCCCGCGATCCGCAAATACATCGTGCAGATCATCCACACCACGCGCTACCCCGGCCTGGTCGATGCGCCGCTCAAAAACCTGGTGCGCGCCGGGGCCTCGCCGCGCGGCACGATCAACCTCGCTCTAACAGCCCGTGCGCTGGCCTTCATGCACGGCCGCGCCTTTGTCACGCCGCAGGACGTCAAGGACATGGCACTCGATGTCCTGCGCCACCGGATTCTCCTCACCTACGAGGCCGAGGCCGAGGAAATGACCACCGACTCCATCATCGAGCGCATCATGTCCAAGGTGCCCGTGCCCTGAAGAAGCAAGACTGCGAGACACAAGACACAAGAAAAGAATTTCAATCCCATTATCATCTCCTTGGCGCTCTTGGCGTCTTGGCGGTTCAATAATACACTTCATGCTTACCGACGAACAGATCGAGGAAATGATGGCGCGCGTGCGCAAGCTGGAGCTCAAGGCCCGGCGGCTGGTGCGTGAGTCGTTTTCCGGCGAGTATCTTTCGTCATTCCGCGGCCAGGGGCTGGATTTCGACGACTTCCGCGAATACCAGCACGGCGACGAGGTGCGCTTCATCGACTGGAACGTGACGGCGCGGATGAACACGCCCTTTATCAGGAAATTCCGGGAGGAGCGCGAGTTATGTGTCATCCTCGCGGTGGATGTCTCCGGCTCCGCGGACTATGGCAGCGTGTCACTCAGCAAGCGCGAGGTGGCTGCGGAAACCGCCGCCGTGCTCGGCTTCAGCGCGCTGAACAACGGCGACAAGGTGGGCCTGCTGCTCTTCGCCGCCGAGCCCATGTTGTTCATCCCGCCGGAAAAAGGCAGCCGCCACCTGCTGCGCATGATCCGCGAGATCCTCGTCGCCAAGCCATCCAATCCCGGCACTTCCATCGAAGCGGTCTGTGATTTCCTCGTCCGCACACTGCGCCGCAAGTCACTGGTGTTCCTCATTTCAGACTTTCATTCCGACCCTCTCGACAAGCCACTCGGCAAGCTTGCCCGCAAGCACGAAACCGTGGCCCTGCGTGTGACCGATCCCTTGGAATCAGACCTGCCCAAGGCCGGCAAGGTGGTCATGATCGATCCCGAAACCGGCTTCGAAACCCAAGTCAACACCGACAACCCGAACCTGCGCATGGCCTATCAGAAACTCATGCGCCGCCAGCACGATGGTGCCGCATCCGTTTTGCGCAAGCACGGCATCGATTCCGCAGAGCTCGCCACCCACGGCGACACGCTCGCCGAGCTGCACCGCCTGCTCAAGCGCCGTAGCCGCAAACGCATCCGTTGAGCCGCACCATGAACGGGGAAACCACCAGCCTTGCATTGCAGGAAGAAGCCACGCCCGAGGCGCTCCTTCCGGAACACGGCATGTGGCCGTGGTGGCTGGCCGCCGCCATCATCGCCGTTATAATCATCGCCGCAGTGCTGGTTTTCAGAAAACGCAAGCCTGCGGCGGCGGATGTTGGAAAACTCCGCGAGGCCGCATTCCGCGAGGCGCTCGCCGCGCTTGCTGAAAACGGCGGCGATGATGTGCGCGGAGCCGCCGTGCAATGCTCGCTGGTGCTGCGCAAGTATCTGGCAGCCGCCGCCGCGGATCCCGCCTTGTTTGAAACCCACGAGGAATTCATCGCCCGGCAGGACTCGCTGCAATCGCTCACGGAAAACGCCCGCGCTGCCGCAGCCAGCGGATTTTCCCGGCTCGCCGCGTTGAAATACGGACCGCAAATCCCGGATACGCCGGCGGCGGATGTCATCGCGGAATCACGAACGATGTTAGAAAACCTCCACCATGGGTTCGTGAAAAAATGAGTGCCTTTCTCGAACATTTCCGCTTCGCCCAGCCCGGATGGCTGCTCCTGCTGCTGCCTGCCTTTCTGCTGCTGTTCCTGCGCCGCGGTCGCGGCCCTGATGCGGCGGTGATGTTTCCCAATCTCTCGGTGCTCGTCAGCCTCGGCCAGCGCGTGCGCCGCACCGCCGGTGGCATCGGCCTGCCACTGGCTTTCATCGCCCTGTTAGGAGCCATCCTCACCATGGCCCGCCCGGTCTGGCGCAATCAGCTTCAAAGCCGCAGCGCCAGCGGTATTGATATCATGATCGCCTTCGACGTCTCGCTCTCCATGGACATCGATGACTTCATCGACAACGGCGAGCGCGTCAAACGCATCGATGTGGCCAAGGCGGTGGTCGATGACTTCATCAGCCGCCGGCCGGACGACCGCATCGGGTTGGTCGCCTTCGCCGGGCGTCCGCGCGACGCCAGCCCGATCACGCTCGACCACAAGTGGCTGCGCAACGCTCTCAACGAACTGCGGCTCAACGACCAGTTCGACAGCGGCACCATCAAGGAACAGGGCACCGCCATCGGCTCCGCGCTGGCCGCCGCCTCCTCGCGCCTCGATGCGCGGGACGCCAAGAGCAAGATCATCCTGCTCATCACCGACGGTGCCAGCAACTCCGGGAAAATCTCACCCATCGAGGCCGCCGAGCACGCCGCCACGCTCGGCATCAAGATCTATACCATCGCCATCGGCACCAAGGAAGGCCGCGTGGACCGCAACATCATGCGCTTTCCCTATCAGGAATTCGACATCCCCACCTTGCGCAAAATCGCCTCTCTCACAGGAGCCGAGCACTACTGGGCACAAAACCTCAATGCCCTGCGGGAAACCTTCACCACCATCGACCAACTTGAGAAAACCGAGGTGAAAAGCCACACACTCATCGAGGACAACGAGTTGTTTCCGTGGTTTCTGGGCCTGACGCTGCTTGCGGCGCTCGGTTCCGCCGTCGTGCTTGCCATCAACCCACCCCCATCGCCCTGATTCCGGTGAAATTCGCCCAACCCGCCTGGCTGATCCTGCTGGTGCTGCTCCCGCTGCTGGGAGCGGCGGCGGTGGCCGTGGCGCGGCTGCGGCGCAGACAATGGGCGGCCTTCGTCGCGCCGCGGCTGCGTGGCGCACTGCTGAAACGCGGCAGTCCCCTGCCCCGCTGGTTCGCGCTGTTCTTCCTGCTCGCGGCCTGCGCCGCACTCATCGTCGGACTCGCCCGGCCGCAGGGCGATGCCGGCACCCGCACCGAGAAATCGCTCGGTCGCAATCTGCTCATCGCGCTGGACCTCTCCCGCAGCATGCGCGTGGCGGACATCAAGCCGGACCGCCTCACCCGTGCCAAAATGACGGTTTATGAGCTCATGGAGGCGATGCCCGACGAACGCGTCGGCCTCATCGGCTTCGCGGGCAGCGCCTATGTCTATGCGCCTCTAACAGTCGATCACCAGGCGGTGCGCGAGACCGTCGAGCAGATCGATGAAAACTGGGCCACGCAGGGCGGTTCCAACGTCGGCGCGGCAGTGCGCCTTGCCATCGAGACACTCAAGAAAACCGGCCAGAAAAACAACGCGCTCGTCATTCTGAGCGATGGCGAGAAACACGATGGCAATCTGGATGACCTCATCGACCAAGCCCGCGAGTCCGGCGTTTACATCCTCGCCATCGGTGTGGGCACTGAGGACGGCGACTATGTGCCGAGCACGGATTTCCCCGGCGGGCGCATGGTGGACCGCAGTGGCAAACCCGTCATCAGCCGCTTGCAACCCGAGGTTTTGCGCGAGCTTGCGACCGGAACGAAGGGCCGCTACGCCCTCGCCTCGAGCGGTGCGGACATCGCGACCATCGTCCGTGACGTGGTCAAGGATCTCGACGCCTTCGAGATCGAGGGCCGCGAGCGCGCCATCTCCATCGAGTTCTATCAGTGGCTGGTTTTCCCGGCGATGGCCTTTCTGCTGGCCTCCATTCTTACCGCCACCCGCTGGCGCGGAATCCACCCGGCGGTGGTGATGGCCTGCGTTTTTCTAACACCTTCCGCCACCCGTGGAGATGAGGTTTCAGCCGCCAGGCAGGCGCTGCTCGACGGGAACTTTCCTGAGGCGAGAACCACCTATCAGAAACTGGCGGAAAGCACGCGTCTGGATGAACACCGGGCGCGCTTCCGCCTGGGTGAAGCAACCGCAGCATACGGAGCCGCGGATTTCCGCAGCGCACGCGAAGCCTACAGCGGCGCGCTGTTGTCTGAAGATCCGCAGGTCTTGGGAAGCGGCCACTCCGGGATGGGCAAGTCCCTCTTCCAACTCGGCTGGCAAAGCCTGGCCGGCAGCCCGTATCCGGATGATCCGGAATCCGCTCCCGAACTCGCGGATTTCGACGCACTGGTCCGCAAGAAACTCGAAGCCATGCGCGGCGGTGAGGATTTCCGCATGGAAACCCTCATCACCAACTGGGCGGATGCCGTCCGCCACTTCGACTCCGCGCTGGCTGCTGTCCCGGCGAATCCGCCCGCAGTGAACAACCGCAATGTGGTGATGACTTATCTCAAACGCCTGCAGGAGTTGTTGGAAGAAGACCGCCAGCAGACCGAGCAATCCATGCCGCAACCGGAGCAGGGCGAGCCCCAGCCCCGCCAGGGCGAGGGCGAGCCGAATGAGGATGGCGAGCCGGACCAGGAAGAACCGGGGCCGCAGGAGCCCAAGGCGAATGGCGAGCAGGGCGAAGATCCGCAGGAATCACCGGATGACGGCAGTGGCGACGAATCCGAAAAACCGGATGACAAGTCCGGCAAGAAGAAGGATGAAAAGGAATCCGAAGAGGAGCCACTCGACCCCGGCGAATCTCCGGAAGAACGTGCCCGCCGGATTCTCAAGGAAAACGCGGATCTCGAAAAAGGTCCGCTCACACCCGGGCGGCGCGAGTTCAACCCGCCGGAGAAAGATTGGTAACATCATGAGCGCAGTTTCCATTGCTAACAGAATTCTCGCCGCATGGCTGCTCTTCGGCATCCACGCCGCGGCGCAAACCAGCAGCCGCATTTCCTCCCGCTTCCTCGCCCGCGGCGAACAGGCCTTGCTGGAAGTGGCCGTCAGCGGCACGCGGCCGGATGCCATTCCCGAGATTCCCGGTGTCAATGGCTTGGAAATCCGCCCCGCCGGGCGCGGGCCGCAAACCAAACTCCTGCCCGGGCGGCGGCTCGAACATGTCTTCGAATACCTGGTTTCAAGTTATGATATTGGCACCCATGTGATTCCCGGCATCCCGGTGAGCGCCGACGGAGTTTCCGTCCGCACCGAGCCGATTGAATTCACCGTGTTCGATCCGGACGAGCTCCAGTGGTCCGAGGCGGTGGCAGGAAACACCCGTTTCCGCTACGCCAGCGCCTTCCGGGTGCTGAATCCGCGCCCCTTTGAAGGCGAGACGACGCCGGTGGAAATCAAGATCTTCGTGCCGCGGGACCTCTTCGTGGAGGACTGGGGCATCCCGGATTTCCAGCGCGATGGAGTGACGGCTTGGCGCTTCCAACCCGGCCCCATGCGGGGGCAGGTGAATCTGTTAGGCAGGCCGCACATCTCGGTGGCGTATCCGAGCACGCTCACCCCCACCCGCACCGGCACGGTGGGCATCGGCCCGGCCACCGTGCGCCTGATCACCACGGAGGTGGTGATGGAGGGCATCCTGCGGCGCGTCTCGCAAGAGGTTAATCTAACGGTTCCCGGCGTGGAGCTCGAATCGCTGCCACTGCCCGGCGGTGCGCCGGCGGGTTTTGACAACGCGGTGGGCGATTTCAAACTAACCGTCAGGGCCGGGCTCACCGAGGTGCAGGAGGGAGACCCGATACCCGTGGAGATCATGGTGAGCGGCAGCGGCAATCTCGACACCTTGCGCCCGCCCAAGCCGGTGGATCCGGACGGTTGGAAACTCTATGACGCCGCCAGCGAGCCGCGCGGCGACGAACGGCGCGAGCTTTCCGGCACCACGGTCTTCCGGCAGTTTCTCAGGCCGCTGGAACTCAAGCCGGCGGTCCCGGCATTCCAACTCGTCTATTTCGATCCCAAGGCAAAAGCCTACAAGACCGTGGCCAGCGAGCCGATTCCGCTGCAGATGACTCCCGCCGCCGCGCCGCGGGCCGATGGCATCGCGCCGCCTCAGGCGCTGGCCACTCCGGTGGAACGCATGACGGACATCCTCGGCTTGTTAGATATTACCAGCGCAGCGCTGCCCGCCACGCGGAGCATTCCCGGCTGGCTGCTTCATGCGCTCGGCGCGCTGGCCGCGCTCATTCTGATCGCCAGGGCCATGTGGATGCGCCATGGCCATCGTTTCCAAAAAGATCCGTTGAAATCCGCGCGGCTGGCCGAGCTGCGCGAGATCGAGCGCATGGCGAAAGCCCCGGAGGGCACCGGCTTTCTGCTGGCAGCCGGCCGTTTCATCGAACGCTGGCTCGGCCCTCAGCCAGCTCCCGAGCTGCGGGAAATCCTCGCCGAGCGCGACGCCGTCTGCTTCCGCGCGGACAAGAACAGCGCGGCCGCCATCGATCCCAGGAAACGCGAGAGCATTCTCAGGCAACTGCGCAAGGCGGCGCTGACATGTCTCGCGGCGGGTCTGTTAGGAATCACCAGCGGCCGGGCACGCGCCGAAAACCCGGCCGATGCGGCGCGGGCCGCCTATGAGACCGCGCGTTATGACGAGGCCATCGCGCTGTGGCTCAAAGCCGCCGATTTCGACATGCTCTCGCCGGATGTTTTATACAACATCGGCAACGCCTGCTACCGGGCGGGATCACCCGGCCAGGCGGCGCTTTACTACCGCCGGGCGCTGGCACGCGATCCCGGCCATCAGGAATCCCTGCAAAACCTCCGTTTCATCGAGCGCAAGCATGGCTCCATCACCATCCACCGGCCGGAATATCAATACGCGCTGGCCCGCATTCCGCTCTCCACCTGGCAAGGCATCTTGTGGGGCGGGGCATGGCTCTGCGTGCTCGGCGTGCTTGTTTTCCCAGCCACCCGGCCCGGGGCCCGCGTCCGTGCGCTGGCGGTGGCCGCCCTTGCCATCGCTCCATTGCTGGCCGCCACCGGAGCCCTCGGCTGGCGGTATTTTCCCGGCGATGCCGAGTTTGCGCCGCTGGCGCGCCAGGCCGTCATCGTTGGCGAAAATGTCATCCTCCATGCGGAAGCCGCGCGCACCTCGCCGGAGGTGATCGACGCGCCACCCGGCTCGCTGTGCGAGGTGATCCGTGAGTCCGGCCGCTGGGCATACGTCGCCTTTGCCACCAAAACGCGCGGCTGGGTGCCGGTGGAGTCGATCGAGAAAATCATCCCTCAAGCCGCCCCCACCGCGCCAAAGATCCGCAAGCCCAAGGCGGACGGCAAGAGCGCGTGAAACTCAGGGCCAAAACGAAAAGTGGACAGCATTTCTCCAGATGTTATCTTTCAAAAGTCGGAGTTACCCATGAAAGCCATGGCACTCGCCAAAACAATGTTTCTGGTCGGCACGGCCGTTTGCACGCTGGGCTCGTGTGCCGCGATCCGGAAAACCACCTCAGCCACCGCCGAGAAAGTCACAACTCTCGCCAAGCTGCCGGATCTGAGCGACACCCCCATCGCACGCATTCTGCCGGGGCAGCGCATCAAGGTCGTCGAAGTTCGCGAGAAGGATCTCAAGGACCTGCCCAGCGGCCAGGAGCGCGCCATGGCCTACCGCAAGCAGCGCAGGACAGGTTTCTGGATCTTTGGAGGGCCGGTGGACTTCGTGGAACCGACGCTTCCCGAGGCAGGCAGCGATCTGGATGGCAGCCTGTTGCCGCCGCGCATGCCCTGAGCCCCGCGCCTCTAACCATGCCATTCCCGGCTTGATAATCGGCCATTCCCAACGATCATGCCGCTCATGTTCAGAATGTTCTGTGTCCGTCTGCTGCCCCTCGCCTTCACGGCGGCGCTGATCACCTCCTGCGGCGGCAATCCACCCCCGCGCGCCACTCCGCGCGGCGAGCCTTACCGGCAACCGGTGAGCCGCAGCCCCGAGGCCGAGCCCGTGCGGGTGGCAGCCATCCCGCGCACACCGCCGCCGCCCATCGCCGGGGAAAGCGCCATCGTGGTGGATTACCGCAGCGGCCGCGTGCTTTATGCCAAGAATGCGGATGTGCCGCGCGCCGTGGCCAGCACCCAGAAAATCATCACCGCGCTTTGCGTGCTGGATTCCGGAAACATCGACAAGCCCGTGCAGATTGCCGCCAGCGACGCTGCCTGCGAGCCCACCAAGCTGGGACTCAAGGCCGGCGAGCAATACACCCGCCGCGAACTGCTCAAGGTGCTGATGGTCAAAAGCGCCAACGACGTGGGCCGCGCCCTGGCCCGCGACGTGGGCGGCAGTCAGGAAAGCTTCGCCGCGATGATGAACCACAAGGCCGCCTCGCTGGGCATGCGCAACTCGAATTTCAAGAATCCTCACGGCCTCACCGAGCCCGGCCAATATTCGACCGCCCGCGACATGGCCATCGCCGCGCGCGCCGCCTACCGCAGCCCGTTGATGCGCTCCTACACCTCCACCAAGGCCTTTACTTTCCGCTACAACAACGGCCGCACCCGCGTGCTGGAAAACACCAACAAGGTGCTCAAGACCCTGCCGTATTGCGATGGCATGAAAACCGGCACCACCAATGCCTCCGGCCGCTGCCTGGTGTCCACCGGCACGCTCAACGGCCGCTCGGTGATCGTGGTGGTGCTCAAGTCCAACTCGCCGAACATCTGGAACGATTCCAGCAAACTGCTGCGCTGGGCCTTGGAGCGTCCGGAGGCCGGTGCCTGATCTCCCGCCCGCGCCATGCACAGCCCCGCCGAGGAACTGCGGAAACTCCAGGCGGAGGGATTGTTGCGCGGGCTCCAGCCGCTCGACTCGCCCGCCGGCCCTCGTGTTTCCCGTGGCGGACGCGCGATGTGGAACTTCGCCTCCAATGACTACCTCGGCCTCGCCCGCCATCCGGAGATCGAGGCGGCATTGATCGAGGGCGTCCGGCGCTTCGGCGCGGGCGCGGCCGCCTCGCGGCTCGTCTGTGGCACGCTGCCACCGCATCGCTTGCTGGAAGAAGCGCTGGCGGAGGCCAAGCAGACCGCGGCGGCACTTGTTTTCTCCTCCGGCTTCGCCACCTCGCTCGGCGTGATCCCCGCCGTGGCCGGCAAGGGGGATTTTGTTTTGTTAGATAAACTTTGCCACGCCTGCCTTGTGGATGCCGCGCGGCTTTCCGGCGCCACGCTGCGCGTCTTTCCCCACAACGATCTCCACAAGCTCGCACGCCTGCTTTCCTCCATCCGCGCCAAGGAACCTCACGCGCGGATCCTCGTCGCCACCGAGTCGGTCTTCAGCATGGACGGGGACCTCTGCCCGCTGCGGGAAATCGTTGATCTAACAGAAAACCACGGCGCGCTGCTGCTGCTGGACGAGGCGCATGGCTTCGGCGTGCTCGGCAGCCACGGCATGGGCCTGGCGGAACGCGAAGGCCTCCAGCAGCGCGTCACCTTCCAGATGGGCACGCTGAGCAAGGCCGCCGGGCTTTCCGGCGGCTACGTCGCCGCGTCGCGAGAGTGGATCGACCTGCTCGTCAACCGCGCCCGGCCGTTCATTTATTCCACCGCGCCGCCACCGGCGCTAGCCCATGCGGCACTCCACTCCCTCACGCTGATCCGCTCGGACGAAGGAGCCGCGCTGCGTGCCAAACTGCGGGAAAACATCGCGCGGATAGCCGATTCCCCCACGCCGGTTATTCCGCGCGTTCTGGGCACCAACGAAGCCGCCTTGTCCGCCGCCGCCGCGCTGGCGGATACCGGTTTCATGGTGCCGGCCATCCGTTTTCCCACCGTGCCACGCGGTTCGGCCCGCCTGCGCATCAGCCTATCGGCAGCGCACCCGCCGGAGGCCATCGCCGCGTTGAAAGCGGCGCTTGAGGCCACGCTCGTCCCGCTCTGATGGCGGAGAGTTGTTTCTCAGCGCCCGCAGACGCGTGCCACGTAGCGCTCCACCGCCGTGCGCGTGGCGGCCGCGACGTCCGCCTCCGGCCGGGCGAAGGGCGGCACGAACCATGGAAAAGAACCCAGCAGATCCGTGATCACGGCGATTTCCCCGTCGCAAGTGCCATCCCCACAGCCGATGCCGATGATCGGCACTGCGAGTTCCCTGGTGAGCTGCGCCGCGGTGGCCGGAATGACGGATTCGAAAACAATCGCGGAAACCCCGGCTCCGATGAGCGCCTCGGCACCCTCGCGGATGGCCTCGGCCTGCTCCGGGGTTTTGCCCTTTTTGCGGTAGCCGCCTTCCTCCAGCACGCGCTGCGGCAGCATGCCAAGATGCCCAATCACCGGAATACCGGCGCTTGTGATGGCGCGGACTTTTTCCGCCTGGCGGATGCCGCCTTCGAGCTTCACCGCCTCGGCCCCGGCGGCGACGAGTTTGCGGGCGGTTTCCAGCGCCTGCCCGGGAGTGTCGTAGGTATGGATCGGCAGGTCGCCAATGATGAGCGCGGCGGGATTCGCACGGGCCACGGCCGCCACGTGGTGGAGCATGTGGGAGAGCGTGACGTGGGTGGTGTCCGGAAACCCGAGGACCACCATGCCCAGCGAATCGCCGACGAGCAGGACATCCACGCCGGCTTCATCCAGCAGCCGGGCCATGGGGTAATCGTAAGCGGTGAGCGCGGAGATCGGCCGCCCACCCTTGCGGGCGCGGAGAGCATCGGCTTTTTGCTGGGCGGTCACGGCGGATGAGCGGCTGTCCTGAACCAAAAAAGCCCCCGCTTGGGGCGGAGGCCTGTAAAAAATGGCGACCCGTAAGGGAGTCGAACCCTTCTTGCCAGAATGAAAATCTGGAGTCCTAACCGATAGACGAACGGGTCGTTGGTCGCGGTGCGGGCGGAAAGGAACGCCACCGGGCAGGGCTTGGCAAGGATTTTTTCGTCCAAATTTTCCGGCTCCCGCAGGAGCTTGACAGCGCTTGTCCGATTCCCGCATGAAGCTGATCCAAGGGCCATGAAAAGCCCCTCCGCCGTATCCGCCGCCTTGCCGCTCGCGGATGCCGCCGCCGGGCCAGCCGCATCACCAGCGGAAAATCCGCACGCCGCAGAAAGCTCCATGCCGCGGCATTTCCTGCCCGATTCGCGGCCGATGACGCGCTGGTGGTGACTGTCCCCGGGGTGGTCGCGCATCGTCGGCCACGCCAAGCGCAGTGAGGAGGGACTCGGCCTGCGGTGTGATTTCACCTTCGGCATGGCCTGGCCCTACGGCGACAGCCAGGTGCCGGAGGAGGATGCGGACTGCCGGAGTGCTTGAAACGGCGGCCCGCACAGGCCGGGAAAATCAAGACGGCGCAGTTCGCTGCGGATCTTGATGCGCTGTGCGCACTGCCCAATGTTTCCGAATCGTTCGCAAAAACCTCCACCCACCCGCCCTTGGTCGAAGGTGAGGATCTGCCGGATTACTGGTCCCGGGTGGACAAGGGAACGCATGTCATTTTCTTCGCCCATCCGCTGGCTTACGGCCAGTCGCTGACCACACAAAACCACCGCATCCCGGCGCGCATCCACACGGGCAAGACCACGGTGGAAACCACACTGGTATTTCCGCCCTATCAATCGCTCATGCTGGAGATCGATGCGGACGGCAAGCTGCGGATGCTGGACATCGCCTTGCAGCCGAAGACTCCGGAAAAATCACTCCGTCACCGATGAGGTGCCGTTGCGGATGATTTCCAGGAAACTCTGCGGCTCGAGGGCGGCACCGCCGATGAGTGCGCCGTCGATGTCCGGGCAGGCCATGAGTTCGGCGGCGTTGTTCGGTTTCACGGAGCCACCGTATTGGATGCGGATGCGCGAGGCGGTGTCGGCACCGTAGAGCTCGGCGATGACGGAGCGGACGAAGGCGTGGGCGTCCTGCGCCTGCTGCGAGGTGGCGGTGACGCCGGTGCCGATGGCCCAAACGGGTTCGTAGGCGACCACTGTCTCGAGCATGTCTTTTTCTGGAACATCCTTGAGGCCATCGGTGATCTGGGTGCGCAGCACGCTCTCGAGCTTGCCCGCCTCACGCTCGGCAAGGGTTTCACCGATGCAGAAGATGGGCTTCAGGTTTGCCTCGCGGGCTTTCTTGATCTTGGCGTTGATGACTGCGTCGGTTTCACCATAGATCGCACGGCGCTCGCTGTGGCCGAGGATCACATAGTGGACGAAAAACTCGCGCAGCATGAGCACGCTCACCTCGCCGGTGTAGGCTCCGGCGTCGAACTGCGAGCAGTTCTGCGCGGCGATCTGGATGGCGTGCGCGTTCTGCACCGCAGTGGCGGTGTGCAGCAACTCGGCGAGTTTCGCCAGCGAAACGAAGGGCGGGGCGATGACGATTTCACAGGGGAAATCCTGGCCCTGGAGCTTCGAGAGGAAGCTTTTGACGAAGTCTTCCGTTTCGGAAGCTCCCTTGTTCATTTTCCAGTTGGCGGCGAAGATCGGCTTGCGGTTCATGTGGGGTGGATGTTGGAGTTCGGTGAGAATGGTTAGATATCATTGAGCGCGGCGACGCCGGGCAGGACTTTTCCTTCGAGGAATTCGAGGCTCGCTCCGCCGCCAGTGGAGCAGTGGGTGACCTTGGATGCGACGCCGAATTTCTTGGCGGCGGTGGCGGTATCTCCGCCGCCGACGACGGTGATGGCACCGGCTTCGGTGGCGGCAGCGATGGCGGCGGCCATCGACTTGGTGCCCTCGGCGAAGGCGTCGAACTCGAACACGCCGGGAGGGCCGTTCCAGATGATGGTCTTGGAATTTGCGATGACCTTGGCAAATAATTCGCGGGTTTGCGGACCGGCATCGAGGCCCATGGTGCCGGCCGGAATGCTGTCGGTGGCGGAGGAAACCGTGGCGTCCGGCGCGAATTTGTCGGCGGTCACGAAATCAACGGGCAGGTGCAGGTTCACACCCTTGGCCTTCGCTTTCTCTGCAAGCTCGGGGATGATTTTCGCGCCCTCGGCATCGAACAGGCTGTCGCCGATTTCCCAGCCGTTGAGGACTTTGCGGAAGGTGAAGGCCATGCCGCCACCGATGATGATGTCGTTGGCCTTGTCGAGCAGGTTGGTGATGAGCGGGATCTTGTCGGCAATTTTCGCTCCGCCGAGGATGGCGAGCAGCGGGCGCTTTGGATTATCGAGCACTGTGGTGAAGGCGCTGATTTCGGCATCCATGAGGAAGCCGGCGGCCTTCTGGGGCAGGTCCACGCCGACCATCGAACTGTGCGCGCGGTGGGCGGTGCCGAAGGCGTCGTTGACGAACACATCGCCGAGCTTGGTGAGGCTGGCGCGGAAGGCTGCGACTTTTTCCGGATCCGCCTTGAGCGAGGTGCCATCCTCCTGCTTGGCCTTGCCTTCCTCCTCGATGTGGAAGCGGAGGTTTTCAAGCAGGACGACATCGCCGGGCTGGAGCTTGCCGGCAGCGCAGGCGGCCTCCACTTCGGGGCCGACGCAGTCCGCGAGGAAAGTGACGGGTTTTCCGAGCAGCTTCGAAAGCTCGTCGGCCACGGGCTTGAGCGAGAATTTTTCGACACGCGCGCCGTTCGGGCGGCCGAGGTGGGACATCAGGATGACGGACGCACCTTTTTCCAAGGCAAACTGGATGGTCGGCAGGGCGGCGACGATGCGCTGGTTGTTGGTGATGGCACCGGTGGCCTTGTCTTGGGGGACATTGAAATCGACGCGGATGAGAACACGCTTGCCGGAGAGATCGAGATCGCGGATGGAGAGCTTGGCCATGGGGCGGAAATCCCGCCGCAGCGCCACCCGGCTGTCAAGCCACGCGTAGCTCGAACGGAGGATTTGGGCTAAAAACGCAAGACTATGCTGGATTTGCCCGCCTGGATCTGCTACGCACAGCGCCACACCCTGACACGCCCATGAAAAAACTGCTGCTCATACCGCTCCTCGGACTCGCCTGTCTCGCGAGTTCCTGCCGCACCTTCGCCCCGCTTGATCCGATGACGATGAGGCCGAGCGAACGCTGCACTCCCGGTCAACAGGACTACGGCTATTCCGGCAAATAAGCCGGGCGCGCCATCTCAAATCAGGCGCAGCGGCTGCCGCTTGCCATCCGGAGTTTCGAGAAACACGCGCTCCACTCCGCGTTTCAAGTAGCCCAGCGCCGCACGGCATCCCCCGGACTCCACGGGGGAAACGCTGGTGATGGTGCCCGCATCGCGGCCTTCTTCGTCCACGAGCCGCGTGTCCGCCGCAGACCAGCCGCCATCGATTTCCATGCGCGCGAGCCGCTTGTTGAGCTTGCCGGCGGACTTGATGCGGGAAATGACCTCCTGGCCGATGTAGCATCCTTTCTGATAGGAAATGTCCGTGGCATCGAGCCCGGCCTCGGGCGGGAGGAGGCCTTCGGTGATTTCGCGTCCCCACAGCGGCACGCCGTTGGCGATGCGGAAGGCCTCGAGTCCGTCACCGGCAAGCGCGGGAAATCCGAGCAAAGCCGGCGTTTTCATGCCGGCGGGAAGCCACCAGTCGCTACCCGGCACGCCGAACCTCGTGCAAGCACGCACCACCACGCCATCCGGAGCGGGCGGAGACTCACCGATGAGATGCAGCAGCGTCCACTGGCCGCTGAGATCGGAAACCTCCACGTCGTCCGCAATGAGATAGCGGGTGAGGCGTGCCTCCAGTTCCTCCGCGCGGTCTGCCGGACCTTCGATCCACAATCTCCCCTCGCCCGCCGCCGTGATCCACACGCGGAACTGCAATTTCCCCTTCGCATCCGTCACGCATGATGGCAGCGAGATTATCCCGCCCTCTAACAACTTCACGTCCTGCGTGAGCTGGCCGTTGAGGAAACGCACGGCATCCGGTCCGCGGAATTCCAACAACGCGGGCATGCCGCAGTCGATGCGATGAGTGGCGTTCACGGCGATTCGAAATAAGGTTTGGCAAGTGCCGAGTAATCCAGCCCGCCGAGGCCGGCGTCGCTGAGTTCGGCCATGCGTTTCGAAACGGCGGCGATGGCCGGGGTTTCGACGCCGGCGGCAGCGGCTAGCGCGAGCATGTAGCGGCTGTCCTTGCCCATGTTGGCGAGTGAGAAATGCGTTTCGTAATTTCCAGCGACCATGCCTGGGAACTTCATCGCGGCGAGTGGCGAGCCGCTCACGTTGCGGGACACGGCATCGATGAGGCATTCCGCAGGCACGCCGTGGCGGGTGGAAATCGCCAGCGCCTCGGCCATCGCCTGCACGGTGCAGGCGGAGATCAGGTTGGTGGCCAGTTTCACCACCGTCGCCGCGCCCACCGCGCCGCAATGCAGGCGCTCACGACTGGTGGTGGATAGATATGCATCCAGCTCCGCAGCCAGCGCGGCATCGCCTCCGATGTAATAAACAAGTCGCCCGGCATCCGCGGCGAGCTTGCTGCCGGTGAACGGGGCATCAAGGAAACGGCAGCCGCGTGCGGTGCAGAGTTGTTCCAGCCAGAGGGTTGTTTCCAGATCCACCGTCGAGTGATTGAGCACGGTCTGGCCGGGTTCGAGACATGCCTCGATGCGCGCCGCGACCTCACGCAGCGCGGACGAGTCTTTCAGATAGATCGAAATGACAGCCGCGCCGTCCACGGCCTCTTCCGGGCTCGAAACTTCCCCGGACAGCCCTTTCGGTGTGCGGTTCCAGCGTGCCACGTCCCATCCCGCCCCGGCGAGGCGCGTGCTGGCGCGGGAGCCGATGATGCCGAGGCCGAGCACTGCCGCTCTATCAGATGGGCCGGCGCTCATTGTTTGCGCTGCAAGGCGAGCTCCACCAGTTTCGCGGCCTGCTCGCGGATTTCCTTCATGATTTCCGGAGTGGGCTCGTGGCCATCATTGAGCACCATTTCGGCGCGCAGACCGGCCAGCAGGTCGCGCATGGCAAGATAGTTCGGCCGTTCGGAAATCCGCGGCTCAAGACCCGCCACGGTCTCCGTGTAATAATCCGCGATGTCCTCGCGCATCACCTTGCGGGCGCGCTCCGGCGAGAACTGCTTGTCCACCGCCACCGTGGAAACCTGCAACGCGCGGATCCAGCCGCCGAGCGAAATCAAATGCGCGAGGTCAGCATCCCGCAACACGACCAGCTCCGCCTCCACATCGCGCTGGGTGGCGGACAGTTCCTTTTTCAAGTTCTCGACCTGCTTGTTCTTCGCCGCGTCCAACAGGCTTGCGGAGTGGCGGTTGACGCGGTCGCCCGCGCCGAGCGCTTTGCCGTAGCGGGTGAGCTTGGTCGCGAGGTCCGGAACTTTTTCCAGTTGTTCCGCCTGCACGACGAGAAAGCCGTCGGCGATCAGGAAACCAAGCTCGATGGCCAGGTCCGCACGGTCCATCGGCATCCGCTCGGGCAGCTTCAGCTCGGTTTCCAACAAGGGCAGCGGCATCAGGAATTGCAAGGTGTCGAACAGTTTTGAAATAGACGGCGCAGTGAATTCATTGATCGCGAGCTCCTCGCGCACATGGGGGTCATCCAGCAGGTCGGCGGGAATGCCATTGATATCCCTCACCTCCTCCTGCGGCTCGGCTGCCGCGGCATTTTCCTGCGCCATGAGCGGCGGAAACGCGAGCAGCGTGAGCAATGCCGGGATGCACATCAGACGGATCTTCATGCGCGGAGAATTGCACTGAGCGGCCGATTCGGCAACCGGCAAAAGCCCGCCGTTTCACATCCGTGCTTGTTTTCCGCCGGAAATCAGCGATTGGCTGTCCGCCCGGACTTGCCGCAAGCAAGCCGCTGCCGGGGATTCCGCTCTATTTTTTGCCCATGGACACACCTCCTTTTTCCGAACTCGGCCTGCCCGCACCATTGCTCGCCGCCATTGAAACGCTCGGCTACGAGCGCCCCTCGCCGATCCAGGCCATGAGCATCCCGCCCGCGCTGGAGGGCAAGGACCTCGTCGGTCTCTCCGCCACGGGTTCCGGAAAAACCGCGGCCTTTGCCCTGCCCGCGCTCTCTCTGGTGGATGTGAAGTCCCCCTTCACCCAAGTGCTCATCCTCTGCCCCACCCGCGAGCTCGCCGTGCAGGTCTGCGAGGAAGTCCACCGCCTTGGCGCGAAATTGCGCGGGCTCCACGCCACGCCCGTCTATGGCGGCGCACCGATGGACCGCCAGCTCCGCGCCCTGCGCGATGGCGCGCACATCGTCGTCGGCACGCCCGGCCGCTTGCTCGACCACCTGCGGCGCGGCAGTTTCGACGCCTCGCATGTGAAGATGGCCATTCTCGATGAGGCGGACCGCATGCTCGACATGGGCTTCAAGGAGGAAATGGACGAGTTGTTAGCCTCGCTGCCTCCCACACGCCAGACGCTGTTTTTCTCCGCGACGATGAGCCCGGGCGTTTCACGCCTGATCAAGAGCTTCGGCAAGGAGCCGCAAATCATCGAAATCCAGCAGAAGGCGCGCACCGTCTCCACCGTCGAGCAATCGTATTTCGAAGTCCGCCAGCGCTCCAAGGTCGAGGTGCTTTCCCGCATTCTGGACATGAACCCGCCACGCCTCGGCATCATTTTCTGCAACACCAAACGCTCGGTGGATGAATGCACCGAGGATCTCGTCAATCGCGGCTACGCCGCCGACCGCCTCCACGGCGACATGACCCAGATGATGCGCGAACGCGTGCTCAAGCGCTTCCGCGATGGCAGCGTGGAACTGCTCGTCGCCACCGATGTGGCCGCACGCGGGCTGGACATCGATGAGATCGACATCGTCTTCAACTACGACCTTCCCACCGACCCCGAGGACTACGTCCACCGCATCGGCCGCACCGGCCGCGCCGGGCGCTCGGGCCGGGCGGTGAGCTTCGTATTCGGCCGCGACATCTACCGCCTCCAGTCCATCGAGCGCTACACGCGTCAGGTCATCCGCCGTGAGCGCATCCCGTCCGTTGAGCAAGTCGAGGGCCGCCGTGCGGACCTGATTTTCGATACGCTCAAGGAACGTCTCGAATCTGGAAAATTCGACACCTATCAGGATAATATCGACCGCCTGTTAGAACAGGGCCACACCCCCACCGACATCGCAGGCGCACTGGCCACCATGCTGCGCGAAGCCAGCGGCCGCGAGGGCTCCATGATCGAGGAGGACCGCGAACCCGAGCGCCCCGCACGCCGTGAGCAAACCCGCGATCCGCGCCCGCCGCGCGACACCCACGAGCGGGACCAACGCGACCAACGCGGGCCGAAGCCCAAGTTCGAGCGCGGCCCGATCCCACACGAACCGGGCATGACCCGCATGTTCCTCTCGCTCGGCAAGACCCACGGCGTCCTGGCCAAGGAAATCGTCGGCATGCTCTACCGCGAGGCCGGCCTGCCGGACGGCAGCCTGGGCCGCATCACGCTGTTTCCCAAGCACTCGCTGGTGGACATCCCGGAGCAATTCGTGGGTCAGGTCATCGACCGCACGCGCAGCGCCCGCCTCCGTGGCCGCCCCTTCCGCATGGATGTGGACCGCGGGCCGGTTTGATTCGTGGCAAGCCTCCGCCTCCCACGCGCCTAAAGCCGCCGCCACTGGTTGCCGTCCTGGGCGAGGAGATCATCGGCTTCCTTGGGGCCCCAGGTGCCGGCGGTGTAGCCGGCCATCGGCGGCGGGGTTTTGGACTCGTGCCAGGCGTTCTCGATGTGGTCGATGAACTTCCATGCCTCCTCCACCTCGTCGCGGCGGGCGAAAAGGGTGGCGTCTCCAGCGATGGCGTCTAACAGCAGTCGTTCATAGGCCTCGGGCGAGGTCTTGCCGAAGCTTGTGGCGTAGTGGAAATCCATTTTCACCGGTTCGAGGCGCAGGTTGTTGCCGGGGATTTTGGAAACCATGCGCAGCGAGATGCCCTCGTCCGGCTGGATGCGGATGACCAGCACGTTGCCGCCCGGAACTCCGCCGCAGGGGGTGTTGAAAAGCACGCAGGGCGCATCCTTGAAGTGGATGGAAATCTCGGTGGATTTCTTCGGCAGGCGCTTGCCCATGCGGATGTAAAACGGCACGCCGCTCCAGCGCCAGGTGTCGATGAGCAATCGAACCGCCACGTAGGCCTCGGTGTCGGACTCGGGATTGACGCGGTCCTCTTCGCGGTAGCCGGGCACCGGATTGCCATCGACGTGGCCGGCGGTGTATTGCGCGCGCACCACATTGGCGGCGACTTTTTCCGGCGTGTCCCACTGGCGCAGCGAGCGGATGACTTTCACTTTCTCATCGCGCACTCCATCGGCTGTTAGATCGGTGGGTGGTTCCATGGCCACCAGGCTGAGGAGTTGGAGCAGGTGGTTCTGCACCATGTCGCGCAAGGCACCGGCAGTGTCATAGTAGCCGCCGCGGCCGCCTTCCATGCCGAGGTTTTCGGCGCAGGTGATCTGGACGTGGCTGATGTATTTGCTGTTCCAGAGCGGCTCGAAGATGGCATTGGCGAAACGCAGCACCATCAGGTTCTGCGCGGTCTCCTTGCCGAGGTAGTGATCGATGCGGTAGGTATCCTTTTCCTCGAAGGTCGCATTGACGACTTCGTTGAGATGGCGCGCCGTGGAGAGATCGGTGCCGAAGGGTTTCTCGACGATCACCCGCGCCCAACACCCCTCCGCCTCTTGGTTGAGGCCGGCGTTTTTGAGATGAACCAGGATGTCATCGAAGAACTCGGGTGCGGAGGCGATGTAGAACAAGCGGTTGCCCTTGCCGCCGCGGGCGCTGTCGATGGCATCGAGCTTCTCCGCGAGACTGCGGTAGCCGGCGTCATCGGTGAACTCGGATTGATGATAACTGACTGTTTCGACAAACGGATTCCAAACCTGCTCGTCATGACCGGAGCGGGAAACCTTGCGGTTGATGTCCGCCAATCCGGCGCGGAATTCGGCGTCGGATTTCTCCCTGCGGGCGAAGCCGATGATTTTCACGCCGGTAGGCAGTTCGCCATCCACCGCGAGATGATACAATGCGGGGATGAGCTTGCGGTGCGTGAGATCCCCGGTGGCGCCGAAGATGACAATGGTGCACGGCTCCGCCCTCGATCGGGCGAGGAGGTCTTCGCGGAAGGGGTTCATGGGGTAGAAGCTGAAATACTGAAATGCTGAGATAAGAAATGGGTTGCGCGGAGTTCTTTCAGCTTTTCAGCATTTCAGTTTCTCAGCATTTACCAGGGAAGCGGGAAGGCGCGGTTGAAGGCGAAAACACGCTCGCGGATGGCGTGGAGGGCGGCGGTGTCGGAGTGCTTGGAGAGCGCCTCGTGGATGAAGTCGGCGACTTGCTCGACATCGGCCTCCTTCATGCCGCGGGTGGTGACGGCGGGGGTGCCGATGCGGATGCCGCTGGGTTTCATCGGGCTGCCGGTGTCGAAGGG
>Ga0105090_10000372_pt1 | contig 21648 bp, 17 predicted proteins | sample PPLLak3March2015_FD_79110 | JGI IMG/M metagenome (GOLD analysis project Ga0105090, IMG submission 79110) | Freshwater sediment microbial communities from Prairie Pothole Lake near Jamestown, North Dakota, USA - PPLs Lake P7 Core (1) Depth... | ecosystem: Environmental > Aquatic > Freshwater >... | reverse complement strand
GCGCGGTCCATACTGATCCGCCTCGGGGGGCTCTTCGCCGGCCGTGGTCGGCATGATGTCCATGCTGTTACTCAGCCAGGACTGCGCCGAGCTGGTCAGCAGGGTAGTGGCTCGTCGACCCGGTTGCGGCTGCACCGCAATCGGGGAGGCCCAGGCCATGGTCAATTGGGGCAGGCTGGCGGTGATCGGGTGTTCGGGCGCGAGCCCGCCAGAACGCAGGTCGATGAAGTAGGGATAGTCGAGTATTTTCACGTCGCGAAACGTGTAGCCGCCTGACTCCCGGATTATCGGTGCCGGAAAGGCCGAGCTCTGTTTATCCAGCACCAGCGATTCGCCCAGGGTGAGGCCCTGGAAGGCAAGCCACTCCCCCAGTCCGCTGTCCCAGTCCTGCAGGCGCAGTTCACCGTCGGACAGCTCGGTGGTATAGGGGGAGGTGACGACAATCACCGTGCCGCCGCGCATGAGGAACTGGTCGAGGGCGAATATGGACTGCGGGTCCAGCCGGTGGGGCGCTATAACCGCCAGGATATCCGCATCCGCTGTGACGCTGCCGTCTGCAAGGTCCTCCCGCCTGATGCTGTAGTCCCTGCTTATGGCATCCTCCAGATTGTTGAAAGTGGGCCCTCCTATATTGAAGCGCGCCATCTCCTGGTTTACTTCAGGCAGCGCCAGGGCAACGGTGCGGGTGAATCCACTGGCGAACCGCTTCAGCCCGGCGTCCAGCACCTGGCGAAAATTGCCGGGGTCAAAATCCTCGACGGGCAATTGCACTACCTGGTTGGTATCGGCCAGGGTGAGATAGAAGAAGAATTCCTGGTCCTGATCCAGTGCGGTGGTCATGGGGCGAAAACCCCACTCCTCGGCGATTTGCCTGGCCACAGCCCCGTCACGCGCCTCGGGCTCTATAAATCTTACGCTGAACTTGCCATTGGCCCGGGGTACGATCTGGTCGAGCTGCGCCTTGATCGAGTGCTTGTAGGCCAGCAGCGTCTGGGGCAAATGCTCGTCGCCCGAGACATAGCCGATCAACTCCACTGGCTGGTCGATGCGCTCGAACAGGTCGCCGCCCATCTGATAGTTGAACAGCACGCTCTTGATCGCCCGCGTGATGTCGTACTCGGGGTTGCGCAACTGGACGTCCGCCGCACTGTTGGCCTTGGTGTTCACCTCGATGAGGTCCTTGAACCCCAGTACCTGGTGTTCGCTGCCGTATTGCACAAGAATGTTGAAATAGGAATTGACCAGGCTTGCCTGGTGTCGATCGGCCACCTGGAAGGGTGTCGCAAGGACGCCGAATCGCTCGTTCGCCTCCTGTTCCAGTTCGGGGTTATCGGCCGGGTCGATAAATTCCACTCGCACCTGGCCGTCGCCTGCAATGGCATATTCCTCCAGCAGGCCGCGCAGCTGCGGCACCAGTGGAGCCAGCAGCGGGTGGGTCTTGGCGCTGAAGTAGCCGCGAATCAACAGGGGCTCTTCGAGGCGCTCGAGAAAGCCAAGGGTAGGGGCTGATATGGAGTACTGGCGACCCTCGGTCAGGTCCAGCCGCAGTTTCCCGACGGGCGCGAGCCAGACATTCGGCAGCAGGAGGTTCAGCAGCAGCAGAGCGGTGACCGTTCGCCAGTACCAGTGCCGCGGGGTCGAGAACGCGCCGCACCAGCGCAGTTTCTCCAGGGAATAGACGTTCAGGACCAGGAACACGGCGGTGAGGCTGAGGTAATACCACAGGTCGCGCAGATCCAGCACGCCACGGGTAATGCTCTCGAAGCGTGAGCCGCTGCCCAGCATGCGCAGGGTTTCTCCGGTCCCCGTGTCGAAGAAATCGGTGAGAGAGGGGCTCCCCACCAGGTAGAGCAGTCCGCATAACGCCACTGTCCCGATCAGGCTGACGATGGGGTTGTCGGTGCGGGATGAGATGAACAGTCCGGCGCTGATGTACATCGCCCCGAGCAGGCAGGTCGCGACGTAAGCCGCCGCGACCGGACCCCAGTCCAGCTCCGCCATCAGTGCAACTGTGAGAGGGAGCGGCAGGGTTGCGGCCAGCGCCAGCAGCAGGAGAACGAGGCAGGCGCGGAACTTGCCAAATACAAACGGCCAGATGCCTGCGGGCTGGGTGAGGATATGCTCCAGCGTCCCGGTTCGGCGCTCCTCACTCCACATGCGCATGGTGAGAGCGCCACTGAGGAAGATAAGCAGGACCGGCATCCACTCGAACAAGGGCCGGATATCAGCGACATTGCGAGCGAAAAACGACTCGATCCAGAAAAAAATGAAGAGTGTGCTCGCGGCGAAACAGGCCAGGAACAGCCAGGCCACCGGCGAGGAAAAAAACAGCAGCACTTCCTTCTGCGCCACCCTGCGGGCAACGCGCTCACGACTCATCGCTGTTCACCTCGCGGAATACCGCTTCCAGTCCGCGCGCGACCGGCTGTAACTGGTGCAGCCTGGCCCCGGCCTGCATAACGCATTGGGCCACGTTGTTGGCGGCGGTATCCATATCCGCGTTCTCGTGCAGCGTAAGAGTGTAGCGTGAGCTGTTGTCCCCGTCGGGATGCTGCAGCAGGTCTGTCACTTCGGGCATGTGCCTGAGGCTGGTGGCGAGGGACTCGGCCGCATTGTCGGTGCGCAGCATCATGGTCCTGCTCTGGCGCAGGTTGTCGAGGCGTGCATCCAGTGCCAGCCTGCCGTGGCGGATCACCAGCACCCGCTCACAGATCGCGTCCACCTCCTGCATGATGTGGGTGGACAGGATGATCGTGGCCTGTCGCGCCAGCTCCTGGATCAGGCGACGCATGTGTTCCGTCTGCTGCGGGTCCAGCCCGTTGGTGGGTTCGTCCAGGATGAGCAGGCGGGGCCTGCCGAGAATCGCCTGGGCTACGCCTACCCGCTGCTTGAGCCCCCGGGACAGGGTTGCAACCGGGTCCAGTGCGCGCCTGCCCAGGTCCGTGGCCACGATAGCCTGGCGCACCGCATCATAGCGCTGCTCCGGCGCAATACCCTTGAGCGTCGCCGCGTACTCGAGGTAATCCGCAACCATCATCTCGGGGTACATGGGCAGGTTCTCCGGCAGGTAACCCAGTTCCCGCTGGATGCTGGCCGCATTGCCCTCGAGCACCTGTCCGCCAATCCTGATCGTGCCTGCTGAGGGCTCGAGATAGCCGCTCAGCATGCGCATGATCGTGGTTTTGCCCGCCCCGTTGTGGCCCAGCAGGCCCACGACTTCATTGGGCCCGATGTGAAAGGACACATCATCCACGGCAGTGGTTTTGCCATAGCGGCGGGAGAGCGATTGCACTTCAATCATGTGACTAGCAACTTGATAATGAAAGCGATGAGTACCAGGTTCAGTATCAGCCGGATCAGTTTCTCGCCCCGTGTTACGGTGAAATGCGCGCCCAGGTAACCGCCGATGGCATTGCCCAGCGCCAGTGCCAGCCCTACCAGCCACAGGATTTCCACCCTGCTGGCGAAAACTACCAGGGCGACCAGGGTAAATACCGCCACGATAAATACCTTGTGCATATTGGTGCGCACCAGGTCCAGGCCCATGGCCCGGTTGAGCACAGGCATGATGATAAAACCCACCCCGATCTGGATAAACCCTCCCCAGAAACCCACCGCCACCATGAGCAGGTGACCCCTTAGCAGCTGCGCCGGTGTCGGTTGGTAGTTGACGGGACATTCCCTGTTGCCCTTGTTGAAGTGCATGATGAGCATTACCCCGATCATTACCAGGGCGAGGATGCGGTTGAACCATTCGCCTTCCAACTCTGTCCCTAGCAGTGCGCCCGCAATGGCCCCCGGCACCGAGCAGGCGGCAAGGCTCAGGCTCAGTCTGAACTCGCTGAAACCCCTGCGAAAAAAAGCGGCGATGGCAGTGAGATTCTGGGCCAGGACGCCGATGCGATTGGTGCCGTTGGCGACCGGGCCTGGCAGCCCCATGAACAGCAGCACCGGCACAGTGAGCAGGGAGCCGCCCCCCGCGATGACGTTGAGAAAGCCGGAGACGACACCCACGGCGGCCAGCAGGGCTGCCTGCCACAGGTCGAATTCAGCCATCAGTCTTCGGTCCAGGCCTCGCGCATGGTGACAAATTCCTCGGCTGCGGTCGGGTGGATGCCAATGGTGGTATCAAACAGCGCCTTGCTTGCCCCTGCCCTCATGGCGATGGCGAAACCCTGCATGATTTCCCCCGCATCCGGCCCCACCATGTGGGCTCCCACTACCCGGTCCGTGGCCTTGTCGACGACCAGCTTCATGAAAGTCTGCTCTTCCCGGCCGCTGATCGTGTGCTTCATCGGTTTGAAGGTGGATTTGAACAGCCTGATATGGCCGAATCTGGCCCGGGCCTGCTCCTCGGTGAATCCCACCGTGCCGATATTGGGCTGGCAGAATACGGCGGTGGGGATGAAGTCGTAGTCCACAATGTTTTCCAGTCCGCCGAACTGGCGGCGCGCGAAGGACATTCCCTCCGCCAGGGCCACGGGTGTCAATTCCATGCCACCGGTCACGTCGCCAAGGGCAAAAATACTGGGTTCCGCGGTGCGGTATTCCCCGTCCGCCACCACGTTGCCGAACTCATTGACCTCGACCTTGACGTTTTCCAGGCCCAGGCCGTCGATGTTGGCTTTGCGGCCCGTGGCATACAACACTGTGTCGGCTTCGATACTGCTGCCATCCGTCAACGCAAGCACCAGGCCGTTGGCTCCCCTCGCAATCGATTCGACATTGACCTCAAAGCGCAGGTCAACGCCGGTCCTGGCGATTTCCCGCGCGGCATGGGCGCGGATGTCCGCGTCGAAGCCGCGCAGGAACAGGGGCCCCCGGTAGAGCTGGGTAACCTGTGAGCCCAGGCCATTGAAAATGCCGGCGAACTCCACCGCGATGTAGCCGCCCCCGACAATGACCAGCCGTTTGGGAAAGTGCTCGAGGTCGAATATCTCGTTGGAACTGATAGCCAGCTCACTGCCGGGAAACCGGGGTATGTGAGGCCAGCCGCCGGTGGCGACCAGGATTTTCCCGGCGCTGAATGTACGCTCGCCAACCGCAACGGTATGGGCATCGACGATCCTGGCGCGGCCGTCAATCACCTCGGCCTTTACACCCTCGAGCAGTCGGCTATAGATGCCGTTTAGCCGGGATATCTCCCTCTTCTTGTTGTCCCGCAGCGTGGCCCAGTTGAACGCAGGTTTGCTGCTGTCCCAGCCGAAGTTGCGGGCATCACTGAAAGACCTGGAGAATTCGGAAGCATAGACGTAGAGCTTTTTCGGCACGCAGCCCACGTTGACGCAGGTCCCACCCATGTAGCGATCTTCTGCGACCGCCACCTTCGCACCAAACCCGGCGGCCATTCGCGCAGCCCGCACGCCGCCCGAGCCCGCGCCGATGACAAACAGGTCGTAGTCGTATTTTTCCACAGGCGGCTCCTCAGCTCAGCGGTGCACAAGTCTAGCAGCCCGCAGTTCCGGACTGAATGCCGAGTGTACAACTAATCCCGCAGCGGGACCGCCGGTAGAAGGCCGGGCAGAGCCTGTCGGTTCACAGCCGGTCGGCTTGGTCGCCGGCGCCGATTCCGATACCATACGCGCGCTCATCAGTTAACAGGTCGCATCATAAAGCGGTTATACAAGGGTTGATTTATGAAAATGAAAAAGTATCTCCACAGGCTTTGCCTCGGCCTGGTCGTCGCGCTGGGTTGTGGGTCCCTGGGCCACGCGGGCGAAACCGCGGCAGTCCAGGATGAAATCGTGCTCAAGAGCGGTTCAAAAATCCTCGGCAAGGTCACCGGTACCCGCGACGGCGTGGTCACCGTCGAGACTGATTTTGCCGGTACGCTCAGCATCGAGCTGGACAAAATCGCCTCGCTGCAGACCGCCGACCCGGTGCTGATCCAACTGGCGGATGAGACCGTGATACCCGAGCAACCCCTGCGTATCCAGGATGAAGTGCTGGTAGTAGACGCCGCAACCAGCCCGGAGAAGGCCTACCCCCTGAGCGAGTTGCTGTTGGTCAATCCGGAGCCCTGGGAGCTGGGCCAGGGTTACAAGTGGAGCGGGCTGGTCAGCTTTGCCGTGGCTGCCCAGCGCGGCAACACGGATACCGATGAGCTGGACTACAGCCTGGAGAGTATCTGGCGCAGCACGCAGGATCGCTACACCCTTCGTGGCAATGGCGAGAAAGACAAGACCGACAACGAGACCACCGTGGACAAGTGGTATGGCCAGGGCAAATATGACTATTTCCTGGATGGCTCGCTCTATGTCGGCATCCAGACCTCGGCGGAGCAGGACAAGTTCACCGACCTGGACTTGCGCTACCTGGTTGGCCCCTACCTCGGCCGCCAGTTCTATGAAGAGCCTATCTTCACGCTGTCCGCTGAACTGGGTGCTGCCTATGTGAATGAGAACTTCATTGAAGCCGAAGATGACGATTACGCCGCCGCCAACTGGACCCTCAATGCATCCAGCAACTACCTGGGAGGGGATTCGCGCCTTTACTTCGACCACCGCGGTATCCTCAGCGTGGAAGATGCCTCGGACTATATTCTCAATAACGTCCTCGGCCTGGCTTTTCCGCTGCTGTGGAGCCTGGAGGTGGCAGCCGAACTCCAGCTGGATTATGACGCCGGCGCGGTGGAGGGTGTGGATAAACTCGACCAGACCTACAGGCTTCGCCTCGGCTACACCTGGTAGGCGGCCAGGACAGGCTCAGGCGCTATTGGCCTTGCGCACAGCGGCGGCGAGCAGTTGTAACAGCTGGCCGGTGTCCGCCAGTGACAGGCAGGCATCGGTGATGCTCTGGCCATAGGTCAGGGCGCGTCCCGGCTGCAGGGGCTGGTTGCCGGCAACCAGGTGGCTTTCCAGCATTACCCCGCGGATCGCCTGCTGACCCTGCTCGATCTGCTCGCATAGACAGGACAAAACCTCCGCCTGGCGGCGGTAGTCCTTTTCGCTGTTGCCGTGGCTGCAGTCGACGATAACCGAGGCGGGAAGTTCCTGGGCCGCGAGTGCCGCCGCGGCGTCCCGTATCTGTTGTGCCCCGTAGTTGGGCCCGGTCTGCGAGCCGCCGCGCAGGATCAGGTAGCCGTTCGGGTTGCCGGTGGATTGCAGGATGGCCGGGGTCCCCTCTTTGGTGAGGGACGGGAACCAGTGGCTGTGCCGCGCCGATCGAATGGCGTCGATGGCCACCCCTATCTGGCCATTGGTGCCGTTTTTGAATCCCACCGGCATCGACAGCCCGGAGGCCAGTTCCCGGTGAATCTGGCTCTCGACGGTGCGGGCGCCGATGGCGCCAAGGCTGACGAGGTCGGCGTAGTACTGGCCGAAGGTGGTATCGAGGAACTCGCTGGCCGCTGGCAGCCCCAGCTGATTGACGTCAAGCAGGACCTTGCGCGCCAGGTGCAGGCCCCGGTTGATATGGAAGCTGCCGTCCAGCTCGGGGTCATTGATGAGGCCTTTCCAGCCCACCACCGTGCGCGGTTTTTCAAAGTACACGCGCAGCACCGGGAAAATGGCGTCCCGCAGCGGCTCACATATCGCTTTGAATTGCCTCGCGAAATCCAGCAAAGCCGCCGGGTCGTGAACTGAGCAGGGCCCGACGATCGCCAGGACCCTCGGGTCCGTGTTGGCAAGAATACGCTCTATCGTGCGCCGGGCATCGGCGATACTATCGGCGCTGGATTCGGGCAGGGGCAGCTCTTCTGCCAGTACCCAGGGCGTTATCAGCGGCCGGGCACTGGCAATACGGACATCGTCCGTGGTCCTGCTCATGGGGTCAGGCGCGTTTACCCTTGATCAGGCCGCGGAACCAGTCGGCAAGCGTTTCGTGCTTGTAGTCGGTGAACTCGCCGGCGTCCATGAACATGCCGTGCTCCGGGCAAGTCTCATACCAGACGTGGGACTGGACCGGATCGGCCGTTTTCACCATGTCCTTGCCACAGCGCGGACAGGCGATATCTTCAACGCTATCCCACTTCTTGCCTACTTTGGCATCCCCCATATCCAGGGCGTCCCCCATCCACTTATTCTTCAGCAGCTCGGCTTCGCCGTGGTCGAACCAGAGGCCATCGCAATTGGTACAGCGATCGATGACGACATCGCCACCATAGGTGATCTCGGTCATCCCATGCCCGCACTTTGGACACTCTATACTGTGTATTTCGGGGTTGTATTCCATCCAGCGTACTCCCTAGGCATTGTTGAATGCTGTACCATCGAATCCCGCAGCGCGGGCGTTGCGGGGTGATTCTAGCCCAATGACGGGTGAAATTCCCGCACCGGCTCCCGCCGAAAGGTAATTATTGTCAGCACGCCTTTCAGCCAGGTTTAATCTTGGCGCTTAGTATACGTGATCCGAGTCGGGTTTGGCCTCCGGCTACCCTGGTCCGCCCTTTATGGAGGAAGCCTTATGCGATTGATCCGGATACTCCTGCCACTGGTTCTGGCAGCGGCGGCGACCGCTTCCTTTGCCAAGGACAATCCGCAGCGGGGCGGCGAGCTGTACGCAAGCTGTGCGGCCTGCCACGGGGCCCAGGGTGAGGGCAACCGGAGTCTCAATGCGCCGCGCCTGACCCATCTGGCCCCCGTGTACCTTGTCGAGCAGTTGCAGAAGTTCAAAGCCGGTGTTCGCGGCGGCAATGAGGCCGGTGACAGCGCCCGTCAGATGGCCGCGATGGCGGCAACCCTGGCCGATGACCAGGCCATGTACGATATCGCTTCTTATATAGCAACTCTCAAGGGTGGCGTTTCCGCCGTCACCGTAGAGGCCGATGCCGAGGCGGGCGCCGGCTACTACCGCCAGTTCTGCGCCGCTTGTCACGGCCCTGCCGCCGAGGGCAACCCCGCCCTTAATTCGCCGCGCCTTGCAGGGGCGGATGACTGGTACCTCGTTGCCCAACTCGAGGCCTTTCGCGGCGGCGTTCGGGGTAGCCATGCCCAGGACCGTACCGGCAAGCAGATGCGCGCCATGGCCGGTGTCCTGCCCGATGACGCGGCGGTGGCGGCTGTGGTCGCCTATATCCGCAGCCTGCCCCAGTAATGGCGCTGAATTTCTTCAGCCGAAATCTCGGCGGGGCTCTGGTCTGTACCCTGTTCGCCGCCGGCTTGCCAGCGCTGGCGGCTCCGGCGGCATTCGTACTGAGTGAAAACTGCCCGCCGGGCTTTGAGCTCAGCAGCGGCCAGTGCAAGTTGCGCAGCATGTACCAGATGTACGATTCGCTCCAGGCTGCGGGCGTGGGCGGCCTTAAAACCGGGTTGCCGCCCTACCGCGATGGCTTCTCGCCGCAGCAGATAGACCTGGGCCGCTACCTGTTCTTCGACCCGGTACTGTCGGGCGATGGTACGGTCTCCTGCGCCAGCTGCCATAACCCCGCCCTCGGTTTCTCCGATGGCCGCGGCCGCAGCGTGGGCGCTAATGGGCAAACGGTGAACCGCTCCGCGCAGAGCCTGTGGAATGTTGCATTCGGGCAGCGTTTTTTCTGGGATGCCCGGGCAGCTACCCTGGAAGAACAGCTGCGCGGCCCCCTCTACGATGCAAAGGAGATGGCCAACAACCCCGAGCAGTTGCTGCGCACCTTGAACGGGATTCCTTTATACCGGGAGCTGTTCCGGCAGGCCTGGCCTGAAGATTTCCAGATTGCGGATGCGACAATTCGCCTGGAGCAGGTGGAAATGGCCATTGCTGCGTTCCAGTCCTCACTCATCTCCCTGAACAGCCGTTACGACCAGTACGCCCATGGCTATGCCGATGCCCTGACCGAGCCCGAGAAAGAGGGGATGAATATATTTCGCTCCTTCGTTGCGCGCTGTGCCGAGTGCCACACGCCGCCGCTGTTTACCAATCAGCAGATTGCGGTGATCGGTACGCCCGAGCCCGAGGGCATGGCGTTTGACCCTGGTGCTTCGCTGCCCCTGGGTGAGCCAACCCTTCGCGGCGGATTCAAGGTGCCCTCGCTGCGCAATATCGAGCTGACAGCGCCCTACATGCACTCTGGCCGCTTCGCTACCCTGCGTGAGGCAGTGGCCTTCTATACTGGCGGGCGCGGTCATGCGGTACCCCCGGGAGAGGAACTGAAGATTCACTGGCATATCTGGGAGCCCAAGCTCCGCGATGACGAGTTGGACCGCCTTGTGGATTTTCTCAAGACCCTGACCGATGAAAGTTTCAAACCGGCTGAGCCGGCACGTTTGCCCTCGGGTATGCAGCCGGTTCACAATAATGTCGCCCTGGCGGGCGATACCCCTCAACATGGAGCATCCAAAGATGAATAAAATAGCAATAACAGTGGGCGCCGCGGTATTGCTTGCCGGTGGTTACTTCCTCGGCCAGTCCGGTCAGAAGCCGGCGACTGTGATCAAGCTGGATAGCGAACCCAAGGCCGCTTTCACCTCGGAGGGGACCGGGGAAGTGCCTGCTGCCCCTGGCACTGCCGTGCGCAGCCTGGTCACCCCCACCAGTGGTGAACTGATTGTCGTCAAGGACGGAGAGTCGATCCAGGCGGCTGTCACCGCGGCGAAGCCCGGCGCCGTAATCAAGGTAATGCCCGGCACCTATAAGGAAACCGTCTATATAGACAAGGACAATATAACCCTCTCAGGGGTCATCGAGCAGGGTAAATACCCGGTGCTCGAAGGCGAGGGCTTGCGCAACGATGCGGTGCTGTATTCCGGCAACGGTGTCACCGTGGAAAACCTCTACATCACCAATTACAAGGGCAATGGGGTGATGGGCCAGGCCGGTAACAACTACATTATCCGCAACAATATCATCGTCGACACCGGCGTCTACGGCATTTTCCCCCAGTTGGGCGACAATGGCATCGTCTCCCACAATATCGTCTCCGGCATTGAAGATGCGGCCATCTATGTCGGCATGTCAGACCATGTCGATGTCGTATTCAACCAGGTATTCGACAGCGTTGCCGGCATCGAGATCGAGAACAGCCGTCACGCCCTAGTCGAAGGGAACTACGTCTACAACAATACCGGTGGTATTCTCGCCTTCATTACACCCGGCCTGCCTATCAAGACCTGCGGCGATGTGCTCATTCGCAATAATTTCATCGTGGACAATAACCACGAGAACTTTGCCATACCCGGCTCCCTGGTCTCCAACATTCCCGCCGGTACCGGCGTACTGGTAATGGCCTGCGACGATGTGGTTGTCGAAGGCAACATCATCACCGGCAATAACTCGGTCGGCATCACATTCACCGATTTCGCGCTGGCCGGCAACGCGGCCAACGATCCGGATTCCGAACCCAATCCCAACCGCCCCAGGATTCTCAACAACATCATGCAGGACAACGGCAAGGACCCCGCGCCGGTTGTGCGCGCGGCGTTGGCGGCGATGATGACCACCACCGGTCCTGATATCGTCGATACCGTAGGCATGGACGATGGCTGCATCCTCAACCCGGAGCGTTTCCGCACCATTGGTCTCGACAAGTACGGCGAGTGTGAGTTCTCTACCACCGCCAACGTGGCCAGTTATACCCGGGCTGAGCCGGTGCCCCCGCGTTCCATGGAGGACATGGATAAGGGCAAACTGGCTTTCTATGGGGTGTGCGCCGGTTGTCACGCCTATGGCTCCCGCATGATCGGCCCTCCCACCCAGATCATTCAGGCACTGTATATGGATAATCCGGAAGGCATCGCCGAGTACGCGGCGAATCCTGTGAAGAAGCGCCCGGATTATCCCGAGATGCCTCCACAGTCCCACCTGGATGCAGAGACGCGCCTGGCTGCTGCAAAGTTTATGCTGCAGGTGAAGAACTAAATCTGCTGTTGGTTGGTAGTTCCTTGAGTGTCGAAGCCACCTGCGGGTGGCTTTTTTGTGGAGGATAATAAAACGTTCACTGCACCGCGTTTCATGCACGCTCGCTGTGAAAATTGGCTGTCGAAACTCCGGCTGTGAAAAAATACCAACTTGGCGAAATCGTGCGGCGGGTGCGAAAAATTTGCCGGTGACTTCGCTGAGCAATGAAATTTCTTCGTGCCGAGAGTGTGGCGCTGGCAGCTCTTTCGTTTGCGTGGCGCTGAGCGCGATTGTGCAGGATTAATTTGTGTACTGTATTTAAAGTGTTTTTTTAACGTTGGCAAAGTTCGCACAGAAAAAATCCGCGATACATCACTCCGCAGCACAAGCGGATCAGCGGATAAGTCTTGATGAATGAACGAGCTTAGAGCTGGTCGCAGCCACAGAAAAAATTTCGAAGGCGTTGAAAAATTTTCCCTTGCCGATCAAAAAATAGACGTTACATTTTTTTTATTTCGTCATACACTAGCCGTGCGGTACCTATCACCAGTGGAGTGATAATAAAAGTGTTGGAGAAGGAACTGGCTCAGGCGACCAAGATTGCTGAGCAGACCTGTAACAAGGTCGAGCGGTTGAGAAAGAAGTTGGTAGCTGAAACTGAAAGACTACATGCAAGAGCGAAACGCGAATTGAGTGTAGCCCGGAAGAAACACAGTTCTACCAATGCCAGTCTCAACAAGGCAATGGCGGTGTTGAAAGCTGGAACCGGATCCGACAGACAGCAAAAAGTGGAAGTGTTGAAGAAGCAGGTTCAGGAGTTGACGCAAGCGATTGCTGGTTTCAGCAAGGTAGCCCGCGAAGCTGCTGAAAATTACGTAACTGTAAAAGGGGATACAACCATGGTAGCGAAGAAGAAAGCTGCACCGAAGAAGAAAGCCGTAGCCAAGAAAGCTCCAGCCAAGAAAAAGGCAGTAGCCAAGAAGAAGGCCCCGGCCAAGAAGAAGGCAGTAGCCAAGAAGAAGGCTCCGGCCAAGAAGAAGGCAGTAGCCAAGAAGAAGGCTCCGGCCAAGAAGAAAGCGGCAGCCAAAAAGAAAAAATAAAGGCCCGTCAAGCCAGGGCGGCTTGATGGAGGTTGTTCAGGCGTCCCGCATGCTCGGGGGCGCCCTCTTCACCCCCTGAAAAGCTCCCTGGCTTATTTGCGCCTTCTTTTCGGTTCAGCCTGGCCCCTAACGGGCCGGGCGGCCTTTCCTCCCGCTGAAATTGTGGGTATGGCAATCTGGTAATCCACCGGGAAGTTGATGTCATCCCGCTTCGACTCAAGCTCGATGCTGGCCGGTTGATCCACCGTCAGCCATGAGCCGCAGGCCTCCCCGGCATCACAGATAAGCAGATCGTTGTCCGCGTCGCTGCCGGCAAATATCTGGTATCGGCCCCGCGGCAGATCTGCGAACGCATACTGGTACCGCCCGTCCCGCGCAGTTGCGAAGAGCTGCGCAACCGGATCCTCGGCCCCCTGCTCATACAGCAGTATATAGACGACACCGACATCGCCCGCCTGGTCGCCACCGGCCGACATGATGACTCTCACGGTGAGCGTGTTGACCGATGAACGGGCGATGATATCTGCCGCATACACCCCCGCCGCCAGATCACTGCGGTCGACCGCCACCTGGTAAAGGCCCAGGCCGCTGCTATTAGCATCCAGTGGGCTGAGGGATAGCCATGGCTCCGAGCTGGTCAGCTCGATCAACTCGAGTTCACCGCTGCCGCCATTGCGCAATTCCAACTCCAGGGTCTCCACCTGGCTGGAAAAGTTCAGGGTACTGGCGGATGCACTCAGTACAGGATTGTCAGCCGGGGTACCGCCGGCTGCTTCGATCGCGGCCAGCACGGCGCGCTGCGCATTGATGAGGCCGTAGCCGAATTCATTATCCCTGCCGGGGGCGCCGAGATCATCGCTGAGCTCGCCGCGGATCAATAGCGCGTCAATGTCGGCAGGGCTCAGGCTGGGGTTCACGGATTTCATCAGCGCGAGCACACCAGCGACATGGGGCGCAGCCATAGAGGTACCGCTTTGGAAGGTATAACCGTAGCTGCCGCCCACATCCAGGCCGCCGGTGCTCAGTACGCCATCCGGGTAGCCATCTCCGTTCAGGTCGACGCCGTTGTTGCCGCCGGGTGCAGCGATATCGATGGAACTGCCGGTGTTGGAGTAACTGGCGCGCCGCCGCTGCGCGTCCACTGCCGCTACCGATATCACGCCGTCATAGGCGGCCGGGTAGGAGGGGAGGCCCGAGGCTTCGTTGCCGGCGGAAGCGACCACGCTGACACCGGCGGCACGTACCCGCTGGTAAAGTTCCTGGCTCGACTGGCTGAACGGCCCCCCACCCAGGCTCAGGTTGATAACGTCCGCATGCCTGGCCGGCACTGTGCCGGAGTCGTTGGGGAGACCGGCGGCGAAACGGACGGCCTGGTCGACATCGTACGTGGTGCCTTCGCCGCCAAGACCCAGCGCCCGCAGTGGCATGACGCGTGCGTTGTACGCGACTCCGACCACGCCGATCCCGTTGTTGGCCGCGGCGGCAATGGTGCCGCTGACGTGGGTGCCGTGAAAACTGCTCGATGCACCACCCCTGCCACCCCCGGTATCCTCGGGATCGGGGTCTATGCCGTCCCCGTCCCCGCCACTTTGTGCGCTGCGCACGAAATCGTAACCGGCAACCCACTGCCCGCCCAGGTCCGGGTGTCCGGAGAGAATGCCGGTGTCGATCACGGCGACGATAACCTCCGGGCTGCCGGCAGTGGTGTCCCAGGCCGCGGGCAGGTCGATCAGTGGATAGTGCCATTGAAACGCGAAGCCCGAATCATTGGGGACTGCCATCGCCCTCACTTTGTAGTTGGGTTCGGCATACTCGATGCGTGGATCGCGCTTGAGCGCCTTGATCGCCAGCAGGGTTTCCAGTCGCGCCCGCAGCGTGGAATCCTCGATATGACCCAGCTTTTCCAGAGCCGGCCCGCTGCGCGCGATGGTTTCGGGCCCGCCGGCAAGTCCGCGCCGCATGCCCATCAGCCGCGCCCGCCCCGGTCCGCCCGCGCGCTGCTCCATGCCCATTCGGCGCAGGCGACTGAAGATCGGGCCGTCCGGCTCGGCGCCGGGCTTGAACTTGATCACCGATTGCCAGGGCAGGATGGCGTGATGGCGCTGGCCCTGCCCGACTGCGCCGCCCTGGTCGCCGATGGCGAGGATGTAATTGGTGGCACCCTCAAAGGCGAAGGCGTTGACGACATAGCTGCCATCGCGTGGCACCACCAGAGTCTCCACCTCTGCGGACTCTATAGAAAAATCCAGGATGCGACCCTGCGTGTCGTAAAGGTACAGATCGGCGTCCGCCTGCTGAAAATCCGCCACCAGCATCGTGATGCTCTGGCCCGCCAGCAGGTCCACCCGGAAGTAGTCGTCGGTGTCGCCACTGTCAGTCGAGCGACCCGGCGCGCCACTGCCCGGCTGGTTGACGTAACCGCCGAGAGTGATGGGGTTGGGGATGGGCTGGGCAGTAGCCACGGAATCGTTGGCCCGGACCGGGCCGGCGGGATCATTGGTATCGCCATCCACCGCCTGGTTGCTCGATGCAGTGATTGTCCCGGCGATGCGCAACGACTGGGGCGGCGGTGTGGGTGTTGGGACAGGCGTGGGTTCCGCGCTGGAGGAGCCGCCACCGCCGCCACCACCGCAGGCGGTTGTCAGGAGCGCGACGGCGGCCAGGGCTGTCAGCCGGCAGTAGAGTTTGTGCATGGTCGTACCGGGGCGGAGGCGGCAGCAGTGAGTGACGCCTACGATAGCAGAGATTCGCGCAGCCCTACATCTGCAGGATGATCTTGCCCATGTGCTGGCCACTTTGCATGTAGGCCTGGGCCTGTTCCACTTCTTCCAGGGGGAATATGCGGTCGACCACCGGCGTGACGGCGCCGCTTTCGAGGTGCGGATACACCCGCTCGAGAATTTCCCTCACCATGACGGCCTTCTGGGTGAAACTCTGGGCCCGCAAGGTTGAGCCGGTGAGCACCAGTCGCTTCACCAGCAGCGGGCCGAAATTGACTTCGGCCCGCGCGCCGCGGATGAAGGCGATGTATACGATGCGGCCCTCGGGCGCTGCCACGTTGATGTTTTTCTGGATGAAGTCACCACCGGCAATATCCAGGATGACATTGATCCTGTCTTTCAGTCCCAGCGCCGTCAGTACCTGCTCGAAATCCTCGGTCTGGTAGTCGATGGCGCGGGTGGCACCCAACAGTTCCAGCGCCCGGCATTTTTTCTCGCTGCCGGCGGTTGTATAGACCTCGGCGCCAAGGGCCCTGCAGATGGCGATGCCGAGGGTCCCTATGCCACTGGCGCCACCGTGGATCAGCACCCGTTCCCCGGCTTGCAACTGGCAGCGCTGGAACAGGTTATGCCACACGGTGAGCAGTGCCTCGGGCAGGGCCGCGGCTGCGGCCATGCCGAGGCCGCCGGGAATCGGCAGGCACTGACTGGCGGGCGCCACGGTGTAATCGGCATAACCGCCCCCATGGGTCAGGGCGCAAAGCCGGTCGCCCACCTGCCAGTTGTCGACGCCGGCGCCCACCGCGATGACCTCGCCCGCGACCTCCAGTCCCATGATCGGCGAGGCGTCGGCCGGCGGCGGGTAGAGCCCTTTGCGCTGCAACAGGTCGGCGCGGTTCAGCCCCGCGGCGGCTACCTTTATCAGTACCTCTGCAGGCTGGGGCGAGGGCACCGGCCCGTGCGCGATACTGATACTGTGGTCCTGGGGGTCGACCGCTGCAAAGCGGCGCTGGGCGGGTAGCTTCATGCTTGCTCCTGGGCGGCCCGGACAGGGCCTGGCTTGGGTATCAGGTGGCAGACTTGCAGATCAATTGCTCGAACAGGGTATGCGCTTCGGCAAGGTTGTCAAAGATCGGGTAGTCGCTGTTCATGGCCCAGTTGGTGGTGAGCATATAAAGGGTGCCTACCACCATCGCGGCGAGAATCTCCGGGGAAAAGTCCGTGCGCACATCGCCCATCTCGATCCCGGCAGTGATCAGGCGGGTGAAGCTGGCGCTTGCCGAATTGCCTAGTTCGCGTTGCTGTTCCGCGTTCTCGGCAAAGATCGACGGAGCGATCAGGATCAACTGCCGGTCGATTTCGTCGAAATTCGTAAAATTGGAAGCGATGTATTCGATCATCGCCTGCAATCGTGCACGGGTGGTGCGGTGGTTCGCCATGAGCAGGTGCAGCATCGGCTCGGACTGGCTGTAGAGGCGGGAGATACCCAGGCCGCCGAGCAGGGCGTGCTTGTTGCTGTAATGCCCATAGAAGGTGCGCCGGGCGACGTCGGCCTCCACGCAGATCTGCTCGATGCTGGTGTCCTCGATGCCCTGTTGCCGGAACAGCCTGTTGGCGGCCTCCTCGATCCGGCCGCGAATCTCGAGTTTGCGCTTTTCCCGCCGTCCCGGTAATGCCGAGGTGCTCACCGCTGTACTTGCCATGAAAATCTCGCCAGAGTGTTGCATTCGTCGGATGATTAAACTAGATTAGTATACATATGTGCAAGTTTACTCATCTGTAGGCCTTTCTGTCTGTAAGCAGGGGGTGAGAATGAGGGGCTTGTTCGTCCTTTTCAACCGGCAAATTGCCAATCACAAGTACGGAGCTGAGCATGTCGATCGTCGATGCGTGTGAATCCAGGACCAATGTAACGCCGGAGTTCCCCATGGGATGGTTCTCCGTGTCGCGCAGCCATGAACTGCAGGTGGGCGAAGTGAAGCCGGTCCAGGCCTTTGACCGGGAACTGGTGCTGTACCGCACCCGCAGCGGCGTGGCGGTGGTGCAGGACGCATTCTGCCCGCATCTTGGCGCCCACCTGGGCCATGGCGGGCGCGTTGTCGGCGAGTCCGTGCGCTGCCCCTTCCACGGCTGGCGCTTTGGCACCGACGGCAAGTGCGAGGAAATACCCTACTGCGACGAGATTCCCGAGCGCGCCCGTCTGCGCACCTGGCACACCGAGGAAAAGAATGGCGAGGTCTACGTCTGGTATCACCCGGAAAACACCGGGCCCGAATGGGAATTGCCGGAGTTGCGCGAGCTGGGTGACCCCAACTGGACGGTGCCGCGTTACGCGGAATTCCTGGTTCCCGCCCATGTCCAGGATATCGCCGAGAACTCCTGCGATCCCGTGCATTTCCAGTACGTCCATCGCCAGCCAGACGTGCCGCCCTCGGAAGTGACGGTGGAAGAGAACGGGCGCATCCTGCACCTGCGCTCCGACGCGAGTAAAGCGGCCATACCCAGCAAGCTGCACGCGATGGTGTTCAATCCCGGATTCGCCCTGGTGCGCAACAGCTACGGGCCAGGCGCCGAGATGGTAGTCTACAACAGCGCCCAGCCCATCAATCGCCACGAGACCCGGATGCGCTGGACCCTGAGCGTGCGTCGCGAGATCGAAGACCTGGCCGGTGACGCCGTGATGCAGGGCATTATCGACGGTCTCGGGGACGATTACCCGATCTGGGCGAACAAGGTGCACAAGCACCGGCCGGTATTCTGCAAGGAAGACAAGACCCTGGTGTTGTTCCGCAAGTGGGTGCGCCAGTTTTACCTGACGGAAAAAGACAAGCGGGAAATTGCCTGAGCATGCAGGATTTCAACAACAAGGTAGCGGTCATTACCGGTGGTTCGAGCGGTGTCGGACGTTCACTGGCTTTTGCCCTTGGCCGGCTCGGTGCGAAAGTCGCCGTGGGGGATGTCGACAGGAACGCAATGGCGCAACTGCGATCTGACCTGGCGGCGGAGAATATCGAGGCCATCGTCGAACACTGCGACGTCACCTCCGCGGACAGCCTCAACTCCCTGGCGGAAAAAGCCGCGGCGACCTTCGGCGGCATCCACCTGGTATTCGCCAACGCCGGCATCAGTGCCGGCGAGTCGGGTGCGATGTGGGAGTATTCACAGAAGGACTGGCAGTGGTGCCTGAACGTGAACCTGTGGGGCGTCATCAATACCATCAATGCCTTCATGCCCAGGCTGGTGGCGGCGAACCAGGAAGCGCATTTCGTCGTAACCGGCTCGGGCAACGGCGCCCTGTTGGTCTACCCCGACCAACCCATTTACACCGCCACCAAGGCTGCGGTGCACGCCATTACCGAGAACCTGCACTACCAGGTGACGGCGGCCCAGAGCCCGGTGAAGGTCAGCGCCCTGTTCCCCGGCCCCCACGTGGTGGATACCGGATTGTTCAATTCCGGTCGGGTGCGCCCGCAGGAACTGAAGAAGGACATCGAGGGCAACGCTTCCGGCATCAGCAGTGTGGACGACATGAAGAAGATGGCCGCGCAATGGGGCATCGAACTCAAGACCACCCACCCCGACGAGGTTGCGCAGATGGCGGTGGACGGTCTGCGCAACAATGCTTTCTGGCTGCTGGCCACAACGCCCGAGACGGAGCAGAAAATCCGTGCCAGGGCGCAGATGATTCTCAGCCGGGAGACCCCCGTAGCCAATATGGTCGGCGCCTGAGGCGTCGGCCGGTAGGTTTTACCGTTTGTTTCCAGACATTATCAACCTGTTTCAAACCATAAGGAAAAATCCATGAGCAATCCATCAGGTGCACCCCAGGGCAATCCCGGCGATATCGCCAATTGGCCCATGCTGAAAGTCGTCTATCGTACCGACCCCGACAAGATCGCTGCCCTGCTGCCGCCGGGCATCGAGCCGGGCGCCAAACCCAATGTCACGCTCACCATCTACAACTACCCGGTACCCGATGAGCCCGAGTACGGCATTGTCACCACGATCGATGCGAACTATAACGGCATCGCCGGCGAGTACACGCTGGGCTACGGCATCGACCAGGAGTCGGCGATATTCATCAGCCAGCAGACCAATGGCCAGCCCAAGTACCCCTGCACTACCGAGTTCTATCGCCTCGGGCCCCAGGTCACGGCCCGCTGTACGCATCACGGCTACACCTTCGTCGAGTTCAAGGGAGCCTCAACCGGGCCGGTCGACCCCCTGCCCGACTTCGACCAGCACGAGTGGTGGATCAAGGTCTCGCGGGCGGTAAGTATCGGCGGTCCGGCGACAGGCTACGACTTCCCGCCGCATGTCGTTCATGTGGCCAGCCGCTACGGCACCGCCTGGCGCGAGGAGGTCAAGGGTGAACTGGTGTTGCGCGACAGCCCCTGGGATCCGTTGACCACCCTGCTGCCCATGCGCGAGCAGCTGTCCGCCCACCTGTGGTGGCCGATCTTCCTCGGTCGCGAGATCAAACTGGCCGGCAAGCTCGACCCCCAGGCCTTCCTGCCTTTTGTGGATACGATCTCCGGTTCACGCTGGCCGGGCAGCAACGGTGGGCCCAGGCGGGGATAGCTGGGTCAGGTCACCGGGTATGTGCTGGCAAAATGCACTACACTGGCGAGCATAGGTTTTTTGACCGCTGGTAATTGTCCACCAGCCCGGAGTGAGCCATGTCCATGTTCCTGCGCAAACTGAAACACTCGCTGTATCTCACCCTGATGCGCTCCCTCGCGGGCCTGGGCCCGGGCGCCAGCCACCGGGCTTTCGTCGGCAGTGGCAGCAGCCGCGAGTTGTGCCGGCACATACTGCGCACCGGTGCCAGCAAGATACTCATCGTCACTGACAAACCGCTGCGGAGCCTCGGGGTTGTGGACCAGGTTATCGCGCCCCTGCTCGAGTCCGGCATCGAACTTGCCTACTACGACGGCGTGCTTCCCGATCCCACCTACGATCAGGTGGCCGCGGGGGTCGCGGTGGCCAAGGCGCAGGGCACGGATACCATCCTGGCTATTGGCGGCGGCTCGGCCATTGATGCGGCCAAGATCATCGCGGCCTCCGCCACCAGCGACCAGTCCCCCAAGGACTGGGTTGGTTTTGGCAAGGTGAAGCACCAGGTCCTGAAACTCTATGTGGTGCCCACCACTTCGGGTACCGGTTCGGAGGCCACCATGGGCGCTGTTATCTCCGATGCCCAGACACACCAGAAAGGCGTGATATCCGGTGGCACCCTGCTGCCTTTGACCACGGCGCTGGACCCGGACCTGATGCTTGGCCTGCCGCCCCATATCACGGCGGCCACCGGCATGGACGCGCTGACTCATGCTATCGAGGCCTATATCGGCGTGTGGGAGCGAGGCAGCCGGCTGGAAGATGCCCGCATCGGTGTGAAGCTGGTGTTCGACAACCTGGCCGCTGCCTATCGCGACGGGTCAAATCGCGAAGCCAGGGCGGGCATGGCCATGGGCGCCTATTATGCGGGGCTTGCCATCAACCAGGTGAATGTCGGCAATGTGCACGCCATCGCCCACCAGCTGGGAGGCAAGTACGGTATTCCCCACGGCCTTGCCAACGCGCTGGTGCTCCCCCACGTGCTCGAATTCTGTTGCCAGGAAGCCGCCTCGCGACTGGCCGAATTGGCCATCCTGGTTGGGCTGGGCAAGGCGGGCGAGGACCAGAACCAGCTGGCACACCGGTTTATCCAGGCCGTGCGCAACCTGCGCACCGAGGTGGGTATACCCGACCACTCGGATAAATTGAAGCGCGAGGATTTTGATGCCATCGCCGAATTGGCCATCGCCGAGGGTGACGGCTACCCGGTGCCGCGCCTGCTGGACAAACCCAGTATCCTAGCGATCCTCGGCGAGATCGCCGGCTGAAGTCCCCGGGGCCGTCAGCTCGCGCCTGACGATCACGACCTCCAGGTCGTCTTCGTTGCGCAGGGTATGAAAGCCCAGCGCGGCGCACAGGCGCAACATTTTGCTATTCTGCGCCAGCACATCCCCTTCCATTACTTCCAGGCCCCGATCCCGGGCGATGGACATCAGGCGCAGCATGAGCTGGTGACCCAG
>Ga0105090_10000371_pt1 | contig 21648 bp, 19 predicted proteins | sample PPLLak3March2015_FD_79110 | JGI IMG/M metagenome (GOLD analysis project Ga0105090, IMG submission 79110) | Freshwater sediment microbial communities from Prairie Pothole Lake near Jamestown, North Dakota, USA - PPLs Lake P7 Core (1) Depth... | ecosystem: Environmental > Aquatic > Freshwater >... | reverse complement strand
GTACTTTGCGCCGTACTTGTCGCGCACCGGCTGCGTGGCGTCGTAGAACGCCTTCTTGTCGACCTCGACGAACTGCACGCCGGCGGCCTTGAGCTTGTCGACCGCCTCCTTCGTGTAGGTATCCCAGAGCTGCCGCTGCTCGAGCTGCGCCTCGCGCGAGAGCTTCCGCACCAGCGCCTGGTCCTCCTTCGACAGCGTGTCCCAGGTGCGCTTGCTGAACACGAAGATCTCGGGAATGATCAGGTGGCCAGTGAGGCTGTACACCTTCGACACCTGGTAGTGGTTCTGGGCGAGCAGCGTCGGCGGGTTGTTCTCCGCGCCATCGACCACGCCGGTCTGCAGCGCGGAGTAGAGTTCGTTGAAGCCCATCGCGACGCCGTTGCCCCCCATCGCATTCATGGTATCGACGAAGATCGGGTTGCCCATCATGCGGATCTTCTGGCCCTTGAGGTCCGCCGGCTTGGTGAACGCCTTGTTCGCATAGACGTTGCGCGTGCCGGCGTCCATCCAGCCGAGCGCGATCAGGCGGCTTTGCGGGCTCGCGCTGAGGTCGTCCATCATCTTCTGGCCGATCGGGCCGTCGATCACGCGGCGCATCTGCGCCTCGTCCTTGAAGATGAACGGCATGTTGAACACGTTGAGCTCGTCGACCACCGGCCCCATCGCGCCGACCGAGATCCGCGCGATCTGCAGCGCGCCGACCTGCGCCTGCTCGATCATCTCCTTCTCGCCGCCCAACTGCATCGACGGGAACATCTGGATCGAGATGCGACCGTTCGTCTGCGTCTCCAGCTTCTTGCCCATGCGCTGGATGGCCTCGACCGTCGGGTAGCCGAGCGGATGCACATCCGAGGCCTTCCACACCTGCTTCGCTTGCGCGAACGCCGGGCGGATGCCGCCCACGGCTGCGGCCGCCGCCAGCGCGGCGGACGAGCGAACGAATTCACGACGTTTATTCTGCATGCTCTCTCCTTTGAGGATTCACCCGCCCGGCAGCGCCGGCTGGCGACAATGCGCGTATTTCGCCGATTTCGCGCAACCGGCCCATCCTAGCAGCCGCCGGCCGTCAAAGAAACACCGTGGATCAAACCTGCGTCGGGTCGGCGAGCTGCTGTGGCAAGATGCGGCGGATCGTCCCGCAAATCCGGCCAAGCCGCCCATGCCGCACCGCTTCACCCCGCCGCCGACCCGCCGCGGCCGCACGCCGGCCAAGCCGGGCGCCGTCACCGGGCAGGTGCAGAGTCTGACGCGCGGCTTGTCGATCCTGGAGTCCCTGGGCAAGGCCGAGGGGGGGCTCACACTGACCGACGTCGGGCAACGCGTCGGGCTAGCGCCCTCCACCGCCCACCGCCTCCTGGCCACGCTGGAGAAGATGGGCTACGTATTCCAGGCCGGCGACCTCGGCCTGTGGTACGTGGGCCTGCAGGCGTTTACCGTCGGCTCGAGCTTCCTCGCCTCCCGCGACTGGGTGGCCCAGAGCCACCCGTACATGCGCCGGATGATGGAGCAGGTAGGCGAGACGACGAACCTCGCCATCCTCGACGGCACCGAGGCCGTATTCATCGACCAGGTGCAGTGCCGCGAGACGATGCGCACGATCGTGCGGCTGGGCAGCCGCGTCCCGCTGCACGCCTCCGGCGTGGGCAAGGCGATCTTCGCCACGCTGCCCGACGAGCAGATCGACGCGATCCTGAAGGTGAAGGGGCTGCCGCGCATCACGGACACGACGATCACCTCGCCGGAGACCATGTGGGCGAGCCTGCGCGTGATCCGCCAGCGCGGCTTCTCGTTCGACGACGAGGAGCACCTCGTCGGCACGCGTTGCGTGGCGAGCCCGATCTACGACGAGCACGCCGAGTCGCTGGGTGCGATCTCGCTCGCAGGACCGGTGTCGCGGTTGCCGGACGCACGCATCCGCCAGCTGGGTCCGGTCGTCGCGCACACCGCCGAGGAGATCACCCGCAAGCTTGGCGGGCGCTGGCCGCATCCTCGGTGATCGTGAGGAAACGCGGGCGAGCAGCGAGCCCGCGTTTCCTCACGAGGGCTGGTCAGAGCGGCGGCTTCGGGCGGCCGTGCGCCGCCGCTGGAACGACCACCCAACAACGTGCGCCGTGCCTGAGCGCTGCCCATGCAGGCGTTCGGCGCCATGCGCAGGCTGGCGTCAGACCGGCGCCGGGCCAGGCTCGCGTCCCGCCAGGGCCGCCCAGCGCCGCGCGAGATGCGGTTGTGACGGCGGCCGCCAGCGCGACAGCAAGACGTCCGCCGCGTCCATCTCGTTGCAGGTGAGCGCCACGTCGCAGCCGGCGGCAATCGACGCGTCCGCGCGCGCCACGATGTCGCCCGCCCCGAGCGCACCGGCCATGCCGAGGTCGTCGGAGAACAGCGCGCCGTCGAAGCCGAAGCGCTCGCGCAAGATCGTCGTGCACCAGACGCGCGAATAGCCCGCCGGCTGAGCATCGACCTGCGGATACACCACGTGCGCAGCCATCATCGCCTCGAGCCCCGCGCAAGCGAGGGCGCCGAACGGCACGAGGTCGTCGGCGAGCAGCGCGTCGAACGGGCGGTCGTCGACCGGCAGCGCCGTGTGCGAGTCGGCGGCCACGAATCCATGCCCGGGAAAGTGCTTGCCGCAAGCCGCCATGCCGCCGGCCGCCAGCCCGCGACGCAACTCGCCGGCAAGATGCGCGACCGCGTTCGGATTGCGATGCAATGCGCGGTCGCCGATGACCGTCGAGGCACCGAAATCGAGGTCGAGCACCGGCGCGAAAGCGAGGTCGACGCCGTGCGAGCACAGCTCGCTGCCGATGGTCCAGCCGATCCGCGCCGCCTCCCGCGCGGCGGCGGCGATGTCGCGGTCCCACAACTCGCCCAGGCGCCGCATCGGCGCGATGGCGGTAAAGCCCTCGCGGAAGCGCTGCACGCGACCGCCTTCGTGATCCACCGCAATCACCGGCGCCGGGTTGCGCAGTGCACGGATCGACGCGGTGAGCGCTGCGAGCTGCGCGCAGTCGGCGAAGTTGCGCGCAAACAGGATCACGCCGCCGACCAGCGGATGAGCGAGGCGTTCGCGATCGGCGGCTGTCAGCTCGCAGCCGCCGATGCCGAGCATCACTGGGCCGCGGGAATGGTCGAAGGTCATCTCGATAACGCCCCGAAGTCGCTGGGTCCCCGCTTCCGCGGGGACGGCGCCCGTCGCCTGATCGCGCGCCGCGCGATCAGGCTCCTCGCGCCGCTTCGCGCATGAGGCGCTTCATCTCGCGCACGGCCTCGCGCAGGCCGACGAACACGCTGCGCGAGACGATGGCATGGCCGATGTGCAACTCGCGCACGCCGGGCAGCGCTGCGACCGGCTGGACGTTGAAGTAGTTGAGCGCGTGCCCGGCGTTGAAACGCATGCCGTGCTCGCGGATCGCCTCGCCAACTCGGCGCACCTTGTCCAGCTCGGAGACGACCGCGGTGCTCTCCGGGTCGCGGCCGCGCGCGTGGAATGCGTGCGCATACGGCCCCGTGTGCACCTCGCACACACGCGCGCCGATGCGCGCCGCGGCTTCCACCTGGCGAATCTCCGCGTCGATGAACACGCTGGTCACGATGCCCTTCCCGGCGAGGCGCGCCACCGCCTCGCGCAGCTTGCCCTCCTGCGCGGCGACGTCGAGCCCGCCTTCGGTGGTGACCTCGTGGCGGCCCTCGGGTACCAGCATCGCCATCTCGGGCCTGATGCGGCAGGCGATGCCAACCATCTCCGGCGTGGCCGCCATCTCGAGGTTGAGCTTGATGTGCGTGAGGTCGCGCAGCCGCCGGACGTCCTCGTCCTGGATGTGGCGGCGATCCTCGCGCAGGTGCACGGTGATGCCGTCGGCGCCGCCCAGGTGTGCCTCGACGGCTGCCCACACGGGGTCGGGCTCCCAGGTGCGGCGCGCTTGCCGCAGCGTGGCGACGTGGTCGATGTTGACGCCGAGCTCGATCATGGCCTTCGGGCCGCACTCACGGTTCGCCGTCGAGCGAACGCAGGTCGGCGACGATGCGCCGGCTTTCGATGCGTCGCGATTCGAGGTGGTGGTCGAGGACTTCGCGCATCAGCTGCCTCGCTTCGGCGGCGATCGAGGGATCGGGAAAGCGCTGCTCGGCGAGCGCGATCAGCGTCGCCCCGCGCACCACCGGCCAGCGTGCGCCCGGCTCGCCGGCGTGCCGCCGCGGCCCGGCGTCGAACGCGTAATGGTACCGCGCGTGCGGGTCGATCGCGCTGCCCGTGTCCGCCTCGCGGGTGAGCGGCAGCGCGTAGCCCAGCTCGGCGAGCAGGCGCACCTCGAAGCCGCGCAGCACAACCGCCTGCGCGCCTGCGCCCGTGCCTGCCGCCAGCGCGCCAAGCGCATCCTCGTAGCCGTCCCACAGCGCAGGGTGCGGGTCCTCGCGCGGCAGCAGTTTCAGCAGCAGCTCGTTCAGGTAGAAAGCCGCGAGCAGCGACGCGCCCGCGGGCAGCGGCACGCCGCCGCGCCACTCGGCCTTGACCAGCGTCTTGAGCTCGGCAGTACCCGCCCACGACAGCGCGATCGGCTGGAATGCCTGCAGCAGGCCGCGCAGTTCCGAGCGCGGCCGCTTCGCGCCCCGCGCGACCATGCCGACGCGGCCGTGCTCGCGCGCGAACGCCTCGACGATCAGGCTCGTTTCCTTGTAGGGATAGGCGTGCAGGACGAACGCGGGTTCGTCGTCGTGCCGCTCGGGAAGCGCGCGCGGCATGTCAGTGGCGCCGGGCCGCCCCGGGGCGCCCATGCGAGCGTAGGGGCCGTCTCACGTCAGTAGCCCATGCGGTCCAGCGCGCCGTCGTCGTCCGACCAGCCCTTCTTCACGCGCACCCACACCTCGAGGTAGACGGTGCCGCCGAACAGCCGCTCGAGGTCGCGGCGCGCGGCGCTTGCGATCGCCTTCATGCGCTTTCCGCCTTCGCCGAGCAGGATGGCGCGCTGGCTGACCTTCTCGACGTAGACGCTCGCGAAGATGCGCCGCAGATCACCTTCCTGCTCGAACTTGTCGATGCCCACGCTCGTTGCGTACGGGATCTCGTCGCCGAGCAGGCGAAAGATCTTCTCGCGCACGTACTCCGCGGCGAGGAAGCGCTCGTCGCGGTCGGTGATGTTGTCCTCGGGGTACAGCGGCGGCCCCTCCGGCAGGGCCTTGGCGATCTCGTCGCGCAGCTCGGCAAGCTGCGTGCCCTTCTCCGCCGACACCGGCACGATGGCGGCAAAGTCGCGGAGGGCCGCGATCTCGGCGAGCAGCGGCAGCAGCGCGGACTTGTCGGCGAGTGCATCGACCTTGTTGACCGCGGCGACGACCGGAACGAAGGGGGGGACGAGCGAGAGCACGTCGCGGTCGGCCTGCACGAGGCGCGCGCTGTCCACCACCCACAGGACGGCGTCGACGTCGCCCAGCGCCTCGCGCACCGACTTGTTCAGGCGCGCGTTGAGGCGGGAGCGGTGCTTCGTCTGGAAGCCCGGCGTGTCGACGAACACGAACTGCCGGCCGGGTTCGGTGAGGATGCCGGTGATCCGGTGCCGCGTGGTCTGCGGGCGTTTCGCCGTGATCGACACCTTCGCGCCCACGAGCCGGTTGAGCAGCGTCGACTTGCCGACGCTGGGACGCCCCACGATCGCGACATGGCCGCAGCGGAAAGGCAGCGCCGGAGCGGCGGCGCTCATCTTTGCCGCGCCATTGCAACAAGCGCAGCGTACGCGGTCGACGCGGCAGCCTGCTCGGCCGCGCGGCGGCTGGCGCCGGAGCCCTGCGCTGCCACGCCGAAGGCGTCGATGCGGCACTCGGCGGTGAACGTCTGTGCGTGCGCCTCGCCGGCGATCTCCACCACGCGGTAGTCGGGCACCGGCAGCCCGCGGCCCTGCAGCCACTCCTGCAGCCGCGTCTTCGGGTCCTTGCCAAGGGCCTGCGGATCGGCGTCGCGCAGCACGTCGTCGAACGCGCTCTCGATTGCGCCACGCGCGGCGTCGTAGCCGGCGTCGAGGAACACGGCGCCGAACACAGCCTCGAGCGCATCGGCGAGGATCGACGGCCGCCCGGGTCCGCCGCTGCGTTGCTCTCCTTCGCCGAGCCGGATCGCTTCGCCGATGCCCAGTCGTCGCGCCACTTCCGCCAGCGTGTCGCGGTTGACCAGCCCCGCGCGCACGCGCGACAGGTCGCCTTCTGGCAGGTCGGGGAAGCGGTCGAACAGCGCACGGGCGACCACGCAGTTCAGCACCGCGTCGCCGACGAACTCGAGCCGCTCGTTGTGCCTCGCCCCGAAGCTGCGGTGCGTCAGCGCCTGGGCCAGCAGCTCGGGCCGGGCGAACGCGTGGCCGAGGCGCGCGTGGAACTCAGGGTCAGACCCCAATTTCCCGATTCCCGCTGCAGTAAGACGCTGTCGGCATGTCGGCTGGGAAATGGGGGTCTGACCCTGGTTTCGCTGCTGTTCCTACTTCGTCGCGGATGTCTCGAACTCGAGGAGGATGGAGGCGTTGCCGAACATGTGCAGGCGCCTCTCCCAGGCGATCTCCGCAGTCACCTGGCCACCGTTGCGCGTGATGACCGCGTCGGCAGCTTTCACGTTTTCCACGTAGCTCGTCTGCAGCCTCCGCTCGAGGTCGCGGCGGAACGGCCCGGGGTTGTTCGGATCGGCCCCGCCGCCGCGAATCGTGTCCTCGAGCGACTTCTTGACCGCGAAGTACTCGATGTACGAAGGAACGACGCGGAAGCCGACCATCGCGAAAATCACGACGACCGCCGCGACGAGCAGGAACCCGAGAATCGTGAGGCCCGCCTGACCGTTCCGCATCCCGTTGCGCATGCCGCACCCCCGTGAATCGCGCCCGCCGGCACGACGAGCACCTATCGTATGCTGCTGCCGACCCGCTGGAAGGACAGCCCGACGATGTCGTCCCAGTTGAACCAGATGAAAAAGGCGCGCCCGCGGATGTGGTCGTCGGGGACGAAGCCCCAGTAGCGGCTGTCGTCGCTGGCGTCGCGGTTGTCGCCCATCATGAAGTAGTGCCCCGCCGGCACCCGGCAGCGGAAGCCGCGATCATTGTATTCGCAATTCTCGCGCCCCGGAAACGGCCGGACGTTCGCCGGATAGACGGGCGCGGCCTGCGGCTGGGCGGCGATCGTGTACGACCGGGCCGCGTCGCCGCCCGCCGCCGTCTCCACGCGCCGCTCGGTCGTCTCGAAGCGCAGTCCCTCGAGGTAGCTGTAGCTGCCATCGGAGCGCTGCGGCAGCGGAACGCCGTTCACGGTGAGCTGCTTGTCGCGGTACTCGATCGTGTCGCCGCCCACCCCGACGACGCGCTTGATGAAGTCCTGCGACGGATTGACCGGATAGCGGAAGACGACCACGTCGCCGCGCTGCGGGTCGGCGATGTTCACGATCTTGCGCTCGACGATCGGCAGCCGGATGCCGTAGCTGAACTTGTTGACGAGGATGTAGTCGCCGACCACCAGCGTGGGTCGCATCGACGAGGACGGTATGCGGAACGGCTCGGCGATGAACGATCGCAGGAGGAACACGGCCAGCAGGACGGGAAAGAAGCTCTTCGGGTACTCGACCCACCACGGCTCGGCCTGGCCCGGGGCGCGCCGGCGAGCGAGCGCGAGCCGGTCCAGGAGCCAAACCGCGCCGGTCGCGACGGTGAGCAGGAAGAGGATCAGCGCGAAGTTCATGGTGAGCGTCGGACCAAAGGCCGTTACCGCGGCGCCTTGCCGCGCGAAGCATTGTCCCATGGCGTGCGCGCGCGCCGGCCGCAGGCCGTCGCTGCAGGACGCGGGCCGTCGCGCCGTCCCGTCACTTCTCGCCCACCTGCAGGATGGCGAGGAAGGCCTCCTGCGGGATCTCGACGCTGCCCACCGACTTCATGCGCTTCTTGCCGGCCTTCTGCTTCTCGAGCAGCTTGCGCTTGCGCGTGATGTCGCCGCCATAGCACTTGGCGAGCACGTCCTTGCGCATCGCCTTCACCGACTCGCGGGCGATGATCTGGGCGCCGATCGCCGCCTGGATCGCCACGTCGAACATCTGCCGCGGGATGAGGCCGCGCATCTTGTGCACGACCTCGCGGCCGCGGAACTGCGCGACCGACCGGTGCACCATCACCGAGAGCGCGTCGACACGATCCCCATTGATCAGGATGTCGAGCTTGACCACGTCGGCGGCGCGAAACTCGCGGAACTCGTAGTCCATCGACGCATAGCCGCGCGACACGCTCTTCAGCCGGTCGAAGAAGTCCATCACGACCTCGGCGAGCGGCAGCTCGTAGTGGATCACGACCTGCCTGCCGCGGTACTGCATGTCCTTCTGCACGCCGCGCTTCTCGGTGCACAGCGTCAGCACCGGGCCGACGTAGTCCTGGGGCACGAGGATCGTGACCGTGATCACCGGCTCGCGGATCTCCTCGACGCGCGACAGGTCGGGCAGCTTGGACGGGTTGTCGATCTCGACGACCGTCCCGTCGCGCTGCAGGACCTGGTAGATCACCGACGGCGCGGTCGTGATCAGGTCCATGTCGTACTCGCGTTCGAGCCGCTCCTGCACGATGTCCATGTGCAGCAGGCCGAGGAAGCCGCAGCGGAAGCCGAAGCCGAGCGCCTGCGACACCTCGGGCTCGAAGTGCAGCGACGCGTCGTTCAGCTTGAGCTTGGTCAGCGCCTCCCGCAGCGCCTCGTACTGGTTCGACTCGACCGGAAAGAGCCCCGCGAACACCTGCGGCTTCACTTCCTTGAAGCCGGGCAGCGCGACCCCGGCGGCCTTGCCGGCGTGGGTGATCGTGTCGCCCACCTTGGCCTCGGCCAGCTCCTTCACGCCGGCGATGACGAAGCCGACCTCGCCGGCCGCCAGCTCGTCGCGGGCCACGGACTTCGGCGTGAACACGCCGACCTGCTCGCACTGGTGCACCGAGCCGGTGGCCATCAGCAGCACCTTGTCGCGCGGCTTCAGCGTGCCGTTGACCACGCGCACCAGCATCACGACGCCCACGTAGTTGTCGAACCACGCGTCGATGACCAGCGCCTGCAGCGGCGCCTGGGGATCGCCCGCGGGCGGCGGCACGCGCACGATGACGGCCTCGAGGATGTCGTCGATGCCCTCGCCGGTCTTGGCGCTGGCGCGGATCGCGTCCTGCGCCGGAATCCCGACGATGTCCTCGATTTCCTCGATCACGCGCTCCGGCTCGGCGGAGGGCAGATCGATCTTGTTCAGCACCGGCACGACCTCGACGCCCAGCTCGGTCGCCGTATAGCAGTTCGCCACGGTCTGCGCCTCGACGCCCTGCGAGGCATCGACGACGAGCAGCGCGCCCTCGCAGGCGGAGAGCGAGCGCGAGACCTCGTAGGCGAAGTCGACGTGGCCGGGCGTGTCGATCAGGTTGAGCCGGTACTCCTGCCCGTCGCGCGCGACGTAGGTGAGCGCGGCCGTCTGCGCCTTGATGGTGATGCCGCGCTCGCGCTCCAGGTCCATCGAGTCGAGCACCTGCTCGCTCATCTCGCGCTCGGCGAGCCCCCCGCAACGCTGGATGAAGCGGTCGGCCAGTGTCGACTTGCCGTGGTCGATGTGGGCGATGATCGAGAAGTTGCGGATGTGGCGCACGAAAGGGCGGCGGAAGGTCGGGCGCGCGCCAGGCGCGCGGCCGCGCCAGCCCATCGGGGTCGGCGCGTCGATGCAAAACGTTGAATTCTAGCGGATTTTCGAGGCGCCCGCGAGGGCCGCGCTCACCCGCGCCGCGTCGAGCCGGTAACGGCAGAGCTCCGTGTCCGGCGCCGGTGCGCCCGCGAACAGCACCGGCACGGCGTCGCCGAACTCGATTGCGAGCGCGGCGTGCCCGGGTGCGTCGACGTCGATCACGTCGACGGGCGTGGCGCCAGCCAGCGGCGCGAGGGCGGCCAGCATCTCGTCGCAGAGGTGGCAATAGCTGCGTGCGAGGAGCGTGAGGCGCATGGCGCGCTAGCGCGCTGGGGCGAGGGGCGGGGCGCGGGAGGCGAGCGTGCGCATTCGCAGCACCGGTGCCGTCGGCACGCTCACCCCTCTCCCCCCACCCCTCGCCCCGCCGTCGACGTCACTCGCCGTTCGGCAACCTCACCGTCGCGAAGAACGTCTGCTCGCCGCGCCTGATCTGCAGCGTCACGCTCGCGTTCTTCTCCAGCTTGGCGAGGAGGTCGTTCACTTGCACGGCGCTGCGCGCCTCGGTCGTGGCGCCGCGGCTGATGACGGCGAGGATGATGTCCCCCGGCTGGACGTTGCCGCGGACCGAACCGGAGACTTCGTCGACCAGCACGCCGGCCTTGACGTCGGCTTCCTTGCGCTGCTCGGCGGTCAGGTCGGACAGGACGAGACCCATGCGGTTGGGCTTGGCCTTCTCCTTCGGCGCCGGCGCGCTTCCGCGCCTCGCGGCGGGCTGCGCGTCCTCCTTCATCTCGGCCACGGTCACGCCGATGTCGCGCGTGCCGCCGTTGCGCCAGACGCTCAGCATCACCTTGGTGCCCGGGCGCACCTGCGTGATGATGCGCGGCAGCGTGTTGCTGTTGGCAATCTCGCGCCCGTCGACCTTGAGGATGATGTCGCCGGGCTCGACCCCGGCCTTTTCCGCGGGCCCGCCCTTCTCCACCGAGTTGACAAGCGCGCCGGCGACCTGTTTCAGGCCGAACGAGTCCGCCGACTCCTTCGTCACTTCCTGGATCTGCACGCCGATGCGCCCGCGCGTGACTCTTCCCTTCTCGCGCAGCTGGGTCACGGTGTGCATCGCCACGTCGATCGGGATGGCGAACGCGAGCCCCATGTAGCCGCCCGAGCGCGAGAAGATCAGCGAGTTGATGCCGACGACCTCGCCGCGCAAGTTGAACAGCGGTCCGCCGGAATTGCCGGGGTTGATCGCGACGTCGGTCTGGATGAACGGCACGAGGTTCTGCTCGCTCGACACGTCGCGTCCCTTCGCGCTCACGATCCCCGCAGTCATCGTGTTCTCGAGGCCGAACGGCTTGCCGATGGCCACGACCCACTCACCGACCTTCAGCTTCTCGGCATCGCCGATGGTCACGCGCGGCAGGTCCTTCGCGTCGATCTTGATCACCGCGACGTCGGTGCGCTTGTCGCTGCCCACGACCTTGGCCACGAACTCGCGGCGATCGGTGAGGCGCACCTTGACCTCGTCGGCCGAGTCGACGACGTGGGCGTTGGTGACGATGTAGCCGTCGGCGGACACGATGAAGCCGGAGCCCGCGCTCATCGCCTCGAACTCGCGCTGCGGCCCCCCGCGGGGCACCGGGCCGAAGCGGCGGAAGAACTCGTAGAACGGGTCGTCCTCGGAGATTTCCGGCATGCGCTGCCCGCGTCGCCGCTGCGTGACGTCGATCGAGACGACCGCGGGGCCCTGCTTCTCGTAGAGCTCGGTGAAGTCGGGCAGCAGCGCGCCGCGCGCCTGCGCCTGCACGGTGCCGGCCAGCAGCACCGCAGCGACCGCGAGCGCGAGCCCCAGCAGGACACGGGGAAGGAGGAACGGGCGCGGGGAGAGTGTCATGGCTTGATTCATACCTGTTGATTGCTGCGACGTCGGTGAGGAGAGGGAGGTGCTACGGCCTGGCCTGGCGCGACACGGACTGTGCGATCTGGCGGATGGTGATCGGGGGCGCCTCGCCGAGGGCGGTCACGAGATGATCGTCCATCTTGTGGGCGTAGACGTTGAGTCCGCCCTGGCGCATCGCGCCGGCCGCCTGCCCGGCGACTGCGGCGATCGGCTCGACGAACACGGACACCGCGACGAGCCCGTCCGAGAACACGAGGTGGGCCACCTGCTCGCGCCTGCCGCGCAGATGGCGGAAGCCTTCCTTGACCTTGACGAAGCCTGGCGGGAGCTTCGCCACGACCCAGCCGGTGTCGTGCGAGGCCGGATCGCCCGCGGAGCCCTCGCGCAACTGCCAGTCCGGCGGCACGGCAGGCCAGGTCGGCTTGGCCAGCTCGCGGTCGAGCTTCACGCCGATGGCGATGTCGGTGAACGCGAACTGCTCGACGACCTCCTGCCTCTCGTTGATCATGCGCGCCTTGAGCAGCAGCCCGGTCTCGCGCTCCGTCCAGAACTTGTGGCCGTAGCGCCGCCCGTCCCTCGGCTCCAGCACGTGGACCTGCGCTTCGAACCCGGCCACGCGCACGTTCTCGGCCTTGCGGAACTCGTAGTGCTCGGCGAGCGAGCGTTGCTGCTGCGGCGAGAGCGACGGGAACACGTTGCGGAACGTGCGCGGCTCGACGCGGACGATCTTCGCGTCCGGGTAGTAGCAGCGCACCTCCCCGTGGCTGCGGATGACCTCGCGCGCCGGCCCGTCGAGGTTGACGAGCTTTTCGTACTCGGCGCCGCCGTCGTTGACGTGCGTGAGGCGCAGTGTCTCCGTGCGCCCGCCGTGCTGGAAGACGATCGTGCCGACGTAGTTGAGCGTGCGCGCCGCGTGCGCGGCCCGCGCGAGCCAGGCCGTCACGTCCTCGGCGCGCGCATGGGGTGCCAGCGCCAGCGCCGCCAGCAGCCCGAGCATCGCCGCGCACACCCGTGTCCGGCGGCGCGGCGCGACGCTCTCGGAAGTCGCCTCGACCGCGCTCATCGCGCGCCGTCGACGATCGGGGCCGCCACTACGCGCACGTACGGGCTCACGCCCTGGTAGGCCGTCGCCGGCGTGTACTGCTGGTGCGCGAGCACGTAGTCCTGCGGCAGCGTCTGCGGGCGCACCCGCGCCGGCGTCACCGATCCCGCCTCGAGCGCCTTGGCTATCGCCGTCGCGGGATCCTCGGTGAGCGACAGCGCCGTCCAGCCAACGACGGCGACCGCCGCGACCGACGCCGCGGCCGCCCAGGCCCACGACGGGGCCGGCTGCGCACGGCGCCGCGGTGCCAGCACCGTCGGCTCGGCGGCGAGCGCGTGCGCGAAGCGGCGCGAGAACCGCGGCATCGCTCCCGGCGTGCCGCGCAGCGTGTCGCCGATCACCTGGTAGCACGCCCACGTGGCGAGCGCACCGTCGCGGCGGCACTCGTTGAGCAAGCGGTCGACCTCCGCGTCGGGCAGGTCGCCGTCCATCAGGCGGGAGAGCTCCTCGTTCATCACCATCTCCGGTTCTCGTCGGTGCCGAGCAGCGGACGCAGCTCCGCGGCGATAGCCTCGCGCGCGCGGAAGATCCGCGAACGCACGGTGCCGATCGGGCAGTTCATCAGCGTCGCGATCTCTTCGTAGGCGAGTCCGTCGATTTCGCGCAGCGTGATCGCGGTCCGCAGGTCCTCGGGCAGCGTTGCCATTGCGCGGGTCACGGTCTCGGCGATCTGCTTGCCGTGCAGATGGTCCTCGGGCGTGGCCGAATCGCGCAACGCCTCGGCATCGTCGAAATTCTCCGCATCCTCGTTGTCGAACTCGGTGGTCGTCGGCGCGCGGCGCCCGAGCGCCACCAGGTAGTTCTTCGCGGTGTTGATCGCAATCCGGTACAACCACGTGTAGAACGCACTGTCGCCCCGGAAGGAAGGCAGCGCGCGATAGGCCTTGATGAAAGCCTCCTGCGTCACGTCCTCGACCTCCGCCGGGTCGCGCACCATCCGCGACAGGAGCCGCCCCAGCTTGCGCTGGTACTTCGCCACCAGCAGCTCGAACGCACGCTTGTCGCCACGTTGCGCCCGCTCCACGAGCTGCTGATCGACTTCGCGATCACCCATCCGCGGGTTCTTTATCCCAAGTCGTGCGTTGTTGTGCCGCCGGAAGGCGGGCCCGCATGGCGACCCGCACCCCGGCCGGCCGACGATTCCCGGCGGCCCGCGGTGCACGACTGCAGGCAAAGACCGCCGGAAACAGCCGAAGTTCACCCCCCCGTGCAGGAATCCGCCCGATTATCGCAAAGCCTGCGCGCTCCGCCCCCTCCGGCCGCGCCGCACGGGCCGCGGCTAGCATCGGGCGAGCTTCACGACCGGCCGGATCACCCCGGTGGCCGTGCCCCGGTAATTGCGTATCGTCGGGGCGGCAAGCCGCACCAGCGCGGCCCGCCGAGTGTCGTCGAGGAGCCCGAGCGCGTCGAGCACCGCGACGGTTGCCGGCGCGATCGCCCGTCGGCCGCCATCCGCGATCTTCAGGGCGATGCCAAGCCCGAGGCTCGCCACCCCCACCACCTGCACCCCGTCGGCGCCGATCTTGGCGATCCAGTCGCCGCCGCCGGCGTGCATCAGCGCTTCGTCGCTGTGGCCCGCACCGGACACGAGCCCCGGGTGTGCCGCCATCGCGTCGCGCAGCCGACGCGGCGCCCCGTTCCATTGGGGATCGTCGTCGCCCACGGCCAGGCGCGCGAAGGCGTGAGCCAGCGCCGACAGCGGCAGCGCGAAATTCGGCGCCGAACAACCGTCGATGCCCATTGCCATGCGCTCGGCGGGTACGCCACTGAACGCGGCCACGCTGGCGCGGATTCCCACCTGCAGCGGGTGCTCCGGATCGAGGTAGTCGTCGCGGCGCCAGCCATGCAGCGCGCACGCGGCGAGCATGCCCGCGTGCTTGCCCGAGCAGTTGTGCGCGAGCGGCGAGTACGGCGGCGGGGGCGGGTAGGTGCCGGCGAGGTCGTACCAGCCCGGTACGTGCGTGCCGCACTGGAGCTGCTCGGGCGCATTGCCGGCGCGCGCGAGCATGTCGGCCACCCCGGCGACGTGGCGCGGCTCGCCGGCGTGGCTGGCGCACAGCAGGGCGACCTGTTCCACCGAGAAGCCGAAACGCTCCACGCCGCCGTCACGCACGAACGCCAGCGCCTGCAACGGTTTCAGCGTGCTGCGCGTGAACACGCTGGCGTGCGGGTCGCCGGCCGTGTGGAGCAGCCGGCCGTCGCAGTCGACGACGGCAACGGCGCCATAGTGGACGCTCTCGTCGGCGCCGCCTCGGGTCGCGACCGCGAGCGGAACGTGCGGATGCCGGTCGGGCATGCGGGGGTCGGGGATGGGCAAAGGGCGAATTATCGCCCATCCGCCCGCGATCCCGCCCCGGGCGCGGACCTCCGCCCCCCGGGCCGCTATGTGGCGGCGAGCGCCGCGCGGATCTGCTCGAGCGCGCCCGGATCCTCGATGGTCGTGAGATCGCCCGGATCGCGGCCCTCGGCAAGCGCCTGGATCGAGCGCCGCAGCAGCTTGCCCGAGCGGGTCTTGGGCAGCAGCGTGACGAAGTGGACCTGCCCCGGGCGGGCGATCGCGCCGAGTTGCCTGTCCACCGTGTCCATGACCTCCTTGCGCATCGCCGCTGCAAGCTCCGGCGTGCCCACACGCGAGGGATCCTTCACCACCGCGAACGCGACGGGCACCTGGCCCTTGAGCGGGTCGGCCACGCCGACGACCGCGACCTCGGCGATGCCGGCGTGCGCCTGCACCGCCTCCTCGATCTCGCGCGTGCCGAGCCGGTGGCCGGCGACGTTGATCACGTCGTCGGTGCGCCCGAGCACGAAGTAGTAGCCGTCGGCGTCGCGCGTGGCCCAGTCGAACGTCGAGTACGCGAGCTTGTCGCGGAACGTCGAGAAGTAGGTGCGCACGAAGCGCTCGTCGTCACCCCACACCGTGGTCATGCAGCCCGGCGGAAGCGGCGGGGCGATCATCAGAACGCCCTTGTCGTTCGCGCCCACCTCTTCACCGGTCGCCTCGTGCAGCAACCGCACGTCGTAGCCGTAGACGGGGAACGACGGCGAGCCGAACTTGCGCGGCGTCTTCTCCACCCCGGGCTGCGCCGAGAGGATCGGCCAGCCGGTTTCGGTCTGCCAGTAGTTGTCGACGATTTCCACGCCGAGCGAATCGGCCGCCCAGCGCGCGGTCGGCTCGTCGAGCGGCTCGCCGGCGAGGAACAGGTACTGCAGCGACGAGAGGTCGTGCTTCTTCATGTAGGCGGGGTCCTGCTTCTTCAGCACCCGGATCGCCGTGGGCGAGCTGAACATCGTGCGCACCTTGTGCTCCTCGACGATCTTCCACCAGATCGCCGGGTCGGGCCGGATCGGCAGACCCTCGTACATGATCGTCGTCGAGCCGTTGATCAGCGGCGCGTAGATGATGTAGCTGTGGCCGACCACCCAGCCGATGTCGCTGGTGGTGAACATCGTCTCGCCGGGTTCGACGCAGAAGATGTCGCGCATCGACGAGGCCAGCGCGACGGCATAGCCGCCGGTGTCGCGCTGCACGCCCTTCGGCTTGCCGGTGGTGCCCGACGTGTAGAGGATGTAGGAGGGCTCGGAGGACTCGAGCCACGCGCAGTCCACTTTCGCGTCCAGGTGCTGCACGCGCATGCTCGCGTAGTCGAGGTCGCGACCCGCCACGCGCGTCATGCCGGGGTCGAGGCCGCGATCGACGATGACGACCGACGCCGGCGGGTGCTGCGCGAGGCGGATCGACTCGTCGACGAGGTGCTTGTAGGGCACCGCCTTGCCGCCACGCATGCCCGCGTCCGCGGTCACCATGACCTTCGGCTTCGCGTCGTCGATGCGGGTGGCGAGGCTCGCCGCGGCGAACCCGCCGAATACCACCGAGTGCACCGCGCCGATGCGTGCGCAGGCGAGCATGGCGAAGGCCGCCTCGGGGATCATCGGCATGTAGACCAGCACGCGGTCGCCGCGCCCCACGCCGAGGTCCGCGAGGATGGCGGCAAAGCGGCTCACCTCGGCATGGAGGTCCCGGTAGGTGTAGCGCCGCTCCTCGTTCGTCTCGGTCGACAGATACACCAGCGCGGCCTGGTCGCCGCGCGCGGCGAGGTGCCGGTCGATCGCGTTGTGGCACAGGTTCGTGCGGCCGCCGACGAACCACCGCGCGAAAGGCGGCTTCGAATAGTCGAGGACCGAGGTGAACGGCGTCTGCCAATCGACGAGGCGCGCCTGCTCGCGCCAGAAGGCGTCGCGGTCGGCGATCGAGCGGTGGTGGAATTCCTTGTACGTCGTCACGATTTCCTCCTCCAGGTCGTCCGTTCTCCGGCAAGTCTTATATAAGATATAAGAGTTGGCAAGTCCCTGCGGCCACACGCCGGGTTTTCGGCAACTTCAGCGGCCCCGAAGGGCTGGGCCTCCGCACGACGCTTGTTGTCTAGTCGCCTCTTCCGGTCGGCCGGCGCCGGGCCGCCCCAAGCCGGCCGACCTGATTCTGCATTACCCGGCGCGATTTCGCGTCGTGTGCGAAATCGCGACGATCTTCCCCGGCGCGATTTCGCGTCGTGTGCGAAATCGCGACGTCGACGCTAGGGGTGACTATCCGGCGCGATGCGGACAACGGTGCGGCCGCGGATCATGCCCTTGAGATACGCGTCGAAGTGCGTCGGCAACTCCTCGAAGTCGATGGTGCGCACGAGGTCGTGCACGACGTCCGGCCGCCACTCCACGGCGAGCTTGTTCCAGACCTTCTGCCGCACGGCCATCGGCGTGTTCGCGCTGTCCGCGCCGAGCAGCGCGACGCCGCGCAGGATGAACGGCGCGACCGTCGTCTCGAGCTTCATGTCGGCGGCCAGTCCCACGGCGCCGACCGTCCCGCCGATCTTCATCGTCGCCAGGAGCCACGAGAGCACCGGCCCGCCCAGGTTGTCGACCGCCCCCGCCCACATCGCCTTCTCCAGCGGCTTCAGCTTGCTTGCGTCGATCGTGCGCCGGTCGAGCACGTCCTTGGCACCCAGCCCCAGCAGGTACTTGCGCTCCTCGGGCTTGCCCGTGATCGCGACGACCTCGTGGCCCGACTTGGCGAGGATCTCGACGGCGACCGAGCCCACGCCGCCGGTCGCACCGGTCACCGCCACCGGACCGGCCCCGGGCTTGAGCCCGTTGTGCTCCATCAGCATGATCGCCAGCGCAGCCGTGTAGCCGGCCGTGCCCATCGTCATCGCGTCGAACGCGGTCATGCTCTCGGGGCGCCGCACGACCCAGTCGCCGGGCACGCGCACGTACTCGCTGTAGCCGCCGTCGTGCGCCACGCCCATGTCGTAGCCGTGCACGATGACCTTGTCGCCGCGCCTGAAGCGCGCGTCGGCGGAGGACTCGACGGTGCCGGCCATGTCGATGCCGGCGTTCGTCGGGTACTTCCGCATGATCCGGCCGGTGCCGTTGTGCGAAAGCGCGTCCTTGTAGTTGATCGTCGAGTACTTCGTCCGCACGACCACGTCGCCCGGATCGAGTTCGTCGAGCGTCATGTCGACGAAGCGGCTGGCGACGACCTTCGCCTCGTCCTGGAACGTCCGGTAGGCCTTGAACTTGTGCACGGGGGCTGCTCCTCTGCGGGGTGCTGGAAGAATGCCGGTCACGCGCCCGCGGCCGCGGGCGTTTCCTCGCTCGCGTGCGCGAGCGCCATGTAGTCGTGCGAGCGCATCTCGACGAGGCGGCTCGCGGTCCGCGCGAACTCGTGGGCGTTGCGGCCCTCGACGAAGAGCGCCTCGGCGGGCGCTTCGGCGGAAAGGACGAGCTTCACGCGATGATCGTACAGGATGTCGACGAGCCAGGTGAACCGGCGCGCCGCGTCGGCCTGCGCGGCGCCCATGCGCGGCACGCCCGACACCAGCATCACCGCGAACCGGCGCGCGAGCTCGAGGTAGTCGCGCTGCGAACGCGGGCCCTCGCACAGCGCGGCGAAGTCGAACCAGGCGGCGCTGCCCGCGCGGCGCCGCGCGCGGATCGTGCGGCCCTCGACGGCGAGCTCGGGCGGCTCGTCGGGGCCGGTGGCCACGGCGTCGAACGTGCGCGCCAGCGCCGCCTCCGCGGCAGCGTCCGCGGGGACGTGGTAGGCGCTCGCCTGCGCGAGCGCGCGCAGTCGGTAGTCGACGCCGCCGTCGACCTCCACGACGTCGAGGCGCTCCTCGATCAGGTCGATCGTCGGCAGGAAGTTCTGCCGCTGCAGGCCGTCGGGGTAGAGCCGCGCCGGCGGGTAGTTCGACGTCGTCACGAACACCACACCGAGATCCAGCAGCGCGGCGAGCAGGCGCCCGAGAATCATCGCGTCGGCGATGTCGGAGACGTGGAACTCGTCGAAGCACACCAGCCGGTGGCGGCGCGCGATGCGCTGTGCGATGCTGGCCAGCGGATCGGCCTCGCGCTTGAGCGTGGCGAGGCCGGCGTGCACGTCGCGCATGAACGCGTGGAAGTGCACCCGCGTCTTGCGGCGGATCGGCACGGTGGCGAAGAAGCCGTCCATCAGCAGGCTCTTGCCGCGCCCAACGCCGCCCCACAGGTAGACGCCGCGCGGGACCTCGGGTGGGCTGAAGACCCGGCGTAGGCGCGAGCGACGCGCTGCGCGGAACGCGGCGAGTTCGTCGGAGAGGCGCTGCAGCTCCGCGACCGCGCGCCGCTGCGACGCGTCGAGCGCGGAACCGCGCGCGGCCAGCGCTGCGTCGAGGTGGCCGGTCAGGGTCAGAGGTTGAGCGTCCGCTTGTCGACCGCGAGCGCGGCTTCCTTCGTCGCCTCCGACAGCGACGGATGCGCGTGGCAGATCCGCGCCAGGTCCTCCGAAGAGGCGCCGAACTCCATCGCCACCACGCCCTCGGCGATCAGCTCGCTCGCGAGCGGGCCGATCACGTGCACGCCGAGAATGCGGTCGGTCGCGGCATCGGCGAGGATCTTCACGAAGCCGCTGGTGTCGCCCAACGCCCGCGCGCGGCCGTTGGCCGCGAACGGGAAGGAGCCGGCCCGGTACGCGACGCCGTCGGCCCTGAGCTGTTGCTCCGTCCGTCCGACCCACGCGATCTCGGGCGAGGTGTAGATCACCCACGGCACGGTGTCGAAATCGACGTGGCCGTGCTGGCCGGCGATGCGCTCGGCGACCGCCACGCCCTCCTCCTCGGCCTTGTGCGCGAGCATCGGACCGCGAACGACGTCGCCGACTGCCCACACCTGCGGCAGGTTCGTCCGGCAGTCGCCGTCGACGACGACGAAGCCGCGCTCGTCCACGCTCAAGCCGACGGCCGCCGCATTGAGGCTGTCGGTGTTCGGCAAGCGACCGATCGCCACGATCAACCGGTCGAACGCCGATGAACGCACGGCCCCGCCGCTATCGGTCCACTCGACCTCGACGTCGCCCTTCCCCGGCTTGACCGAGGTGATGGACGCGCCGAGGTGGATCGCGAGCCCCTGCCTGGCGAAGAGCTTCTGCGCCTCCTTCGCGACGGCCTCGTCGGCCGCGCCGAGGAACGCGGGCAGCGCCTCGAGCACCGTGACCTCGGCGCCCAGTCGCCGCCACACGCTGCCCATCTCGAGGCCGATGACGCCGGCGCCCACCACGCCGAGGCGCCTCGGCACCTTGGCGATCGCCAGCGCGCCGGCATTGTCGAGCACGCGCTCGTTGTCGAACGCGACGCCGGGCAGGGGGCGCGGCTTGCTGCCCGTGGCGACGATCACGTGCTTCGCGGCCAGCTCGCCCGCATCGGGCCCGTCGACCTTCAGCAGCCAGCCGTCCTTGGCGCTGCCTCCAGCGAACGCGCCGCGGCCGTGCAGGAAGCGCACCTTGTTCTTCTTGAACAGGTACAGGATGCCGTCGTTGTTCTGCGCGACGACCTTGTCCTTGCGCGCGAGCATGCGCTTGACGTCGATCGCCAGTCCCTTGACGTCGATGCCGTGCTCGGCGAACGCGTGGCCGGCGTGCTCGTAGTGCTCGGAGGACTGCAGCAGCGCCTTGCTCGGAATGCAGCCGACGTTGGTGCACGTGCCCCCGGGCGCCGGCTTGCCGCCCGCGCGCGTCCCGTCGTCGATGCACGCGACCGAGAAGCCGAGCTGCGCGGCGCGGATCGCGGCGATGTAGCCGCCGGGGCCCGCGCCGATGACGGCGATGTCGTAGGTGTCTGCCATGTTCGAAGAGGCGTGGTTGGCGATGGCACTTCAAAGGTCGAGGAGCAACCGCGCGGGATCCTCCAGCGCCTCCTTGATCGCGACCAGCGACAGCACGGCCTCGCGGCCGTCGATGATGCGGTGGTCGTAGGACTGCGCGAGGTAGTTCATGGGCCGCACGACCACCTGGCCGCCCTCGACCACGGCGCGGTCCTTCGTCGCGTGCACGCCGAGGATCGCCGACTGCGGCGGGTTGATGATCGGCGTCGACATCATCGACCCGAACACGCCGCCGTTGCTGATCGTGTACGTGCCGCCGGTCAGCTCCTCGACGGTGAGCTTGCCCTCCTGCGCGCGCTTGCCGTAGTCGGCGATCGTCTTCTCGATCTCGGCGATCGACAGCTGGTCGGCGTCGCGCACGATGGGGACGACGAGGCCGCGTGGGCTGCCCACGGCGATGCCGATGTCGTAGTAGCCGTGGTAGACGATGTCGGTACCGTCGATCGATGCGTTGACCAGCGGGAACTTCTTCAGCGCATGCACGGCGGCCTTCACGAAGAAGCCCATGAAGCCGAGCTTGACGCCGTGCTCCTTCTCGAAGCGGTCCTTGTAGCGGTTGCGCAGGTCGATGACCGGCTGCATGTTCACTTCGTTGAACGTCGTCAGGATGGCGGCGGTCGACTGCGAGGCCACGAGCCGCTCGGCGACGCGCTGGCGCAGCCGCGACATCGGCACGCGCTGCTCCGGTCGGTTGGCGAGGTTGCCCGGCAGCGCGACGGCCGGCGCAGGCGGTGCCTTCGCGGTGGGCGCCGGCTGCGGCGCAACGGCCTTCGCCTGGGTCGCCGCGATCACGTCGCCCTTGGTGATCCGACC
>Ga0105090_10000368_pt1 | contig 21724 bp, 12 predicted proteins | sample PPLLak3March2015_FD_79110 | JGI IMG/M metagenome (GOLD analysis project Ga0105090, IMG submission 79110) | Freshwater sediment microbial communities from Prairie Pothole Lake near Jamestown, North Dakota, USA - PPLs Lake P7 Core (1) Depth... | ecosystem: Environmental > Aquatic > Freshwater >... | reverse complement strand
CTATGGCAAGTGCGGGAATAAATTGTTGCTCAACTGTCTGCCAGCACAAATGTATGTAAAGATTTCAAATGTTTCAACGATCACACATACCCGCATTTGCTATAACGTTTGTTATGCATTGTGCTTATTTTTTTTGTTAATCTTCTTCATATTTTTCTTCTTTACTCCCATGGATTTCAATTCTACAGCAATTCTATCTCCTTGTGGTATCCAAATTATTTTGTTTGGGGCCTTAAGAAATTCTTTAAAAATAGGATAAAAGGAGTCTGTTTCTTTAGTGTGATAGCTTCCGCTAACTTCCCTGGGTTGGGCGTAGTCTCCGACTACGTCCAGAATAAATTAGATCCGACGTAGTCAGAGACTACGCCGAACGGCGGAAAACCCTTTGCGGCCATTGTGTTAAAAAAGGAAGTGGTTAACAGTAAGACAGGGAAAGTGGAAATATTCTGGGTTATGCGAAATCACATGGTAGCATAATGGAACTTAATTAAAAAAGGATATTCTTCATCTTCGGGATTTTCTTTACAAGCTTGCTGTAAAATTTCGATATAGCGGCCGGTATTGCCCTGAAGCCAATAATAAACACTCTCAGTAAGCAGGTAATTGCCCCTCTTGAAATGGTTCATTTGAGCCGTGTCGGTTACATTTGTAAAGATGCGCTCCACTCCTCCCCGGTTCTGGTTTATCCATTTCAGGTTTTGCAGCAGGTTCTCTTCATCAAATGATGACAGTTCGAAAAACTCGGTATATGGATCGTTATCGGTGTTTATCCTGACCCCGGGAGGGAACCTGTTTATCTGCAAACTGTCGAGCACAAGGCAGGCTGCCAGGTGGTATGGGTTATTGTAAAAATAGGTGTCTTTGCCGATGGCCTCGATGCTCCTGCTCCATTTTTCAAAATCAATGGCGCTCTTTCCGTTAACCCCAAGTAAAACCGCATGATAATGCCCGATCCATACCGTAGCATTGGGGAAAACAGAATAAAAAGTTTTTATAATGCCCAGGAAACTGCTAAGGGTTAACTTGTGGAGGGGCAGGTATTGCGATACCATTCCGCCGGCATTGAGTTTATCCCTGCAAAGCTGAAAGTATTCTCTTGTGTACAAACTCCCCGAACCTAAAATGGGATGAGTGGGATCGCATGAGATAAGGTCGTACTTGTTGCGGGTGGATTGCAGGAAGTGACGTCCATCGCCCGAAGTAATGGCAAGGCGCTTATCGTTCTCTATACCAAAATTAATGTTATTGTAAAACCGGGCAGCGTTTTTCAACCCTGAAACCAGTTCCACACAATCGATATGCTTAACTTCGGGATGGGCTGCTATAGCCGAAGTGGTGACCCCGATACCAAATCCGACAACCAGAACATTGCTGCATTTTAATCCCGAAAAAAACGGGAGATGCCCCACCATTTTTACCACCTTAATGGCATCATAGGTTGAGCCTATTACCGAACTGTTATTGACATAAGTGGATAGTATAGTCGTTTTACCAGATAATTCTTTGCCTACCACATAAGTGCCTTCACGGGTTTCTTTGTAGTCCAGAATTTGCTTTTTAAATTTATTGAAGGATGGAGGCAGTATCGGAATTTTAGGATTGGAAACAATAACTAATAGAATGATCATGGCTGCAATCCCCGCACCCCATTTCATTATTAAAATGCTTTTGATATTCAGTTTGGATTTTGACAGAATAAAAACAACCGTTAAAACCATGACAATCACACAACTTACCGCCAGCACCGCCCCTAATAATGGAACAAGAATAAACGCGGCAATTAAAGGTCCTGCTACACTTCCTGCAGTATTGGCAAGCAAAACGCTGCCAACGCTTCGGCTTACTTCGCTGAAATCGTTGTTGTACAGTGTGCATGCCAATGGAAATATATAACCCGTAACGATGGAAACAGGAAGTATAATAAGGATTGACGAAAGCGCCGGGATAAGGATTATTCTTACAAAATGTCCCTGAAACAGGTCTGTGATTGGAAATAGCAACAGGGAATGAAGGTTCAGTAAGATGAGCAGGCCGGTAAAGATGAATATTGCCAGCAGAATTAGCATCCCAAGCATGACACGGACATGGTTTTTTATGAGTCTTTCCTTTCGTGAATAGTGCCAGCTCCCAATAAAAAGTCCAAGTACTACCATGGAAGAAATCAACGCAAAAGTGTAGCTTGTATTGGTAAGGTAAATTTTGAAGAACCTCAGCCATATCACCTGCATACCTGTTCCAACCAGTCCGGCGATAAATACCCCGGCTAAGGGTAGAAAGGCATTGCCCCCGGGCGAAGGCTTCGTCTTTTTATCAGAATGTGATTTCTTACCCGGAAGAGCCGTTTGAATAGATGGAAATGGTTTTTTAATAATAAACAGGACCACCGCTAACAGAATGTTAATTCCTGAGGCCAAAAGCATGGTTGACGCTTGACCGAGTGTGCCGATGAGAAAGAACCCGGTGGCAAGTCCTCCCAGCGTGCTTCCCAGTGTTTCGAAGGCATAAATTTTACCCAACAGGTTTGCAAACGAATCATTGTCTCGTATCGCAACCTTCGAAATAAGCGGAATTACACCACCCATAAAGAATGCAGGAAAAAACACGGTGGCAAAGGCAATGAAATATATTATGATTTCGGGCAAGTAAGCATATAACCAAAGGATCAGGTTTTTCATGATAAAATAATCAGCGAACCCTAAAATGCCGGTTCCTGCAAACAACAGCATTAGGATTTGAGCAGGATTGCTGTGATGATTTCCTTTTTTACCCCAGAAATAGGCCCCAACTCCCAGACCGGCCATAAAACCCGCAAGTACAAGTGTAGAAGCCGAAACGGTGGAGCCTACTGCGAGTGATAGCATCCGGAACCAGCTTACTTCAAAAATGAGGAACGACAGCCCGGCAAAAAAAATAATGATCAATAAAGAATAAAATTGCTTATTCTGTTGTGTCATTTATATTGCTTATCAGTTTTCAAAATAAACATAACCTGAATCCGGAATGTGCAAGTTGATAAAAAACGGTGTATGATTTTGTGTAATTTTATATCAATCAACATATTAATTAAATTACATTCACAAAAACGGTTAGGGATAAAACTAAAGTTTTTTTTATTAGGTTTAATGATTTCAAAGATGCATTTGAAGAATTTAACTTCTGATCAGAGAAAATACCAGTTATTTTTGCAGAAATTAAACTTAAGAATGAAATACAAATTGCCATTATTCATAATGCTCTTGTTCCTGTTTGCATTAATAGACAAGCCTCTTCAATCAAGAGACCAGGAAAAAAAGGAACTTAAAAAAACAGAGCGCAAAGCGCGGGATAAATACCTTGGGCTTGGACTGGGGTTTTCGTACGTAAAGGTGACGGACCAGGCCACCTCTCCCCTGCTCTATAAAGGCTTTAACTTCCCGTTTGCTTCGCTCGGCTATATGACTCATTCCGAAAAGGTCATCAAAACCGTTGAAACCGATTTCAGCTTTGGCAACCTCAAGTCGGATATCGAAACTCCCTGGTACGATTCACCCAGTACCAGCTATTACCTCGCCATAAGGTACAATATTCTTTACCGGTTACGGAAAATTGCCAACGATAAGATCAATTGGTACCTCGGGCCGGAGTTTAACATTAATGCACATTTCAGGGTCAATTATAAATACGACAACTCCGCCCTGACCTTTGACAATTATTACGGACTCGGAATTGCTACACGATTCGAATTTCCCTTTAGCTGGAAAAGCAGTTCCTTTAAGTTCCTTGGTATCAAATTCAACCGCCGTGACCGCGACCTGCGCCTAAGCTGGCAGCTTTCGGCGCCGGTTGCAAGCTTTCTCATCAGGCCGACCTATGTTACTATCACCAACTTTATCGATCCCGACCTGAGGACAAAAATTTCGGACGAGCAAACTACAGGAGGCATTTTCGTGCCATTTAACATTCGCTCACAAACCGAGCTTTATTACATCATGCATAATCAGAACATGTTCAAGCTGAGCTATGTCTGGAACTTCTATTCTCACGATCCGGGCTACAACAAGGTACAGTCAGCCTTTCATGGACTTGAGTTTTCGTTTATTTTTAAGTTTAACTACAAACCTGCAGCAAAATGAATATCCAAAACAGAAATTCCAAATTCCAGGTGAACTCGAAAATACAATCATACCAACAAACCTCTCCCCCCTTGAGAGCCTGTCCCGCCTTAGCGGGAGGGGCCGGGGGGTGTCCTTTCCAGGCTTATTTCAATTCACTTCTGATCATCCTGCTACTTACAATTACTGTATCATGCGAGAAAATCCTGATGGAAGACGAGCCTTCAAACAACCCGGTGACGAATTTTGAATACTTATGGAAAACAGCCGATGAAAAGTACTCCTTCTTCGAATACAAAGGCATCGACTGGAATGAAATTTATAGCACCTATCGCCCACAGGTTAACAACGAAATGAGCGATTATGAGCTGTTTGATGTTTTAGGCAATATGCTCAATGAACTGAAAGATGGACATGTAAATCTTACAGCGCCTTTTGATGTTTCACGATATTCGTTTAAATACAATGCTCCCGAAAACTTCAATTTCAGGCTGATCAAGGATTATTACATCGGTTGGGATTACCGGATAACAGGATCCCTAATCAATGCAACATTTGAAAGAGACAGCCTTACAATCGGGTATATTTATTATGCCAGTTTTTCACAACCCGTCCAGAGCGCTGACATCGATTTTGTAATTGGCAGCCTGTGGCATACCGACGGGATCATCCTCGATATGAGGAACAACGGTGGCGGTAGTGTATCCAATATTTATCAAATCGGCTCGCGCTTTGCCGATCAGGAAAGGGTAATTTATACTTCAGCGATGAAGAATGGTCCCGGGCATGATGATTTTGGAGAGCCAGCCAAGGTAACTATGCAACCCGGGGGTGCCTACCAGTATACCCGGCCGGTCATCCTTCTCACCAACCGGGGATGCTTCAGTGGAACTTCATTCTTTGCTACGGCAATGAAAGCCTTTCCTCATTTGGTACAGGTGGGTGATACAACGGGCGGCGGGTTAGGCTCCCCGGCAGGATTTGAGCTGCCGAATGGCTGGGGTTACCGTTTTTCTGTTTCACGAACCCTTACTCCCGGTGGTCAAAACTGGGAAAATGGAGTTCCGCCCGATGTTACTGTCTGGATGAATCCTCTTCATGAAATCATGGGATTCGACGACATTATGGAAATGGCGATTGAGGTAATTAAACAGAAGACATCAGATTAAGTCGTAAGAACACTTTGAGTTTTTAACTTATTCCTTTGAGCCTTCTACTTTGCTTCCTTTTTTGTTCATAATTCTCTTGATATTTTAATTCCACCCCTATCATTATTACTTTCAAAAATGGATACTTTTGGTTTTGTTGGGGAATTTTGACAAAAGACTCCCTGGAACAGTTGCAAACATTGTATTTATGATTTACCTGATTAACATTCTGAGTTAACGAATGGGATTTAGATTAAAAATATTGCTGGTATTTTGGTTCATTTCCATCACCCTTTTGGGGAAGGAGCTTCAATATGTTGAATTCCGGGCGAAGCCGGGCGATGCAACATACCTTCTTTTCAAGAAATACCAGCTTGAATCATCCAAATGCAACCTCGATCATTTCAAAGAAATCAACAAGCTACCCGAAGATATGTCGCTCTTCATAGGCCGGACTTATAAGCTGCCGGTTGTTGTATACACCTATAACTCAGTGAATATTCGCACAACTATAAATAACACCGATTTAAACCTCGCCAAAAGGATACAAGCCTACAATGAGGCAATGTTAAAAAAAGGGGTCAGAGAAAAAGATTACAGGGAGGATAATATACTTTGGGTTCCTTACGACTACTTATTTTGTGACGCAGGAATCAATTTAACAACTCAAAGTACAGTTGATTTCCCTCTCCTGGGCGAAAAGTTTAAAACAGTTCAGATCAGGGATAAAAAACTGGAAGGCAGCATTTACTATATCATTGCCGGCCATGGTGGCCCTGATCCGGGAGCCATGGGAAAATACGGGAGTCATACCCTCTGCGAGGATGAATATGCCTATGATATTGCTTTGAGGATGGCAAAGAACCTGCTTGAACATAGCGCCAAAGTTTACCTGATCACACAGGATAAAAACGACGGTATCCGCGATGATGCGATCCTCGATCCAGACAAGGATGAAGTTTATTATAAAAACAAAACCATCCCTCTGAACCAGATTGCCCGCCTCGATCTTGGTTGCAGCATTGTGAATGAGCTTTATGCAGAACACAAAAAAAATGGTGACAAAAAGCAATTGGCCATCAACCTGCATGTCGATTCCCGTAGCAGTGGTCAGCGTATCGATATGTTTTTTTACTACAAACCTGATGATAACAAAGGACAAGAAATAGCCAACACACTGAGGGATAAGGTTGAAAAAAAATACAACCATCACCAAAAAAACCGGGGCTATTATGGCTCAGTCAAGTCGCGAAACCTTCACATGCTTAGGAAGGTGATTCCTACATCAGTTTTCATCGAACTGGGAAATATCCGCAATAGCGCCGACCAAAAACGGTTCATTGTCAAAGAAAATCGACAGGCGGTAGCTAACTGGCTGGTGGAGGGATTAATGGAAGTTCATTAAACCGAGAGAACCACCGTTCCCGGTTTTGGCTTATACTTTCCCATTTATATTTTTCCATCGCCGGATATACTCGGAGGTGAGCTCCTCAAACTTTATTGAAATCCTTCTAACCAGCTCATTATCAACTGAAAAAATCCGGTTGTCAATTTGTCTGACAGGGAGCACTTTCCTTGAAGTTCCGGTTATAAATACTGAATCATAGTTTCCGATTTCCGACAATGGAAGGTTAACTTCATTAACCTTTATATTTTCTGAATTGCAGACTTCCAGCACTTTCATTCTTGTAATCCCTGGCAAAACTGCTGCAGATGGGGCTGTGTATAATTCATCACCTTTAACAAAAAACACATTCGACCTGCTTCCTTCTGTGATCTCACCATTACGGTTTACCAGTATAGCTTCATAGGCAGAATTCTGTTTTAAAGCGTTAATAATTGTCTCCCTGAAAGGGGGATTCCAAACCTTGGCATTTGGATTTGCCCTTTCTATATGAATAAAAACTGTTTTTACCCCGGATAAATACCCGAGAGGTTCGGGCAGGTAAGGCTTCATCAGGTAACCGACCGTCTTATCAACCGAAATCATCAGTTTAACAGGTCCCTGTCTGAAGTCATTGATGTCAATTAATCTTTGGATAAGTTTCTCTAAGCTAACAGGATCAAAATTTATTTTGAGTCCAGAAAGGATTATTGTCGTTTTCAGCCTGTTAAGATAATCTTCAATAAACAGAGGTATCCCCTCTTCTACCCGGATAACTTCATAAACCATTTTACCAGACTGCAATAGATCATCATCAAAATCTGAAGCTGGGTAAACACTATTGTTTATTAAATATTTATTGCCTACACAATCACTCATGATCTTTGTTTTTATCAACCAGATCTCGGAGGGCGGACCCCGCATCTTTATAATTAAACTGAAATCCTGATTCCATAAGCCTCTCAGGAATAACCCTTTGGCTCGTTAAAAGCAAATCATCAGCCATTTCATTTGGTAATAATCGTAAAACAAAAGCCGGAATATGAAACCATGATCGTCTCCTCAATGCCTTTCCTGCCGACCTTGCAAAATCCTTCATTCTTAATGGTTCCGGGGAGGTTAAATTATAAACACCGGCTGCAGTTTCATTTTTTAACAAGAAAATAATAGCCTGAACTACATCTGAAATGTGAATCCAGGACACCCATTGCTTTCCATTTCCTGCATGCCCACCAATAAATAATTTAAATGGAAGAAGAACCAGGGGTAAGATACCTCCATTGTTTCCAAGCACAATCCCTGTGCGCAAATAGATAATCCTAAGACCATCATCATTGATTGGATTCATTACATGCTCCCAGGCAGCCACAACATCTGATAGAAATCCCTTTCCTTTAGCTGAGCGCTCGTCAATTTGGGTATCTGACTGAGAGCCATAGAAACCAATTGCACTTCCCTGAAGGACTGAAACGGGTTTATCGGCCGAAAGATTTATAGCTTCTGTAATAGCTGTTGTTATTATTAACCGACTTCTAAGAATTTTATTCTTTTGTTTTTTAGTCCAAAGTTTTGATCCAATGCTTTCTCCTGCGAGATTAATGACAGCATATTTACCTTTAAAATGCTCAACAATTTTTTCCGGTGACTTTGTATCCCATCCAATGGCATTCATCTTAACCATGAAATATTTGGCAACTGAATCCGGATTTCTGGTAAATAAAAGCACTTCATAACCTTCACTGACCAGCATTGGGATGAGATGCCTACCGATAAAACCGGTTCCGCCAAAAATTAAAATCTTCAACTGTTCGTCTGATTATGAATTGAATACTCCATTTTTAACTTATGCGCCCCTTTTGGTGCCACAAAAAAAGCAAGCCTGAAGGACTTGCTTTTCTTCAATGAAAACAAATTACATTATTGATTCAACATTACTGGCATAACCAGCATTAAAATATCTTCTTCTTTATTATCATCTACCGGATTTAATATCCCGGCTCTGTTCGGCGCCGACATTTCGATCTTAATCATTTCTGAATCAAGGTTGTTCAGCATGTCGAGCAGGAACTTGGAGTTAAACCCGATTTCCATATCTTCCCCATCATAGCTGCAAGTCAGGCGTTCCTTTGCTTCGTTTGCATAATCGATATCTTCAGCAGACAATGTAAGTTCTTTACCGCTAATCTTCAGCCTCACCTGGTTGGTGGATTGGTTGGCATAAAGAGCAACGCGGCGGATGGCGCTTATAAAAGGAGCCCTGTCTATCGTCAACACATTAGGATTGTCTTTCGGGATAACCGCTTCATAATTCGGGTATTTTCCATCAATTAACCGACAAACCAGGTTTACATTCTCAAAAGTAAAAGAAGCATTTGTCTGGTTGTATTCAATGCTTACATCAATTTCTTCGGGTAAAATATTTTTAAGCTGGTTGAGTGGCTTCTTTGGCAGGATAAAAGAAGCGGCCGTTTCGGTAGTGGCATCTGTTCTCCTGTATCTTACAAGCTTATGCGCATCAGTGGCAACAAAAGTCATGTCTTCGGGCGACAATTCACAAAAAACGCCGGACATCACTGGCCTTAGCTCGTCATTGCCTGTTGCAAACAAGGTTTTATTAAACGCTTTTTTAAGTATCCCCGAATTTATTTTGAGGGCAACAGCGTCCTCTATCATCGGTGTCAAAGGAAATTCGTCACTTTTATGACCAGATAATTTGAACTTTCCTTCACCTGCAGAAATTTCTATCACCAGGGTTTCGCTGTCAATATTAACCGTTATTGGAACATTGGCAAATGTCTTAAGCGTGTCCAGCAACAATTTTGCAGGAATAGTTACCACACCTGACTTATCAGCCATGTCGAGGGCAACATTAACCGACATTGTAGTCTCCAGATCGGATGCGGTAATGATCAGCTTCTTGTCTTTTAACTCAAATAGAAAATCATCCAGAATCGGGAGTGTGTTGCTTGGATTGATCACACCGCTGATCAAATGCAGGTTTTTCAACAATACAGAACTCGATACAATAAACTTCATATCACATTTGTTTCTTAAGTAGCTTGTTTAAATTTCCTGTAAAATTATTATTTTTTTAATTAGAACATCGGGAAACATAAAATAGTTTTCTCAACATTTTGCCAACACTTTCGTTTCCTGAAAATCACAAAGAGAATAACCCTTTTACTGCACGAAAAAAGCCCTTCATCTATCGGGAAATAAAGGTTTATTAACTTTTGGACAGAAAAGACTGTTTAGAAAATTAAATATCAGTGTAAAAAAAAGGCCGCCCCGTTTTTTGGGCAGCCCGAATATATTCCCCGATTCGTAATCTATTTATCAGTAGCTTTATAATCAATGATATCCACTACAGCATCGCGAGTTTTCCCCGAATTCCGTAAATCAACCTGACTATCAGTTTTACCAGAATCAGCAAGATCACTTAAATTATTAGCCAAATGAAGATTGTATTGAGCGTCATAACCCAGGTTGCTGGCAGCTATAAAATATTCTTCCGCTTTGTCAAATTTGTTCTGATGACAAGCGAGGATACCCATATTGTTCTGAATATATCCGTTATCTGCTGATAAAAGAGATGCCTGGTACAAGTAACAATTGGCCTTGCTCAGATCTTCAAGATGTATTGCTGAAACTGCTGCATTGTTAAAAGCTCGCCAGTCTCTGTCGATGTGTACAAAAGCCAGATTATAAATCGCCATTTTCTCCTCCAGTACATCCGTCAGGTTTGCAGCATAAAGTAATTCTTCATAAGAAAGCTCATCAAGATTTTTCATGGCCTTTGCCAATATTTCATTGTCCGATTTACTACTTTCGATTTCATTTGGCTGCATAACAGACTCTCTAAGGAAATAAATTTCATCCGCAGAAGCTGCTTGCCTATCATCCAATTTATGCTCAACTGACTCTGCAACAATATTATTAATAGCAATATCAGAAGATTTTAGATTCTTAGCAGACAAAGTACTTATCTCTGTTGCAGGTAAAAGATCATTATTGAAGCTAATTTCAATTGCTTCATTTTCTATTATTAAAGAGTTGGTTTGTCGGTAAGATACAAATACAGGTTCTATAAGAGCCATGGCTTCCGATGCTTGATCAATGGCAAAGTTAATATCAAGCTTAGGTTCCGACTTAAGAATAAGAGAAGTTGTTTCTTTATATGCCACCATTTGTATGATTTCGAAAGCCACAACACCATTCCTGTCAATGCTATTACTTAACTCAATCTCATCATCTGCAGGACTTATTTCATTGAAACTAAGCAAATTTGCACTAATCGGTTCAATTATCCTTAAAGCCTCTGGTTGATCCATATTTAAATCAAGCTCCGGTTCTGAGTATGCAATATCAACTGAAATATTTTCATTATAACTGATCGGTTCAACTAATTTTGAAGCTTTTACTCCATCTGAGTTAAAATTAATTTCAAGACTCTCGTCTAAAAAGGCTAGGACACTTGGCGACGCATGAAAAGTCAGCGGTTCAATAACTTTAGCAATCTCAACTTCTTTTACAACGTCTGAAGAATTTTCAATTTCGATGTCTTGATCAATTATAATCTGTTCATAAGCCAGCAATGTCATTTGAACCTGTTCAACCAACCCTTCAGATTTAATCTGATCAACTCCAAAACTTAATTCCAAAGCTGATTCTGCAGGATCAAAATTGAGAGCCAAATTATCCGAATAAACAGGCTGTATTAAAGCTGATATAATTACTTGTTCAGTTTTATCATTAAAATTGCTCATTTCGAGCTCCTCATTAATATCATTAAAATTTTGAGCCAACAAACTTACTTTAACAGGCTGCACCAATTTTTCTGCTTTAGACTCATCAACTGCAAAGTTCAATTCAAGGGTTGCTTCGCCTGGTAAATCATTCATTGCCAGATTTCTTATATACACAGGTTCAATAATGGCAGCAATATTTGAAAGTTCAATTTTATCCGTGAAGTAACTTATTTCGATTTCTTCATTATAATTTTGATTTGCATAAGCATATTGAACCGGTTCTACCAATTTTACAGCTTTAATGGCATCAATTTCAAAATTCAATGCTAAACTTGTTTCATTTGGTTCAACATAGGTTTTAAAAGCACTTGAATAAACGGGTTCAATTAATGGATAAATATCAGCTAAAGCAACCTTATCCACATTAAAACTGATCTCCAATTCAACATATTCCTTATCAATTAAATTAATTGCGTTAGCTGAATAGTTGATTGATTCCACAAGTGCCATCGGATTAGTTCTGTTATCAATCCCAAAATCTATTTTCAGCAGCTCATTTCCCGGATCCATTGAGGCAAAACCCGACGCTGAAAAAACAACAGGTTCGACTATAGCGAGAAGCACTACCGGTTTTTGTTGTGGCTTGGTTAGTGAGCTGGATTCCTGAACATTCGTGCTTTTATCAACCACCACTATTGGAACTTTTTCATCAAAAGCCGTTTTGCCATTATTCATTTCAGCCAGAAGTGTATTGTTCTTATAAGCTTTTTTAAGATTATCAGCAAAAGCGAGCTCACTCTGAGGAACATTAAAGGTCGTCTTGTCATTTGTGATGGCCATCAATTGATCGGTATAATCTGCCAATGTATCAGCAACATTAAGAATTTTCTTATAACTGCTAAATAAAACCAGAGTCTCCTCAAAAGTGCTACTTACAGAAGTTGACTGGATTTTACTTGCAAGTGTTTTTAGATTATTTAATTCCTGATCTTTTATTTTGACCTGATTACCTAAGTTCCAGGCAATTTTATTAGCCAGATTCGACCTCTGTTGTAACTGATAGACATCCTCTTTAAGTTTTACTGATTTTTCTATGTCCTGCAAAAATTGTTCTTCATTTGCAGCATTCGCCAACTGGGTAATACTTTCAATAAACCTTTCCTCCACAGTTTTTGCTTCATTTGATTTACGCACTGAAATCGCATTTGCACGATCTCTTCTGTTGGTCAGATCCCGGATAAGTTCTTTGGTTGCAGAAATAATGGTAAACGCACTGTCAGCAAGGGCCATACATTTCGACCGGTCATTTACCATGGAAGCTGCCTTCTTGGAAGGATCTGATAATGGCTGTTTTACATCGTTTTGCTGAAGAGCAATATATGAACTGCTGTTTGAAGCCACATTTTCCGAATTGTTATTTGTAACGTTGGAATTCCCGCCCGTTTGATTAACAGCATCATCATTATTTTCAGCAAGTATTAAACCTTCAGCGAAAGCGTTATCAATCAGCCTAATTTTATAGACATTGATTGAACCATTGAGATTGTCTCGGTCGGAAGCAAAATATGCATACGCATCGTCCCTGGCTGGGATAAAGACAATATCATCAAAAGGTGAATTGATCCCCGGACCTAAATTTTCAGGCTGCTTAAATACTTTTGTTACAGGATCCAGTGTCGACCTGAAAATATCATAACCACCCAGTGAATTATGGCCCTTTGAGCAGAAATAAAGGGTATTGCCATTATCCACCAAAACCGGATAATTTTCGTCAAATGAAGTATTAATGGTTTCACCCGCTTTTTCAGGAATGCCCCAATCTCCGTTTTCGTCCATTTCCACTTTAAAAATATCCCTGTTGTTGCCTATGCCTGTATACCCTGAGAAATAAAGAACATTACTTGGCTGGATCAAATAAACAAAACTATTTTCACCAGATTTTCTTTCCTTTTCAGATACAAATATCTCCGGCTTAATCATTAATGATCCATTGAAATCCTGTGCTTCGTATGCGCGGTGAAAATTATCCTTTTGAAACTTTGAAGTTGAAACAATTTCCGAAACCAGGTTTTTATTTGACAGGTTCAATCCATTCAAGCAGGCATTTACTTTTTCAAGAACAGAAGCCCTTTCAGGAGCATTTGACGACAATTTTGCAAGGTATAAGTTAAAATATTTCATGGCATTGGCAAACTCCTGATTCTGATGATAGGCCATGCCAAGGTAATAATACAGTTCCTGGTTATCTTTGATGGTTTGTACAGCATTATTCAAATATCTGATGGGCTTTTTTTTGTCTTTCCTGTCGCCGAAAAGGGTACATACACCAAACCTGTAATTAAATTGAGGATCATCAGGATGCACACTTACAAGCTGCGCATAAAGAGGCATTGCCGCCTGGTAGTCCTTTTTATCAAACAGGGATTGAGCATTTGAAATAATATCTTTTTCCGTCAAACCAGTTTGCTGGCTAAAGGTCATCATTGCTGTTCCAAAGAAAACCAGGAATAATAGCTTCAACCGGTTACCTTTCTGGACGCATTTTATATTTATAGTCTTCATAGTATGGGTTGATTTTTATCTCATTATCTATATTGCATCAAATCTGTTTCAATGTTTATACCAAAAGATGCATTAAAATGAATATCAACTACATAATAAATAAAAGCAAACCGGCTACAATTATGTTTTCGGAATCGAAGCGGATAATAACGACTCTAATTAGCTTATCTATTGATCGTTATATGATATTATCAAAGTCATAGAAATTCATCCGATTTCGGATGAGTAACCGAGGCAGAATAAACTGAAAAATTCTTAAGTTTTTTTGGGTCGGATGACAAATTTGGATTCTTCGCCTTTGATCAATCGTCTGATGTTTTTCCGATGTGTAATCGGAACAAAGACTGCGACAGCGATAGCAAGCATTATAAGTGAAACGAATTCGTTATGCCCAAGAATGAATATTTCAACAATTGGAAAGGTCAAAGAGGCAGTTATTGAGGATACGGAAACGTAGCCGGTAATGATAAGGGTAGAGGCAAAAATTAAAACAGCAATGAGCGCACCCAAAGGATACAATGCAATCCCAACACCCAGTAAAGTAGCAATCCCCTTCCCGCCTTTAAACCCAACATAAACCGGGAAGATATGACCAATAACAGCTGCAATTGCAAGAATTATTTTAAGATCGATAAAGTCAGGAAATTGTCCGGTATCTGTCCAAAAAAAATTCGCAATATATACAGCCAGCCAGCCTTTAATTACATCGAATATAAGAACAGGGATTCCGGCTTTGTAACCAAGCACCCTGATGGTGTTGGTAGCTCCAGCATTGCCACTGCCCATGCTTCTGATATCCACATGGTAAAAAATCCGACCAATCCAAACTGAAGTTGGGACAGAACCAATTAAATATGCCAAAACTACTGCAATGAAAAACCGGATTATTTCCATGTTGAGTACAAATTTTATTGCTTCACCTTCATCAGGAAATCTGCTTTCTTTCTAAGATTGGAAATCATATAGGAATATTCTTCTCCCTCTTTACTCTTCTTTTCAGTTCTTTTATCATCTTTCAACTCCTGGATGATGGTATTGTATTCAGTATTAGCAGAAATGGTCTGCATCAGGTTATTTCTATAGTTGAAGAAATACCAGTCCTTACCCTTGTCAAATTCAAGATAGATATTCAACACATCGCCGGTTCTTTTCCTTTCTATTTCAATTAATCCGTCAACGAATTTATTGATCTGTGTTTTACCAATACATCCAATTCCAATGGGCCCATAAGACATGTAAGACCTTGTGGCATAGTTCCATCTGAATTTAACATCGGTAAAAAACAAAGTATGTTCCAGCTCTGTTGGATATCTTCTGAACTTACCAAAAAGCCGGAGGTCCGAAATCACTTTTTCGGCTTCTTTATCACCCAAAATATCGTTTAGAGCTTTCAAGAACTCAGGTCTCACAAGATTCACTCCCTGAAGATTTTTACCAATGATATTCTCAGCCATCAGGGTGAGGGCTTTATCGTCAAAGGGAAAATCGACAGCCAATACCAGGTCGAAATTAGTAGAATCAGGTATGATATAATGTTTTGAGGTACCGTAAACGCCCATAGTAACCCTTCCAAGATCCGCACCAAGCTTAAACTGACCCTGAGAAGTTAATATGCATTTTTTTCTTTCGAGGGAAAGCTGATTTCCTTTAGTAGTAAGGCCTTTCAATTTATCCAGAGAGGCTATTTCGTAGATTTCTCTTTTTTTATCAAATCTAATAAATCCATTTGCAGCTATAATACTTTGGTCAGAACTTGCCATTTTTGGTGTTAGAAATCCTGAATAAAAACGGTTGGTTTCTTCTGAGAACATGAGTGCTGAAACTATTGGGTCATTATCGAGCGTGACGAGGTTTTCATCCACCTTTATATAAATACCCTGCGGATTGATATCTGAATTAAACCGTACCCAACTCTTGCGGCCGGGATTACATGTTTGCTTAATTCTGAAGCCTCCGTCGAAATTAAGAAATTCGCGGTTTGCATACAGCAGAATATTACCAGCAAAATCAAAATCATTGCTAATGGTAAACCCTGTAGAATCAGAAACATAGCCATTACCAACACTTTGAAAGGATGGGTCTACCCCAAGATCCTTCAGGAAAATTTTTTGTCTGTATTCCCTCTCATCTACATAATCATAATTACCAATTCCTGTATATTTATTCTTCCCCTTAATGTCGATGACTGCATCATAAATCTCATGGTAGCGGGTAACGGTATTTGTCAGGATTTTTGCATCGGGGATTGTATTCATTTTTGCCCCCGGATTGATCACAATTCTTTTATCCGTTGGAAAAATAGCCGCATCGGCTACCCGAATGTATTTTACATCTTCCGCATATAAAACAAACTCCTTCAAATTGTATGATGAAACAGTAGAAATAAAGCTTAACGAATCCTGGTTTGGGTGTGTAGAAATAAACTCGGAACCCTCGAGCGGTATATCGATCAGCTCTCTGATGGTTAAATTGTCATATTGGGCCATTTCGGCTTCTTTTTCGGCACTGCCAATTGCAATTTCATATGAGTCCATAAACCAGTCAAATTGATCGATTAGACAGATATATTGGTTAACCGGAAATTCGACAAATGATGCACCGCCATTTGAAACAAACTGACCCTTTCGTTCCCTAAAGTCGATATGCGATTTATAATTTTTGGTGGAGAAAGCAGATTGACCAAGAGAAGTGGATTTCAGGTTAAAATCGGCAGAATCTGCGAAAATATCGGATTGCTTGAATGTGTACATTTTTGACTGCATCTCAGCATCCTCGAAACTCATGGTCCCGGCGCCTTTCAAATCCTGTGGCGTCAATAAAAGCATTCCCTTCAAACTCGATTGCTGATTAAACATTGTAAATGGCAACTCCTGCTGTCGGAATATCATTTTGTCCTCATAGGGTATCCAATGAAGAAGGGCGTTCAATCCAGTGACTGCAGGGTATTCAATTGGGGTAAGCTGTTCAACGATTTCAAAATCTTTTACAATGGCATTACATGAATCAGGGAAGAACATATAATCTTCGGAAGTAGAGGTAGAAATAAGGTAGTCTATTGAACCATTGCCGCGAAGACCCTTATCATTCAGGCTGATATCGGCAAAATAGGTTCCTTTTCCTCCATACACAGGATACCCTTCGGCAGGCGTTTTTACTAACATACCGAGAGAATAATCCCGTTGAACCCTCAAAGTATCTTCTATATCAGGGAAAATACCTGCGGAAGCAAGATAGCCATTGAACTCAAGCAACTCTGTTTTGAAATTATCCAGGCTATCAATAGTGAATGGATAAACATAAAAGTAGAACTTCTCACGGTTATAGATCCGATTGAAAATAGAGGGTTTATCATAGTAAACATAAGCGTCCTTTGTACTATTAAAAATCGGATAATTAGGAAATGGCTTTAAACCGGATTTATTATTCGGATCATCAATGTAAAGGTCGCCGCCAAGATCGGAAATAACATTTTTCACCTTTACGGGATGGCGTTCACCGGCATCATTGGTTTCAAAACTCTGAACCATAAAACTCATGGAATCAATGATGGGCATTCCAAGCTTGAACTGATTATAGCTGAAATCACATTTTTTTGCATAAAAATCAAAACTACCCGCATGAACCCTTCCTGAAAAATTGAAGTCCATACCCTTTTTCACTATTAACTGCTCGTTTTGCGGATAAATAAAAACATTTTGTGAGTCGCTCAGAAAAACCATGGGAACACCGTATAACTTAAGCCCAAAGCTATCCAATTCAAGAGAGGCATTTTGTATACGTGAAGTTTCAGAATTGAATTGCAAAACATCATAGTCAATTTTGCGGTTCATAGCGCTGATGTAATCAAAAAGCTTTTCCTTGACAAATGCAGTTTTTTTATCCCGATCGTAAATAACAAATCCCCTGTTCGACAATGTAACCAGCATTGCAATTACCTGTTCCTGAGGCATAAGTATTTCTTCCGACAGAGCCTGAACACCGATCTCCCTCACATTGTATTTTTCAGTGTAATTTTTAATCACATTCAGTGGATTCAGCAAATCAATACCCTGCAATTTCATGTACCGTGCTTCACTGAAATAATTGCTCGATTCAAATGTTGCCTTACCGCTTGCTGCAGTTCCTCTAACCGGTTCAAAATTAATGGTTGGATCTCCCATTTTCCAGTATATAGCTTCAGAATAAATATCGAGGCTATGATAGGAATCATAAAACGGACTTTTCGATGTCCCTTCTCCAATGCGAGCAAGCGATAATTCCTTTTTTTCATCAATATAATTCAATTGCAACCCCGGATGATAAATCGAATCATCTTCACACATTATGGTTGCTGAAACTAATGCTGATGCAAGCCGGTCAGGATAAATTACAATATTCTTTGAATGAATTTTCACAAACTCTTTTCTATCCTTTTTAAAGCTCAGGTAGGCATCTTGCTTTTCATCACCATGACCAAAAAGTTTGAAACCATGCATTTCAATCCCGCCAATAAAATCAATATCATCAAACAACTCCAGGATTTCTATATTCATGAAATAAGAACGAAACCGGGGGTAACTTGCATTTTCAGTTGTAACATTAGCCAGTACTTTTTCCTCCAATGTTCCCAGCAGAGGGCTGCTCCAATATTTTTTATTGAAGAATATAACGGAATCGGCTACATACTTCGAAAAACCAAGATAAATCTCATAATTTTTAAGATAGGCATGAACTTCATTTTCAGGAAATCCTGCCCTAAGCCAATTCACCTCACCCTTCTCTCCTTTCCAAATGGATATTAATGGGTAAAAATTTCCCTGGGTTTCATAGATAACCGCACTGTCATTATTTGAATAACACGTAAGGTTTATTTTTCCAAACCGAACAACCGGAACAGTGTCGAAATCAAACCTGAAATCATTCGTATTGGACTTCCACTCGGTCGCCTGGGATCTGTAAAGTACATTTTCATAAAGGAGTTCGATACTGGTTTGAAGAAAGGAAATCAACGGTTTTGTACTTCGTTTATCGTTTACAAGCATGATTACACTCTTTTCCCACGCAAGATAACTTTCAACCGAATGGTCATATTCCATAAGGCCGTTCATGCTGGAAAGGTAGTTATAGAAATTGGGATAGGCTTTCATCCTGCGGGCAAGCAAATGATTGCAAACATCCCTCATGTTCTCCTTAACTTCTTTTGTGTAAATCCCCGTGTTCCAATATTCAGTGAATTTAACCATCATATCATCACAAAGATCCTTTTGATCTTTGACACTTAACTTGGAAAACATATCGTTCAGTTCACTAAAAAACTGATCCGGATCTCTGGAGAATTCCTTGAGATTTTGAGAAAACAATCCCGATAGGGAAAAGTAAAACAACAGGCTAATGAAATATCTGAACTTATGAATCATTTTGCTACAGTCTGTTTTGATTTAATAAAACGGACTGCTAACCAGTCATTTTTAATGGTTTTTTTGTCAGGAGTTAATCCGGAGTCCATTGCGGACTGAAGGATTATATCGAGATCATCATTATAAAAACCACTCATTAGAAGGACACCTCCCGAAATCAAATGATTAGCATAAATACTCATATCCTCCAGTAAAACATTTCTATTAATGTTGGCCAGTATGAGCCCGAATCTCTCGTTTTTTAGCAATCCCACATTGCCCATAAAAACGCTGATTTTCCTGCATTTATTTTTGCGGATATTTTCCAGTGTGTTTTCATAAGCCCTTTCATCATTGTCGATGGCCATTATGATTTTCGCACCCAACATTTCAGCCAATATTGCCAGGATACCTGTACCACAGCCCATGTCTAAAACCGAACTGCCGGACAGGTTCTCTTCCAGCATCAACTCAATCATCATTGAGGTGGTTTCGTGGTGTGCGGTTCCAAATGACATTTTGGGTTCAATCACAATTTCGTACTTTACTGAATTATTTGATTTATGAAAAGGAGCCCTTACATAAACTTTATCCAAAATCAATACAGGATGAAAATTGCTTTCCCAAACTTCATTCCAATTTTGGCTTTTCAGCAGCTGATGGGTAAAAGCTAAACTATAGTTCTTTGAAAGAAGGTCAGACAGGTCTTCCAATTCTGGTAGTCTGAAATCCGGTGAAGGGATGTAAGCCTTCAGGGTTTCTTCTGCTTCCATAAAACTTTCATATCCAATTTGTGATAACATGGCAATCAATATCTCCGTTCCCGTAGACTTGGGTTCAATCACAAAACTCACTTCGATATAATCCATGGATAAACGTCTAAAATGCCTTAACTGTCTAAAGTTAAAAGTTTTAGAAAAGTTTTTACGTAAACAAATTATAATGATTGGATGATCTTGATAAACTCTTCTGCATCTAAAGAAGCTCCACCAATCAGCCCGCCATCCACATCTGCATTGCTGAATAATTCCCGGGCATTTTTTGAATTGCAGCTACCACCATAAAGAATACTGGTATTTTCAGCAGTCTGTTGATCGTACTTTTCTTTGATCAATCCACGAATAAAGCTGTGCATTTCCTGTGCCTGTGCCGGTGAAGCATTCACCCCTGTTCCAATTGCCCAAACTGGTTCGTAGGCGATCACCAGGTTAGCAAAATCTCCTTTATTCAGGTAAAAGACAGACTCTACAATCTGCTTTTTAACGACTTCAAAGTGTTTTCCGGTTTCCCTCTCGGGCAATAATTCTCCGCAACAAAAAATCGGAGCAATCTCATATTTCAAAGCCATATTGACTTTTTGAGCAAGAACTTCATGTAACTCATTAAAATATTTCCTGCGTTCCGAATGTCCAATGATGGTATAATCAACGCCCATCGATAGTAACATGGGTGCTGAAATTTCACCTGTATAGGCTCCGGACTCAAAATTGCTGATATTTTGTGCTCCAACTAACAATTCAGTTTCATGGGCAAGGTCAGTTGCGAGCTCAAGGTAGATAGCTGGTGGACAAACGATAACCGCTTTATTCTCCAATTGATTTTTATTCACAAATTCAAGGATACCATTGATAAGATCATCTGCCTCCTCAAAAGTTTTATTCATTTTCCAGTTTCCTGCTACGATTTTTGTTCTCATAAATTTTGCTTCTAAGTAAAAATAATTTTTAAGCTTCTCTTACGATATTGCCTTCTATCTTGTTCAAATGCAAACGATTCAAAATTAAATTTAATGGTAAACTGATCAGAAGGTGAAGAGAAAACTTTTAAATTAATTATTAACAGCAATCCTATTGGGCAAAAGAAGGATAGACCTCTTTGACTTCCTCAGCGGTTGGAAAATCATTGAAATGCCATTTGCTGAGAATGACACCGTTTTTCATTAAGATCAATCCGGGGTTGGAGCGGATCATAGTCTTTAAAATGATATCGTCAGCAAAATAAAAATCCGTATCCAGGTCATGATTCTCCTTGAAAATCAATACATCAGCAGGCAACGAAGAAGTGATAACTACAAAAGAAGTTTCTGCCTGATTGCAATAATTAATAAAATCCCTGATCCGGCTCATCTGCTTCAGATTGGCTTTAGATAAATCATACGAAATAAGCATAAACTGGTAACCTGGGTTTTCGAGAATAGCTTGAGTCTGATCATTTCCCCTCTCATCCTCAGCCCTCAGGTCGTGAAGGTGAGGATTTGGGTCAACAACACGTTGATCGACAAACTCCCAGTTGGCCATCCAGGCCGAATCGTTATAGGGGTAATCAGGTGACTGATATTCTTTGGTCTGCCCCGTTTGTTTATTCCGGTATTTAAGATAATATTTAAGGGGTAAAGGATTCTCTTTCACCATTTTCT
>Ga0105090_10000367_pt1 | contig 21725 bp, 21 predicted proteins | sample PPLLak3March2015_FD_79110 | JGI IMG/M metagenome (GOLD analysis project Ga0105090, IMG submission 79110) | Freshwater sediment microbial communities from Prairie Pothole Lake near Jamestown, North Dakota, USA - PPLs Lake P7 Core (1) Depth... | ecosystem: Environmental > Aquatic > Freshwater >... | reverse complement strand
GTCGTGGGCCACAGCGACGTGGCGGCGGGCCGCAAGACCGACCCGGGCATCTCGTTTGACTGGCCCCTGCTCGCGACGTTGCTGCGCTACGACCTCGAGGCAGGAACCCCGTGAGCCTGATCGCACTGCTGCTCGCGCTCGCCGCCGAGCGGGGACTCACGCACTTCTTCCACCTGCGCGAGCTGCGGTGGCTCGACCGGTACTACGACTGGGCCGCGCGCACCGTCGGGCGGGGTGGGCAGGGCGCCGTCGCGGCGGCCCTCGCCGCCCTCGTCGTCCCGGTGCTGCCTTTGGTCATCGCCGACCGCCTGCTCGGTTCGCACCTGCTGGGAGTGCCGCAGCTCGCGTTCGCGACCCTCGTGCTGCTGGTCTCGTTCGGGCCGCGCGACCTCGCCGACGAAGTCGACGACTATCTCGCGGCACTCGAGCGCGGCGACCGCGGCGAAGCCGACCGTCGCGCGAAGGAACTGCTCGAGAGCGACGCTGCGGGGCGCGGCAATTCGCTCGACGCCGCGGTCGAAGAGGCGATCTTCGTGCAGGCCAACAACCGCATCTACGGCGTCGTGTTCTGGTTCATGGTGCTCGGCCCTGCGGGCGCGTGGCTCTTCCGGGTCAGCGACCTGCTGCGCCGCCGTGCCGCGTTCGAGGCGTCGCGGGAGGGCGCCGCGCGGCATCCATTCGGCCTGGCGCTCGCCCGCGTGCACGGATGGCTCGCCTGGCTGCCGGCCCGGCTCGCAGCGTTCTCCTACGCGGTCGCGGGAAGCTTCGAGGACGCCGTCGGCAACTGGCGAGTCGCCGTCGACCGCGCAGCCTCCGATCCGCTCGACCGCTCCGAGCGCCTGCTCGCGCGCGTCGGCGCGGCCTCTCTGCAACCGAGCCTCGCCGACGTCGATCCCGGGCGACTCGACGTCGCGACCGCCCGCGGCGCCTGGCGCATCGTCGGCCGCGCGACGTGGCTCTGGATCGCGGCCATCGCGCTGCTCGTGCTCGTGGGCGAGGTCGCGTGAGACGTGCATGGGCGGCCGTCGTGCTGCTCTGCTCTGCGGCGACCGGGGCCGCGCCGCCGCCGCGGATCGTGACCCTCGCACCGCACCTCGCGGAGATCGTCCACGCGGCCGGCGCGGGCAGCGCGCTCGTCGGGGTCTCCGAATACAGCGACCATCCTGCCGCCGTCCGCAGCCTGCCCCGGGTGGGCGACGGGTGGCAGGTCGATTACGAGCGCGTGCTCGCGCTGCGACCCGACCTGGTGCTCGCGTGGGAGTCGGGCACGCCGACGGCCACCGTCGAGCGCCTGCGCTCGCTCGGGCTCGAGGTCGTCGTCGTGCCGACCCACCGTCTCGACGACGTCGCCACCGCCCTGCGTCGCATCGGCGACCTCGCCGGCACCCGGCCCGCGGCGGAAGCGGCGGCGCGGCGCTACGAGGCGAAGATCGCCGCGGCGAGGGAGCGGCACGCGGGTTCGCGGCCGGTGACGGTCTTCGTCGAGATCGACGACCGTCCGCTCTTCACGGTCGGAGGCCGCCACGTGATCAGCGAGGCGGTCGAGCTCTGCGGCGGGCGCAACGTGTATGCAGACCTCGACCAGGCTGCGCCGCAGGTCGACCTCGAGTCGGTGCTCGCGCACGATCCGGAGGCGATCCTGAGCACCGACGACACCGTCGCGGACCCGCGGGCGGAATGGCAGCGCTGGACGCGGCTCACAGCCGTGAGGGCAGGCACGATCTACTCCGTGCCGTCCGACACGGTCACGCGCGCGACGCCGCGGCTCGTGGACGGCGTGGAAGCGATCTGTGCGGCGCTCGACGATGCGCGCGTGAGGCTCGAGCGCGTGCGGCCCGCGGGCGAACCCGCTCAGCGGCGGTGACGCCAGAGCACCTCGCTGCCGTGCTCGTGGCGCGCGAGCACCCGGGCGACGACGAACAGCAGGTCCGAGAGGCGGTTCAAGTACTGCGGCACCTCGGGAGCCACGTCCTCCGCGCGTGCGAGCGCCCAGACGCGTCGCTCGGCGCGCCGGGCGACCGTCCGGGCGAGGTGGCACGCCGCGGCCGCGGGTCCGCCGCCCGGCAGGATGAAGTCCTTGAGCGGCGGCAACGCCTCGTTGAACCCGTCGAGCAGGCGCTCGAGCTGTTCGACGTCGGCCGCATGGATCGCCCGGTGCCCGGGCATGCAGAGCTCGCCTCCCAGGTCGAACAGGCGGTGCTGCACGTCGGTCAGGCAGTCGACGACGGCCGGCGGCAGGCCGGGCACCGCGAGCACCATGCCGACCGCGCTGTTCGCCTCGTCGACCGTGCCGTACGCCTCGACCCGCAGGTGCTCCTTGGGCACCCGCACGCCGTCGCCGAGTCCCGTGCTGCCGTCGTCGCCGGTGCGCGTGTAGATCCTGCTCAGTCGGTGACCCATGGAGACTCCCTGCGGTCCGTGCCGCCTGCCAGCGAGTATGCGCCCGGCGCCGGTGCGGCGTCCCGGCGCGCGACGGTCGTGACCTGCGCGGCACCCGGCGCGTAGCGCATCGACACGTAAAGGCCGCGGTCCGGGGTGTTGAAGGTGTGCGCCAGCTCGTACTGCTCGTCGAGCAGGTTCTCGACGCGCACCGACAGCGCGAGCGCCGGCGTCGCCTGCCAGCTCGCCGTGAGGTTCGCGAGCACGTAGCCGTCGAGCGTCACCGGCTCGGGGAACCCGAAGTCCTTGCGGTCGCCGGTCGCGAGGACGTCGAGTCCGACGCGGACCGCGCCGAGGCTGCGCAGCAGCGAGACGGTGACGCTGTCGCGCGCCCGACGGAACAGCCGTTCGTCGGTGTCGCGGTTGCGCGGGTCCTGGTGGATCGCCTCGACGCGCGCGTACCACGGCGCCGCGTCGTACTCGTAGCTCGCCTCGACGCCCTCGATGCGCGCCGCCTCGACGTTGCGGTTCTCGCCCTCGAACGGCTCGAACGATAGCGTGACGAACTCGATCAGGTCGTCGATGTCGTTGCGGAACGCCGCGAGCCCGAACGCGTGGCGGTCGCCGACGCGATGCCGCACGCCGGCCTCGACGTTCCGGGAGCGCTCGGGCTCGAGGTCCGGGTTGCCGCCGAAGCCGTAGCGGTCGGTGGCGTCGGGCGCCCGGAAGCCCGTCCCCGCGAGCCCGTAAAGCATCGTGCCGTCGAAGACGTAGCCGTACTCGGCATTCCAGGTGACGGCGTCGCCCGCCGTCTCGTGGTCCGCGTAGCCGAGCGCGAGCAGCGCCCGGTGCGGGCCGGCCACGATGCGATCCTGGAGGTACGCGTTCACGAGGTCCGTGTCGGCGCGCATGCGCTCGCCGAACGACGTGCTGTCCGCCCGCTCGCGTGCGTACTGCACGCCGGCGCCGAGCACGTGCACGCCGAGCGCGGCGCGGTCGAACTGCACGTCGACGGTGTCGCGCTCGGTGCGCAGGTCGTCGTCGGACTGGTTCTGCTCGATGCGGTCCTCGAGCCGCGACACGGTGAACTGCCCGCGCGTCGCCTGGCCGAGCGGCAGGGCCGCCTGCAGCGACGTCGTCGAGGTCAGGTAGTCCTGGTCGACCGGCGTCAGGAAGAAGTCCGAGTATTCGGACGTGCCCTCGGAGCGCCAGTGTCGCGCCGAGACGTCGGCCTCGCCCAGGCGCGCGCGCAGCTGCGCGGTCGCGCCGAGGTTCTCGTAGCCGCGGTCGGTGTCGTCCGTGGTCCGCGTGGGAAAACCGGCGCTGTCGAGCCACGAGACGCCGACGTCGAACGCGAGCCGGTCGTCGCCGAAACCGGCGTTGAGGCTCGCCTGGCGCGTTTCGTAGTCGCCGTAGCCCGCCTCGACCGACCAGCCGTCGACGGCGCCCGGGCGGGTGACGACGTTCACCACGCCGCCGATCGCGTCGGTGCCGTAGAGCGCGGAGCGCGGTCCCTTCACGATCTCGATGCGCTCGATCAGCGACGGCGACAGGTTCTGCAGCGCCGCGAGCCCGATGGTGCCGGGATTGATGCGCACGCCGTCGACCAGCACGAGCGTGTGGTTGCTCTCCGCGCCCCGGATGAAAATCGCTGTCGTCTGGCCGGGGCCCCCGTTGCGGCCGAGCTCGAGCCCGGCGTGGAAGCGGAGCAGTTCGGTGGCATCGACGGCGACGCTGCGCTCGATCGCGTCGCGGTCGATCACGAACGCGGACGCGAGCACTTCGTCGAGCGGCAGCGGCGTGCGCGTCGCCGTCACGAGCACGTGGCCCGAGTCGGGAACCGGGGACTCGGCGGCCGCAGGCGGTCCCCAGGCCGCGAGCAACGCGGCCGGAAGGATCAGGACTTCACGCATCGATCGCCACTCCCCGGCACGCCCGCACGGTTTCGGTTGTGCAACCGGCAGGGGAAAGGGCGGCGCGCGCGCAGGGCGCGATTGCCGGCCGCTCGCCCTCCGCGAGGCTGCTCACGTCCGACAGGCCGGTCTCCGGGCTCTCGAGTGGATCGGGCGATCCCGCCCGCGTCCCCTTCCCGCGATACGCTCGCAGTGGGTGCGGACCCTCGAGGGTCCGGACGACGCAGGCTCGACTCGACTACCGTTGCGGGGGCAGCGCCGGATTCGGACCGGCTTCCCGTTCTCCCGGGCGCGAGTCCCGGGATCACCTGGCGGTCCGCGCACGGTAGGTAACGGTCCCGGGCGTGTCAAGGACGCGATGTCGCGGTACGCTGGCGACTTCTCCCGCCGCAGGGCCACCGATGCCTGCCGAATTCCTCGCCGTGGCGCTCGACGCCGCGCGCGCCGCCGCCGACGTCGTGCGTCGCCACTACCAGTCGAACGTCGCAGTGACGCTGAAGGCCGATCGCTCGCCCGTCACCGTCGCCGACGTCGAAGCCGAACGCGTGATCCGCGGAATCCTCTCGCAGCGGTTCCCCGGGCACGGCTTCTACGGCGAGGAGACCGGCGCGAACGCGCTCGACGCCGAGTACCTTTGGCTCGTCGACCCGATCGACGGCACCAAGGCCTACGTGCGCGGGTACCCGATGTTCTCGACGCAGATCGCGCTGATGCACCGCGGCCGGCTGATCGTCGGCGTCTCGTCGGCGCCGGCTTACGGCGAACTCGCGTGGGGTGGAGTGGGTCTCGGCGCGTGGCTCGACGATCGTCGCATCGAGGTGAGCGACGTGCGCACGATCGAGGACGCCGCCCTGTCGACGGGCAACCTGAAGACCCTCGCGACCGGCCCGCGATGGCCGGCGTTCGGCCGCCTGGTCGGCCGCCTGAACCGCATCCGCGGCTACGGCGACTTCCTGCACTATCACCTGCTCGCCGAAGGCTGCATCGACGCGGTGGTGGAGTCCGACGTCAACATCCTCGACGTCGCCGCCTGCGCGGTGATCGTCGAGGCGGCCGGCGGGCGCTTCACCGATCTCGACGGACGACCGCTCACGCTCGAGACGACGAGCGTGCTCGCAACGAACGGCCGCCTGCACGACCTCGTGCTCGAGGCCATTCACGCCGGAGAATGAACCATGGCCGAAAGGAAGATCGTGACGGTGTTCGGCGCGACGGGCGCGCAGGGCGGCGGGCTCGCGCGCTCCCTGCTCGCCGACCGCGACGGCGGATGGTCGGTGCGCGCGGTGACTCGCGACGAAAGCTCGCCGGCCGCCCGGTCGCTCGCGCGGGCGGGCGCCGAACTCGTGCGCGCAGACCTCGACGACGCGGCCTCCGTCGAGCGCGCTCTCGAGGGTGCCTACGGCGCCTACTTCGTGACGTTCTTCTGGGCGCACTTCTCGCCCGAGCGCGAACTCGCCGAGGCGCGCACGATGGCTGACGCCGCGCGACGCGCGGGCGTCCGGCACGCGATCTGGTCGACGCTCGAGGACACGCGCCGCTGGATCCCGCTCGACGACCCCCGCATGCCGACGTTGATGGGTCGCTACAAGGTGCCGCACTTCGACGCGAAGGGCGAAGGCGACCAGTACTTCCGCGACGCGGGCGTGCCGACGACGTTCCTGCTCACGTCGTTCTACTGGGACAACCTGATCCACTTCGGCATGGGCCCGAAGCCGGGTGCCGATGGGCAGCTCGAGTTCGTGCTGCCCATGGGCGGCGCGCAGATGCCCGGCATTGCGGCGGAGGACATCGGCCGCTGCGCGCACGGGATCCTCGGGCGCGGCGACGAACTCGTCGGCCGGACGGTCGGCATCGCGGGCGAGCACCTGAGCGGCGCCGAGATGGCGGCCGCGCTCGGCCGGGCGCTCGGGCGCCCCGTGCGTCACGCGGACGTGCCGCCGGAGGTCTACCGCGGCTTCGGTTTCCCGGGCGCCGAGGACCTCGGCAACATGTTCCAGTTCTACCGTGACTGCGAGCGGGACTTCCGTGCGGCCCGCAGCGTCGAGTTCTCGCGCGAGCTCAACCCGGCGCTGCAGTCGTTCGGCCAGTGGCTCGCCGCAAACGCGGCACGCATCCCGGTCGCCTGAGCGGGGCAGGGAGCGGCACCGTGGCGTGGCTGTATCTCGCGGTCGCGATCCTCGCCGAGGTGATCGCGACGTCGGCACTCAAGGCCGCGGACGGCTTCACGCGGCCCGGCCCCACGGCGATCGTCGCGGTGGGCTACGCCATCGCGTTCTACTTCCTGTCGCTTGCGCTGCGCGGCGTGCCGATCGGCGTCGCCTACGCCGTGTGGTCGGGCGTCGGCATCGTGCTGATCTCGCTGATCGGCTGGCGGCTGTACGGCCAGGTGCTGGACGCGCCCGCGCTCGCCGGCATCGCGCTCATCGTGGCGGGCGTGCTGGTGCTCAAGCTGTGGTCGAAGTCGGCGGGCGCGACGTGAGCCCGCGGCCGGGCGTCTACGCCGGCACGAACGTCCGACCACCCGGCCAGGCGAATTCCCGCACTTCGATGCCGTACAGCTCGCCGAGGTCCCTCGCGTTCAGGGCCGTCGCTGCCGGGCCGTGGCGCCAGCGGCCATCGCCATACACGAGCAGCGCTTCGTCCGCGTAGCGGGCGGCGAGGCCGACGTCGTGGAGCGTGAGCACCACGGTGCGCCCCGCATCGGCGAGGGAGCGCAGCAACTGCAGCACGGCGACCTGGTGGCGCGGATCGAGCTGCTGTATCGGCTCGTCGAGCAGGTAGGCCTCGGGCTGCTGAGCGAGCACGGCCGCGAGCGCGAGCCGGCGTCGTTCGCCGCCGGAGAGCGACTCGAGGTCGCGGTGCCCGAGGTCGGCGAGATCGACTTCCGCGAGGCAGCCGCGCGCGATCTCGCGGTCTGCGTCGGTCTCCCACTGCCAGAAGCCGAGGTGAGGATGGCGCCCGACCAGGGCCGCCTCGAGCACCGTGCCCGGGAACGGGTCTTCGATGGCCTGCGGCAAGATTGCGACGCGTCGCGCGAACTCGCGGCGGGGCCATTCCGCGAGCGCCCGGCCGAACCAGCTGACCTCGCCCGCCGCGCCCGCGCGCAGACCCGCGAGGGCGTGGAGCAGCGAACTCTTGCCGGCTCCGTTGCGACCGAGCACCGCGACGACGCGGCCGGGTTCGAGGGAGAGCGACAGCCCATGCACCAGCGTGCGGCCCGGTACCGTGACCGTGAGCCCCGCACACTCGAGCACCGCGGGCACGGTCAGGGGAACAGGCGCGTCGCCTGCCACGCGCCCGGCGCGTAGCCGTCCGCCGCGGCCGTGAGCGACCGGCTCCAGCGCGCGCGGTCGTGCACGCGGAACGGACCTTCGATCCAGAGCTCGACCGTTTCGGGCCACAGGCGGTAGCCGCCCCAGTGCGGCGGGCGGGGCACGCTCGTCCCGTGGCGGGCGGCCTCGACCGCCACGCGCTTCAGCAGCGTCGTGCGCGAGTCGAGCGGCTCGCTCTGCAGGCTCGCCCACGCGCCGATCCGGCTGTCGAGCGCGCGGCTCGCGAAGTATTCGTCGCTCTCGGTCGCCGGCGAGCGGACGACCGGACCCTCGAACCGCACCTGCCGGCCGTAGTGGTCCCAGTGCATGACGGCGGCGGCGCGCGGATTCCCGTCGAGCTCGCGGCCCTTGCGGCTCGCGTAGTTCGTGAAGAAGACGACGTAGCCCGGATCGACGATCAGCTTCTTGCAGAGGACGACCCGCACGGACGGGCGGCCATCGGGGGTCGCGGTCGCGAGCGCCATCGAGTCTGCATTCGGCTGCGACTTCGCGGCGCGCACCGCGTCGAACCATTGCTCCACGAGCGGCATCGGGTCCGGGGGCAGCGTGGTCGGCAGGAAACCCTTGCTCAGCATGGGACGTCCGGGAGCGGCGGGGGCCGCGGAAGCGATTATGCCCGAGCGCCGCCGGGACCGCGTTCGCCTTGCCTTGCGGGCCGGGGCCCCGGCCCGGTAAAAGAGCGGAGCCCGTGGCCTCGGATACGGCATGAAATCCCTCGAAGAACTCCGCGCCCGTCTCGACGTGCTCGACCACCAGCTCCTCGAACTCGTCGCCGAGCGCCAGGCGCTCGCGACCGAGATCGCGGCCGTGAAGCGTGCGACGGGCCAGTCGACGCGCGACTTCCGCCGCGAGCGCGAGGTGCTGCTCAAGGCCCGGCGCGATGCGGAGGCGCTCGGCGTCGCGCCGGCGCTCGCGGAGTCGATCCTGCAGTCGCTGATCCGCGGCTCGCTCACGACGCAGGAGCAGGCACGCGTCGCGATGCAGGGCCGCGGTTCGGGGCGGCGCGCGCTCGTGATCGGCGGGCGCGGCAAGATGGGTCGCTGGATGGCCGACTTCCTCGCGTCGCAGGGATTCACGATCGTGGTGGCCGACCCGGCGGGCGACGTGCCGGGCTACGAGTGGCTCGCGGACTGGCGCGCCGACGCGCTCGACGAGGATCTCGTCGTCGTCGCGACGCCGCTCGCGACGGCGAACACCGTGCTGCGCGAGCTCGCGGAGCGCAGGCCACGCGGCGTCGTCTTCGACGTCGGCTCGCTCAAGACGCCGCTCAGGACCGGCCTCGCGGCGCTGCGCGACGCCGGCGTGCGCGTCACGTCGGTGCATCCCATGTTCGGACCCGACACGGCGCTGCTCTCGGGCCGGCACGTGATCTTCGTCGACCTCGGCGACCCCGCGGCGCTCGCGGAGGCGCGCAGCCTGTTCGAGTCGACGATGGCCGACCTCGTCGTGATGAGCCTCGACGAGCACGACCGCCTCATTGCGTACGTGCTCGGGCTCTCGCACGCGCTCAACATCGCCTTCTTCACGGCACTCGCGGAAAGCGGCGAGGCGGCGCCGCGGCTCGCGCGGATGTCGAGCACGACCTTCGACGCGCAGCTCGACGTCGCCTCGCGCGTCGCGGGCGAAAACCCGGACCTCTATTACGAGATCCAGAGCCTGAACGCCTACGGCGAGGACTCGCTGCGCGCCCTCGGCGACGCGGTGGAGCGCCTGTGCCGTGCCGTCCGAGAGCGCGACCCGGCCGCCTTCACCGAGATGATGCGGCGCGGCCGGGAGTACCTGCTCGTGCGCCAGGCCGCGCGCGAGCCGGCAGCCTGACGTGGCGACCGGATTTGATCCCGTGACCAGCCCCGTGGACCGCCTGCTCGAGTGGGAACGTGCGCTGCTGCAGGCCACCACGCTCGAGGCATGGCTCGCCGCGCTCGTGGTCGTGCCCGACCAGGCGGTGCCCCGTGACGCGGTCTCGCTGCTGCTGGTGGACCCCACGCACGAGCTGCGCCACCTGCTCGCCGGCGTGCGAGAGCAGGGAGCGGCCACCCGCCCGCTCGCCTTCGTGCCGAGCCTCGCCGGGCTCGCACCGCATCTCGCCACGCTGCGCGGCGCGTGGCGCGGCGATTTCCACGCTGCCGACCACGCACTGCTGCTGCCAGGCGCGGTCGGTGCCGGGCACATCGCCGTGCTGCCGCTGAGGCGCGGCTCGCAGGCAGTCGGGCTGTACGTCGTCGGCTGCCGGGACCATGTGCCGTTCGACGGCATCGGGACGGCGCTGCTCGATCACGCCGCGGACGTCGTCACCGCGACGCTCGACCGGCATGCGGACCGCAGCCGCGTGCAGCGAGGCGGGCTCCTCGATCCGCTCACGGGCTGGAATTCGCCCCGCTACCTGCATCTGCGGCTGCTCGAGGAGGTCGCGCGCAGCCAGCGCGAACGCGGCTGCACGTCGTGCCTCGTGGTCGACGCGGACGGGCTCGAACTGCTCGCGGACGAGTTCGGTCACGCAGTCGCCGACCGCGCGCGCGTGGAGATCGCGGCGCGCATCGAGTCGCAGGTGCGGTCGAGCGACGCCTCGGCGCGCCTCGGGAACGACGGCTTCGTCGTCCTGCTGCCGGCCACCGACCCGTTGAGGGCAACCCGACTCGCGGACCGTATCCTGGCGGCGGTCCGGGCGCAGCCGTTCGAGCTCGGCACGGGCGCGCCGCGGGTGCTCACGGTCTCGATCGGCATCGCGGAGTGTCGCCCGAGCCCGGTGCAGGACCGGAAAATCGCCGGAGATCAACTGGTTGCCGACTCGATCGCGGCGTTGTACCGGGCACGGCAGGCCGGTGGCGACCGCTACGCGCGGCTCGGTCCCTGAGGGGGGGCGCCCGGCGGGCCGTAGCGCAGGCCGGGCCCGAATGACTATAATGAGAATCATTTGCATTGGATGACGCCATGCCCGCATCGATGTCGCTTCGCTGGATCCTCGTCGCCGCCACGCTCGCGTTGACGTTCCCGGCCGCTGGCGTCCGTGCCGCCGAATCGCTGGTCGTCTATACGGCCCGCAACGAACAGCTCGTCAGGCCTGTGTTCGATGCATACACGAAGGCGACCGGCGTCGAAATCCGCTACACGACCGCGGACGCCGCCGTGCTGATCGAGAGGCTCGCGGCCGAGGGCCGCAACTCGCCGGCCGACGTCCTCATGACCGTCGATGCCGGCGAACTGTGGAATGCCGCCCGCCGCGGGCTGCTGCAGCCGGTGCAGTCGGCGACCCTGGACAAGAACATTCCCGCGAACCTTCGCGATCCCGAGGGCCGCTGGTTCGGACTGTCGGTGCGCGCACGGACGATCGCATATGCGCCGTCGCGTGTGGATCCGAAGCAGCTCGGCACCTACGCCGGGCTCGCCGGGCCGGAATGGAAGGGCCGGCTGTGCCTGCGCACGTCGAAGAAGGTCTACAACCAGTCGCTGGTCGCGACGATGATCGCGGCGCTCGGCGAGGCGCGCACCGAGCAGGTCGTCCGTGGCTGGGTCGCGAATCTCGCGGCGCCCGTGTTCGCGAACGACACGGCGCTGCTCGAGGCGATCGCGGCGGGGCAGTGCGACGTCGGCATCGCGAACACCTACTACTACGGCCGCCTCGTCAAGGAGCGGCCCGACTTCCCGGTCCGGCTGTTCTGGGCCAACCAGGGCGCGGGCGGCGTGCACGTCAACATCTCCGGTGCCGGGGTCGTTGCGACGTCGCGCCGGGCCGAGGCGGCGACCCGGTTCCTCGAGTGGCTGTCGGCGGGTGAGGCGCAGCGGCACTTCGCGGCGGTCAACTTCGAGTTTCCCGCCAACCCGTCCGCGGCCGTCGATCCGCTGGTCAAGTCCTGGGGCCCGTTCGAGGCGGACCCCATCAACGTCGCGGAAGCCGGACGCCTGCAAGCCGACGCCGTCCGGCTGATGGACCGCGCCGGCTATCGCTGAGCCATGTCTCCCGGCGGCTCGCGGCTCGCGGCCGCCCTCGTCGTCAGCCTGCTGGCGTTGCCCGCGCTGCTGCCGCTCGCAACCGCGCTCGGCTCGTGGGCCGCGCCGACGGGCGCGATCTGGCAGCACCAGCTCGAGCACGTCCTGCCTCGGGTGACGGCGAACACCGTGCTGCTGCTGTTCGCCGTCGCGACGGCGACGGCGGCGCTCGGAACGGCGCTGGCGTGGCTCGTCGCGGGGCACGATTTCCCGGGGCGCGGGTTCTTCGCCTGGGCGCTGCTGCTGCCGCTCGCCATGCCAGGCTACGTGCTCGCCGTCGTGTATGCCGGCGCGCTCGACTACTCAGGACCGCTGCAGACGGCGCTGCGCGCCGCGTTCGGACCGGGTCTCGACCTGCCTTCGATCCGCTCGCTCGGCGGTGCGGTACTGGTGCTGACGCTGTGCCTGTACCCCTACGTCTACATGCTCGCGCGGGTCGCGTTCGAGACGACCGGTGCCCGCACGCTCGAGGCCGCGCAGTCGCTCGGGCTGGGCCGCGGCGCCGCGTTCCGTCGGCTGCTGCTGCCGCTCGCACGGCCTGCGATCGCGGCGGGCGTGGGGCTCGTCGCGATGGAGACGCTCGCCGATTTCGGCGTCGTCGCGGCCCTCAACGTCGACACCTACACGACCGCCATCTACCGCGCGTGGTACGGCCTCTACTCGATCGGCGCCGCGCTGCAGATGGCGGGGCTGCTCGCTGCGCTCGCGCTCGCGGGCCTGTGGATCGAGCGCCGGCTGCGGCGCGGCCGGGACTTCGCCGCGAGCCGTCCCGGCGGCGGCCTGCTGCCGCGCGTCCGCCTGCGCGGCGTGCGAGCCGCGCTCGCGACAGGCGCTGCGACCGCCGTCCTCGCCGTCGCGTTCGCGCTGCCGATGGCCCAGCTCCTCGCCTGGGCGGCGCGCAGCGCGGCGACGGACCTCGACGCACGTTACTGGGCGTTCGTCGGCCGCAGCCTGGCGCTCGCGGGGTCGGGCGCCGCCGTGGTCGTCGGCGCGGCACTGCTGCTCGGCTACGCACTGCGCCGCGACGGGCGTCGCTGGGTGCACACGCTCGGGCGAACGGCGACCGCCGGCTACGCGATTCCGGGTACCGTGCTCGCCGTGGGCCTCTTCGCGCCGATCGCTGCGGTGAACGGCTGGCTGCAGCAGGCCATGGATCATTGGTTCGGTGCCGCCGCGCCCGCGCTGTTCCTGCACGGGACGCTGCTCACGATGTTCGTCGCCTATCTTGCGCGGTTCCTGGCCGTCGGCAGCGGGCCCGTCGAGAGCGGCCTCGCGGGCATCCACCGCCACCTCGACGAGGCGTCGGCGATCCTCGGCGTGCGTGGCTTTGCGCGATTGCGTCGCGTGCATTTCCCGCTGCTGCGCGGCAGCCTGCTGGCCGCAGCCGTCCTGGTCTTCGTCGATCTCATGAAGGAGCTGCCCATCACCCTGATGACACGGCCGTTCGGTTTCGAGACGCTGGCGGTGCGGGTGTTCGAGATGGCGGCGGAGGGCGAGTGGACGCGCGCGGCGCTGCCCTCGGTGATGATCGTGGCGGCCGGCATCGTGCCGGTCGTGCTGCTCGCGAGGCGGGTGACCCATGTGGCTTGAAATCGACGGCATCGTCCGGCGCTTCGGGGCGCGCGTCGCGCTCGAGGGCGTGAGCCTCGCCCTCGAGGAGGGCGAGATCGGCTGCCTGCTCGGCCCGAGCGGTTGCGGCAAGACGACGGCGCTACGCTGCATCGCGGGATTCGAGACGCTCGACGCCGGCCGCGTGCTGGCGCGCGGACGGCTGCTCGCCGGGCCCGGCGTGCACGTGCCGCCGCACGAGCGGGGCATCGGGCTCGTGTTCCAGGACCACGCGCTGTTCCCGCACCTGACGGCGCGGGCCAACGTCGAGTTCGGGCTGCACGACCTGCCGCGGGCGGAGCGCCGCTCCCGCGCCGACGAGATGCTCGGTCTCGTGGGCCTTGCCGACTGGGCGGAATCTCAGCCCTCGCGGCTGTCTGGCGGACAGCAGCAGCGCGTCGCACTCGCACGCGCGCTTGCGCCGCGCCCGTCGGTGGTGCTGCTCGACGAGCCGTTCGCGAGCCTGGACGTCGCGCTGCGCGAGCGCCTCGTCGCCGAGTTGCGGGCGCTGCTCAAGTCGCTCGGCGCGACTGCGCTCGTCGTCACGCACGACCAGCACGACGCGTTCGCGCTCGCGGACCGCGTCGCCCTGCTGCGCGACGGCCGGCTCGAGCAGTGGGCGACCCCCTACGACCTCTACCACCGGCCGGGCACGCGGTTCGCCGCGGAGTTCGTCGGCCAGGCATCGTTCCTGCCCGCGTGCTGCGACGGCAGCGGCGTGCTGCAGACGGAGCTCGGCCCGCTGCACGAGAACCACGGCACGGCGCCCTGCGGCGGCCGCGTCGACGTACTCCTGCGGCCCGACGACGTCGTGCACGACGACGTCGCGCCGCTGAGGGGCCGCATCGTCGAGCGGGTGTTCCGTGGCGCGGACTTCCTCTACACGCTCGAACTGCCTAGCGGACGCCGGGTGCTCTCGCTGGTCCCGAGCCACCACGACCACCGCGTCGGCGAGCACGTCGGGATCAGGCTCGCGACGGACCACGTCGTCACGTTCCCGCCGGTCGCGGCTCAGGACCGGTGACGGCGCACGAGCAGCAGGAAAACGGGCACGCCGACGAGGGCGGTCAGCGCGCCGACGGGGAGCTGCCGCGGGGCGATCGCGACGCGCGCCGCGAGGTCTGCGGCCATGAGCAGCAGCCCGCCGGCGAGCGCCGAGGCGGGCAGGACGATGCGGTGGTCGCTGCCGACCGCGAGGCGGACCAGGTGAGGCGTCAGGAGGCCCACGAAGCCGATGCTGCCCGCCGCGCTGACCGCCGCCCCCGTCAGCACCGAACTCGCGAGGAACAGCCCCATCTGTACTCGCCGCGCGTCGAGGCCGACGCTAGCGGCCTGTACCACGCCGCGAGCGAGCACGTTCAGGTGCCGCCCGAGCAGCGTGCCCGCCACGGCGGCCACCGCGAGCAGCCCGAGCAGCCAGGGCCAGCGGCGGGCGTGCGACAGGTCGCCGAGCAGCCAGAACACCATGCCGCGCAGCCGCGTTTCGTCCCCGAGCGCGAGCAGCAGTGCGACGACCGAGCCCGTGCCTGCCGCGACGACGACGCCGGTCAGCAGCAGCCGGGTCGCCGTCCAGCCGCCCGGACCGTGGGCGAGGCCGAAGACCAGCAGGCAGGCCGCGAGCGCACCGGCGGCCGCGAATCCGTCGACGCCCAAGGCAGGCAGGCCAAGCATGATCGCGAGCAGCGCAGCCACCGAGGCGCCGCCGGACACGCCGAGCACGTAGGGATCCGCGAGCGGGTTGCGCAGCAGTACCTGCAGGATCGCACCGGACACCGCGAGCAGCCCGCCGACCGCGAAGGCGGCCAGGGCCCGGGGCAGCCGCAGCCCGGTCACGACCTCCTGCGCCAGCGCCGGTTCGCCCGTCAGGAGCGCGGACAGGACGTCCCGCAGCGGCAGTGAGACACTGCCTAGCGTGAGCGACAGGACGAGGAGCCCAACCGAGGCAGCGGCCAGCGCGAAAAGGGCAGTGAGCGGTAGGTAGCGGTGACGCATTTCGTGCCCGGCGGCGGTCCAAGCGTAAAGTGGGCCACCCGTGGCCACAAGGCAACGGTGCCGGACGGTCTGGCACCCGGCGGTCGGGATGTGAAAAAATCAGTCGCGTCCGGAGCTTAGGAGACATGACCGACTTCATCGACGCCGAAGGGTTCCGTGCCAACGTCGCGATCGTGCTGATCCGCGACGCGGGCGACGTATTCCTCGGCGGCCGCAGCGACGGTCGGGGCTGGCAGTTTCCGCAGGGCGGCGTGCGCCCGGACGAGTCGGCCGAGGCGGCGATGTTCCGGGAGCTGCGCGAGGAGGTCGGTCTCGAGCCGGCCGACGTCGAGATCCTGGGCGCCACGCGCCAGTGGCTGCGCTACCGGCTGCCACGGCAGTACGTGCGCCGGCGCTCGACCCCGCTCTGCATCGGCCAGAAGCAGCGCTGGTTCCTGCTGCGCATGCTCGGCGACGACGACCGGCTGCGCTTCGACGTGACCTCGCAGCCCGAATTCGACAGCTGGCGGTGGGTCGACTACTGGTCTCCGGTCCGCGAAGTGATCTATTTCAAGCGTTCGGTCTACGCGAGGGCGCTCGAGGAGCTCGGCTCGCACGCCTTCCCGGGCGGCCCGCCGCCGCGTCCGGACTGGTGGCTCGAGACGGTCCAGCCCCCGCCACGGCGTCCCCGGCGGCGGCGACCGGCGCCACGCGGCGCGGTCGAGGCCGCGGGCTCGTGACGGGAGCCCCTCCCGCCCGGCGCTACGGGCCCTTCACGCTCCTGCAGTGGCTGGCGACCGCGGCGGCGCTCGCTGTGGTGCTCCTCGGGGCGGGCTACGCGTATCACCGCGGCCAGGTCGCGGCCGGCCTCGACCTCACGCAGGTTGCGCTCGAGAGGCGCGAGCTCGAGGGCAAGGCGGAGCGCCTCGAGAGCGACAATGCCCGGCTGAACGCGCGCATCGCCGAACTCGAGATGGCTCGGCGCCTCGACCGCGACGCCTACGGGCAGGTCGAGCAGACCATCGGCGACCTGCAGTCGCAGCTCTCGCGCCAGGGCGACGACCTGGCGTTCTACCGAAGCATCGTCTCGCCGGCGGACGGCATCCAGGGCGTGCGCATCCACCGCTTCGAGGTCGCACCCGGCGACGAGCCCCGGGAATTCCTGCTGAAGCTGACGTTGATCCAGGCGATGCGCCACGAGAGCGTCGCCTCCGGGCTCACGCAGGTGGTCGTGCACGGGGTGCAGGGCGACACGCCGGCGCGTTACTCGGTCGGCGAGCTGCTCGGCCGGCCCCGGGCCCAGCTGCCGTTCTCGTTCCGCTACTTCCAGGCCATCGAGCAGGCGGTGACCCTGCCCGAGGGCTTCGAGGCCTTCGAGGCGGAGGTCGAGGTCCGCTCGAGCAAGCTGCGCTTCCCGATCCGCCAGACCTTCCCCTGGAAAATCGGCCCGCAGTCCGCACTTTGACCGTCCCCTGCGGGTGCTAAAATCCGCGACCGCTGGAAGATCTCAGGGAGCCTGCCGCGATGACGAGCCTCGACGAAGACACTGCGGTGACGGACGCCCCGGCGCTCGTCTTCACGGACATGGCCGCGAACAAGGTCGGCGAGCTGATCCGCGAGGAAGGAAACCCCAACCTCAAGTTACGGGTTTTCGTGTCGGGCGGCGGCTGCTCCGGCTTCCAGTACGGCTTCACCTTCGACGAAAACGAGGAAGAGGGCGACACCTGCGTCGTGACGCGCGGCGTCAAGCTGGTCGTCGACCCCATGAGCTACCAGTACCTCGCCGGCGCCGAGATCGACTACAAGGAGGATCTCGAGGGCGCGCAGTTCGTCATCCGCAATCCAAACGCGACGACGACCTGCGGCTGCGGCTCCTCGTTCTCCGCCTGACCCGCCGGGCCGCGGCGTGCCCGTGCCCGACGTCCTGGCGGCCGTCGACCTAGGCTCGAACAGCTTTCACATGCTGGTCGCGCGGTATTCGCACGGCCAGCTCGTGATCGTCGATCGGCTGCGCGAGATGGTGCGTCTCGCGGCCGGACTCGACGAGCACGACCGCCTGAGCCGGGATTCCGTCAACCGCGCCCACGCCTGCCTCGAGCGCTTCGGCCAGCGGCTGCGCGACATGAAGGCCGAGCGCGTGCGCGTCGTCGGCACGAATACGCTGCGCAAGGCGAAGCGCAAGGGCGCATTCCTCGACCGCGCCCGTGAGGCGCTCGGCCACCCGATCGAGATCATCTCGGGCGTCGAGGAGGCTCGCCTCATCTACCTGGGCGTCGCGCACACGACCCCGAGCGACGGCGGGCACCGCCTCGTCGTGGACATCGGCGGCGGCAGCACCGAGCTCATCATCGGCGAGGGGCTCGCCGCGAAGCGACTCGACAGCCTCTACATCGGCTGCGTCAGCCAGACGGTCCGTCACTTCGCGGACGGCGTGATCAGCGAGAAACGCATGAAGCGCGCCCGCACCGCGGCGCAGCTCGAGATCGAGCCCGTCATGGCGCGTTTCCGCCGCTCCGAGTGGGATGCGGCGTTCGGCGCGTCGGGCACGATGCGCGCCGTCTCCGACACGCTGCTCGCGCGCGGCGCGCCGAACGGCAACATTACCCGCGAGGGCGTCGAGTGGCTGCTCGGCGAGTGCCTCAGGGTGGGGCAGGTCGATCGACTGAAGCTCCCGGGGCTCGCCGCGGAGCGGCAGGAGATCCTGCCGGGCGGCCTCGCGATCCTCGTCGAGGTGTTCGACATGCTCGGCATCGAGACGATGCGCGTCGCGGATGGCGCGCTGCGGGAGGGGTTGCTCTACGACCTGCTCGGGCGTATGACCGACGAGGACGCGCGCGTGCGCAGCGTCCGCGCAATGGAGGCGCGCTTCCACGTCGACGCCGTGCAGGCCGACCGGGTGGAGGGGACCGCACTCGGCTTCCTGCGGCAGGTGCGCGAGTCGTGGGCGCTCGACGAGCCGCTCGCCGAGATGATGCTGCGGTGGGCCGCGCGGCTGCACGAAGTCGGGCTCGACATCGCGCACTCGCACTACCACCGCCACGGCGCCTACCTGCTGCAGCACGCGGACCTGCCGGGATTCCCGCGCGAGGAGCAGGCGCTGCTCGCCGCACTCGTCGGTGGTCACCGGCGCAAGCTGAACCTCGCGAGCCTCGAGGAGCTCGTGCCGCCGTGGCACCTGAAGGCGGAGAGCCTCATCGTGCTGCTCAGGCTCGCGGTGCTGCTGCACCGGGCCCGCGCACCGCGCGCGCTGCCGAAGATCGATCTCGAGGCGCGAGGGCGCTCGCTCTCGGCGACGTTCCCGAAGGGTTGGCTCGCGCAGAATCCGCTCACGGCCGCGGATCTCGAGCAGGAAACCGAGTACCTGCAGGCGGTGGGGTTCCGCCTGCGTACGAACTGAATCGGGGGCCGGTCAGTTCAGGGCGACGCGCGTCGCGCCCGAGCCGCTCGTGAGCTCGAGCTGCGCGAGGCCCGTCTCGGCCTGCCCGCGGAACTCCGCGCGATAACGCTCGGGCACCTCGGTGTTCGGCAGCGGGATGCTGGCTGGGTTCTTGTGCACGCCGCGGATCCGGTATTCGTAGTGCAGGTGCGGCCCGGTCGACGCGCCCGTCGACCCGACGTAGCCGATCAGCTCGCCCTGGCGCACGTCGCGCCCGCGGCGCGCCGACTTGCCGATCCTCGACATGTGCGCGTAGAGCGTCGTGATGCCGCGGCCGTGGTCGATCACGACCGTGTTGCCGTAGCCGCCCTTGCGGCCGGCGAAGTCGATGCGGCCGTCGCCGGCGGCCCAGATCGGCGTGCCCGTGGGCGCCGCGAAGTCGATGCCCTTGTGCGCGCGGACGCGGCCGCTGATCGGGTGGCGGCGGTTCGGGTTGAAGCCCGAGCTCACCCGCGTGAAGTCGAGCGGCGCGCGCAGGAAGGCCTTGCGCATGCCGCGGCCCTCGGGGGTGTAGTAGCCCTTGACCTTGCCGTCGCTCGACTCGAACCACACGGCGCGATAGGTCTTGCCGCGGTTCACGAACTCGGCGGCGAGCACGCGCCCGTCGCTCACGTACTGGCCGTCCTGGAACTTGCGCTGGTACAGCACCGCGAACTCGTCGCCCGCGCGGATGTCGTTCGCGAAGTCGACGTCCCAGCCGAAGATGTCGTTCGCGAGCGTCATCACGGTCTCGGCGGACAGGCCGGCGTTGCGCCCTGCCACGAACAGCGAGGAGTCGATGCGCGCGCGCTTGCCGGTGGTCTCGACCTCGAGCGGATTCTCGATGTAGTTGACCGCGAAGCCGCCGTCGGCGCGCGAGACCGAGAGCGTGAGCGTGTCGCTGATGCGCCGGTTGAGCGTGAGCAGCGCGCCGTTCAGGTGCGTGAGGGTGATCGTGTCGCCCGGCCGCAGCAGGTCGACCGCCTTTCGCACTTCCGGCAGGCTGCGCAGTTCCGCGAGCGTGAGCGTCGCATCGTCGATGCCGACGGACTGGAGAATCCGGTCGAGCGTGTCGTTGCGCCGCACCGTGACTTCGACGCTGTCCGGGCCCGTGTCGACGGGGAGGGGCGGCGGCGCGACGAGCGGCTGGTGCAGCGCGTCGGTCAGGTCGACGGCGGTCGGGACGTCGCCACCGGGCGTCGCCACGATGAACGCGCCGGCTGCGGCCAGTGGAAACACGGTCGCGGCGAGCAGCCAGCGGCGGAAATCAACGGCGGAACGGGCCGCCGGGCGGCTCTCGCCGCGGTAGAGACGGTCGGGCACAAACGAACCCCCACGCAAACGTCGGGGTACGTTAGTTGCGGAGCCGCAAAGCGTCAACTGTTAAATTGAGATTTACTCGAGTTTTTTCATATGGTTGCGCTTGGCTTTTCGGAACTGTGACGGCTTCGGCGGGTAACCCGTCCCGTTGCCTGCGCAAGGGCGAGTCCCTACAGTCCCGCGGCTGCCCCATCCGGAGTGAATGCCCGCCATGCTGAGCGCCCAGGAACAACTCGCCGAACTGCGCCGCGGCGCGTCCGAAATCCTGCTCGAGGCGGACCTGCTCCGGAAGCTCGAGCGCGGGCGGCCGCTCCGGATCAAGGCCGGGTTCGATCCGACGGCCCCGGACCTGCACCTCGGCCACACGGTGCTCATCAACAAGATGGCGCTGTTCCAGCGCCTCGGTCACGAGGTCGTGTTCCTGATCGGCGACTTCACTGGTCTCATCGGCGATCCGACCGGGCGCAACGCGACGCGCCCGCCGCTCACGCCGGACGACATCCGCGCCAACGCGGCGACGTACGAGGCGCAGATCTTCAAGATCCTCGATCCCGCGCTCACGAAGGTCGACTTCAACTCGCGCTGGATGGGACAGATGAACGCGGCGGGGCTCGTCCAGCTCGCGGCGCGCCACACCGTCGCGCGCATGCTCGAGCGGGACGATTTCGCCAAGCGCTACCGCAGCGGGCAGGCGATCGCGATCCACGAGTTCCTCTACCCGCTGGTGCAGGGCTACGACTCGGTGGCACTCGAGGCCGACGTCGAGCTCGGCGGGACGGACCAGAAGTTCAACCTGCTCGTCGGCCGGCAGCTGCAGGAGTCGTACGGGCAGGAACCGCAGGTCGTGATGACGATGCCGCTGCTCGAGGGGCTCGACGGCGTCAACAAGATGTCGAAGTCGCTCGGCAACTACATCGGCATCACCGACCCGCCGGACGAGATGTTCGGCAAGCTGATGTCGATCTCGGACGACCTGATGTGGCGTTACTTCGAGCTGCTGTCGTTCCGCTCGAACGCGGACGTCGATGGGCTGCGCCGCGGGGTCGCGGAGGGCCGCAATCCCCGCGACGTGAAGTTCGAACTCGGCGTCGAGATCGTCGAGCGCTTCCACGGCAAGGGTAGCGGTGTGGCTGCGCGCGATGCCTTCGTGGCGCGCTTCCAGCAGGGTGCGCTGCCCGAGGATCTTGCCGAGGTGACGCTCGCCGCCGAAGCGGGCGCGCTCGCGATCGTGCAGGTGCTGAAGGGCGCCGGACTCGTACCGAGCACGAGCGAAGCGTTCCGGCAGCTGAAGCAGGGCGCAGTGCGCGTCGACGGCGAGCGCGTCGAGGACGGCGCACGCACTTTCGCGTCGGGCAGCTCCCACGTATTCCAGGTCGGCAAGCGTCGCCTCGCTCGCGTGAAGATTGCCTAGGCGCCGGTGTTGCGGTCTCGGTCGTTGCCGAGCCAGACCGCAACGACGTACACCTGATTCTTGACGCGACCGATGGCGGGGCTATACTGCGCGCCCTTCCGCAATCGCCCCGACGCTACGGTGGTCGAGGCGGTCACAGCGACGACGGAAATTCCCGTCGGATGGTGTTGACAGCAACGCGGAATGCCGCATAATGCGCGGCTCCCCCGGCAAGCTCCGGGGCGCTCTTTAAAAATCGAAACAGGTAATTTGTGTGGGGACTCGCGTCGGTCGTCTGCAAGCGCAGACACGGCGAGTACCAATTAGCCAGTTAATACTGAAACTGATTGGGATCTCTCCGAACATTGAGTCGCAAGACTTCAAGTGAAGAGTTTGATCCTGGCTCAGAT
>Ga0105090_10000366_pt1 | contig 21742 bp, 24 predicted proteins | sample PPLLak3March2015_FD_79110 | JGI IMG/M metagenome (GOLD analysis project Ga0105090, IMG submission 79110) | Freshwater sediment microbial communities from Prairie Pothole Lake near Jamestown, North Dakota, USA - PPLs Lake P7 Core (1) Depth... | ecosystem: Environmental > Aquatic > Freshwater >... | reverse complement strand
TAACGCACCCGGTGCGCGACCCGCGCGCCTCCTACGAGCAGACGCTCGCCGTGCTCGCGCACGCCAAGCGGCACCGCCCCGGCGTGCTCACCAAGACCAGCCTGATGCTCGGCCTCGGCGAGACCGACGCGGAGATCCTCGAGACGCTCGACGACCTGCGCGCCGTCGGCGTGGACCTCCTCACGCTCGGCCAGTACCTGCGGCCCACGGTGAATCACCTCCCCGTGGCGCGCTTCGTCGCGCCGGCGGAGTTCGAGCGCTACCGCGCCGCGGCGCTCGAGCGCGGCTTCCTCGAATGCGTGGCCGGCCCGCTGGTGCGCTCGAGCTACCGGGCCGAGCAGGCGCTGGCCCGCAACAACGCGGGCCTCGGCACGGGCGGCGTCGCCGCGCGCTGAACCCGTGGACGGGCCGGTCCTGCGCTGGCTCGGGCGCGTCGCCTACGAACCCACCTGGCGCGCCATGCAGCGCCTCGTTGACGCGCGCGGCCCCGATGCGCCCGACGAGATCTGGTTCCTCGAGCATCCACCCGTGTTCACGCTCGGCATGAACGCGCGTCCCGAGCACGTGCTCGCGCCGGGCGATATCCCGGTGGTGCCCATCGACCGGGGCGGGCAGGTCACCTACCACGGTCCGGGCCAGCTCGTGGTCTATCCGCTGCTCGATCTCGGCCGCGCCCGGCTCGGCGTGCGGCCGCTGGTGGAGGGCCTCGAGCGTGCCATCGTCGCGACGGTCGCCGGGTGGGGCATCGAGGCGGCGGGGCGGCGCGACGCGCCCGGCGTGTACGTCGGTGCCCGCAAGCTCGCGAGCATCGGGCTGCGCATCCGTCGCGGCTGCTCCTACCACGGCCTCGCGCTCAACGTCGCGATGGACCTCGAGCCGTTCCGGCGCATCAACCCCTGCGGCTACGCGGGGCTCGAGATGACCCAGGTGAGCGAGCTCGGCGGCCCGGCCGACCTCGGCAAGGTTGCCGATGCACTGGCGCCGCGGCTGCTCGAGGCGCTCGGCTTCGACTCGGCGCCTCAGAGCGCGACCAGCACCTGGCGGCAGGACGTGAGCTCGGTGTAGACCGCGTCGAGCTGCGCCTTGCTCTCGGCGCGCACGGTGATCGTGAGCCCGAGGTACTTGCCGCCGCTGCTCGGGCGTTCCTCGATCCGGTGAGGTTCGAGGTCGCCGAAGTGTCGCGTGACGATGCCGATGGCGAGGCTGCGGAACTCGTCCGTGGCCGCACCCATGATCTTGATGGGAAAGTCGGTGGGGAACTCGAACAGCGTGTCTTCGGCCATGGCTCAGAGCGCGGGCGTCGCGGCGATGTCGTCGAGGTGGTGCTGCAGCCGATCGTAAATCTGCCGCCACAGCGGTCCCGGCCGGCCCGTGCCCACCGCCGTCCCGTCCACTCGCGTGACGGGCAGCACGCCGCGGCCGGCCGAGGCGATCCACAGTTCGTCGCAGCTCTCGATCTCGCGGGCCTCGAGCGGGCAGACCTGGCTCGGCAGCCAGCCCTCGGCGAGCTCGAGTACCGCGTCGCGCGACGTGCCGGGCAGGATGTGGTGGTCGTTCGGCGGCGTCACGAGAGTTCCGCCGATGCACAGGAACATCGAGCTCGAGGAGCCCTCGAGCAGCAGGCCGTCGCGCACCAGCAGCGCCTCGTCGGCCCCGCGGTCGGCGGCCTCCTGCCGCAGCAGCACGTTGGCGAGCAGCGCCACCGACTTGATGTCGCAGCGGTCCCAGCGGATGTCCTCCAGCGTCGCCGCGGCGAGCCCGGATTCGAGCACGCGCGCATCGGGCGAGGGGTAGGGGCTCGCAAAGGCGAACACCGTGGGCGTCGCCCCGCGCGGGAAGAGGTGATTGCGGCCGAACTCCGCGCCACGCGTCACCTGCAGGTAGACTAGCATCTCGGCTCCGCCCGCCGCCTCGGCCACGCGCGCCGCGATGCCGGCCCACTCGTTCACGCCGTGCGGGTTCGGCAGGCGGATGGCCGCGAGGCTGCGGTCGAGCCGCTCGAGGTGCTGGCGCAGCCGGAACAGCCGCCCGCGATGCACCGGGATGACTTCGTACACGCCGTCCGCGAACAGGAATCCGCGGTCCAGCGGCGAGACGCGTGCCTCGGCGAGCGGCAGCAGCGCGCCGTCGAGGTAGCACGTGGGGTAGGGCGCGGCCACGTCAGTCGAACCAGAGGCGCACCGTGTCGCTGGCGCGCCGGAACAGGCCGCCGCGCGCGACGTCCTGGGCGGGGTAGAGGTCGTGGGTGGCGATGGTCGTCCCGTCCACGAGGATGTTCACCTTGCCGATGGGCGTCTTCGCGTCGAGCGGGGCGACGAGCCGGTCGGGCAGCTGGAACTCGGCCTTGACGCTGCCGGTCTGGCCGCGCTGGCCCGTCACGTACAGGTCGCGCTGCAGCGCGAGGCCGACCTCCGGGCTCGCGCCCTTCCACACCCGCGCGGTCGTCAGCGGCTCGCCGGCGGCGTACAGGCGCTTGGTCTCGAAGAAGTTGAAGCCGTAGTTGAGCAGCGCGGCGTTGGCGTCCTCGCGGGCGCGCATCGACTCGGTGCCGAGCACCGCCGACACGAGGCGCATGCCCTCGCGCTTCGCCGAGGCGACCAGGCAGTAGCCCGCGCTCTCGGTGTGGCCCGTCTTGACGCCGTCCACGGTCGGGTCGCGCCACAGCAGCCCGTTGCGGTTCTGCTGGGTGATGCCGTTCCACGTGAACTCGCGCTGGGCGTACCAGCGGTAGTACTCGGGGAATTCGCGGATGAGTGCGCTGGAGAGGATGGCCGAGTCGCGTGCGGTCGTGTAGTGCTCGGGGTCGGGCATGCCGGGGGAGTTCGTGAAGTTCGAGCCCGTCATGCCGAGCTCCTTCGCGTAGGTGTTCATCATCTGCACGAAGGTGGGCTCGGTGCCGGCCACGTGCTCGGCGAGCGCCACCGTGGCGTCGTTGCCGGATTGCACGATCATGCCCTGGATGAGGTTCTCGACCGACACCTGCTTGCCCACCTCGACGAACATCCGCGAGCCTTCCTGCTTCCACGCGTGGTCGCTGATGGTCACCATGTCGTCGAGCTTGATGCGTCCCTCCTTGAGGGCCCGGAACACACCGTAGGCGGTCATGATCTTGGTCAGGCTGGCCGGTTCCTGCCGCGAATCGGGGTCGAGCGCGGCAAGCACTCGTCCGCTGTCGTGGTCGATCACGACGTAGCTGCGTGCCTTGAGCTCGGGCGGCGACGGGATGGGCGTGAGCGGGGCCGCGGTGGCCGGCTCGGCAGCGGGCGTCTCCGCGGGCGGCTCCTTCGAGCAGCCGGCGAGCACGAGCGAGGCGAAAAGAGCGGCGTAGAACGGGCTGGATCTTCTCATGTCGGAGTCGGGGTCCTCAGGATGGGCGCGCCGGGCGCCCGTGGCGCCGGGAGCTACTCGGCGGGTGGGGAGGGCGCGGGCGGCGCCGCCGCGGCAATCGCGTCGGCGAGGTCCGAGACCGCGCTCGCGTAGAGCTGGCTGCGGTTGTAGCGGGTGATGGCGTAGAAATTCGCGAACCCGACGCGGTGCTCGGGCCCGTCGCGGCCGGCGAGCTCGATGAGCACCGCGGGCGCCTCGGCCGGCAGCGGCGTATCGAAGCGCACGCCGCGCGCCCGCAGCGAGCCCACGGTCTCGGTGAGCGCGAGCTTGCCGAACTCGAGCCCGGCGAGGTCCGCCTCGGTGACGTCGGCGCGGGCCATCACGGGTTCGTCCGTGCGCCAGCCGTGCTCGCGCAGGTAGTTCGCGACGCTCGCGAACACGTCCGCCCAGCTCGTCCACAGGTTGCGGCGGCCGTCGCCGTCGCCGTCCACCGCGTAATTGCGGAAGCTCGAGGGCATGAACTGCGGGATGCCCATGGCGCCCGCGTACGAGCCGAGCGGCACGAGCGGATCGAGCGACTCCTCGCGCGACATGACCAGGAAGTTCTCGAGCTCGCTGCGGAAGAAGGGGCTGCGCGGCGGATAGTCGAAGGCGAGCGTGGCGAGCGCATCGATGACGCGGTGCTTGCCGGTGTTCTCGCCGTAGAAGGTCTCGACGCCGACGATGGACAGCAGTACCGGCGCCGGCACGCCACGCTCGGTCGCGCGCGCAAGCGCATCGGCCCGCAGGCGACCGGTCTCGACGCCGCGCGAGATGCGCCTGTCGGTGAGGAATCGCGCCCGGTACTCGTGCCAGGGCAGGGCCTTCTCCGCCGGGCGCGTCATCAGGGCCACGATCGACGGCTTCGCCTGCGCCTGGTCCAGCACGCGGCCGAGGTCCTCGGCCGCGAAACCGTGCTTCCCGGCCATCTCGTCGATGAAGGCGCGCACGTCTTCGCGGCCGGCGTCGAGGGCGCGGGCCGGCGCGACGAGCGAGCAGCAAAGGGCCAGGAGCAGGAGACTGCGGGTGAGGTGCATCGGGGCAGGGATGGCCGGTCAGGTCGCGACCAGTTTGCGGCGCGAATGAATGGACATGAGGATACCGAAGCCCGCCATGAGGGTCACCATCGACGTGCCGCCGTAGCTCACGAGCGGCAGCGGCACGCCGACCACGGGCAGCAGACCCGCGACCATGCCGGCATTGACGAACATGTACACGGCGAACAGCAGCGTGAGCGCGCCCGCCACCAGCCGCGTGAAGGTGTCCTGCGCCTGGATCGCGATGTACAGCCCGCGCGCAATCACGAGCAGGTACAGCCCCAGCAGCACGGCGAGCCCGACGAGGCCCCACTCCTCGCCGATCACCGCGAAGATGAAGTCCGTGGAGCGCTCGGGGAGGAATTCGAGCTGCGCCTGGCTGCCGTTCATGTAGCCCTTGCCGAACACCCCGCCCGAGCCGATGGCGATCTGCGACTGGATGGTGTGGTAGCCGGCGCCGAGCGGATCCTCCTGCGGGTTGAGGAACGTCAGCACGCGCTGGCGCTGGTAGTCGTGCAGGTTGACCCAGACGACGGGGATGGCAGCGCCGACCACCGCGCCGAGGCCCAGGATGTAGCGCAACTGCAGCCCGGCGAGAAGCACGACCAGCACGCCGCCCGCGGCGACCAGCAGCGAGGTGCCGAGGTCGGGCTGCTCGGCGATCAGCAGCACCGGCACCATGATGGCCACCGCCAGCACCACCAGCGTGCCGAAGCTCGGCGGCAGCGGCCGTTCCTGCAGGTACCACGCGCAGGCGAGCGGCACCGCGATCTTCATGATCTCGGACGGCTGGAAGCGCACGATGCCGAGGTCCAGCCAGCGCTGCGCGCCCATCGAGATATCGCCGACGAGCGCCACTGCGACCAGGAGCAGCACGCCGCCGGCGTAGGCCCACGGCGCAAGGGCACGCAGCACGCGCGGCGGCACCTGCGCGGCGGCGACCATCACGGCGAGACCGATTGCGACGCGGGTGGCCTGCCGCAGGAACACGCCGACGTCCTCGCCGCCCGCGCTGAACAGCACCACGAGGCCAGCCGTGCAGACGGCGAGCACGCCGAGCAGCAGCGGTCCGTCGAGATGCAGCGCCTCGAGCAGTCGCCCGGACAGCGTGAACGTGCGCTTCGCGCGACTCGAGTAGCCGGGGCCGGCGATCTCGCCTCTCATTCCTCGTCTCCGGTGGGCGGTGACGCGGCCTCGGCCGTCGCTGCCTGGTCGGCCGCGTGCTCGGGCGGCAGCAGGAGGGCGTCGAGCACCTTGCGGGCGATGGGTGCTGCGGTGCCGCTGCCGCTGCGCCCGTTTTCGACCACCACGGCGATCGCGATCTGTGGATCCTCGGCCGGCGCGAAGGCGACGAACAGCGCGTGGTCGCGCATGCGCTCGGAGATCTCCTTCTCGTTGTAGCGCTCATTCTGCCCGACCGAGAACACCTGCGCGGTGCCCGTCTTGCCCGCGATCTTGTAGGGTGCGCCGAGCTGGCTGCGCCGCGCCGTTCCCCACGGGTCGTTGGTGACGCCCACCATGCCCCCGATGATCACGTCCCAGTAGGCCGGGTCGCTCACCTGTACGGGCGGCAGGGGCCGCGGCGGCAGCTCGCGCAGCTCGCCGGTGCGCGCATCGCGGACGGCGCGCACCAGCCGTGGCGCGAAGCGCTGCCCGCGCATGGCAACCGCAGCCGTGACGTGGGCGAGCTGCAGCGGCGTGGTGAGCATGTAGCCCTGGCCGATGCCGGCGATCACCGTCTCGCCCGGGAACCAGGTCTGCAGGTCCTTGCGCTTGAAGGCCTTGCGCTTCCATTCCGTGGATGGCAGCACGCCCGAGCGCTCGCCGGCGATGTCGATGCCGGTCTCCTGGCCGAACCCGAACTGCGAGAGAAAGCCGTGCATGCGGTCGATGCCCATCTCGGCCGACACGCCGTAGAAATACACGTCGCAGGACACGGCGATCGCCATGTGCATGTCGACGCTGCCGTGGCCGGAGCGCTTCCAGTCGCGATAGCGGTGGCTCGATCCCGGCAGCTGGAAGGCTCCCCGGCAAAGGCGCCGTGCCTCCGGGCGGGCCACGCCGAGCTCGAGGGCGGCGAGCGCCACCATCGGCTTGATCGTGGAGCCGGGTGGGTACACGCCGCGCAGCGCGCGGTCGTAGAGCGGGATGTCGATGTCGTTCGAGAGCGCCGCGTACTCGGCGTAGGTGAGTCCGCGCGCGAAGCCGTTGGGGTCGAAGGTCGGCGTGCTTACGAAGGCGAGGATGTCGCCGTTGCGCGGGTCGATGGCGACCACCGCCGCCCGCTGGCCGGCGAGCGCTTCCTCGGCCACCTGCTGCAGGCGCGCATCGATGGCAAGGTACAGGTCGCTGCCTGCGACAGGCTCGCGGCGCGTCAGCTCGGGCGCGCTCAGGCCCACGCGCTCGACGCGCCGGCCCTGGGCGTTCACGAGCAGTTGCTGGTAGCCGGTCTCGCCGTGCAGCTCGCCCTCGAAGGCGCGTTCCACGCCGAGCTTGCCGATCAGCGTGGTGCCCGCGTAGTTGGCCACGTCGATGCGCTGCTGGTCCGCCTCGCTGATGGCGGCCACGTAGCCGAGGGCGTGCACGCCGGTGCCGCCGTGCGGGTAGTAGCGCGTGAGGCGCGGTCGCACCTCGACGCCGGGGAAGTCGGGCCGGTTGACGGCGAAGCGCGCCAGCTCCTCTTCCGACAGCTGCAGGCGGATCGGCACGGCGTCGAAGCTGCGCCGTGCGCGGATGGCGCGGCGCGTGCGCTCGAGGTCGTCCGGGGCCAGCAGCCCGATCTGCACCAGGCGTGCGAGGGTGTCCTCGACGTCCGGGGTCTGCTCGCGGATGAGCTCGAGCTGGTAGGCCGGACGGTTGAGTGCGAGCGGCTCGCCGTGGCGGTCGAGGATCAGGCCGCGGCTCGGCGGCAGCGGCTCGATGCGGATGCGGTTGCCCTGCGACAGATCGCTGAAGTGCTGGTGGCGGATCACCTGCAGGTAGTAGAGCCGCGCGAACAACGCCGTCACGAGCAGCAGGATCACGACCGTGGCCGCCAGCACGCGCCGCCCGAACAGGCGCTGCTCTGCCCAGTGGTCCTTGAGTCGAACGGATCGTGCCATGACCGACGGCCCCGGGGCCCGCCTCAGCGGGTGCGACGCGCCAGCGTGTCGCCGGCGGCCACGATCAGGGGCCACAGCAGCGCGCCCGACAGCACCGGCAGCCAGCGGTTCCAGCCGGTGTAGCCGTGGCCGGTGAGTCCGTCCGTCCAGAACATCAGGAAGTGGTACACGCCGAGCAGCAGCATGACGGCGCCGGCCTGGTGCAGGATCGGGAACATGCGCATGCGCAGCTGGGCCCGGTGCGCGAGGAAGGCCACCAGGACGAAGCCGAGGGCGTGCTGGCCGAGCGTCATCCCCCTGAGCACGTCGAGCATCAGCCCCGCGAGCCAGGCGTATCCCAGGCCCGCGATGCGCGGGCTGGTGAGGATCCAGTACAGCACAGCAAGCAAGGCGAGGTCGGGACGGAACGGCGCGAGCCAGTCGGGCAGGGGCACGATGGCGAGCACGAGACCCACGGCTACGCTGGTCCAGTAGAGCAATCGCCGGCTGAAGTCGCTGGGCCTCACTGCAGGGCCTCCGGAGGCGGTGTCGATGCGGCCGATGCGGCGGACTCGGCTGGAGCGTTCGTCGTTTCCTCGGGAGCAGCGGCCGCAGGCGTGCTGGAGGCAGGGGCGGGGGGCGCGGCTCCGGCAGCCGGCGATGCGGCGGGAGCGGTCGCAGTGGTCGCCGGCGCAGCTGCAGCCGGCGCAGCTGCAGCAGGCGCAGCTGCAGCAGGCGGGGAAGGCGCAGGTCCCGAGGCCTCTGGGGCGGTCATCTCGGGTGCCGTGGCCTCGGGAGGCGTCGTGTAGACCACCGGCGGGTCGAACCACACCAGCAGCACCTCCCGGTTGCGATCGAGCCGCGCCGTCGGCCGCGCGTCCACCACTGCGAAGGTCGCCGCCGGATCGCGCTCCACGCGCAGCACCTCGGCCACCGGGTAACCGCTCGGGAAGACGCCGCCCATGCCCGTCGAGATCAAGAGGTCGCCTGCCTTGAGGTCGGATTCCACGGTGACGAAGGGCAGCGACAGCCGGTCGGAGTCGCCCGTGCCGACCGCGATGCTGCGCAGTCCGCTGCGATTCGACTGCACGGGAATGGCGTGCTCGGCGTCGCTGATGAGGATCACCTCGGCGGTGCGGGCGTGCACTTGCGAGACCTGGCCGAAGATGCCCTCGGCATCGAGCACCGCCTGGCCCTTGAAGACCCCTGAGTCGGCCCCCTTGTCGAGCAGCACCCGGTGGCGGAAGGGGTCGAGGTCCACGTTCAGGATCGAGGCGACCAGCACGCGCTCGGCGACGCCCGCGGAATTCTCGCGCATGTCGCGCAGGCGCCGGTTCTCGTCCTCCAGCGCGGCGAAGCGCTGCAGCTGCAGGTTGGCGAGGCGAAGCCGGGCGGTGAGCTCGAGGTTGTCCGTGCGCAGGCGGCTGCGGTCGGCGAACGACTCGGTGACGCGGTGCCAGATGCGGAATGGCAGGTCCACGGTGACCTGCACCGGGTAGGCGGCGGCGGACAGCCAGCCTCGCACGCGCTCGAGCTGGTCGTAGCGCTGGTCGGCGACCATCATCGCGATCGAGACGATCGCCAGGGCGAGGAAGGTCGCGCCGAGCGGCTGGCCGCGGCCGATGATGGGCCGGGTGTCGTGGCTCAGTTCGACCACGGCGATAGCAGCGCGGCGGCCTGTCCTGCCATCAGTCCAGGCCGAACAGGCCCGGGCCGTGCTCGTCGATCAGTTCAAGCATCTTGCCGCCGCCGCGCGCGACGCAGGTGAGGGGGTCCTCGGCCACCACGACCGGCAGGCCCGTCTCCTCCATGAGCAGCTTGTCGATGTCGCGCAGCAGCGCGCCGCCGCCGGTGAGCACGATGCCGCGCTCGGCGACGTCCGAGCCGAGCTCGGGCGGGGTCTGCTCGAGCGCGGCCTTGACCGCGCCGACGATGCCCTGCAGGGGCTCCTGGAGCGCCTCGAGGATCTCGTTGGAGTTGAGCGTGAAGCTGCGCGGCACGCCTTCCGACAGGTTGCGGCCCTTCACCGAGATCTCGCGGACCTGCTGGCCGGGGTAGGCCGAACCGATCTCGATCTTGATGCGCTCGGCGGTCGCCTCGCCGATCAGGATGCCGTAGTTGCGGCGCACGTAGTTGATGATGGCCTCGTCGAAGCGGTCGCCGCCGATGCGCACCGAGGCCGCGTAGACGATGCCGTTCAGCGAGATCACCGCGACCTCGGAGGTGCCGCCGCCGACATCGAGCACCATCGAGCCGCGTGCCTCGTGCACCGGCATGCCGGCGCCGACCGCGGCCGCCATGGGCTCCTCGATCAGGCGCACCCAGCGGGCGCCGGCGCCCTCGGCCGACTCCTGGATGGCGCGCCGCTCGACCTGCGTCGAGCCGTAGGGCACGCACACAAGCACGCGGGGGCTCGGGCGGATCAGCCGGTTGCCGTGCACCTTCTCGATGAAGTGCTGCAGCATCTTCTCGGTGACCGTGAAGTCGGCGATCACGCCGTCCTTCAGGGGCCGGATGGCGGTGATGTTGCCCGGCGTGCGGCCGAGCATGTTCTTGGCGTCGGTGCCGACCGCCTCGATCTTCTTGCCGCCGCGCGAAGGTTCCTCGCGAATGGCGACCACCGACGGCTCGTTCAGGACGATGCCCTTGCCGCGGACGTAGATCAGCGTGTTGGCGGTGCCGAGATCGATCGAGAGGTCGTTGGAAAAGTAACCCCGGAGTTTCTTGAACATCTGGAAGGAGGGAGCTCGGAGGGAGGGAGCGCGGGGAGGCGCGCAGGCGGGCGGCACTGTAGCCACTGCCGGGACTTTCGGCAAGGCGCGGTGTATGATTTGCGGCTCGTTTTTGCAGTCCCGCGAGCGAATTTCCATGAGTCTCACGCGCGCCCAGGTCGAGGGCATCGCCCACCTGGCCCGCCTCCAGATCACGGAGGCGCAGATGCCGGTGTATGTCGACAGCCTCTCGCGCATCATCGATTTCGTCGAGCAACTCTCCGCCGCCGACACGGGTGGTGTCGAGCCCATGGCCCACCCGCTCGCCGACCAGGTGCAGCGCCTGCGGACGGACGCGGTGACCGAGACGGACGCCCACGAGAAATACCAGCGCAACGCCTCGAGCGTGGCCGCCGGTCTCTACCTCGTCCCCAAGGTCATCGAGTAGCGGCGACCACGCCACGGCGGGCCGCCGGGCGGGGAGCCCGTCCGCCTTCCAGCCGGCCGCCGCGTCAACCCCATCGCCCGGAATCCAGCGCCCGAAGCCGAGTTGCCGCCCATGCATGCCCAAACCGTCGCTGAACTCGCCGCCGGCCTGCGTGAACGCAGGTTCTCGAGCCTCGAGCTCACCCTCCACCTGCTCGGCCGCATCGAGCGGCTGGCGCCGGCGCTCAACGCCTTCGTCACCGTGACCGCCGACCGTGCGCTCGACGATGCGCGCCGCGCCGACGAGCAGATCGCGAGGGGCGAGGGTGGCCCGCTCACCGGCGTGCCCATCGCCCACAAGGACATCTTCTGCACCGACGGCGTGCTCACGAGCTGCGGCTCGCGGATGCTCTCGGGCTTCGTCGCCCCCTACGACGCCACCGTGGTCGAGCGCTGGCGGACGGCCGGCACGGTGCTGCTCGGCAAGACCAACATGGACGAGTTCGCCATGGGCTCGTCGAACGAGACGAGCTGGTACGGCCCGGTGAAGAACCCCTGGGACCCGTCCCGCGTGCCGGGTGGCTCCTCCGGCGGCTCTGCCGCGGCGGTCGCGGCCTGCCTCGCGCCGGCGGCCTCGGGCACCGACACGGGCGGCTCCATCCGCCAGCCCGCGGGCCTGACGAACCTGACCGGCATCAAGCCCACCTACGGCCGCGTGTCCCGCTACGGGATGATCGCCTTCGCCTCGAGCCTCGACCAGGGCGGCGTGCTGACGCGCTCGGCCGAGGATGCCGCGCTGCTGCTCGGCGCCATGGCGGGCTTCGACCCGCGCGATTCGACGAGCGTCGATGCGCCGGTGCCGGACTACGTCGCCGAGCTCGCCACTCCGCTCGCGGGGCTGCGCGTCGGCGTGATCCGCGAGTTCTTCGACAAGGGGCTCGAGCCCGGCGTCGGCAAGCTGGTGCAGGACGCCATCGAGGCCCTTCGCGCCCACGGCGCGACCGTGAGCGAGGTGAGCCTGCCCGCGCTGCCGCTGTCCGTGCCCACCTACTACGTAGTGGCGCCGGCGGAGTGCTCCTCGAACCTGTCGCGCTTCGACGGCGTGCGCTTCGGGCACCGCTGCGAGTCGCCGCGCGACCTCCGTGACCTCTACGAGCGCTCGCGCGGCGAGGGCTTCGGCGATGAGGTAAAGCGCCGCATCATGACCGGTACCTACGTGCTCTCGGCGGGCTACTACGACGCCTACTACCTCAAGGCGCAGAAGGTGCGGCAGCTCATCGCGGCCGACTTCGCCCGCGCCTTCCGCGAGGTCGACGTGGTGATCGGCCCGACGGCCCCGACGCCCGCCTTCGGCCTCGGCGCCAAGACCAGCGACCCGATCACGATGTACCTGAACGACATCTACACCATCGGCGCGAACCTGGCGGGGCTGCCGGCGATCTCGATCCCCTGCGGGTTCGTGCAGGAAGGCGGGCGCGACCTCCCCGTGGGCCTGCAGCTCGTGGGGCCGCACTTCTCCGAGTCGCGGCTCCTGTCGGTGTCGCACCAGTACCAGCAGCTCACGGACTGGCACCGCCGCGTGCCGCCGGGTTACGAGTGACCATCATGGAATGGGAAACCGTCATCGGCCTCGAGATCCACGCGCAGCTCGCCACGCGCAGCAAGATCTTCTCGGGCTCCGCCACCGCCTACGGCGCCGCGCCGAACACGCAGGCCAACCTCGTCGACCTCGGCTACCCCGGCGTGCTGCCGGTGCTGAACGGCGCGGCCGTGACGATGGCCGTGCGCTTCGGGCTCGCCACCGGCGCCAGGATCGCGCGCCGCTCGGTGTTCGCCCGCAAGAACTACTTCTATCCCGACCTGCCGAAGGGCTACCAGATCAGCCAGTACGAGCGCCCGGTGGTCGAGGACGGCACGCTCGAGATCCTGCTCGAGGACGGCACGCGCAAGATCGTCGGCATCACGCGCGCCCACCTCGAGGAGGACGCGGGCAAGTCGCTGCACGAGGACTTCCACGGGCTCTCGGGCATCGACCTCAACCGCGCCGGCACGCCGTTGCTCGAGATCGTCTCGGAGCCCGACCTACGCTCCGCGAAGGAAGCCGTGGCGTACATGAAGAAGATCCACACGCTGGTGCGCTACCTCGAGATCTGCGACGGCAACATGCAGGAAGGCTCGTTCCGCTGCGACGCCAACGTGTCCGTGCGCCCGAAGGGGCAGGCCGAGTTCGGCACCCGCGCCGAGATCAAGAACCTGAACTCGTTCCGCTTCGTCGAGCGCGCCATCAACTACGAGGTGGAGCGGCAGATCGAGCTCATCGAGGGCGGCGGCAAGGTGGTGCAGGAGACGCGCCTGTACGACCCGGACCGCGGCGAGACCCGCTCGATGCGCTCCAAGGAAGAGGCGAACGACTACCGCTATTTCCCCGATCCCGACCTGCTGCCGCTCGCCATCGGCGAGGAACTCATCGAGGCGGTGCGCGCGACCCTGCCCGAGCTGCCGGACGAGAAGGCGGCGCGCTTCGGCCGCGACCACGGCCTCTCGGCCTACGACGCCGGCGTGCTCACCGCGAGCCGCGAGCTGGCCGGGTACTACGAGTCGGTGGTGAAGGGCCTCGGCGGCCAGGCGAAGCTCGCCGCCAACTGGGTGATGGGCGAGCTCTCCGGGGCGCTCAACAAGGACGGTCTCGACGTCACGGCGAGCCGCGTCGACGCCTCGGCGCTCGCCGGGCTGCTCGCGCGCATCGCCGACGACACCATCTCGGGCAAGATCGCCAAGGAGGTGTTCGAGGCCATGTGGAGCGAGGGGCGGGGCGCCGACGAGATCATCGAGGCGAAGGGCCTCAAGCAGATCACCGACACCTCGGCGATCGAGCGGGCCATCGACGAGGTGATGGCGAAGAACCCGCAGCAGCTCGCCGACTACCGCACGGGCAAGGACAAGCTGTTCGGCTTCTTCGTCGGCCAGGTGATGAAGGCCACGCAGGGGAAGGCGAATCCCGCGCAGTTGAACGAGTTGCTGAAGCGCAAGCTGGCAGGCTGAGCCGGCGCGTTCCCCCAGTGCTGGAGGTGCCCCATGCGCCCGATCCGTGAAGACGACTTCATCCAGAGCGTCGCCGACGCGCTGCAGTTCATTTCGTACTACCACCCGATCGACTACATTCAGCACCTCGGTCGGGCGTACGAGCGCGAGCAGAACCCGGCGGCGAAGGACGCCATCGCGCAGATCCTCACCAACTCGCGCCTGTGCGCAGAGGGCCACCGGCCGATCTGCCAGGACACCGGCATCGTCAACCTGTTCCTCAAGGTCGGCATGGACGTGCGCTGGGACGCGAGGCGCAGCCTCGCCGAGATGGTGAACGAGGGCGTGCGCCGCGCCTACGACCACCCGGACAACCGCCTGCGCGCCTCGGTGGTTGACGACCCGATCTTCGCGAGGAAGAACACGAAGGACAACACGCCCGCGGTGTTCCACGTCGAGCTCGTGCCGGGCGACGAGGTCGAGGTGACGGTGGCCGCCAAGGGCGGCGGCTCCGAGAACAAGTCGAAGTTCGTGATGCTGAACCCGAGCGACTCGCTCGAGGACTGGGTGCTCAAGACCGTGCCCACCATGGGCGCCGGCTGGTGCCCGCCCGGCATTCTCGGGGTCGGCGTCGGCGGCACGGCCGAGAAGGCCATGCTGCTCGCCAAGGAAGCGCTGATGGACCCGATCGACATGCACGAGCTGATCGAGCGTGGGCCGCGGGACAAGCTCGAGGAGCTACGCATCTCGCTGTACGAAAGGGTCAACGCGCTCGGCATCGGCGCGCAGGGCCTCGGCGGCGTCACCACCGTGCTCGACGTGAAGATCCGGACGTACGCCACGCACGCGGCCTCGAAGCCCGTGGCGATGATCCCGAACTGTGCCGCCACGCGGCACGCGCACTTCGTGCTCGACGGCTCGGGCCCCGCGGTGCTCGAGCCGCCGTCGCTCGAGCACTGGCCGAAAGTGACCTGGAGCGCCGGCCCCGGCTCGCGCCGCGTCGACCTCGATGCGCTGACGCGCGAGGAAGTGCAGGGCTGGAAGCCGGGCGAAACGCTGCTGCTGAACGGCCGGATGCTCACCGGCCGTGACGCCGCCCACAAGCGCATCGCCGACCTGTACGCGAGCGGCGAGGGACTGCCCGAGGGCGTGGACTTCACCAATCGCGTCATCTACTACGTGGGTCCGGTCGATCCGGTGCGCGACGAGGTCGTGGGCCCGGCGGGTCCGACCACCGCGACCCGAATGGACAAATTCACCGACCTGATGCTCGAGAAGACCGGCCTGATCGCGATGATCGGCAAGTCCGAGCGCGGCCCGGTGGCGATCGAGGCCATCCGCAGGCACAAGGCGGCTTACCTCATGGCGGTGGGCGGCGCGGCCTACCTCGTCTCCAAGGCCATCCGTTCGGCGCGCGTCGTCGCGTTCGCCGACCTCGGCATGGAGGCGATCTACGAGTTCGACGTGAAGGACATGCCGGTCACCGTGGCTGTGGACGCCGCGGGCACCTCGGTGCACGCCACGGCGCCCGCCGAGTGGTCGGAGAAGATCCGCACGCTCGGCATCCCGGTGCGGGTCGCCTGACGGCCTCCGGATGGGCAACGCGCAGGCCGACACCCTCAGGCGCTTCGTCTTCGAGCGCTACCCGTTCCGCGGGCAGCTCGTGCACCTCGGGCCCGCCTGGACCGCGATGATGGAGCACCACGACTACCTGCCCGCGGTGCGCGACACGCTCGGCGAGGCCGTGGCCGCCGCGGCGCTGCTGTCCTCCACGCTCAAGTTCGACGGCCTGCTGTCCCTGCAGTTGCGCGGCGAGGGGCCCATGCACCTGATGCTGGTCGAGTGCACGGACGGCCTCGCGATGCGTGCCGTGGCGCGCTTCCGAGATCCGCCCGATACGCGCGACCTGCGCGTGCTGTCGGGCGACGGGACGCTCACCGTCACCGTGGAGAGCGGCAGCGTCGCCAACCGCTACCAGGGCATCGTGCCGCTCGCGGGCGCCTCGATGGGAGACTGCCTGCGCTCCTATTTCGAGCATTCCGAGCAGCTGCCGACGCGCCTGTGGCTGCGCGCGGACGGCGCCAGCGCGAGCGGCCTGCTGCTGCAGCGCCTGCCGGTGACGGCGCGGCCGGCCGGCGTGACCGAGTCGGGGGCGGGCGGCGTTTCCGAGGAGGAAATCGAGGACGCTTGGCGGCGCGTGCAGCTCGTGGCCGGCACCGTGACTCCCGAGGAACTCGCGACGCTCGAGGACCGCGAGCTGCTGCGGCGCCTGTTCGCCGAGGACGACGTGCGCATGTTCCAGTCGGCGCCGGTGTTCTTCCGCTGCCGCTGCTCGCGCGAGCGGGTCGGCAACATGCTGCGGGCGCTCGGCCGCGAGGAAGTGGACTCAGTGCTCGAGGAGTTCGGGCAGGTGGAGGTGCGCTGCGAGTTCTGCAGCCGCGCGTACCGCTACGACGCCGTGGACTGCGCCGTGCTGTTCGCCGGCGACACGAACGCGGGGACGGGCGGCAGCGGGGTGCATTGAGTCGGCTACAGGTACGGCAGGACCTCTTCCTCGAGCCGTGCGCCGTCGGCGCGCAGGAAGTCGCGCAGGATCGCCGTGTGGCCCGAGCCGGCGATGACGAGCACACGCTCGCCGGGCTGCGCGTGTGCCTGGATCAACGCGTACATGCGCAGGTTGCGGTGCCACCAGTCCGCCGACGCATCGGCGCCGAGGAAGAGCCCGCCCTCGGCAGCGACCGGGTTCAGGAACATGTAGAAGCCCTTGTTCCGCCGGTCTTCCTCGACGGAATTGCTGATCGCGAGGATCTCCCGCAGCGTCAGCGCGCGGTGCATCCGCTGCAGCCGCTCGGATTCGGCGGCGATCAACTGCTCGAGCGGCCCGAGCCCGTCGGGCTGCTCCGAGAGGTGGCTCCACAGCTTGATCTGCGCGGGCGGGGCTTTCGCGTCGATTCCGTACACGCGCGGGTGTCCCACCAGGCGTGCGACCCGGAAGCCGAGCTGGTAGATCTCGTTGCGTCCGAGATCGCAGCGCCCGGCGAGGAAGTCCGAGTAGCGCCCGTTCATCACCTCGTCGCTCGCCTGTGGATACTCGAGCAGCACACGGGTCGGCGCGAAGCGGGCAAGTCGCTCCGAGAGGACCACCAGGTACGCCTGGTGCTCGGGCTTCATGACGTCGACCGGCTCGTACTTCACGGCGTCGAGCCCGGGATTGTCGAAGTGGAAGAGGCCCAGCAGCATGACCCGCGCAAGAGGCTCGGCGCCCGGCGCGAGCGGCTGCGCCCGGCCCGCGCCGGGCGTCGCGGCGAGCAGGCACAGCAAGGTGACTTTCGCGAGCACTCCGAAACGCATCATCATGTCCTCGGCGAGGCGGGAGTCGGGTGCTGACTTCGATGCCTGGGGCCTGCCACGGGTTGCAACCGCGGCGATCGCCCTTCGTCACTCGCGCGGGCGGCCCTCGACCGTTCCGGGATAGAAGACCGCAAACGGATGCACTGCGTACCTGAAGGTCCCGGCCCCGATGGACCGGTCCTGCGCCATCATCGCGTGCACCTCCTCGGGGGACCCGGCCCGCACGACGATGAGTCCCTTGTCCGAGGCAGGCGCCAGCGTGGCGAGTGCCAGCAGACCGATGGCGACTCCGACGACGTAACGAATCGTCCCGGGCTTCGGCCGCGTTGCCGGCGGCTCCGCCTCGACGGTGCGTTGCCACGTCGGTCGCTGTTGCGGCTCATGCATCGGGCGTGCTCCCGTTCGTCCGACCCGTGTTCGGCGGTGACCCGGGGATCGCCACGGCTTCCCCGGTCGTCGTATCGATCAACACGATACCTTCGACGTGCTCCGGCAGTTCGGCCGCGAGTTGTCCTCGCTCGGTCCAGGCCGCCGATCCGCCGGCGCCGACGAAGTCGTCACATGGACCGACGCAGTTCGCCATCAGCACGATCATGGAGTGCCGGCGGGCGATCGAAGGATAGTGCTGCCGGGCCACCTCAACGCCGCGATGCGGCTTCGCCACGGACGCGAGATAGGTGTCGGCGCCGAGGTCCGCGACGGCGGCCGCGTGCTCCGGTTGCAGCGACTCGAAGCAGATCGCCGGCGCCAGCCGGTGCCCGCCTGCATCGATCACGAGCTGCTCGTCGCCACTCGAGAACCAGGACAGCTCGTCGGCGTGGAGCCGCTGCTTGGAGTAGGTCAACCGGCCTGCGAGGGGGCGGAACACGATCAGGCTGACCTGCGGGCCGGACTTCGAACGGGTCGGCAGCCCGGCGCCGATGATGACGGATCGGGCGTCGGCGAGCGCCTGCAGCACGCCGAGCCGCGGGTCGTGCGCGTCGGTGGCGAGCTCGCGTGCGAGCGTCGGCTCGTACCCGGTGAGCGACAGCTCGGGAAAGAGGACCAGCTCTGCGCCGTGCGACGCGGCGAGTTCGACGAATGCGACGTGACGCCCGACGTTCGCGGCGATGTCCCCGCGGACCGCTGCGAGCTGCGCCGCGCAGATTCTCATGGCGGGCGGGCTACGCGCCGAGGCCGAACCTCGCCCAGGCCCACGCGGCGACCCAGAAGGCCAGCGTCGCGACGAGGTTGGTCGTGCCGTGGTTGCGCTTCAGCAGCTTCCAGTCCCAGAACGCGAGCCGGCTGCCGGGCTTGGGCGCGCCCGGCAGGAAGCGGTTCACGGTGCGAAGGTAGTCCTCGTAGGGCGCGCCGAGTGGTCCGCGCAGGTATTCTTCCTCGCGCTTCACGCGGTTCACCATGTAGAAGTAGTACACCACGGTGAAGGCGAGCAGCAGCCACCCGTTGCCCAGCAGCATCAGGCCGCCGAGCAGGATGAAGTATCGGCCGAGGTACATCGGGTTGCGCACCAGCGCGTAGGGTCCGTTGAAGGCGAGGGTGCGGCCCTTGTCGAGCGAGGCGAAGCACCACAGCTGGATCGCCTCGCCGAACATCGACACGAGGAAGCCCGGCAGCAGCCAGCGCGGGTCGAGCTTCCAGATGATCAGCCCGACGACGACGACGCCGAGCAGCACGCGGCTCTTCACCAGCAGCTTGCGCAGCGCCGGGTTGTTGAACAGGTTGTGGATGGCGTCGAGCAAGGGAGTCCTCCGGGGCCCGCGTTCGGCGGGACGGTTCAGGGTTCGCGCTTGCGGCGGGGCGGCCGCGGCGCGCCAATATACCCGCGCAGCGCCCACAACGGGCGGATCCGGTTCATGCGCGCGAGCGCCGCGATGCGCTCCTCGCCCATGGTGTCCGGGCTGCGCTTCTTCCAGTGCTTGTAGATGGCCGCGAGGTCCACGCGCTCGGCGAAGCGGCGCAGCGGACCCGGCATCCAGCCGGTGCCCACCGCGGACTGGAAGTCGAGCAGCAGCGGTTCGCCGGTGTCGGTCATCAGGATGTTCTTGGCGTTGCGCAGATCGAAGTGGGCGAGGTGGGTCCGCGCGTGCATCGCGGCGAGCCCGCGCTCCAGCGCCGGGAAGAAGTCGGGTCCGAACACGACGTCACGCGCGCCGCGCAGGCTGCGGCCGGGCACGTAGCGGTAGGCGAGGGCGTACGCATCGATCCGGACGGCGCCCTGGGGCGTGGCCGGAATGCCGTCCAATCGGCTCAACGCGCCGAACTCCCGGCGTATCAGGAAGCGACCAATCACCAGGCGCACCAGCGGCCCGCGCGGGCTGAAGTCCTTGACGACCCAGCTCGCGCCGTCATGCTCGAAAAGGTAGAGCCGCGCATTGGCCCAGCGTCCTTCGCTCAGGACCTCGCGTGGTCCCCGGTCGAGATCGGCCCGTGTGAAAGTCACGTGCCGGGCTCCATTGGCCGTCGGTCCGCTGCGATCATGCGCCGGCGCGGCCCGGGGCCTGCGGCCCGACCGTCAGGCCGCCGCCGGACGGTGGCCAAGCAGGCGGGCCGGGAGGAGCAGCAGGGCGCGCAGCAGGGCGAACGCCGCGCCGACGGCGATGCCGACCAGCCGGAACGGCAGCGACATGAGCCACGCGACCGGCCACAGCAGCAGCGCGAGCAGGGCGAGCGGCCAGCACAGCACGAACAGCAGCAGCCAGCCTATCAATACCAGCAGGGTCTTCACCGGCTTCACCGTCGCGTCGAGAATCTGCTCGGTAGATTACGCCGGGGCGGCCGGGTGCGCCATGAAACGCGCGGCCCGGACGCCCACGACCGACTCCGGGTCAACGGCGTCGGTCGCGTTCGATCGGGGCGCGGCGCCGTCACTTCGTTGTCCAGCCGCCGCAAACCGGGAACACCTGCCCCACGAAGCAATCCGCAGCGGTGCTGCAGAGGTACGCGGCAAAGAGGGCGTCCTCGCGTGCAGCCACCAGGCGACCGAGCGGAACCTCCCGGGCCAGGCGTTCCTGGAACTTCGGATTCGCCTGTACGTCGGGCGGGAAGTAGGTCGGGTTGTCGACGAAGTTCTGTGCGATGGCGTTGACCTGGATCTTCTGCCCGGCCAGCTCGACGCCGACGGCCTGAACATAGGCGAGTTGCGCGCCGCGTGCAGCACTGTAAGTCGATGCCCGCTTCATGCCACGCAGCGCGGAGGCGCTGCCCATGACCAGGATCTTGCCGCCTCCCCGCTGGCCGAAGACGGGGACCGCGGCCGACACCAGTCGTGGAAGAGGGTCGACCAGCGCGGCGAAGACGCTCCGCCACTCCGGTTCCTGCACGACCGCCGCGGGCGTGCTCGGCGCGAGGATCGAGAGGTTGGCGACCAGGACATCGATCTCGCCGGCGCTGCCGACGACTTCCCCGGCTGCACCGGGCGAGGACAGTTCGCGCGTGCTGCGCACGACCTGTGCGCCCTGCTCCGAGAAGACCTCGCACAGCGCAGGCCCCATGAATTCGTCGGCCTGAGTGACGAGGACCCGCTTGCCAAGGAGTACGTTCTGCATTGGATTCACCCCAGACGCCGGGAGGGCAGAGGATGACCGGGCTCAGCGTGCTGCCCGTCGAGGACCCAGCAGCAGGACTCGGGAATCGCCCTTGGCCCTGAAGCTCTCCACGAACAGATACGCACTGAGGAACAGTGCGCCGCCGAAGACCGCGGCCAACCCAAGGGCCAGGCCGGCTACGGAGAATTGATGCCGCCAACCGACCCACAGGCCCGACAGCAACAGCATGCACATGAAGTCCAGGTTGAACTGGCCAGGCCACTGCATCCTGGTCATGTCACCGAAGAACACGGGCAGCAGATTCATGCCGTGGTTGGCGATGACCGCGAGCGTGTAGCCGGTGATGACGAGAAACACAACCACGAGGAACAGCCGAAAAGAGGTCATGTGATTCCTCCCGTGAGAGCGGTCGCACCGGTCCGTGGCGCGGCATGCCGGGTGTCCTTCGGCGTGCAGAGCGTCGGTGTGCCGCGCAGCCTAGTCTGCATAGGGATTCGAAGCAGGCATGCCTTGCATATCGGTCCACGTGTCCTCGGGCTGAGACCTGTCCCGATGAAGTTGTCGATCGTGGTCGGGATAGGTGATGCGATCGGTCTGAGCCCGGGTTCCAACCACCAGGACCCTGGTTGGGCTGGCACTCTTGTTCCATAAGGAGTGACCAACGGGATCGCCGGCTTTGAATGTGGCCGCATCGCCGGGCTGCAGGATCGACTCGGCCGTACCCTCCAGGACTGCAACCTCTCCCTCGAGCACGTAGATCAACTCGTCTTCGTTGCTATGCCAATGCTTGATCGAGGATCGAGTTCCTGGCTGAAGGACGTGGATGAAGGCCCCAAACTGAGTAAGGCGATTGGGCTCCGTAAGCCAGCACTCGATATTCGGCTGGTCCTTGTCGAAGTGCTCGATCCGCTCGACGTGCTGATCGCTTTGACGTACGACGGGCATAGGGTTCTGCCGATAATCGGGGGGGCGTCATCACCAGCTGGCTCGCCGACGAGTTGAGCGCTCTGCAAAGCCATTCATGGCCGTCCCCTAGAGCTGCTGCCGCCGAATCCAACTGGATCTGAAGCTAGTCGGCGGCCTGCCCCCATACTATCGCGCTGCGCAGCGCGCCCCAAAGGAGCTGCAGGTTGGTGCGAAGGCTGCCCGCCTGGTCCTCAGCGAACGCCAGCAATTCGTCCAACGCGGCGCGATCGAGGTACTGT
>Ga0105090_10000364_pt1 | contig 21761 bp, 17 predicted proteins | sample PPLLak3March2015_FD_79110 | JGI IMG/M metagenome (GOLD analysis project Ga0105090, IMG submission 79110) | Freshwater sediment microbial communities from Prairie Pothole Lake near Jamestown, North Dakota, USA - PPLs Lake P7 Core (1) Depth... | ecosystem: Environmental > Aquatic > Freshwater >... | reverse complement strand
CGCTGCTGCGCCACTTTTTCCAATCGCTCGTTCAGCTGGCGGATGCGCGCGGCGACCAGCCGGCGGTCCGTTTCGAGCTGGGTTTCGCCCGGGCCGCGCAGGCCGATACCACCTTTCTGGCGCTCGAGGTGCGTCCAGCCTCGCACCAGCCGCGTCGACAGATGCCGGAGCTGCGCCAGCTCGACCTGCAGCTTGCCTTCATAGGACTGCGCCCGCTGGGCGAAGATGTCCAGGATCAGGGTGGAACGGTCGAGCACGCGACACTGGCAATCCCGCTCGATGTTGCGTTCCTGCACGCCGCTGAGCGAGTGGCTGACCAGGATCAGATCGGCGCCGGTCGCCTCGACCAGGGCCGCCAGTTCTTCGACCTTGCCCTTGCCCACGTAGGTGCGGGCGTCCGGGCGGTCGCGCGGCGCTTTGACCACGCCCGCGACCTCGGCCCCGGCCGAACGCGCGAGTTCCTGGAACTCGTCCAGGGCATCCGGTCCGGTGGACCTGAATTCGGGGTGCAGGATAACCGCGCGATTGCCGCGCTCGGCGCGTTCAAACAACGGAGCGCCCCGGGTTAAGGCTGATCACCTTCCTCCTCGAAGACACGCACATTCCGGGCTGGCACCACGGTGGATATGGCGTGCTTGTAAATCATCTGGCTGACCGAATTCTTCAGCAGAACGACGAACTGGTCGAACGACTCGATCTGGCCTTGCAGCTTGATGCCGTTGACGAGGTAGATGGATACGGGTACGCGTTCCCGACGCAGGGCGTTGAGGAATGGCTCTTGTAACGACTGACCTTTTGACATGTCCGCTCTCCTTTTTTTTTCCTTCGGCCCGCGTCGCTTCGACCGTTCTCACGGGTCCCCGAATATGTTGGTGCAACCCCGTTACAATTCAAGGAACTTCGCGATTTGCACGATCACGGATTCTTGTGCAGTTTTCATGCCCGGATCATACCACAGGGCATCGCTTTCCCGCCTCAACCAGGTGAGCTGCCGCTTGGCCAGCTGCCGCGTCGCGACAATGGCCTGGCGGCACATCTCCGCGCCATCGATTTCCCCGTCCAGGTGGTTCCAGGCCTGCCGGTACCCCACGCAGCGCATGGACGGCAGGTCGCGGTGCAGATCGCCCCGCGCGCGCAGCGCCCGAACCTCGTCGAGGAAACCCTGTTCCAGCATGTGCCGGAAGCGCTGCTCGATGCGCGCGTGCAGCACCGACCGCGGCTGCGGGCAGACGACGATGCGCAGCACCCGGTAGGGCAAACCCTGCCGCGGCTGCCGGTCGTGCATTTCGCTCATCCTCCGGCCGCTGAGTTCGATCACCTCCAGCGCCCGCTGGATGCGCTGCGGATCGTTGGGGTGGATGCGGGCCGCGCTCTCGGGATCCAGCGCCGCCAGCCGGTCGTGCAGGGCCTTCCAGCCCTCCCGCCGGGCCCGCGCCTCGATGGCCTCGCGCACCACAGGGTCGGCCGACGGCAGCTCGGCCAGTCCTTGCGACAGCGCCCGGAAATACAGCATGGTGCCGCCGGTCAGCAGGGGCACCCGGCCGCGCGCCGTGATCCGCGCCATCTCGGCCAGCGCGTCGGTGCGAAAATCGGCGGCGGAGTAGCTCTCGGACGGGTCGCGGATGTCGATCAGGGCGTGGGGCGCCCGGCGCAGGGTTGCCGGGTCCGGCTTGGCCGTGCCGATGTCCATGCCGCGGTAGACCAGCGCGGAATCCACGCTGATGATGTCCACCAGGAAACGCTCGCGCAGCGCGATGGCGAGTGCGGTCTTGCCCGAGGCCGTCGGCCCCATCAGAAATACGGCGGGCGGCAGGAAAATCGCCCCGGGAGGCGGGCTGTCCGCGAGGTCCGGGGCGCCCGCGGGGTCGGCAATGCCGGGCATCAGCGCCCCCGCAGGAACAGGCGGTCCAGCGTCGCCATGTCCAGCTGCACCCAGGTCGGACGACCGTGATTGCAGTGGCCCGAGCGCTCGGTCCGTTCCATGTCGCGCAGCAGCGCGTTCATCTCGGGCAGGGTCAGCTGGCGATTGGCGCGCACCGAGCCGTGGCAGGCCATCGTCGACAGGATTTCGTTGGTCACGGATTCCAGGCGCCCGCTGCGACCCATCGTGCCGCCGTCGCTCCCGAGGTCAGCCAGCACGTCGCGCACCAGCTGCGCGGCGTCGGCGCGGGCCAGCAGCGCCGGCAGCTCCCGCAGCAGCAGGTTTTCCGGGCCGCTGCGGTCGACCACCAGGCCCAGCGCGGCCAGCTCGTTGCGCAGCTCCTCCGCCAGCTCGGCCTCGGCTTCGCTGACCCGCAGTTCCAGCGGCACCAGCAGGCGCTGGCTCGCGATGGCGCCGTCCGCGTGCCGTTGCTTGAGCCGCTCGTAGGTGATGCGCTCGTGCGCCGCGTGCATGTCGGTCAGGACCAGGCCCTGGTCGTTCTGCGAAAGAATGTAAACGCCGTGCAGCTGCGCCAGCGCGTAACCGAGCGGCGGCGCCGCGGCCGCCTCCCCGCCGTGCTCGCTCATCGACACCGGCGTCGGCGAAAACACGTTCGCTGGCGCGGCGCCAAGCACGGAAGCGTAGGCGGAGACCTGTTCGCCCACGGGCAAGGCCATCCCCGCCTGCGCGCCCCAGCCCGCCAACGGCGAGCCGCCACGTTCCCCGAGGCCGGCGCCGGGACGCAGCGCGCCCGCGCCCAGGCCCCCGCCGTGGCCACCGCCGGCAACCCCGCCCAAAACGGAACCCGACTCCGCACCGGCGCCCGCCAGGGCCCGATGCAGGGACGCATACAGAAAGTCGTGGACCGTGCGCCCGTCGCGAAAGCGGACTTCCTGCTTCTGCGGATGCACGTTCACGTCCACCGCCTGGGGCGGCAGTTCGAGAAACAGCACGAAGGCGGGATGCCGGCCGTGGTACAGCACGTCCTGGAAGGCCGAGCGGACGGCGTGCGCCACCAGGCGGTCGCGCACCGCACGGCCGTTGACGAAGAAAAACTGCCGGTCCGCCTGGGCGCGGTTGAAACGCGGCTCGGCGACCCAGCCGTGCAGGCCGAGATCGCCGCGCTGGTCGTCGATGCGGATCGCATGCTCGATGAAGTCCCGGCCCATGACTCGCTGCAGGCGCCGCTGCTGTTCTGCCTCGGTGGGCGCCGGGGGCAGCGCGCTGACGCTCTTGCCGTTGTGTTCGAGTTCGAAGCCGACATCGAAGCGCGCCAGGGCGAAGCGGCGCAGCAACTGGTCGACCAGGCCGAACTCGGTGCTCTCGGTGCGCAGGAACTTGCGGCGCGCCGGCACGTTGTAGAACAGATCCTCCACGTCGACCCGCGTGCCTTCCTGCAGCGCCGACGGCTCGGCCTCGGCCAGTTCGCCGCGCCGCGCGCGCACCACCCAGCCGTGCTCCTCGGACGCGTGCTTCGAGGCCAGGTCGAGCCGGGCCACCGAGGCGATGCTCGGCAGGGCCTCGCCGCGGAAGCCCATGGTCGCCACCCGCTCCAGGTCCTCGAGGCTGGCGATCTTGCTGGTGGCGTGCCGCTGCAAGGCCAGCGCCAGGTCGTCGCGGCGCATGCCCTCGCCGTCGTCACTGACGCGGATGACGCGCCGGCCGCCCTGCTCCAGCGTCACCTTGACGTGCCGCGCGCCGGCATCGAGGCTGTTCTCCACCAGTTCCTTGACCACCGAGGCCGGCCGGTCGACCACCTCGCCGGCGGCGATCTGGTTGACGAGGTGGTCGGGCAGCAGGTGAATTTTCATCGCTGCTAGCTTACCCGAAGTGCTCCTGCGAACTGTAGGTGCCTGCATTGCCTGCTACGGGGGCGCTCCGAACCCGGTCGGTATCCGGTGGGTACTTCCAGGACACGCTCCAGCCAGCATAAAAGACATGCTGGCTGGCCGTCCCTGGGCGCTCGTTGATTTGTTCCCGACAAATCACGGTCCTGGAAGTACCCACCGGACACCGCCCTCGACACTGCAACAGCCTTGAAGGCCAAAGTTCACTAAATCTTTGGCGGGGCGCCAAGGGCGCTGTCGGGCAGGTTCTTCCGGGACTGTAACTTGTCGGGAACAAGTTCCCAAGCGCCCAGGGACGGCCAGCCCGCTTGCGGGCTGGAGCGTGTCCTGGAAGAACCTGACCGATAGCGACCGGGTTCGAAGCGATTGATTTTGATCTGCGCGAAGCGCGCTTCCAATCAAGTGGTGGGGATGACGAGTTGGGTGCCGACGCGGATGGTGTCGCCGTCGAGGCCGTTGGCCTGGCGCAGGCTGTAGAGGCTGACGCGGTAGCGGTTGGCGATGTCGCCCAGCGTGTCGCCGTTCACCACGCGGTGCCGGAGCGGTTGGCGGTTTGCGGCGATCCAGGTGCCGGGCGGCGGGCTGAGGAAGAAATAATCCTGCACGCCGTCGCCGATGACCTGCGCCACCTTGCGCTGCCAGGCCGGATCCCGCAGCCGCTGCTCTTCCGAGGGATTGCTGATGAACCCGGTCTCGACCAGGATGGAGGGCACGTCGGGCGATTTCAGGACCATGAAATTGGCGTACTCGACCTGGTTCCGGTGCGTTTTGCCTACGCCATGCAGCGCGGAAAACACGCTGTCCGCGACGCTGCGGCTGGCCTGCATGGTGGCGCTCTGCGACAGGTCCAGCAGCACCGAGGCCAGCATGTCGTCCTTGTCGCTCAGCGTGACCCCGCCAACCAGGTCGGCGCTGTTCTCGCTGTCGGCCAGCCGCCGCGCGAACTCGCTGCTGGCGCCCTTGCGCGACAGTATGAAGACCGAACTGCCGGCGACATCCCGCCGGGTGAAGGCGTCAGCATGGATGGACACGAACAGGTCCGCGCGGTGTTTGCGGGCGAACTCGTAGCGGTCACGGTGGGGGATGTAGTAATCGCCGTCGCGCACCAGGACCGCGGACAGGCCGGGCCGCGCGTCCAGGGTCTTCTTCAATTCGCGCCCGATCGCCAGCACCACGTCCTTTTCCCGCGTGCGGTTCTTGCCGATGGCGCCGGGATCCTCGCCGCCATGCCCGGCGTCGATGGCGATGATCACGTCGCGGTTGGGCGACGGCAGGTCGGTCATCTGCTTGACGACCTCGCCGGCCGTCACGATCCGCTCCGGAAACAGGTCGATGACCAGGCGGTGACCGTACTCCCCCGTCGGATCCAGCATGAAACTCTTGACGTCGGTGGTCTTTTCCAGGTCCAGCACGATGCGCAGGGTGTCCGCGGACGGCTGCCCGTGGCGCACGCTGTCGATCACGCCCGAATATTTCTCGACCAGGCTCAGCGTCGTTTCGAGTCGGGCCTGCTGCAGGTCGACCACCACGCGGGGCGGGTTGTCGAGGGTGAACACCTGGTACTCGGCGCGCGCGTCCAGGTCGAGGACGGCGCGGGTTTTCTCCGGATCGGTCCAGACGCGGAAGCCGTTGATTTCGGCGGCCGGCGCCGGGATGGCGAAGAAGGCCACGATCCCTGTAAGGAGCCATGCAATGACAGGACGCTGCGCCATCGAATTGATCAACCTCCCATGTCGATGGCGTAATAATGAATTGAAAATCGTGAAATTGCAATAGTTCTCGTTAAAAAACCGCGAGATAGAGTGTCAAGCTAGAAATAAGCTTTCATAGCGCTTGTAACGCGTCGCCGGCGACTTCCGCGCCGCGCTCCGAAACGGCCGTGCACTGGATGAACCGACCTTCGCCGGACTCGCCGAAGTCGAACACGAGGTCGGGCGCCGGGAGATGGTGTTGGCCGCGATCCGGCCACTCGATCAGCAGCACCGAGGAAGCGTCGAACTGGTCGCGCAGCGCCAGGTATTCGAGTTCTTCGGGGTCCTCGATGCGGTAGAGATCCAGGTGCAGCACCGTCTGCCCGCCCGCCTGGTAGGTCTCCAGCAAGCCGTAGCTCGGGCTTTTGACGTAGCCGGCGAAGCCCAGCGCTTGGATATAGGCCCGGGCGAAGGTGGTCTTGCCGGCGCCGAGATCGCCGCGCAGGTACACGACCATGGGCGGCTTGAGCACGCGCGCGAAGGCGGCCGCCAGCCGTCCTGTCGCGGACTCGTCCGGGACCGGCCGCCGCCAGCCCCTTGCGTCAACCGCCTCCACGCCGGCCATCGCTCAGCGGCGGTGCGGGTTGAGCACGGCGGGGAGCTGCCGCGTGATGTCCGAGGCCAGCAGGCCGCGCTCCCCGCGCTCCGCCGCCGCGAGATCGCCCGCCCAGGCATGCGCCACCACGCCGGTGGTGGCGGCGGCCCAGCAGTCGAGCCCCTGCGCCAGCAGCGCGCCGACGACCCCGGACAGCACGTCGCCGGTGCCGGCCGTCGCCATGCCCGGGTTGCCGAGCGGGCAGATGGCGTAGCGGCCGTCCGCGTCGGCGACGACGGTGCCACAGCCCTTGAGCACGACGACCGCCTGGTAGCGGGCCGCGAGATCCTGTGCCGCGGTCACGCGGTCGCCCTGCACCGCCGCCGCCGAACGGTCGAGCAGGCGGCCGGCTTCCGCCGGGTGGGGCGTCAGGATCCAGCGCCGCAGCGGCAGGTGCGGTTCCGCAGGGGGGTCCGAACCCGGGTCCCGCAGTGACGGCGCCAGTTCCGCCAGAAGGTTCAGACCGTCGGCATCCAGCACCAGCGGCACGGGCGATCCGAGGCAGGCCGTGAACAGTTCGCGCGACCAGCCGGAGCCACCCATGCCCGTCCCCGCCACCAGGGCGTCGACCCGGGCCAACAGGCCGGCCAGGGCCACGCCGCTGTCCATGCCCCGCACCATCAGCTCCGGGCAGGCCAGGTTGACCAGGCCGGCGTGCTCCGGGCGCGTGACCAGGGTCACCTTGCCCGCCCCGCTGCGCAGCGCGGCCTCGCCGCACAAGCGCACGGCCCCGCTCATGCCCAGGTCACTGCCGACGCCCAGCAGCCAGCCGTAGCTGCCCTTGTGCGTGTTGCGCAAGCGCTCCGGCAGATTTTTTGCGATGGTATCTTCCCGAATCAAAATTCCGGAATTCGCAATAGAATCTCTCACGCATTCAGGCGTTTGGAGATCCTCGAATTGAACGATGCCCGCGCAGTCAGGGCCGTCGGCCGTGAACAGGCCGCGCTTGCTGCCGATGAAGGTCACGGTGAGGTTCGCGCGCACCGCGCGGCCCAGGGCGACGCCGGTGTCCGCGTGCAGGCCGGACGGGATATCGACCGCGACCACCGGGCGTCCGGCGCGGTTGACGGCCTCGATCGCCTCGCCAAAGGCGCCGGCCGGCTCGCGGTCGAGGCCGGTGCCGAACAGGGCGTCGATCACGATGTCATGGTCCCCGATGCCGGACCCAGACCCGAACCCGGGCCAGGCCAGCACCTGCCCGCCCGCCTCGCGCCAGCGCCGCGCGGCAGTAGCCGCGTCGCCGGCCAGGGATGCGGGGTCTTTCAGCGCGCACAGCGTCACATCGCGCCCGGCCTCCCGCGCCAGCCGGGCAACGATGTAACCATCGCCGCCGTTGTTGCCCGCGCCGCAGAGCACCAGCCAGCGGCGCGCTTGTGGCCAGTGCTGGACCGCGGCCTCGAACACGGCGCGGCCCGCCCGCTCCATCAGATCGATCCCGGCCACGGCCGGCGGTTGCACGGTGCCGCGGATGACCGCCTCGTCCAGCCGCCTGACCTGTGCCGCGGTATACAATCGCTGTGCGTGATGGAGCATGAACGAATTATACCGGTGCCGGGAGCATGAGTCCGCAACAGCTGCGCGAGTTGGCCACGCAAATCAAGGGCTGGGGCCGGGAACTGGGCTTCCAGAAACTCGGCATTTGCGATCTGCAGCTGGAGGAGCATGAGCGCCGCCTGGAGCAATGGCTGGCGCAGGGCTTTCACGGCTCCATGGACTACATGGAACGGCACGGCAGGCGCCGCAGCCGCCCCGCCGAACTGGTGCCGGGCACCCTGCGCGTGATTTCCGCGCGCATGGACTACCTGCCGGCCCGTGCGCGGCCGGCCGCCGCGCTGCTGCGCGAGCCGGGCACGGGGCTGGTGTCGCGCTACGCGCTGGGGCGCGACTACCACAAGGTGCTGCGCAAGCGGCTGCAACGCCTGGCCGCGCGCATCGAACGGCAGATCGGGCCGTTCGGCTACCGGGTGTTCGTGGACTCGGCGCCGGTGCTCGAAAAAGCGCTGGCGGAAAAGGCCGGGCTGGGTTGGATCGGCAAGCACAGCAACCTGCTCGACCGGCAAGCCGGCAGCTGGTTCTTCCTCGGCGAAATCTACACCGATCTGCCGCTGCCGGTGGATCCTCCGGCGCAGAACCATTGCGGCGATTGCGTGCGCTGCATCGAGGCCTGCCCGACCGGGGCCATTGTCGGACCGTACCAGGTCGACGCCCGGCGCTGCATTTCCTACCTGACCATCGAGCTGAAAGGGCCGATACCGGTCGAATTGCGGCCGCTGCTGGGCAACCGCATCTACGGCTGCGACGACTGCCAGCTGGTGTGCCCGTGGAATCGCTTCGCCCGGCCCAGCGGCGAGGAGGACTTCAGCCCGCGCCACGGGCTGGACTCGGCGGAGTTGCTGCAGCTGTTCGCCTGGGATGAAAACGAGTTTCTCCGCCGCACCGAGGGCAGCGCGATCCGCCGCACCGGCTACCCGGGCTGGCTGCGCAACATCGCGGTCGCGCTGGGCAACCTGCCGCCGGCGACCGAGGCCGAATGGAAAGCGGTCATCGCGGCGCTGGATGCCCGCCGCGAACACCCGTCGCCACTGGTCCGCGAACACGTGGTCTGGGCGCTGGAAAGTCAACTGCAAAAAGGTTCCGGGTTCCGCGACCAATAGGCCCTGTGGTATCCTTAGGACGTAAAAATCACAAGGCCGCAAAGGGGCTGAACGCGGCTGAAAACGCTGTCTGCAAGGAGTTTTTCATGTCCATCACCGAACGCCTGCATGAAATGCGGAATTACGGCGGCAAGGCCCTCACCAAAGGCCTGCCGGATGACGTCATCCTCGGATTCGCCGCGCGCGATCCGCGGCTCGGCGAAGCCGTTGCCGTGGCCTGGTCCGAGTTCCGCGAGCTGTGCAAGGAGCGACCGGATCTGCTGGCGATGGACGAGGCGAGCCAGATCCGCGACGTGCAGTCGGACTTCGTCAATTTTTACGCCGACGACGCGGTCAACCCCTTCGTCGGACTGGCCGGCCGCGGTCCGTGGCTGGTCACGCTGAAGGGCGCGGTGCTCTACGACGTCGGCGGCTACGGCATGCTGGGCTTCGGGCACAACCCCCGGGAGATTCTTGAAGCCATCAACCAACCGCACCTGATGGCCAACATCATGACGCCGCAGGTGTCACAGAAGAGGTTCTCCACTCGCCTGCGCCGGGAAATCGGCCACACCCGCGGCGCTTGCCCCTTCCACCGCTTCCTGTGCATGAACAGCGGCTCCGAGGCCGTGACGGTCGGCGCGCGCATTGCCGACATCAACGCCAAGCTGATGACCGACCCGGGCGGCCGCTACGCCAACCAGCCGATCCGCAAGCTGAGCCTGAAGGGCAGCTTCCACGGCCGCACGCAACGTCCTGCCCAGTTTTCCGATTCCACGCGTGCGAACTACTGCAAACACCTGGCGACGTTCCGCGATTCGGACAAGCTGATCACCGTCGAACCGAACGACGTCGAACAACTGCGCCAGGTATACGGCTGGGCCCAATCGAACCGCTTCTTCATCGAGGCGTTCTTCATCGAGCCGGTGATGGGCGAAGGTAACCCCGGCATGGCGATCACGCCGGAATTCTACGCCGAGGCGCGCCGCCTGACGCGGGAGCACGGCTCACTGCTGCTGGTGGACTCGATCCAGGCCGGCTTGCGCGCCCACGGCGTGTTGTCCATCGTCGACTACCCGGGCTTCGAGGACCAGGAAGCGCCCGACATGGAGACCTACTCGAAGGCCCTGAACGCCGGCCAATATCCGCTGTCGGTGCTGGCCATGAACGAACTTGCCGCCAACCTGTACCGCAAGGGCGTGTACGGCAACACGATGACGTCCAACCCGCGCGCACTGGACGTGGCCTGCGCCGTGCTCGACAGCCTGACCCCCGAGTTGCGCCACAACATCCGCGAGCGGGGCGCCGAGTGCCTGAAGAAACTGCGCGCGCTGCAGGCCGAAATGGGCGATCGCGTCACCGCGGTCCAGGGCACCGGGCTGCTGTTCAGCGTCGCGCTCGACAGTAGCCGATTCAAGAGTTACGGCAGCCGGTCGATCGAGGAGTACATGCGCATGCACGGCGTCAATGTGATCCACGGCGGTCCGAACTCGCTGCGCTTCACACCGCATTTCCGGATCAGCAGCGAGGAGATCGACCTGCTGGTCAAGGCAACGCGCGAGGCGGTGTTGAAGGGCCCGATGAAGGCGAGCGCCAGCGCGGCCGAAGCCGCCTGAGCCCCCGCCTGAGCCCACAGCTCAAGCTGCAGCCCTGACCACGTCACGCAAACGGTGGCTGCGGGCCTGGGTCGGGGCCTGCGCGTTCGCGGCCTCGGCGGCGGCAGTTAACGCTGCGGCACCGGCTGCGGCGCAGCACGACGAGCACACTCCTCCACCCTGGCCGCGTCCGCTGTCCGCCTACGCGGACGGCAGCGAGGCCTGCATCGTGATCCACGACACGGCAAAGCGGCAGTTCTACATCCACAACCTGGAGCAGTGCGAGGAACGCCTGGCGCCCTGCTCCACCTTCAAGGTGCCCAATGCCCTGGTCGGGCTCGAAAGCGGCGTGCTGACCGGGCCGGGCGACGTCAAACGCTGGGACGGCACCGAGCATTCGCGCCCGGTGCTGAACCAGGATCACGACCTGGCCAGCGCCATGCGGCATTCGGTGCTCTGGTACTTCCAGCAAGTGGCGCTGGACGTCGGCGCCGAGCGCATGCAGGCGGCGCTCGACGCCTGGGGCTACGGCAACCGGGACATCTCCGGCGGCCAGGACCGCTTCTGGCTGAGCAGTTCGCGTTCGCTGCGCATCTCCGCGCTCGAACAGGTTCGCTTCATGGGCGAACTGGCCCGCGACGCATTGCCGGCCAGCCCTCTGAACCAGGCCGTGGTGCGCGCACTGATCCGCCAAACGGACGATGTGCCAGCGGGACTGCGCGGCGAGCTGTACGGCAAGACCGGCAGCTGCGCCGGGCCGCAGGGCGACTACGGCTGGTTCACGGGTTTTCTCGAGCGTGACGGTCAGACCCATGCGTTCGCCGTCAACGTCAAAGGCGAAGGCCGGTGGGGCGCGGACGCCCGCCGCATCGCAATCGAGGTGCTGCAGGACATGCTGTAGGAGCGAACCTTGTTCGCGATATTGGGCGCCGATTCCCGAACAAGGCGCAGGCTATGAGGGGGGAGCGGTTTTGCCGCAGGCAAAGAAGTGCCCCCCTAATGCCGTCGCGCCCTCGGTCCTACAGGAACACCGCCATCAACCGGAGGGTGAACCAACCCCCGGTGAACAACACCGCAAAGCCAAAGGCGCTGCCGATGACCCGGGCGATGAAGCGCAGTGATGCCAGTCTCCGACCCGGCTCCGCCGGCGCACGCACGGCGGCCGCAGGTGGCGAGGGCTGCACGGCTTGCGTCGCGCCGGCCAAAGGGGTGGCCGCAGGGGTGGCGGCGGGGGCGAGGAACAGCATCAGGCTCTGGAACATGTCGGATTCTCCTTTCAGCGATGGCGACAGGAGAACACGCGGGGTTCTCAAACCCTGAGAACGACGGTCACGCCGAGTGATACACCTCGGCGGTCTTGCGGGCCTCGTCAGCGACGGCCTGGCGCAGGAAAGCCGGGGCCAGCACCTCCACTTCGGCGCCGTACCGCAGCACGTCCATGATCAGTTCGCGCGCGCTGCCGAACGGCACGCGCAGCAACCAGCGGCCCTGGTCGTCGAAGCCGCCCTGCTGGTCCGGGTGCCAGACCTCCTCCGCCACCCAGCGGGACATCTCCGGAGAAAAGCGCAGCTCCGCCCGGTGCTCGGCGGGGCCGGAAAATATGCCGTAGGACTGGTCGAAATGGGCCGACAACTCCTGCGCCGGGACCTCCCGCGCCGCTTCGTCCAACACGGTCTGCTCGCGGATGCGCTCGAGCGCGAAGCTGCGCAATCCCTTCGCCTGGTGGCACCAGGCGTCCAGGTACCAGGAGTTGCGGTACTGGGTCAGGCGCTGCGGCGAAACGACGCGCACGCTCTCCTCGTCGCGGCGGCGGCCGTGGTAGCGGATGCGCAGCCGCTGGCGCCGGATCAGCGCGCCCAGCACGTCCTGGAACATGCGCGCCGGCACCGCCCGCCCGGCCACGGGCTGGATGTGGATACGGGTCTCGCCGCCCTCGGCCTCGATGCCGCGCTGCTGCAACAGGGCGGTGATGCGGCCCTGCAGCGATTCGAGTTCACCCTCGAGCAAGCCCGGCTGGACGTTGGACAGCACCTGGCGCGCGGTCAACAGGGCCTGCAGTTCGCCCGGGCTGATCCAGATGCCGGGCAGTTCGAAGGGCTGCTCGTAGCTGCGGTCGTAGAAGAAGCTTCGTGTTTCCGGGTCCTGCTCGATCGGCGCGCCCAGGAAGTCGCGCAACTCGTTCACCAGGCGGTACAGGGTCGCCTGCGAGCATTCCAGCCGCTCCATCAGGTCCTGGCGCGAAATGGGCGTGCGTCGCTGGCTCAGGATGTTGTGCAGGTGGTAGAGGCGTTCGACTTTGGACATTCGTCACCGGTCAAATTTTGTTCCCGAACAAGGTTCGGTCCTACGAGGTCGCGGCGTCGCGGGTCATGATGTACTGGATCGCGCGGCGGATGCGCTCGAGGCTGCGCTCGCGGCCGAGCAGCCACAGCGTCTTGTCGATGGACGGCGAGACCGCGGTGCCGGTCAGGGCCACGCGCAGCGGCTGGGCAATCTTGCCCATGCCCAGCCCCAGTTCCTCGGCGGTGATGCGCACGGCTTCGTTGAGGCCTTCCGGCTCCCAGCGGTCCAGGTCGGCCAGGCGGTCACCGACGGCCCGCAACGCTGGCTCCACCGCCGGACGCAGGTGTTTCTTCGCCGCGCCGTCGTCGTAGTCGCCGAGGGCGCCGTAGAACATCCGGCTCTGTTCGGTCATCTCCTTGAGCGTTTTCACGCGGTCGGCCTGGACGGACACCAGGTCTTCCAGCGGCGGGCCGCCGGCGGGGGCGATGCCGGCCTGCTCGAAATGCCAGACGAGGTGACGCGCCACCTCGGCCGGCGGCAGGGTCTTCATGTACTGCTGGTTCAGCCAGTCGAGTTTCTCGGTGTTGAAGGCCGCGGCCTTGCGGTTGACGTCGCGGATGTCGAATTTCGCGATCATCTCGGCACGGCTGAAGACCTCCTGGTCGCCATGCGACCAGCCCAGCCGCACCAGGTAATTCAGCAGCGCCTGCGGCAGGTAACCGTCGTCGCGGTACTGCAGCACGCCGACCGCCCCGTGGCGCTTGCTCAGCCGCGCGCCGTCGTCGCCCAGGATCATCGGCACGTGCGCAAAATCCGGCAGCGCCGCCCCCAGCGCCCGGTAGATGTTGATCTGCCGCGGCGTGTTGTTGATGTGGTCGTCGCCGCGGATGACCAGCGACACCGCCATGTCGATGTCGTCCACGACGACGGTGAAATTGTAGGTCGGCGAGCCGTCGGGACGGGCGATCACCAGGTCGTCCAGCTCGGTGTTGGAGATGCTGATGCGGCCGCGCACCAGGTCGTCGAACACCACGTCGCCGTCCGCCGGGTTGCGAAAGCGCACCACCGGCTTCACGCCCGGCACGGGTTCGGCGCCGTCACGGCAATGGCCGTCGTAGCGTGGCTTGATGCCCAGCTTCATCTGCTCTTCGCGCAAAACCTCGATGCGCTCCTTGGAGCACCAGCAGGGGTAGGCCTTGCCTTCGCGAAGCAAAGCCTCGGTCACCTCGGCGTAACGGTCGAAGCGCTGCGTCTGGTAGAACGGGCCCTCGTCGTAATCGAGCTCCAGCCAGGCCAGGCCGTCGAGAATGGCCTGCACCGATTCAGGGGTGGAGCGCTCGAGGTCGGTGTCCTCGATGCGCAGGATGAAGACACCGCCCCTGGCGCGTGCCTGCAGATAGCAGAACAACGCCGTGCGCGCGCCGCCGACGTGCAGGAAGCCCGTCGGGCTGGGTGCGAAACGCGTTCTCATGCCTCGATGTCCTTCGCGAAAACCATAAAGGAAATGCCGCCTCCGAAGAGGCGGCATTGTAACAGAAGCACGTGGGCAGGAGAGAATGGTCGCTGCTTGATGAGGCGTCCAGGCTCGGCCGGCTATCCTCCGGGCGTCAGCACGGGCTCACGCGGATCACGATATCGGCGTTCAAAGTCTGCGTGAGCGGCAGGTTGAACCGGGTCCAGCCGTTAGCCCCGATTTCGCTGCCATGTGTCGAAAGGTTGCCGTTGACGCTGCAGCCGATCAATACCGTATTCGGCTTGTAGTAATTGAAGATCCTCAGGCGCGGACTTGTGGCGCCGGCAACCAACACGCACTCGTATCCGGTATTGGTGCGGTCGCATTGCGCGCCGGTGGCTTCGATCTCGACGTCGGCGGCCTTCACGCCGGCAACGGAGGACGTGATCGTGCCCTTGATCACGATGCTGCTCAGCACCGGCGGCGTATCGTAATCGACCGCCAGCGCGTACAGGTTGTAGGACGCCTCGTTGCTGCCGAAGCGCGGGTCGATCGGATCCGTGCCGGTCAGCCCGAGATTGCCTTTGTGCACCGCCGAGCTCACGGTCGAATAGCCGTAACCGGTTTGCAGGACCGCCACCCCGCGGTCGTGTGCATTGTTGTCGGCGATGGCCTCGTTGCTGACGTCGATCGGGTTGTTGTTCGGCGTTTCGTTCCAGCGCGCCAGCCAGGTCAGCTGCACGTCGTAGAACGGGATGATCTCCAGGGCGGAAGTGACATCAGGGACGTCGCAGGCCGGCCCCGTGCCGCCTGCGTCGAGACAATTGATCTTGGCGCGCAGGTCATCGCTCATATAGTCGAGGTAGACGCCGCGCGACCGCAGTTGCTGCTGGGTGACATAGCCATCCCGCATCTGGGTCGCGGTAGCTATGCTGCTGGCCGGGAATACCACCGCGGGCGACATGTTTTGCGGCGCGGTCAGCAGAGGCGGGGTCTGCTCGTAACCGTCGGTACTGCCCATCGCAGCCTCATAGGCGGAAACAGCCGCCGTCACGTAATCCGAATAGTCACCGACCTCGGCCGAGTCGTCGAGATAGTCGGCAGGAAAAGCGTTGAGCCCCTCCTGCCGCAGGTTCTGGGCCACGCGGAAGAACCCGTCCTTGCGCACGAAGCGGCAGGCTTCCACGTAACGGTCGCCGTCGCTGGCCGCCAGCACCAGGGCGCCCGTGCGGTCACGGTTGTAGTGCTTGTGGTCGCCGAGGAAGGCCCCGGTCGTATGGTAGTCGTCGGCGAGGCGGAATGGATCGTACCGCGAGAGGCCAGGGTCTGCGGCGATGTCGTTGGCGCCGGTACCGCCGTCGTGGTGGTCCCGACAGCACAGGTCGCAATAAATGCTCTGCACCTGGCTGGCGCTGACGCCATAGGGTTTGGCCACGAACTCGCCCTCGCTGTACTCGGTGCCTTCCCAGACCGTCGGTCGCCGGCCGCTTTGCGTGCCCGAAACCGGGGCGCGCAGTGTGCATTCGCAACTCACGGCCAGGAACTCCTCGCGTCGAAGGAAGGTCGCGCCGAGGTCGTTCTGCGAGTATGTAACCACGTCGAACTTGGTCTCCGCCAGTTCGTTCGCCCGGATCACGTCCGGCAGCGGGGTCGTGGACTCCTTGAACTTGTTGTTGCCCAACTGGATGGAGATGATGTCCGGGTTTTGGCCGGGGTTGTAATCGACGGGCGGGGCGTAGAGGCCGTCGGCCGCGTTGTTAAGAACGACCTTTGCGGCAGTAGAGGTGGTGAAGGAGGATATGAGGTCGACCAGCGTGATACTGCCGGTACCGAGCCCGTTGGTCGCCTGGGTTTCATCGATCTGGAAATTCTGGCTTACACCCCAGGCCACCGTGAGCTCCAGGCGCTTCACATCCGCGTTGACGATATCCGGATCCGGCTTGGTGGTTTGAAACGCCTGGGTAGCGGGATTGTAGTAGTAGTCCGTGACCGTGGAGGCCACAGTGTAGTCGATACCGCCCCGCTGAACCGTCTGCGTGCGGTTGACGATATTGTTGAACGCGTCCACGGTGTTGCTGGCCGTGACCTGGCTGAAAGAGCGCAGCGCCTCGACCGTCTCCTCCGCGATGTTGATCGCCACGGTGCGTGCGTTCGAATCGGCACTGGACTTGCTCAGGCTGCCCTGCAACTGAGCCAGGGCCATCATGCCCAGCGCGAAAATCACTATCCCGACCAGCACCTCGATCAGGGTGTAACCGGCCTGAGATCGTTTGCAATGTTGCATTGTCATGTCCTTATGGTCCTTCGTGCCAGGATTCCCAGTCCTCGGGATGGAAATCGGCCCATCCGCCCAAGACGTTGCCGAGGCCACCGGTACCGGACACCCGCGTCAGCAGGTTCTCGTTGTAGACGACCTGGAAGGTCCCGTTATAGCTGCCGAACTGCGCGTCGAGGATGGCCTGGCCGTAAACAATATTGTTGCCACGGGACTCGAAGAAGGCATTGGACCTTTCCACGTCGGAAACGTACAGCACGCCGAAGATCGTGGCGCCGCCCTGCAGGCTGGTCGTACCTGCGGCCGAGATCAGCAAAACGGGCGCGTAGGGCGAGCCGATCACCGCGTTTGCATTGATGCTGCACATCGACCCGCTGATCCAGTAGATTCCCGAGGACCAGGGGCCCAGGCTGTCGCAGTTGCTCAATACCTTGGCGAAGGCCTTGACGGATTCATAATTGTCGCGCGGCGTGCCGAAGTAGAACTGGAACAGGTCGCACGGGAACTCGGGGTCCGCCACCAGGTCGATCCCGAGGATGTCGCCGGTCACGCCGTGCGTGTAGCTGATGGACTCCTGGAGAGCACAACTGCAGGATCCGGGGCACTGCACGTCGTCAGGAATGCTCTCCTGCTGATACCACTCATGCGCCTCGCAGGTGGCCCAGGAGCCCTGGCTGGGGTCGATCGCGTCGCCGTCGGGCGTGCAAGCCGGGTTCTTGTTCATCCAGACGGAAATGGGCACGCCGACACCGCCCCCGTTCGGATTCGCCACGATTTCGGCGGCGCCCGAGGGCGGGAACATGTTCTTGGTCGTCAACGGCACCGCGGGCGCCTGGCCGCCGGCCGCTCCGCCGAAATTGGACACCTGGTCCCGAATGATCGCCTCCGCCCCGCAGTTGACGCCGTTTTCGCAATCAGCCTGGCCGCGGGCAAGCAGCGTGATGAGGTAGCGGGTGCCATCGACGAGGGACGTGTCGGTGCTGCAGCCCTGGACCGGGGGATCGGCCTCGACATCGATCTCCAGCACACACAGCAGGGCCTGCACGTCCACGATTTCAGTGGTTCCCGGCAGCAGCGAATCGGTGTCGACGGGAACGTCGACGGAGTTCGCCAGGGACCAGTAGTACAGGTCCGATCGCAGGCCCACGTTGGGCTCGGCGTAACAGGGGTGCGAACCGCTGGCCGACAGATCCAGGCCCGAGCCACTGCAGGGCAGCCAGTGCTCGTTGCCCGGCGCCAGCCAACCATCGGTGCCGTCGCTTAGAAGGCCATCAATGGGAGAGGCGATCAGCACCGCGTTGGCCTTGAAGAACTCCTTGGCGTGCTGAATGCCGGATTCGGCTGCGTGAAACGCGCGTTTCTGCCGCATTTCATTGGAGGAAACCCGCTGCTCGAAGACGCCGACACGCACCGCGAAAAACATCATCAAGGTCAGCAGCATGAGGATCAGCACGCCCGTGAAGGTCGTGATGACGCCCGACTGATAAGCTGCGTGTATGCCTTTGTCGCGAATTTTGCACTGCATGGTTGATTCCTTCATCCTGGGGGCCCGACGCCTGAATTCGCTTAGAGGAGCAAATCGTTGCGGACGCTGATCACATCCTCCACGCGCCGCACGATCGTCGCGTCCATGACCAACTGACCCTGCAAACTCATGCGCAGCTTCCGCACTCTCTGCGACAGCGTGTTGCCATTGATATCCTCCAGGACAACGTCGGTATAGGAAAGGCTGTCGTCAATAGAGAAGCCCGTGATGTCCAGGTCGGCCGGGTTGGTCAGCTGCACCCAGCCGGCCGAACCTGCAGCAACGGTGCAATCCGGTGCCGCACCGCCGGTCCACATTTCCAGCACACCCACCTCGCCCACGCTGACGCGGCGGAAACCGCCCGCATCGTTCTCGGTGGAGTCACCGTCGAAGTCACGATCCATCTGGAAAGTGAAGCAGTCGCTCACATCGTCCGCGTCGAGATCGACCAGGTTGATCTCGCCGGCGACGGTAACGGTGCCATCTGCACCGCAGTCTTCGTTGCCATAACAGAGCATCGCGTCAGAGTTGTAGCTGCTGCGGCGCACGTCGCGCGTCATCATCTGCATGGCGACGCGCATGTCGTCACTGAGCTTGGTCATCTTGACGATGCGCGCGGTGCTGCCCAGCGAGTTGGCCATCAACGCCACCATCGAGGCGGTGACGACCAGGCTGATGGACATGGCCACCAGCACTTCCATCAGGCTGGCGCCGGTCTGGCGTTTCTTCAGCATGCTCATGACTCCCCCTCCGGGTCGACCTCATCCTGGTCCGGACACACTGCGTAGCCCGGGACCGCGTGCTCATCGTTCGCGCTGCACAGAATCACGCGGCCCGTGCTGTTAACCAGGAGGTTCAGGCGAAAATCCTCGTTCTGCGAGCGCAGTTCCAGGGTCAGGGCGTCGTCGAGGTCCTGAAGCAGCCCGCGCACCGGGTCAAAGGCGTAGGCGCCGTCGCCGACCATCGCATGCATCAGATCGCGGTCGCCAGCGTGGCCCTGGTGGATCAGGAAGGGTTGCGCGCCGATCTGGCAATAGTCGGCCGCGGCGGTGTTGGTCTCGGTGCAGTCACAGGCGGTCTCACCGCTGATCGCGCCGACGCACCATGCATCGTCATCGTCGCGCGCATAGGACACGGTGACGATCTCGTTGGTCTTCATCGCCACGCCCTGCGCGGTGTTGATGAAGGAGGCCAGCTGTTCCGCGCCGTTGGTGACCTGGCGCTTCTCGACCATGTCGCGATAGGACGGCAGCGCCAACGCGGCGCCGATCGCCATCAACAACACGGACATCATCAGTTCAACGATGGAAAAACCCCGCTGACGGGAAACGCAGTGGGGATGGCCCGACAGGCCGAGACGCAGATTGCTTCTGATCATAGCTTCATCCTTGAATCGTCCATGTCTCATCCTGAGACGGCCCTAATTCTGCCAGAAAATGTCAGGAATTGCCGCTGATCGTCTACCGCCGGGCAGATTTTTCTGACCGTTTATCGGCCGAAGAGGCTGAATGGGCTCGTTATTCGCTCTCCACAAAAGAAAACCGCCCCCGGAGGGGCGGTGTTTCACGGTCTCGGCTCATCGTGTTGACGAGCCATGGGTTCCGACTCATATCAGGGGCAGGCCCTGTTCTCAATGGTCAAGGCCACGCCGGTCGCATTGGTTCCGGCAGGCCACGATATCGTCGCCGATTTGTCTACCGCGGTCGGGTCGCCGTTGACGATCGTCATGCCGGCCGGCAGGTTGTTGCTGCCGCAGATCCACAGGCTGGTGCCCGCGTTCTTGTAATAACCGGAAATGATCAGCGACCCCGCCATGCCGAAGGTCGTCTGACAGCCGATGGTCGAGGCCGAGCGCTGGCAAATCGTATTGTCGCCATTGACCAGGTGGGCGTCCGCCGCGTTGACGCCGCCAACCCCGGAGACGAAGGTGCCAGTCCAGATGTCGCCGGTCGGTGGCGGCGGGTTGCCGCCCCCGTTCGCGGAGATGTGGAGGTCGTAACTGGCCGTGGCGTCCGCGACCGAGGTTTCGAGCGGATCGATCGGGTCGATGACGGCCAGGCCGACGTTGCCGCGGTGCATGTCGGTCGTGGCGATTACCGCCGCCGCGGTGGCGCCGGTCCGTGTTGCCAGTCCGCGGTCGTGCGTGTTGTTCGTTTCCAGGTCCTCGTTGGCGACGGCGACCGGGTTGCCGCCCGAGTTCTCGATCCACCAGGACAGCCAGGTGGTCTGCACCTCGAAGAAGGGGAACACTTCGAGGTAGTTGTCGACGCCGGGCACGCCGCAGGCGTCGCCCGTGCCGCCGTCCGCGAGACATTCGACGATGGTGGCAACCTCGGCGCCCAGGTGATCGATATAGATGCCGCGCGAGCGCAGCTGCTGCGAATTCAGGCCCAGCTCCGTCGGCAGGGTCGTCGGGTTGGCGGAACTGCTGGCCGGGAAGGTGTACGAGAAGCCCGCGGCGGGATCGGCCGGGTCTGCAGTGCCGTCCGGCGCGGTCAGCACGCTGCGGTTGTTCTCGTAGAAATCTTCGACGGCGTCGGTCACGTAATCGGAATACTCCTCTGCCCCCTCCAGGTTGTCCAGGTAACCGTCCGGAAAGGCCAGAAAACCTTCCTGGCGAAAGTCCTGCGCCACCCGCATGAAACCGTCCTTGCGCACCATGCGGCAGGCCTCGACATAGTTCTGGCCACTTTGCGTCACCTCCGTAAGCACGTCCGCCTGGCTGCGGTCATAGTGCCTGTGGTCGTCGCCGTCGGCGTCGAGCGCGGTCCAGTCCTTGCTGGGGTCGTATTGCTGATCGGGGTCATCGTAGCTGGACGAGTCGTGATGATCGCGGCAACAGACGTCGCAGTAGGCGCTGTTCTGGTTGCTGGCGCTGGCGCCGTAGGTCTTGGACACCCACTCGCCTTCGGTGTAGTCGTTGCCGTTCCATATCGTCGGCAGGAAACCGGTTCCTTCGTCGCCGCCGGGTTCGCGCAGTTCGCATTCGCAACTGACCACCAGGAACTCCTCGCGGCGCAGGAACAAGGCGCCGTTCTGGAGCTGGTTGTAGGTGATCACGTCGAACCAGGTTTCGACCAGTTCGTCGCCGCGGATGACGTCGGGCTGCGGGGTGGTGGATTCCTTGAATTTGCTGTTGTTCAGGTCGATCGCGATGATGTCGGGTCGTTGCCCGGGCGTATAGTCCACCTGCACGCTGCCGAGCTCGCCGTCGTCCTCGGCGGCCACCTTGGCCGCGGTAAGCGCCGGAATGGACGGAATCAATCCGCGGATTTCGATGTTGCCCGAGCCCATCGCGGCATTCGAAACCGACGACCCCTCCTCCCCCTCATTATCGATCTGGAAGGACTGGTTGTTATCCCAGGCGACCGCCAGGTCGACCACCTTGAAGTCATAGACCACGCCCGCCACTGCGGGGTCGAACTCGGTGACGTCCTGCAGATTCGCGTCAAAGTTGTAGCCCTTGACGTCGGCAGTGACCGCGTAGTTGATGCCACCGCGTTGGATCGTCCGGCTGACATAGGCGTCGTCGATGTCGGCGAAGGCGAACAGCACGCCATCGGGGTCCGTCGATACGCGGCGGAAGGAGCGCAGGCTTTCGAGCAACTCCTCGCCGACGTTGGCCGCAACCGTGCGCGTGTTGGCGTCGGTGGACGAGCGCGTCAGGTTGGTCTGCAGGTGGGCGAGGGCCAGCATGCCGATCACGAAAATGACGATGGCCAGCAGGACTTCGAGCAGGGTGACGCCCTTCATCTCGCGCATGGTGAGCTTGCCTTCTGAACGTTGAGTGTGAAATTTCATAGTGGCTTTTCCTATCGCCAATCCGCGTGGAAGTCGGACCAGCCGCCGGCGACGGCGCCCTGACCTCCGGTCGCCAGCGACT
>Ga0105090_10000363_pt1 | contig 21780 bp, 16 predicted proteins | sample PPLLak3March2015_FD_79110 | JGI IMG/M metagenome (GOLD analysis project Ga0105090, IMG submission 79110) | Freshwater sediment microbial communities from Prairie Pothole Lake near Jamestown, North Dakota, USA - PPLs Lake P7 Core (1) Depth... | ecosystem: Environmental > Aquatic > Freshwater >... | reverse complement strand
TCGCTGGCGTCGAAGACCGGTCTCGAGGTCGGCGCACATGGCGGCATCGGCGAACCGGCGGAGGCGATCGCATCGCGCGTGTCGACCACGGATACCGACCTGGTCGTCATCGCCCGCCGTTCCGACCCCGCCAGCCCGGGCGTCGGCAGCACCCTGATGCACGTGCTGCAGCGTGCACCGTGCCCGGTGCTGGTGGTGCGCAACGCGGCCGAGCGTGGATACGAGCGCGTGCTGGCCGCCGTCGACCTGCGCGACGTGTCGTGGCGGGCGGCGACGATGGCGATTGCATGGTTTCCCGCTGCCCAGCACTGCCTGCTGAGCGCGATCGACCCGGACTGGGAACGCGAAGCGATGCGCGGCCGGGCGCCGCAGGGGCCGGATGACGGCGTTGCGGTTTCGCTGCATGCGCAGGCCGAGCGGCAGCTGCAGCGGCTGGCGCACGACCTCTGCCTGCGCCCGGGGTGCCATGTGCGCAGCGAGGTCGTCGACGCCGCACCCGTGCGCGCCATCGTCGACCGCGCTGCTGCCTGGCCGGCCGACTGCGTGGCGGTCGGGCACCACGGGCAAGGTTCGTTGGCCCATCGGCTGCTGGGCAGCACTGCGCTCGACGTGCTGCACCACGCCGCCTGCGACGTACTGGTCGTGCCGTGAAGGCCTGGCTGCCACTGATGCGCAGGCTCGTCCGCTGGCTCGGGGTCGCGCTGCTGGGCCTGGCCGCCTGCGGCGCACACGCCGCGCCGGTGATGGTGCTCGAGGTGCGCGATGCGATCGGACCCGCCAGCGCCGACTACGTCATCCGCGGCATCGCCAAGGCGGCGGCCCAGGGCACGCCGCTGGTGGTGCTCACGCTCGATACGCCGGGCGGGCTTGATACCTCGATGCGACAGATCATCCAGGCCATGCTCGCATCGCCGGTGCCGGTGGCGGTCTATGTCAGTCCGGAGGGCGCGCGTGCGGCCAGCGCCGGCACCTACATCCTGTACGCGGCCCATATCGCGGCGATGGCACCGGCGACGACGCTGGGCGCGGCCACGCCGGTGGCCATCGGCCTGCCGGGTGCCGATCGCCGGCCAGCGGGCGACGATGCGGGCGCGCGGCCCGGCGGCAAGGCCGATCCGGGTGCGGCGCCGGCGAGTTCGCCCGCCCTGGGGCCGGCCGACGCGATGACCGCCAAGCAGGTGCACGATGCGTCGGCCTTCATCCGCGGCCTGGCGCAGCAGCGCGGCCGCAATGCGGCTTGGGCCGAGCGCGCCGTGCGCGAGGCGGTGAGCCTGACCGCCGGCGAGGCGCTGCGAGAGAACGTGATCGACGTCGTCGCCGCCGACCTGCCCGATCTGCTGGCGCAGATCGACGGCCGCACCGTCCGTGTCCACGCCGGCGAGGTCAAGCTGGCGACGCGCGGCCTGGCCTTCGAGCTCGTGCCTCCCGACTGGCGGCAGCGCCTGCTGTCGGTGATCGCCAACCCGAGCTTCGCGCTCGTGCTGATGATGATCGGCATCTACGGCTTGATGTTCGAATTTTCGTCGCCCGGCTTCGGGCTGCCCGGCACGGTGGGCGCGATCTGCCTGCTGCTGGCCCTGTTCGCGCTGCAGATGCTGCCGGTCAACTATGCCGGCCTGGCGCTGATCCTGCTCGGCATGGCGCTGCTGGCGGCCGAGCTCGTGAGCCCGAGCTTCGGCGTGCTCGGCGTCGGCGGCATCGTCGCCTTCGTCGCCGGCGGTCTGCTGCTGTTCGACCGCGACATCCCGGGTTTCGGCGTGCCGCTGGTGCTGATCTTCGGCCTCGCGGCGAGTTCGGCCGCCGTCGTGCTGCTCGGCGGCAGCATGGCGCTGCGCGCACGCCGGCGGCCGGTGGTCAGCGGGCGCGAGGAACTGGTCGGTGCGGCCGGCGAGGTGCTCAGCTTGCGCGAGAACGGGGGCGGGGCCTGGGCGCAGGTACACGGCGAGCGCTGGCAGGTCGCCAGCCCCGACGTGTTGAAGCCCGGGCAGCGCGTGCGCGTGCTCGGCATGCGCGGGCTGACGCTGGACGTGCGCCCTGATCCTGAACCTGAATCCGGAGCCAAGCGTCAAGGAGACTGATCATGTTCTTCGATTTCAACTTCGGCCTGGCCGGCGTGCTGGTGCCGCTGCTGATCCTGGCGCTGCTCGCCTCCTTGCGCGTGCTGCGCGAATACCAGCGCGGCGTCGTCTTCCAGCTCGGACGTTTCTGGAAGGTCAAGGGCCCCGGACTGGTGATCGTGATCCCCGGCATCCAGCAGATGGTGCGCGTGGACCTGCGCGTGGTCACCATGGACGTCGAGCCGCAGGACGTGATCTCGCGCGACAACGTCTCGGTCAAGGTCAACGCGGTGGTCTTCTTCCGCGTCGTCGACCCGCAGAAGGCCATCATCCAGGTCGAGGACTACCTGATGGCCACCAGCCAGCTGGCGCAGACCACGCTGCGCGTCGTGCTCGGCAAGCACGAGCTCGACGAGATGCTGGCCGAGCGCGAGCGCCTGAACCTCGACGTGCAGCAGATCCTCGACGCCCAGACCGACGCCTGGGGCATCAAGGTCACGAATGTCGAGATCAAGCACATCGACCTCAACGAGTCGATGGTGCGGGCGATCGCCCGCCAGGCCGAGGCCGAGCGCGAACGGCGCGCCAAGGTGATCCACGCCGAGGGCGAGAAGCAGGCCGCGGTGTCGCTGCTGGAGGCGGCGCAGATGCTGGCGCAGCAGCCCGAGGCGATGCAGTTGCGCTACCTGCAGACGATGACGCAGGTGGCCGGCGACCGTGCATCGACGATCGTCTTCCCCCTGCCGATGGATTTGCTGGGGCGGCTGCTGGACAAGGCGCCCAAGGATGAGAAAGCTGCCTGAAGATGTGTCGGGCGGCCCGCACCGGCACTGGCCGCGCGCGGCGCTCGGCGCGGCGGCAGTGTGGGCGGCGCTGCTGAGCGCCGCCCTGCCGTCGGTTGCCCTCGCGGCGCCTGCTGACTCGGCGCCTGCCGAGTCGGCGCTGGCGGCCCCGCGGCTGGACGGCCCGGTGGCGCTGGAAGCCACGCTGGCGCAGCGGCGGTCGCTGCGCAGTTTTTCGGCTACGCCTCTGACGGCGTCGCAGGCGGGCCAGTTGTTGTGGGCGGCGCAGGGTGTGAGCGGCAACCGCGGTCGGCGCACGGCGCCTTCCGCTGGCGCGACCTACCCGCTCGTGCTGTATCTGGTGGCTGGCCGCATCGACGGCATCGCAGCCGGCGTGCACCGCTATCTGCCGCAGGGGCACCGGCTCCAGACCGTGGCCGCAGGCGAACCGCGTGCCGCGGTGGCGGCCGCGGCACGCGGCCAGGCCTGGCTCGGCGACGCCCCCGCGCTGGTCGTCATCGCCGCCCAGCCGTCGCGCACCTCGGCGCGCTACGGCGCGCGCGTCGACCGCTATGTCGCGATCGAGGCCGGCGCAGCGGCGCAGAACCTGCTGCTGCAGGCCGTGGCGCTGGGCCTGGGAGGCACCCTCGTCGGCGCCTTCGACGACGCCGCGCTGCGCAGCGCCGTGCCGCTGGCCGAGGCCGAGCAGGCGCTGGCCATCGTCGCGGTGGGGCACGGCCGCTGACGGCGGCCGATCGTCCGCCTGGTGCGCCGGTGCCGGCTCACGGCGCCGTGCACAGGCAGTGCACGACGGCCGCGAAGGGCTGGCGCCGTTCGGCGAGTTCGGCCAGCCAGCCCAGGTCCTGCGCGATGCCGGTGCCGACCGGCGCGTCCCTGCCGAGCGCCAGCAGGGCTCCCTGCAGATCGACCGGCCGGCCAACCGCTGCGCCCACCGTGGCGGCAAAGTCCTCCAGCAGACGCTGCAGGCGCCCGGTGCGCGCCTCGATGTATTGCACCCGGTAGCCGTCGGCAAGCCGGGCGCGCTGCGCCGCGGCGGCCAGCGCATCGACCAGGCCGCCGGTGCGGTCGACCAGTCCGCGATCCAGCGCCTGGGCGCCGGTCCAGACGCGGCCCTGGCCGACCGCGTCGATCTGGTCCGGCGTCGTCCGGCGCGCCGTGGCGGCGAGGGTGGTGAAGTCGAGGTAGGCGCGATCGATCACCGACTGCACCATCTGGCCGAAGCGCGGGTCGAAGGCGCGCCGCGGGTCGTAGGCGCCGGCCAGCCAGGTGGTGGTGACGCCGCCGGTGCGTACGCCCAGCTTGTCCATCGCGCCCTCGGCGGTGGGAAGCAGGGCGACGACGCCGATCGAACCGGTGATCGTCGCCTCGTCGGCGATCACCTCGTCGGCGGCCATCGAGATCCAGTAGCCGCCCGAGGCCGCCACGTCGCCCATCGACACCACCACCGGCTTGCCGGCCAGGCGCGCCAGTTCGAGTTCGCGGCGCACGAGTTCGGAGCCGAAGGCGCTGCCGCCAGGGGAGTCGACACGAAGCACGATGGCCTTGATCTTGTCGTCGTCGCGCGCCTGACGCACCAGCTCCGCGGTCGACAGGCCGCCGATGCGGCCCGGCGGCGCGCGGCCGTCGCTGATCTCGCCCTGGGCGACGATGACGCCGACTGCGTCGCCGTCGCCCTTGCGCTCGATGCGCTCGAGGTAGGCCCGCATCGACACCTGCCGGAACGACTTGTCCTCATCGTCGGCCGCACCGCGCTCGACGAGCAGGGCACGCAATTCGTCGCGCGTCTTCAGGGCGTCGACCCACTTGCGCTGCAGCGCCCACTGCGCCGGGCTGCCGCCGGCCGCCTGCAGGCTGGCGGGCAGCGAGGCGATGGCCTCGTCCACGCTGCCGGCGGGGAGCCGGCGCGCCTGCTCGACGCTGCCGGTCCAGCTCTGCCACATCGCCCGCCACAGCGCGCCTTCGGATTCCAGGGACTCCTTCGAGGGTTCGTTGCCCGAGAAGGTCTCGGCGAAATTCTTGAACTTGCCCACGCGCAGCACATTGGCGGTGACGCCGACGCGGTCGAGAAGGTCCTTGTAGTAGTTGCGGTAGCGGCCATAGCCCTCGACATAGACCATGCCCATGGGGTGTAGCCAGACCTCGGTCGCATGCGCGGCCAGGAAATACTGGCGCTGGTCGTAGCCGGAACCCCAGGCGTAGACGGGCTTGCCGGCGGCCTTGAAGCGTTCGATGGCGGCGGCGATCTCCCGCAGCGTCGGCAGTCCGGCGTCGGCGAACCCGTCGAGCATCAGCAGCGCATGAGGTACCTGCTCGTCCCTGGCCGCGGCGTCGAGCACGGCGATCACGTCGCGCAGTCTCGTGGCGCCATCGCTCTCGTCGCGCAACTGCTTGAGCGCGCCGCCGCCCAGGCCGCCGGAACGCTGCTCGACCACCGGGCCGGCGAGGTCGACCACCAGCGCCGTCCTCGGCTCGACCGATGACGGGACGGATTTCAGCGCCAGCCAGATACCGGCCGCCAGCAGTGCCAGCAACAGCAGGTTGAGCAGCGTGCGCCGCGTGGTGTCGAGCAGCCACCACAAGCTGCGCAGTGCGCGGCCGGCATTGGAGAGGATCGAAGTGGACATGGGCTGATGTGCGGTGAAAGACGCATCGAGCATAGGCGGCGCGCGCCGGACGCGCTGCCGCGCTGCGACGAAACCCCGACCGGCACGGACGAAGTGCCGGCGGGCCGCCGCGGCCGGGGTTGCGATACTCCGGTCTCCATGCAGGCGATCCTGGCCGTCACCATCCCCTTCTTCGCGCTCGTGCTGTGCGGCTTCGTCGCCGCCCGGTGGCACGTGCTTCCGGAGAGCGCGATCCCCGGGCTCAACGCCTATGTCCTGTATCTCGCACTGCCTTGCATGCTGTTCCGCTTCGGCATGGGCACGCCGATCTTCGACCTCTTCAACCCGGTGGTGCTGGGGGTCTACCTGGGTGCAGCGCTGCTGATCGTCTTTTTCACCGTCGCCGTGTCGCTCAACGACCGCGTGCAGCTCAAGGATGCCGCCTTCGGCGCACTGGTGGCCGCCTTCCCCAATACCGGTTTCATGGGCGTGCCGCTGCTGGTGGCGTTGCTCGGGCCGGCAGCGGCGGGGCCGGTGATCTGCAGCTTGCTGGCCGACCTGTTCGTCACGAGTTCGTTGTGCATCGCGCTGGCACAGGCGCACGGCGCGGCCGAACACGGCGCCCGCACCGCGGCGCTGCGCGCGCTGCGCGGCGCGCTGTCGAATCCGCTGCCCTGGTCGATCGCGGCGGGGGCGGTCTTCTCGGTGGCGGAGGTCCGGCTCTCGGGGCCGATCGACGTCGTCGTGCGCATGCTCGCCGACTCGGCCACGCCGGTGGCGCTGTTCACGATCGGCGCCGTGCTCTGGCGCGCCGGCCAGCACGCGCACAGCCGCACGCCGGTGCGCGATTTCCTGCCGGTGGCGTTGATCAAGCTCTTCGTGCACCCGCTGCTGGTCTTCGTGCTGGCCGCCTCGGCACTCGCGCTGGGGGCGCCGCTGTCGGCATTCCAGGTCACGGTGCTGACGCTGGCGGCGGCGCTGCCCAGCGCGAGCAACGTCTCGCTGCTGGCCGAGCGCTACGGCGCCGACAACGGCCGCGTGGCCCGCATCATCATGTCGAGCACGGTGCTGGCCTTCGTCACCTTCACGGCGCTGGCCTGGGCTTTCCGCGTGCAGCCCGTCTGACATCGAATCGCATTCGTAAGGTTTCCAGCGGACTGCCTGCTCACGGCCCGTTGCGGTCGTTCGCCGGGGTTGTCCGCCTGGGCGCCGCATGGCTCCCGTCAGGCGGAGGGCAGGCCCGGCGTGCTCGTTGCCGCCCGCGTGGCAGGTGGCCCGGGCATGCGTTCTCCGGCCCACGCTCGCGGGGCACAGACTGCAGTCTGCAGACCTCGTCGCGTCAACACCCACCCCGCACGCCCGCCGCGAGGCGACCGCGAATGGGGCCTGCGCCCGCATGCCCGAGCCACCTGCCGTGCCACCATCCAGGTCTTCCAGCAGGCACACCTCCGAAGGTGGCTGCAGGGCGGCGGTGGCGTCTGCGGGCGCAGGCCCCATTCGCGGTCGCCTCGCGGCTGGCATGCCGCTCGGGTGTTGATGCCAAAGGAGCTCGCACACTTCGGTGGTCGACCGCGAGGTGGGCCGGAGAACGCAGGCGCCGCCGGCGCCCTGCCGCAGCGGTGGCTCGAGCCACCTGACCGGACAACGGATGGCCGCAAGACCGTCAGCCGAAAGTCGATGTCAGATGCTCGTCGCTATGTCGCGAACCCTCATGCATCGGCACCCGACGGGCTGCGAGGCGCCGAATTGCAGGGCTATGGCCCCGGAATTCCGGCGATCGACCCGACACCGGGCTCGCAGACTGGCTCCCGCACCCCGCCTGCCACCGAAAGCCCGCCATGTCCGCACTCGACGCCATCTTCCGCCAGCTTGCCAGCGACGCCCCGGTGCACAGCCGCATCCACCCGCTGGCCTGCATCGACGACAGCGTGCAATTGCCACAGGACCTGGTCGTGCAGGCCGGCGCTTATGTGCCGGCCGGCGTGGTGCTCGGGGCGGGCTGCCGCATCGGCCCCAACGTCGCGTTCGTGGACGGTGCGAGCACCGTCGTCGGCCGTGGCGTGCACATCGGTGCCAACGCCACGCTGCATGCCGGCCTGACGATCGGCGCCGGTGCCGTGGTGCGGCCGGGCGCAGTGGTGTCGCGGTCGGTGCCGCCGCGGGCCATTGTCGAGGGCAACCCGGCGCTGGTGGTCGGCCGGGCGGACGCTGTGATCGGGCCGATGCCGCAAGTGCCCGTCGGCTGCGTCGAGTCCCTACCGGTGCGCGGCGTCGCGCTGCACGAGTTCCCCGTCAGCGCCGACGGCGGCAGCCAGAGCATCGTCGGCGAGTTCCAGCGCCAGATTCCCTTCGAGCCGCTGCGCTGCGCCATCGTCACCGACCTGCCCGGCAGCGAGCCGCGCGGGCACGCGCAACGCAGCGCCCACCAGTTTCTGCTCTGCCTGCGCGGCAGCTGCGTCGTCGTCGTCGACGATGGCCGCCGGCGCGCCGAGGTCGTGCTCGACGCGCCGCAGCGCGGCCTGCACCTGCCGCCGCTGACCTGGAGCCAGCGCAGCGTGCTCGGCGCCGACGCCCTGCTGGTGGTCTTCTTGTCGCACCCCGGCGACGGGGCCGACGAGATCCGCGATCACGACGCCTTCCTGGCCGCCGTGGCCTGAGCGCCGCGGCAACGGCCAACGCAGGCGGGCGCCAGCCGAGGCGGCGTCGTGGTCCTGGCCGTCGAGGGTACGGACCCCGCTTCAGCGCGCGTTGCGACTCATTTGCCCGGGATCTTGCCTTCGACGCCCTTGACGTAGAAGCTGATGCCGCTCATGAACTTGTCGTCGGCGACCTCGTCCTTCTTCAGTACCGGCTTGCCGTCCTGGCCGGTGATCGGACCCTTCCAGATCGCGAAGCTGCCGTCCTTGAGGCCGGCCTTGATCTTCTCGACCTGCTCACGCGTCTCGGCCGGCACCTTGTCGCTGATCGAGACGATGTCGATCGCGCCTTCCTTCACGCCCCACCAGGTGTGGCCGCCGCCGGTCCAGCCGCCTTCGAGCGCCTCGCGCGTGGCCTTGACGTAGTAGGGCGTCCAGTTGATGACGGCGCTGGCGAGGTGGGCGTCGGGCGCGTAGGCACTCATGTCGCTGTCCCAGCCGAAGGCCAGCTTCTTGTTGGTGGCCGCGGTCTTCAGCACCGCCGACGAGTCGGTATTCTGGAACAGCACGTCGGCACCGGCGTTGATCAGGCTCTGCGCGGCCTCGGTCTCCTTCGGCGGCGCGAACCACTCGTTGACCCACACCACCTTGGTCTTCACCTTCGGGTTGACGCTTTGCGCACCGAGCGTGAAGCTGTTGATATTGCGGATGACCTCGGGAATCGGGATCGAGCCGACCACGCCCAGCGTATTGCTCTTGGTCATCTTGCCGGCGATGACGCCGGCCATGTAGGCGCCCTCGTAGGTGCGGCTGTCGTAGGTCCGCATGTTGTCGGCCTGCTTGTAGCCGGTGGCATGCTCGAACTTGACGTCCTTGGCGTCGGCGGCCACCTTCATCATCGGCTCCATGTAGCCGAAGGTGGTGCCGAAGACCAGCTTGTTGCCCTGGCCGACCATGTCGCGGAATACTCGTTCGGCGTCGGCGGCCTCGGGCACGTTCTCGACGAAGCTGGTGGCGATCTTGTCGCCGAATTCGGCCTCGATCGCCTTGCGCGCATTGTCGTGGGCGAAGGTCCAGCCGCCGTCGCCGACCGGGCCGACGTAGGCGAATGCGATCTTCAGTGGCTCGGGCTTGGGAGCCGGGGCCGAAGCCGCCGGGGCGGAAGGCGCCGCGGCCACGGGGGCCGGCGCCTCTTCCTTCTTGCCGCAGCCCACGAGGGCGGCGGTGGCGGCGACGGCGGACCAGCCAGCCAGCTTGAGCAGCGAGCGCTTGGCAACCAGGGTCATGGAAAAGTTCTCCTGTGGGGGTGATCGGAACGGACGGGAAGCCGGAATTATTGCCGGCGCCCGCTGCAAAGGCTCAGCCGCCGGGAAAGAAAGGCTTGCCCAGCGAGGCCGGCATATTGGCGCGGATCCAGCTCGCATTGCGCGAGATCAGCACCAGCACGACGATGGTGGCGAGGTAGGGCAGCATGGTCAGGAACTGACTCGGGATCTCGACGCCCTGGCTCTGCAGGTGGAACTGCAGCATCGTGACGCCGCCGAAGAGGTAGGCGCCGAGCAGCACACGCGCCGGCCGCCACGTGGCGAAGGTGGTCAGCGCCAGCGCGATCCAGCCGCGGCCGGCGGTCATGCCTTCAACCCACAGCGGCGTGTAGATCACCGAGAGATAAGCCCCGGCCACCCCGCACAAGGCGCCGCCGGTCATCACCGCCGCCATGCGGATGCGGCGCACCGGGTAGCCCAGCGCATGCGCCGACTCGGGCGACTCGCCCACCGCGCGCAGCACCAGCCCGGCGCGCGAGCGGTAGAGAAACCAGGCCAGCGCCAGCGTGAGCACGATCGCGATATAGACCATCGGGTGCTGGCGGAAGAAGGCCGGGCCGACGAAGGGCAGGTCGGCCAGCCCGGGCACGGTGTAGGCGGTGCGCTCACCGATCTTGGCCTGCACGAGGCCGATGCCGACGAAGGCCGAGAAGCCGGCGCCGAACAGGCTGAGCGCCAGTCCGGACGCGTACTGGTTGGTGTTGAGCCAGATCACCAGCACGCCGAAGGCGGCGGCCATCGCCGCGCCGGCCAGCGCGCCGGCGCCGAAGGCCAGCCAGTCGTTGCCGGTAGCCACCGCGGTGGCGAAGCCGGCCACCGCGGCCACCAGCATCATGCCCTCGGCGCCGAGGTTGACGATGCCGGCGCGTTCGTTGACCAGCAGGCCGAGGCCCGCCAGCGCAAGCACGGTGCCGGCGTTGAAAGTGGCGGCGAGCAGCAGCGCGAAGGTGTCCAGACTCAGGCTCCCCTCGTCGCCGCGGCCGCTGCCTGCACCTTGCGCTGCCAGCGCAGCCGGTAATGGACCAGCGTGTCGCAGGCCAGCAGCGTGAACAGCAGCAGGCCCTGGAAGACGCCGGTGATCGATTTCGGCAGTGCCATGCGCGACTGCGCCAGCTCGCCGCCGATGTAGAACATGCTCATCAGGATGCCCGCCAGCACGATGCCCACCGGGTGCAGCCGCCCGACGTAGGCGACGATGATCGCGGCGAAGCCGTAGCCGACCGGCACGTAGGGCGTGAGCTGGCCCAGCGGCCCGGCGGCTTCGAGCGCGCCGGCCAGTCCGGCCATGCCGCCGGACAGCAGCAGCGCCGTCCACAGCGCACTGCGCGAAGAGAAGCCGGCGTAGCGCGCCGCCAGCGGCGCCAGCCCGCCGACCTGCAGCGCGAACCCGCGGTAGGTGCGGAACAGGAAGATCCAGAAGGCCGCCACCGCCACCAGCGCGATGACGGTGCCGATGTGTGCGCGCAGGCCGTCGACCAGGCGCGGGATCCTGGTTGCCGGCAGGAAGGTGATCGTCTGCGGGAAGTTGTAGCCCTGGGGGTCCTTCCAGGGGCCGTAGACGAGATAGTTCAGCACCATGCCGGCGACGTAGACGAGCATCAGGCTGACCAGGATCTCGTTGGCGTTGAAGCGGTCGCGCAGCAGCGCCACGATCGCCGCCCAGGCCATGCCGCCGAGCACGCCGGCGAGCAGGATGGCGACGACGATGCCGCGGCCCATCCAGGCCAGGTGCGGGCCGGCCTGCATCGCGACCCAGCCGCCGGCCAGCGCGCCGATCACGAACTGGCCCTCGGCGCCGATATTCCAGACATTGCTGCGAAAGCACACCGCCAGCCCGAGCGCGATCAGGATCAGCGGCGTGGCCTTGATCGACAGTTCCGACAGCGCATACAGGTTCTTCACCGGTTCGACGAAGAAGACCTGCAGGCCGCGCAACGGGTCCTTGCCGAGGACCACGAACAGGCCGACGCCGATCAGCACCGTGAATGCCAGTGCCAGCAGCGGCGACAGCCCGGACATCAGCCGGCTCGGTTGCGGGCGCGCCTCGAGCTTGAGCACGCTCAGGCCCTGGCGCCAGCGAGGGTGGACGGCGCGCCGGGCCACAGCCCCGACATCCACTCGCCGATGGTCTCGACCGAGGCCTCGCTCACCGGCACGATCGGCGACAGACGGCCCTTGGCCATCACCAGCAGGCGGTCGCAGATCTCGAACAGCTCGTCGAGCTCCTCGCTGACGACCAGCAGTGCGCAGCCGGCGTCGCGCAGCGCAAGCAGTTCGCCGCGGATCTGCGCCGCGGCGCCGACGTCCACCCCCCACGTCGGCTGGCTGACGATGAGCAGCTTCGGGTCGGCGCTGATCTCCCGGCCGACGAGAAATTTCTGCAGGTTGCCGCCGGACAGGCTCCTGGCGCTGCTGCCGGCGCCGCCGCCGTGGACGTTGAAGCGCGCGATGATGTCCTGTGCCATGCGCTCGACGCGGCGGACATCGACCCAGCCGCTGCGCGAGACATGCTCGGTGCGCGTGAGCAGCGTATTCTGCGCCAGGCTCAGCGTCGGCACGGCGCCGCGGCCCAGCCGTTCCTCGGGCACGAAGTGCAAGCCCGCCCGTCGCCGCCGGCGCGGCGAGTGCCGGCCGATGGGCTGGCCGAAAAGCGTGATCGCCGCCGGCGCCGCGCGCGGATCCTCGCCCGACAGCGCGGCCATCAGTTCCTGCTGGCCGTTGCCCGAGACGCCGGCGATGCCGACGATCTCGCCGGCATGCACCATGAAGCCGATGTCGTGCAGGTCCATGCCGAAGGCGTCCTGCCGTGGCAGGTTCAGGCCCTGCACGTGCAGAACGAACTCGCCGGCGGTGCGGGCGCGATGCTGCAGCGGCGGCGGCTCGACACCGATCATCAGGCGCGACAGGCTGGCGTTGCTTTCCTGCGTCGGGTCCACCTCGCCGGTGACCTTGCCGCCGCGCAGCACCGTGCAGTGGTGGCACAGGGCGCGGATCTCGTCGAGCTTGTGGCTGATGTAGAGGATGCTGGTGCCGCCGTCGGCGAGCCGACGCAGCGTCACGAACAGCTTGTCGACCGCCTGCGGCGTCAGCACCGAGGTCGGCTCGTCCAGGATCAGCAGCTGCGGTTGCGTCAGCAGCGCGCGCACGATCTCCACGCGCTGCCTTTCGCCGACACTCAGCGTGTGCACCGGGCGCTGCGGGTCGACGTCCAGGCCGTAGGCCTGCGCGACCTCGACGATGCGCGCCGCCACCTGCGGCAGGCTCATCGACTTGTCCAGCCCCAGCCAGACATTCTCGGCCGCGGTCAGCGTGTCGAACAGCGAGAAATGCTGGTAGACCATGCTGATGCCGAGCTTGCGTGCCTGTGCCGGACTGGTGATGCGCACGGGCTCGCCGTTGAAGCGAATCTCGCCCTCGTCGGGCTGCACGGCGCCGTAGATGATCTTCATCAGCGTGCTCTTGCCGGCGCCGTTCTCGCCGAGCACGGCATGGATCTCGCCCGGCTTCACGCGCAGGTCCACACGGTCGTTGGCGCGCACCAGCGGGTACTGCTTGCTGATGCCGGCGAGTTCCAGGCGCAGGCTGTCGTTCATGCAGGCTTCCTGTCGTACAGTGGCTTCCCGGCCACCCAGGTGCGCACCAAGTGGCGTTCGTCGGACAGCAGCATCCAGGCGAAGACTTTCTCATGCAAGTTGCGCGCCACCTGCTGGCGCCGGCCGTCGACCGCGCCGATGGACCAGTCCCACAGACACAGGTCGGCCATCAGGCCGGGCTCGAGCAGGCCGATCTCGTCGCCCAGATGCAGCGCTAGCGCGGCGCCGCGCGTGGCGGCGTGCAGCGCGCACCAGGCACTGAGGTCGTGGCCACCCAGGGCTTGCACCTTGTAGCCGTCGGCCAGCGTGCGCGGCATCGACAGGCTGGTGCCGCCGCCGACGTCGCTGGCGACGCTGACCTGCACGCCCGCAGCCGCGGTGGCCGGCCAGTCGAACAGGCCGCTGCCGAGGAACAGGTTCGAGCTCGGGCAGAAGGCGATCTGCGCGCCGGCGTCGCGCAGCGCCGCGCGGTCGTCGGCGTCGAGCCAGATGCCGTGCGCGAAGACCGAGCGCTCATGCAGCAGGCCGGCGCCGGCGTAGACGTCGAGGTAGCTGCGTGCCTGGGGGAACAGCTCCGCCACCCAGCGCACTTCGGCGCGGTTCTCGGCGACATGCGTCTGCATGTGCAGCGTCGGGTCGGCGCGGCACAGCGCGCCGGCCATCGCCAGTTGCTCGGGCGTGCTGGTGGGGGCAAAGCGCACCGTCACGGCGTAGGCATTGCGGCCGCGGCCGTGCCAGCGCTGGATGAGGTCGATGCAGTCGCGCTCCGCGCCGGCCACGTCGTCACGCAGGCCGTCGGGGGCGTGGCGGTCCATCAGCACCTTGCCGGCGATGATGCGCATGCCGCGCGGGGTGGCGGCTTCGAACAAGGCGTCGGCCGAGCCCTTGTGCACGGTGGGGAAGACCACCGCCGCCGTGGTGCCGTGGGCCAGTAGGGCGTCGAGAAACAGCGCCGAGCCGGTCGCGGCCACGGCGGGATCGCCCCAAGCCCGCTCGGCGGGGAAGGTATAGGTGTGGAGCCAGTCCAGCAATTCGGTTCCGTAGCTGGCGATCACGTCGAGCTGCGGGCTGTGCACGTGGGTGTCGATGAAGCCCGGCAGCAGCAGCCTGCCGCGGTGGTCTTCGCGCGGCCACTGCGGACCGGGCTCTTCGGCCTGCACGCCGGCGATGCGGCCGTCGTCACCCACCAGCAGCCAGCGGTCGGGGCGCCAGCGCACGCCTTGCGGACCTGTTTCGCCCCAGGCCGGGGCGTGCGGGAAGTCCAGCAGGTCGGCGTGGAGGGCGATCATGGGGCGGCAGTCGCCGGCTTGCGACCCCGACGCGGCTGGAATGCGGCTTGGGTGCGGTCGTGATCGGTGAGTCCTTGGCACCGTTCCCAGGCGGGCCGGTGCGGCGGGGTGCGGAAATCGGAGCCTGTCACGATGCGGGCGATCTTATAGACACTATTCTTCGCAGGGCGCCCGCAACATTCGCGCCGCAAACCACTTTCGGGAAAGTCCTCAAGCCTTGGGTTCACGACGCATGAACACACGCCCCATCCGCTTCTTCCACCGAGGCGCGGTGGTCGAGATCACCGCCGCCGCGCCCACGCGCACCGTGCTCGAGTGGCTGCGCGAGGACGCACGCTTCACCGGCACCAAGGAAGGCTGCGCCGAAGGCGACTGCGGCGCCTGCACGGTGGTGGTGGGCGAACTCGACGCCGCCGGTGGCGTGAGCCTGCAGCCGGTCAATGCCTGCATCCGCTTCCTGCCGACGCTGGACGGCAAGGCGCTGTTCACGGTGGAGGACCTGGCCGCGCCCGACGGTACCTTGCACCCCGTGCAACAGGCCCTGGTCGACTGCCACGGCTCGCAGTGCGGCTTCTGCACCCCCGGTTTCGTGATGTCGCTGTGGGCCTGTTTTCAGCGGCATAGCGCCGCCGGCACGGTGCCGACGCGGCAGCAACTGGCCGACGACCTGTCGGGCAACTTGTGCCGCTGCACCGGCTACCGGCCGATCCTGGACGCCGGGCAGCGCGCCTTCGAGCTGCCGGCAACGGCGCTGGACCGTGCGGCCGTGGCCGCAGCGTTGCAGGCCCTGAGGCAGGACCCGCCATTGCACTACGCCACTGGCGGCGGTGCGCCGGTCTTCCACGCGCCGCGCACGCTGGCCGAGTTTGCAGCGCTGCGCGAGGCGCTGCCGCAGGCGCGTGTGCTCGCCGGCAGCACCGACTTGGGTTTGTGGGTGACCAAGCAGTTCAAGGACCTCGGCGAACTGATCCACATCGGCGAAGTGGCCGAACTGAAGCGTGTTGACGTGCTTGACAACCGCATCGTCATCGGCGCGGCGGTGTCGCTGGAAGCCGCTTGGCAGGCGCTGGCGCTGGAGTGGCCCACGCTGCGCGACATCTGGCTGCGCTTTGCCGCGCTGCCGCTGCGCGTGGCCGGCACGATGGGCGGCAATGTCGTCAACGGTTCGCCCATCGGCGACTCGGCGCCGGTGCTGATGGCGCTGGGCGCGACCCTCGTGCTGCGCCGAGGCGGGCGCGTGCGTTCGATGCCGCTGGAAGACTTCTATGTCGGCTACATGCAGAACCGGCTCGAAGCGGGCGAGTTTCTGCAGGCGATCGAGGTGCCGCGCCGCGGCGAGCGTCACCAGGCGGTGCGTGCTTACAAGATCTCCAAGCGCTTCGACTGCGACATCTCCGCCGTCTGCGCAGCGTTGGCGCTCGAGCTCGAAGACGAGCGCATCGCGTCGGTGCGCCTGGCTTACGGCGGCCTGGCCGCGACGGTAGAACGCGCGGTGCAGGCCGAAGCCGCGCTGCTGGGCCAGCCATGGACCGAGGCCACGCTGCGCCCCGCGATGGCCGCCCTGGCGCGCGACTACACGCCACTCACCGACATGCGCGCCAGTGCCGGCTACCGCCTGCAGGTGGCGCAGAACCTGCTGCGCCGCTTCTGGCTCGAGACGCGCCTTGTGGACCCCTTGCCGGAGAGCTCCGTCAACGTCTGGGCGCGCGAGGAGCTGGCATGAACAAGCCCCTGGACCTGCCAGACGGCGCCACCGCCTTCACCCAGGTGGGCGTGGCCCACCCGCACGAATCGGCGCACCTGCACGTGGCCGGCGCGGCACCCTATACCGACGACGTGCCCGAACTCGCCGGCACGCTGCACGCGGCGCTGGGCCTGTCGCCGCTGGCGCATGGCGTCATCGAATCGCTGGACCTCGACCTGCTGCGCACACTGCCTGGCGTGGTGGACGTGTTTTCGGCACGCGATATCCCGGGCGCCAACGACTGCGGCTCGCTGGTCCACGACGACCCCATCCTGGCCGGCGAAGCCGGCGCCACGCTGCGCTACCTGGGGCAGCCGGTCTTCGCCGTGGTGGCGACCACGCGCGACGCGTCACGGCGCGCTGCGGCACGGGCCAGGGACGTCATCCGCGCCACGCCGCTGCCGCCGGTGCTGACGCCGCAAGAAGCCCACGCCGCGCAGCAGTACGTGGTGCCGCCGATGCACCTGCAGCGCGGCGATGCCGCCGCCGCCATCGCCGCCGCACCGCACCGCCTGCATCGCAGCTTCGACGTCGGCGGCCAGGAACACTTCTACCTGGAGGGGCAGGTGTCCTACGCGCTGCCGCAGGAAGACGGCGGCATCAAGCTGCTGTGCTCCACCCAGCACCCCAGCGAGATGCAGCACCTGGTGGCGCGCGCACTGCAGCGGCCGGCGCACGCGGTGCAGGTGGAATGCCGGCGCATGGGCGGCGGCTTCGGCGGCAAGGAGTCGCAGTCGGGGCTGTTCGCCTGCGTCGCTGCTGTCGCTGCATCGCGGCTGAATCGCCCGGTGAAGCTGCGCCTGGATCGCGATGACGACTTCCTCATCACCGGCCGCCGCCACTGTTTCCACTACGAGGCCGAAGCCGGCTACGACGACGAGGGCCGCATCCTCGGCGCGGGGGTGACGATGGTCTCGCGCGCAGGCCACTCGGCCGACCTGTCGAGCCCTGTGATGGCGCGTGCGCTGTGCCACTTCGACAACGCCTACTGGCTGCCGGCGGTGGCCGCGCACGGCTATGCGGGCCGCACGAATACGCAGAGCAACACCGCCTTCCGCGGATTTGGCGGGCCGCAGGGTGCTTTCGCCATCGAATACTTGCTCGACTCAGTGGCGCGTGCGCTGGGACGCGACCCGCTGGATGTGCGGCGCGCCAATTTCTACGGCGCCCAAGTGAACAACGTCACACCCTACGGCCAGGTCGTCGACGACAACATCATCCACGAGCTGGTGGCCGAACTCGCGCGCGACAGCGGCTATGCCGGGCGCCGCACCGCGGTGGCGGCCTTCAACGCCACGAGCCCGGTGCTGAAGAAGGGCCTGGCGCTGACCCCGGTGAAATTCGGCATCTCGTTCAACGTCACCCACCTCAACCAGGCCGGTGCTCTGGTGCACGTCTACACCGACGGCTCGGTGCTCGTGAACCATGGCGGCACCGAGATGGGGCAGGGCCTGAATACCAAGGTGGCGCAGGTGGTGGCGCACGAACTCGGCCTGCCTTTCGAGCGCGTGCGCTGCAGCGCCACCGATACGCACAAGGTGGCGAATACCTCGGCCACCGCAGCCAGCACCGGCAGCGACCTCAACGGCAAGGCGGCGCAGGATGCGGCGCGGCGCATCCGCGAGCGCCTGGCGGCGTTTGCCGCCGCGCGCTGGGGCGACCGGCCCGAGGACGTGCATTTCGCCGCTGGCGAGGTCTTTGTCGGCGGCCAGGCGATCGCCTTCGCCGAGGTCGTCGACCTCGCCTATCTGGCCCGCGTGCAGCTCTGGAGCGACGGCTTCTACGCCACCCCCGGCCTGAGCTGGGACCGCCAGACCATGCAGGGCCATCCCTTCCACTATTTCGCCTACGGCGCCGCGGTCAGCGAAGTGGTGGTCGACACCCTCAGCGGCGAATCGCGGCTGCTGCGTGCCGACCTGCTGCACGACGCCGGGCGCTCGCTCAACCCCGCGGTCGACATCGGCCAGATCGAGGGCGCCTTCATCCAGGGCATGGGCTGGATGACGATGGAAGAACTGGTCTGGCACCCGGCTGACGGTTCAGCCAAGGCCGGACTGCTGCTGACCCACGCCCCCAGCACCTACAAGATTCCCACTGCCAACGACTGCCCGCCGGTATTCAACACCCGCCTGTTCGGGCGAGCGAACCGCCACGACAGCATCCACCGCAGCAAGGCGGTGGGCGAGCCGCCGCTGCTGCTGCCGTTCTCGGTTTTCTTCGCCATTCGCGACGCCATCTCGGCGCTGGGCGGCCACCGTGTCGACCCGCCGCTGCAGGCCCCGGCCACTGCCGAGGCCATCCTGCGCGCCATCGGCGCGGTGCAAGCGGCGGCGTGATGTCGCCCGACCTGCAGGAGGCCGCGCGACGCTGGCAGGCCGCGGCGCGGCCGGCGGTGGTGGTCGAGGTGCGGCACGCGCGCGGCTCGGTGCCGCGCGAGACCGGCACGCGCATGCTGGTGGCGGCCGATGAAGTGCAGGGCACCATTGGTGGCGGCCATCTCGAACTGAAGGCCATCGCCGATGCGCGTTCGCTGCTGGCGCATGGCGGCGCTGCGCTCGAGCAACACATCGCGCTCGGCCCGACGCTCGGCCAGTGCTGCGGCGGCGCGCTCGACCTGCGCTACACGTGGCTGGCTGGCGAGGACCCCGCCGCGTGGCCGCTGCCGGCGTCGCGTTTCACCCTGCAGCTCTACGGCGCCGGACATGTTGGCCGCGCCATCGTGCGGCTGCTGGCCGGCATCGCCTGCCGCGTGCAGTGGATCGATGAACGCGAGAGCGAGTTTCCCGCCGACTCATTGCCGGACCACATCGAGCGCATCTGCGTCGAGCCGGTGCAGGCCGAGGTGGCACTGGCGCCGCCGGGTGCGTCCTTCCTCGTGCTCACGCACAGCCACGACCTGGACCTGGCGATCACGCACGCGATCCTGCAGCGCGGCGATTTCGGCTGGTTCGGACTCATCGGCTCGAAGACCAAGCGCGCCCGCTTCGAGCATCGCCTGCGCGAGCGCGGGTTTGCCGAGCCGCTGATCGAACGCATCGTCTGCCCGATCGGCCTGCCCGGCATCGTCGGCAAGGAGCCCGAAGTGATCGCGGTGGCGGTGGTGGCGCAGCTGTTGCAGCCGGGCGGGCGCAGCGGGCTCAGCGTCCCCTGAATACGGGCTGGCGTCGTGCGGCGAAGGCAGCCAGTCCTTCGCGCATGCCTACGCTCGTCGCGCAGGCGGTCCGGCCGACAGCTTCAGCGCGCCTCGGGCAGGTAGCGCACCGCCAGCACACCTTCTATGGCACCCAGCGCCTGCAGCACGCCGGGCTCGACCGGGCTCTCGACGTCGACCAGCGTATAGGCCATCCCGCCGCGCGACTTGTTGACCATGTTGTGGATGTTCAGTCCGGCGTGCGCCATGGTGGTCGAGATCTGGCCCAGCATATTGGGCACGTTGGCGTTGGCGATCGCCACCCGGTGGGCCGACTCGCGCGCCATTGCCACGTTCGGAAAGTTGACCGCATTGGCGATCTGGCCGTGCTCGAGGTAGTCGCGCAACTGGTCCACCACCATCACGGCGCAGTTCTCCTCGGCCTCGCGTGTGCTGGCGCCCAGGTGCGGCAGTGCCACGACACGCGGGTGGCCTTGCAGTTCGGCGGCCGGAAAGTCACAGACGTAGGCCGCCAGCCGATCGGCCGCCAGCGCCTCGAGGACCGCGGCGTTGCTGGCCACGCCTTCGCGGCTGAAGTTCAGCAGCACCGCCCCGGAGCGCATGAGGCCGATGTTGGTCTGACCGACGAGGTGGCGCGTGGCCTCCAGCAGCGGCACGTGCAAGCTGACGAACTGCGCACTCTTCAGCACCTCGTTGACGCTGCTCGCGCGCCGCACCTGCGAGGGCAGGCTCCAGGCGGCGTCGACGGTGATCTCGGGGTCGAAGCCGAGCACGTTCATGCCCAGCTTGATGGCGGCGTCGGCCACCAGGCAGCCGATCTTGCCCAGGCCGATGATGCCCAGCGTCTGGCCCTGCAGCTCGTAACCGGCGTAGGCCTTCTTGCCGTCCTCGACCTGCCCGTCGAGGTCGGGCGCGGCCGGGTCGAGCGTGGCCACGAAGCGCAGCGCCGGCGCGATCTGCCGCGCCGCGATCAGCATGCCGGCGATCACCAGTTCCTTGACGGCATTGGCGTTGGCGCCCGGGGCATTGAATACCGGCACGCCGCGTTTCGTCATCGCCGCCACCGGGATATTGTTGGTGCCGGCGCCGGCGCGGCCGATGGCGCGCACGCTGGCCGGGATCGGCCGCTCATGCAGGTCGGCGCTGCGCACCAGGATCGCGGCCGGCTCGGTGACGTCCTTGCCGACGCGGTAGCGCTCGGCCGGCAGCCGCGACAGGCCGCTGGCCGCGATCTGGTTCAGCACCAGCACCTGGAGCCGGTCAGCCATGCCGGGCCTCGAATTCCTTCATGTAGGCCACCAGCGCCGCCACGCCTTCGACCGGCATCGCGTTGTAGATCGACGCGCGCATGCCGCCCACCGAGCGGTGCCCCTTGAGCTGCACCATGCCGCGGGCCTCGGCCCCCTTCAGGAAGTCGGCGTCCAGCGCCTCGTCCTTCAGCTTGAACGGCACGTTCATCAGGCTGCGGCATTCGCGCGCCACCGGCGCGCGGTAGAACGCGGTGCTGTCGAGGTAGTCGTAGAGCAGCGCCGCCTTGGCGCGGTTCCTGGTCTCCATCGCCGCCAGCCCGCCCTGCGCCTGGAGCCACTTGAAGACCAGGCCGGCGATGTAGATGGCGTAGGTCGGCGGCGTGTTGTACATGCTGTCGTTGTCGGCCACGGTCTTGTAGTCGAAGGCCGAGGGCGTGGCCGGCAGCGCCTGGCCCAGCAGGTCCTCGCGCACGATGACGATCGTCAGACCGGCGGGGCCGATATTCTTCTGCGCGCCGCCGTAGATCAGGCCGTACTTCGACACATCCACCGGTCGCGACAGCAGGTTGCTCGACATGTCTGCGACCAGCGGCACGGCACCGACATCGGGCGTGTACGGGTATTCGACGCCGCCGATGGTCTCGTTGCTGCAGATGTGCACATAGGCGGCCTGCGGGTCGAGCTTCCAGGTGTCGCGCGGCGGGATCGTCGTGTAGCCGCTGTCGGCGGCGCTGGCCGCGACATTGACCTTGGCGTATTTCTTCGCCTCCTTGATCGACTTCTTGCTCCACTCGCCGGTGTCGATGTAGTCGGCGCCGGCATGGCCCCGCAGCAGGTTCATCGGCACGATGGCGTTCTCGGCGATGGCGCCGCCCTGCATGAACAGCACCTTGTGGCCGGCGGGGATGGCGAGCAGCTCGCGCAGCAGCGCTTCGGCTTCGTCGGCGATGCCGATGAACTCCTTGCCGCGGTGGCTCATCTCCATCACCGACATGCCCGAGCCGTGCCAGTCGAGCATCTCGTCGGCGGCCTGGCGCAGCACGGCTTCGGGCAGCGCGGCCGGGCCGGCGCTGAAATTGAACACGCGGGTCATGCGAAAGTCTCCAGGAGTGGGGTCGGGTCAGGGCGCATTATCGGGGGCGAGCCACCCTTGACACCGGTCAAGGACAGCGGGTCGGCTTGGTCCGTACAGTCTGCCCCATCCGTCCCCGGCCCCGGCCGGGGCGCTGAAGGTTGCCCATCATGGTTCACCACCTGCGCGTGCCGATCGACGGCAGCAGACTCTCCAAGCGCGCCGCCAGCGCATACGATTGCGACACGATCGTGATG